>Ga0335085_10005609_pt1 | contig 20071 bp, 16 predicted proteins | sample Lox_Sample_45_FD_206712 | JGI IMG/M metagenome (GOLD analysis project Ga0335085, IMG submission 206712) | Soil microbial communities from Loxahatchee National Wildlife Refuge, Florida, United States - Lox_Sample_4.5 | ecosystem: Environmental > Terrestrial > Soil > Wetlands | place: USA...
TCGGTGGTGGTGAGGAAGAAGTTGAGCAGGCCCTTGTTCTGCGAGGCGTAGGCGTACCCCTTCTGCACCACGTAGTCGCTCCAGGCGAAGTCGCCGTTGAACTCGCTGCGCGTGCCCGAGGCGCCGGCCACCACCAGGCGTCCGTTCCAGTCGTCGGGGAGGCGGAGGAGGAAACGCGCCTGGCCCAGCGGGTCGGAGGCGATGCGCCCGTTCAGCTGCACGCCGGGAACCGCCTTGGTGATGGGGGTCTTGTTCGTCGCGTCGGGCGAGATCACCGAGCGGTCGGTCTGGGGGGTGAAGGCGAAGGCCGGCAGCCCGGCGATGGAGTTGTTCTGGGGCGTGGTGTTGGGATTGTTGGTGGTCAGGTCCGGGCTCTCCACGCAGGTGGCGTCGGCCAGCCGGTCGCCGAGACGCGCCAGGAGGCGCTCGCACCGCGTCTTCCCTCCATTGGCCGAAGCGGCCGAAGCGAGAGCGAGACAGACACCGATCGCGCCGATTGCCAGTTGCCTTTGCATGAGGCCTCCCCCGTTTTGCGAGCGGCGGGCATCATGCACGCGCCGCGCGCCTCGATCAACCCCGACCTTGGGAATCAGAAGAAGTTCCCGATGGTGAATTCGAAGAGATACGGGTCGTCGATGGCCCGCCGGGTGAGGGGGAAGCCGACCTCGAAGCGCAGCGGCCCCAGGGGGGAGAACCAGCGCAACCCCGTGCCTACGCTCATGAACAGGCCGGCCGGCAGCGTCCCTCCCCGCTGGGAGCTCTGGAAGAAATTCTCCTTCTCCGAGTAGACGTTGCCCGCGTCGTAGAAGACCACCCCGCGCAGGCCGGCGCCGCCGAAGATGGGAAACTCGATCTCCCAGTTGGTGATCAGCTCCTTGTTGCCGCCCACCGGGAAGTCGAGGATGGGGGCGTTGGGCTCCCGGGTGGTGGCGATCTTCAGGGTGGGCGAGATGGTGCGCAGGGCGTAGCCGCGGATGGAGTTGATGCCGCCCTCGTAGAACTTCTCGCTGATGGCGATGGGATGGTTGATGGGATCGGTGGCCCGGATGTAGCCGATGGAGATGTTGGTCTTGAAGACCAGCCCCAAGAGGAGCGGGTGGTAGAAGCGCTCGATCAGGCGGTAGCGCTGGAAGAGGTTCTGGCTGCCCAGCAGCGCGGTGGCGAACTCCGCCGAGGCGGAGACCAGGTTGCCGTTGGTGGGGAAGAGCCGGTTGTCGCGCCTGTCGTAGTTGAAGGAGAAGCGGATGCTGGAGGTGCGCCCGGAGGTGAACTGGTTGGCCAGCACGTCCTGCGTGCCGATGGCCGGCTGCACCGTCACCGCCTCCAGGGTGTAGGTGAGGAAGACGCGGAAGTCCTCCAGCCAGCGGACCAGGTTGGTGAAGTCGTAGCCGGCGGTCAGGGCGCCGCCGTTCGCCTGGCGGTCGAAGCCGGTGTAGAGGAGCTCGCTGCGGTAGAGGTCGACCGAGGCCGTCCACTGCGTATCCAGGAAGTACGGGTCCAGGTAGCTGAGCTGGAAGAGCTGCCGGATGCTGGAGATCTGCAGGGAGAGCGAGGCGGTGTGGCCGTAGCCGAGCAGGTTGTTCTGCGAGAGCTGGGCCTGGCCGAAGAAGTTCTCTCCCCCGGCGAACCCGAAGCCCACCTGGAAGGTGCCGGTGAGCTTCTCCTTCACCGAGACCTCCAGGTTCATCTGGTCGTCGGTGGTGCCCCGCTTCTGGTTGATCTCCACGCTGTCGAAGAAGCCCAGGGCGGTGATCCGGGCCTTGGAGGCGCGCACCCCGGTGCCGCTGTAGAGATCGCCCTCGGCGATGCGCATCTCCCGGCGGATCACCTTGTCGCGGGTCTTGCTGTTCCCCACGATCTCGATCTTCTCGATGGTGACCGGCTGGCCCTTCTGGAAGACGTAGGTGAGATCGATCAGCCTCTTCTCCGCGTCCACCGCCGTGTCGGGAGTGACGTTGGCGTAGGCGTAGCCCCGGTCCTTGTAGACGTCGAGCAGACGGTTCATGTCGTTCTGCAGGCGGGTCTTGGAGAAGCGATCGCCCGGGCGGGTCTGGATCATGCCGATCAGCTCTTCGCGGGGGATCAGCAAGTCCCCGCTGACGTCGATCTTGCCCACGTCGTAGGGGTCGCCCTCCTCGATGGTGAGGGTGATGTAGATGTAGCGCTTGTCGGGGGAGAGCTCGATGGCCGGCTTGCCGAACTTCACGTAGATGTAGCCCAGGTCGAAGTAGAGGCCCTGGAGCACGATCTCGTCCCGCTGGAAGGCCTCCTCCCGGTAGGTGCCGGCGCCGGAGAGGAAGGAGAAGGGCGAGCCTTCCTGGGTGATCATCGCGTCCTTCAGCTCGCTGTCGCTGATGGCGTGGTTGCCGACGAAGCGGACCTCCTTGACGGTGATCTTGGCGTGCTCGTTGACCTGGAAGATCACGTTCACTTCGTTGTTGGGCAGGGGGACGATCTTCGGGGTCACCTCGGCGAGGAAGAAGCCCTTCTCCACGTACTTCTCCTGCATCTTCTTCGCCGCCTTGCGCACCAGCTCCTGGTCGAGGATCTGGAAGGGCTTCACCTCGATGGTGTCCTTGAAGTCGTCCTTGGAGAGCTCCTCGTTGCCCTCCAGCTTCACCTCCCGCACCGCGGGCTTCTCGCTCACCAGCACGGTGAGGGTGAAGCCGTTGAGCGGGGCTCGGGCGGGGCTGACGTCGAGCTTGACGTCGTTGAAGTAGCCCATCCGCCAGACGGCGAGCAGGGTGTTCTTCAGCTTCTCCTTGTCGTAGGTGTCGCCCACCTTGATGGGGAGCACCGAGCGGATGGCGTCGGTCTCCACCCGGCGGTTGCCCTGGACGTTGATCCGCGCCACCGGGCCGCTGTCCGGGACCTGGGCCGCGGCCTCCGCCGCGGTCTCGCCGGCGGGGATGGAGGGCGCGTCTCCGACCTTCTGCGCGGGCGGCTTCGCCGGCGCTTCCCCCGCCTTTGCCGGCCCCCCCGGCGCCGGGGCAGGCTGCTGCGCGAGCGCCGCCGCCGCAGCGACAGTCAGGGTGGCGAAGAAGAGGGCCGTCCGCATGGGGCGAGGGCGCGGACCCTAGCCGAATTCCTCTGGTGCGACAACGGGAAAGGTCACGGCTTCGGCCCGGTGAAATGCTGCGCGATCGGCGCGCGCGGGATGCCTTGTCACTCGACTTTCGCACCCCCCGCCCGGCCACGCGCCACGAACGGGCTGGTTGGGCGGACATCGTGCCTCCGGATCTGAGTGGGTGTGGATGCTGCGCATCGGGGTGCACCGCTTCGCTGATGGCGCCAGGTCCGCCGCGCCGCTTGTCAACTCCTCGTCCCGCGGGCAAATACGTGCGCCGCAAGATCGTGCGTGCTACCGAGACCCGATGCCCGTCCTGCAGCTTCGCCGCCCTGCGTCTCCCCTGCGCACCGCGCTCAGCGAGAAGGCTGCGCCCTTCCTCAAGTGGGCCGGCGGCAAGACTTCCCTGCTGCCCGAGCTGCTCCGCCACGTCCCCGACCGGCTGCGCCGCTACCACGAGCCGTTCGTGGGCGGGGGCGCCCTCTTCTTCGCCGTGGCGCCGCGCCGGGCGGTGCTCGCCGATGACAACGGCGAGCTGGTGCACTGCTACCTCCAGGTGCGCGACGACGTCTACCGGGTGCTCGACGCCCTCTCCCGCCACCTCTACGACAAGGCCCACTACCTGGGCGTCCGCGCCCTCGATCCGCAGCGCCTCACCCCCGCGCAGCGCGCGGCCCGCTTCATCTACCTCAACAAGACCTGCTTCAACGGGCTCTGGCGGGTGAACCGGGCCGGGCGGTTCAACGTGCCCATCGGCCGCTACCGAAACCCGCGCTTCCACGATCCGGAGTCGCTGATCGCCGCCAGCGAGTCCCTCCAGGGCGTGGAGATCCTCCACGCCGGCTTCGAGGAAACGATGGCCCGCGCCGCCCCCGGCGACTTCGTCTACCTCGACCCGCCCTACGATCCCCTCTCCCCCACCGCCAGCTTCGCCAGCTACACCGCCGGCGGCTTCGGCTGGGAGGCCCAGAAGCGCCTGGCGCGCTCTTGCATCGCCCTCAACCGCCGCGGGGTGCGCTTCCTCCTCTCCAACTCCGCCACCGAGCGGGTGCGCGAGCTCTACCGGGGGTTCGAGCAGCGCACCGTCCGCGCCCCGCGCTTCATCAACTCCAAGGGAGGATCCCGCGGCAGGGTCGACGAGCTGCTAGTCTTCAACGCATGATCCTCCTCGCGCTGCTCCTCGCCGCCGCGCCGCCCCACGTCGTCTACCTCAAGGCCGGCCGCCTCTTCGACGGCCTCTCCGAGTCCTACAGGCAGAACGTCACCCTGAAGATCGAGAACGACCGCATCGCCGCGGTGGGCGTCGCCGTCCCCGCCGGCGCCGAGGTCCTCGACCTCTCCCGGGCCACCGTCCTCCCCGGACTGATCGACTGCCACGTCCACCTGGAGGCGCGCTCCGACCGCTTCGAGGACATCTGGACCTTCAAGACCTCTCCTCTGGCCCCCGCCATGACCGCGGTGGTCCACGCCCGGCGCACCCTGGAAGCCGGCTTCACCACCGTCCGCGACGTGGGCTCCGAGCCCTTCCTCGCCGCCGACCTGCGCGACCTGGTGAACGAGGGCTACTTCCCCGGCCCCCGCATCGTGGCCAGCGGCCCCTGCATCAGCATCACCGGCGGGCACTGCGACCTCAACCACTACCCGCCCAACGTGCGCGTCGAGCTCTACCCGGAGGAGCGCGACTTCCACACCGCCGACGGCGCCGACCAGCTCCGCCACGTGATCCGCGCCCAGGTGCAACACGGGGTCGACGTGATCAAGGTGGCCGCCAGCGGCGGGGTCTTCTCCCGCGGCGACACTCCGGGCGCGCCGCAGTTCACCTACGAGGAGCTGAAGGTGGCCGCCGAGGAGGCGCACCGGCTGGGCCGGCGCATCGCCGCCCACGCCCACGGCACCCAGAGCATCAAGGACGCCACCCGCGCGGGCTTCGACTCCATCGAGCACGGCACCCTGATCGACGACGAGGGCATCCGCCTGATGAAGGAGCGCGGCACCTTCCTGGTGGGGGACATCTACAACGACGACTACATCCTCGCCCACGCCGAGGACCTGCACATCCCCAAGGAGTACGTGGACAAGGAGCGCGCCATCGGCCAGCTCCAGCGCGACAACTGGGCCAAGGCGGTGAAGGCCGGAGTGCGGGTGGCCTTCGGCACCGACGCCGGGATCTACCCGCACGGGGACAACGCGAAGCAGTTCGCCTGGATGGTGCGTCTCGGCCTTTCCCCGGCGAAGGCCATCCTCGCCGCCACCGCCTGGGCCGCGGAGCTTCTCGACCGCCAGAAGGAGGTGGGGACCGTGCGGGCCGGCCGCTACGCCGACCTGATCGCGGTCCCCGGCGATCCCCTGCAGGACGTGCGCGTCCTCGAGCGGGTGCCCTTCGTGATGAAGGGCGGCGCCGTGGTCAAGGACGAGCTCTCCGCCGCTTCCGCTCCTGCTGCCGCGGCTGCGCGTAGCCCGGCGAAGTGACGTTCACGGTCAGCGCCTTCGCGCCTCAGGCATCCACCACCAGGCCGTCCGTCAGGCGAAGGCGCCGGGGCATCCGCTCGGCCAGCCGGGGGTTGTGCGTGACCACGATGGCGGCGATCCCCAGCCGCTGGTTCAGCTCCACCAGGAGCTGGTGGATGCCTTCCCCGGTGGCCTCGTCCAGGTTGCCGGTCGGCTCGTCGGCCAGAAGCAGCCGGGGCTTGAGCACCAGCGCCCGGGCCAGCGCCACCCGCTGCTGCTCTCCACCCGACAGCTCGCCCGGCTTGTGATCGAGCCGCTCCCCCAGCCCCACGATCTGCAGCATCTCCCTCGCCTGCGCCTCCGCCTGCTCGCGGGGAAGGCGGCTGATCAGGCCGGGCATGGCCGCGTTCTGCAGGGCGCTGAACTCGGGCAAGAGGTAGTGGAACTGGAAGACGAAGCCGATGCTCCGGTTGCGAAAGGAGGAGAGCTCCTCCTCCGACATGCGAAAGGCGTCGCGCCCCTCGAAAAGCACCTCCCCTTCAGTGGGCGGATCGAGGGTGCCGATCACGTGCAAGAAAGTGCTCTTCCCCACCCCGCTGGGGCCCACCAGCGAGGCCATCTCCCCCGCGCCCAAAGCGAAGCTGGCGCCGCGCAGGACGTGGATCTCCTTCTCGCCCAGCCAGTAGGACTTGTGCACCCCGCGCGCCTCGACCAGGGGATCCAAGCTCATTCCTCCCGCAACCCGTCCACCGGGGAGAGCCGGCTGGCCTTGGTGGCGGGATAGAGCGTGGCCAGGTAGCTGAGGGCCAGGGAGATGGCGGCCACCGTCAGGAACTGCCCGCCGTCCACGTTCACCGGCAGGTTGGAGATGTAATAGACGTCGGGATCGAGCTGCAGCCCGAACTTCTCGATGAAGGAGCAGGAGGCGTAGCCGAGCAAGAGCCCCATGGCGGTGCCGATGGCGCCGATGGTCAGCCCCTCCACCACGAAGATCTTCATCACGCTGGCGTCGCGCGCGCCCATCGACTTGAGGATGGAGATCTCCTTGGTCTTCTCCAGCACCAGCATGATCAGGGTGCTGAGGATGTTGAAGCAGGCCACCAGGACGATGAAGGTGAGGATGATGGCCATGGCCAGCTTCTCCAGCTTGAGGGCGGAGAAGAGGTTGCGGTTCAGCTCCGCCCAGTCCTTGGTCCGGTAGGGGAACCCGCCCAGGGCGGCCACCACCCGCCGCCCCAGCGCCCGGGCCGCGTCCACGTCGGTGAACTTCAGCTCCAGCCCGACGATGTTGTCCCCCATCTTGAAGAACCGCTGCGCCTCCGGGATGCCGATGTAGACGAACTTCGAGTCGTACTCGTACATCCCGGAGTAGAGGATGCAGGCCACCCGGAAAGGCCGGCTGCGCGGCACCGGCCCGGTGGGAGTCATCTCCCCCAGCGGCGTGAGCACGTTCACCACGTCGCCCACCCAGGCGCGAAGCTGGTGGGACATCTCCTTGCCGATGCAGATGCCGGAGAGGTGGCGTAGCGCTTCCGGGTCGACCTTCTGCTCCTCCTCCGGATGCGACTGGCGGCGCCTGAGGGTGTCCTCCAGGTACTGCTCGTACTCCGGCCCCCCGAGCTGCTTCGAAGCCTCGCCGGAAGGCTGCACCAGCCGGTCGGTGGAGGGGATCAGCTGGGGCTCGAGGATCCACTGCAGGTCGCCGGCGATCACCTGCCGCGGCAGGTCGCTCACCGATCCGGCGCTGGCCGGATCGATGCCCTTCAGCTCCGCGCCGGTGACGGTCTGGCCGTGGGAGAGGATCACCTCGTTGAGGATGAAGGGGGAGACGCCCGCCACCCCCTCCACCGCCGCCACCTTGGGCATCACCGTGCGCCACTCGGAGAAGTCGGTGGAGTACTTGAGCAGCAGCGCGTGCGAGTTGGTGCCCAGGATCTTCCTCTTCAGATCCGACTCGAACCCGCTCATCACCGAGAGCACCACCGTCAGCGCCCACACCCCCACCGAGACGCCGGCGATGGAGATGCCGGTCATCACCACCGTGGCGGGCCGCTTGCGCCGCTGGCCGGGATGGAGCCGGGCCAGGTCGGCGCGCGCCTTGAGGAAGCGCAGCACCAGGGCCAGGGCGATCACCACCGCCGCCGCCACCAGCGCGATCTGCCGCACGCTCACGTGCAGGGCGGGCGGCACGTCCCCGGCGTTCGCCCGGCGCACCTGGTCCCAGGCCTTGGCCATCTCCCCGCCCCACCAGAGGAGCAAGGGGGGGACGACGCCGGCGACCAGGAGCACGCGCGCGCTGCGGCGGTTGAGGCGCAGGTGCGTGCGGGCGATGCCCCATTCGTAGCGCAAGCGCGCGTCAGGGCGGCCGTTGGCCCCGATCAGCATCCCGCAGGAGGCGCCCCACATCGCCAGGAGCCAGGAGGCGGCGGCCGCGCCCAGGGCCCAGACCACCAATTCGCCGGTGCTGGCGAAGAACCGGTCGTAGGAGAAGGAGGGAGGCTTGAGCGCGCGCAGGACGAAGAAGGTGACCACCCCGAAGAGCAGCGAGGCGACCAGGTGGGGGAGCGGGCGGTATCCCTTGCCCAGGAAGCTCAGCGCGAACCCGGCGAGGAGGAACCAGATCCCCTCCGCCCCGAAGGAGATGGCGCCGAGCGCGTCCCGGGAGAGGGTGGTGGAGCCGCCCAGCCAGAGCGAGAGCGAGTACTGCAGGCCCGCTCCCAGGAGGAAGAGCGCCAGCGCGGCGATGCAGACCACGGCCGGGCGCGCGGCCCTCGAGCCCTGCTTCAACGGCCTTCCTCCGGCTTGAGGAGCGGGAAGAGGACCACGTCGCGGATGCTGGGGGAGTCGGTGAAGAGCATCGCCAGCCGGTCGATCCCCACCCCTTCCCCGGCGGTGGGGGGCATCCCGTGCTCCAGGGCGCGGACGTAGTCGCGGTCCCAGGGCATCGCCTCCTGGTCGCCGCGGGCCCCCGCCTCCACCTGGGCCTTGAAGCGCGACTCCTGGTCGCGGGGATCGTTCAGCTCGGAGAAGGCGTTGGCGATCTCCATCCCTCCGGCGAAGGCCTCGAAGCGGTCCACCAGCCGCGGCTCGGAGTCGCGCTTGCGCGCCAGGGGCGAGATCTCCAGCGGGAAGTCCACCACGAAACAGGCCTTCTCCCCGGGCAGCATCGGCTCCACCAACGCTTCGAACGCCCAGGCGATCTTCTCCCCCGCGGAGGGGCAGCGGGCGAGCTTGTGCCGCATCTCCGGGTCCTCCACCTTCGCCAGCCACTGCGCGTCGGAGAGCCGGCCCAGCGCGTCGATCTGCTGGGAGGCGTTCCCCTGCGCCCCGAAGATCCTCGCCACCTCGCCGAGCATGGAGATCCGCGGCCAGGGCGGCGCGAAGGCGATCTTCTTCCCCTGGAAGGCCACCTCGTCCGCGCCGGTGACCTCCACCGCCAGCCGCGCCACCATCTCCTCGGTGAGGGACATGAGATCCTCGAAGGTGGCGTACGCCTGGTAGAACTCCAGCATGGTGAATTCGGGGTTGTGCCGCCGGTCGATGCCCTCGTTGCGGAAGACCCGGCCGATCTCGTAGACGCGCTCCAGCCCGCCCACCACCAGCCGCTTGAGGTGCAGCTCCAGGGCGATGCGCAGCTTCAGCTCCAGGTCCAGCGCGTTGTGGTGGGTCTCGAAAGGCCGGGCGGTGGCCCCGCCCGCCTCCTCCGGCTTGTGCAGCACCGGCGTCTCCACCTCGATGAAGTCCCGCTCGTCGAGGAAGCGGCGCAGGCCGGCGATCAGCTTCGTGCGCCGGCGGAAGATCTCCCGCACCAGGGGATTGGCCGCCAGGTCCACGTACCTCTGGCGGTAGCGGGTCTCGTGATCGGTCAGCCCGTGCCACTTTTCCGGCAGCGGCCGCAGCGCCTTGGTGAGCACCCCGAACTCCGCCGCCTCGATCGACAGCTCCCCGGTGCGGGTGCGCATGGCCCGGCCCCGGGCGAAGACGATGTCCCCCAGGTCGGTGAGCTTGAGCAGCTCGTACGCCCGCTCGCCCACCTTGTCCTTCTTCACGAAGATCTGCAGGTCGCCGGTCCGGTCGCGCAGGCTGAGGAAGCTGGCCTTCCCCATGGAGCGCATGGCCACCACCCGCCCCGCCACCCCGTACGGCTCGCTCTGGTCCTGCTCCAGCCGGGCCGCATCGTCGTCGGCGTGCCGCATGCGCACGAACCCGGTGGTGTGCGGCACGGCCACCCCGTTGCCGTACGGATGCGCCCCCTTCTCCCGCAGCTCCGCCGCCTTCTGCTCGCGCAGGCGGATCTGATCCTCGATCGAGCTGGTCGCTCCGGGCTGGGGCGTGTCGGTCATGGGGAGCGTTTGTTTACCCCCGCGCGCCCTGCCCTGTCACCTGAAACGCCCTCTGGGCGGAGGCCCAGTACGCGAGGGGAAGCAGGGCCACGAGGCCGAGAGCGCGAGCATGAACCCGCCCATCTCCGCCGCCGCCACGCGCCCGCGCACTTCGTCCGGCAACAGGCGCTGCAGCAAGGAGAACAAGGCGACGACGTTGAACCATTCGCCCAGGAGCGACACGGCATTCGCCGCGTACAGTGTGCGGAAGCGGGGTTGTCCCGGAGCATGGCGGCGAGCCGCCGAATCGAGAAGGAGGAGGCCAGGGCCCGTTTTATACTGGAAGCGGTGTCGTACCGAACGCCCGCCCGCTGGACCGCCCGCCGCGTGGCGCTCCTCGTCTTTCTCCTCCTGGCGGCGGCGCTCGCCCTCTTCTGGCTCACCCTGCCCTCGGCGGAGCCGTTGCGGCACAAGAACCCGCCCAGCACCGCCTTGATGGAGATCCGCCAGAAGGAGGCGCAGAAGCGGGGCCGGGCGGCGAAGCGCAACCAGCACTGGGTGCCCCTGGCCAGCATCTCCCCCTGGCTGCGCCAGGCGGTGGTGAACAGCGAGGACGCCCGCTTCTTCGAGCACGAGGGCATCGACGTGGAGCAGACGAAGATCGCCCTCACCAACGCGGTGGAGGACGGCCGGTTCCGGCGCGGCGCTTCCACCATCACCCAGCAGCTGGCCAAGAACCTCTGGCTGGGCGAGCAGCGGACCCTCTGGCGCAAGCTGCGCGAGGCGATCCTCGCCCGCCGGCTGGAGACCCTGGGCAAGCGGCGGATCCTCGAGCTGTACCTCAACGTCGCCGAGTGGGGCGACGGGATCTACGGGGCGGACGCCGCCGCCCGCGTCTGGTTCAACAAGCCGGCCGCCGAGCTCCTCCCCGAGGAGTCCGCCGTGCTCGCCGCCATGCTCCCCGCCCCGCGCAAGCGCAACCCGCAGCGGCCCTCGCCCGTGCTGCGCAAGCGGGCGCACGAGGTGCTCGCACTCTATTCATTATATCACGAGCTGTCCCCGGACGAGCTGGACCGGGCCCGCTGGCGCCTGGACATGATGATCGGGCCACCGTGAAACTTGCCCGGTGCCGTAAGATGACGTCATGGCGACGCTGGAGCAGAAGCAGGCCGGTCAGGCGGAAGTGGAGGAGGTGAAGGCCCTGGTCCGCGGCGGCAAGAGCCGCGGAGCCGGAGGCACGCCGGGCGGGGTGCCCACCTTCTTCCTCGGCCTCCTGCTCACGGTGGTGGGCGGGTACCTGATCCTCAACCAGGTGACGGTGACGTCCTCCTTCAACTTCTTCGGCCTCTGGGGCTGGAACCGGCAGGCGGGCTTCGGGCTCACCATGCTGCCGCTGCTGATCGGCATCGGCGTCCTCTTCTTCGACGGCAAGAGCAAGCTGGGCTGGTTCTTGAGCGTGGGCGGCCTGCTCGTCATCCTCGCCGCCGTCCTCATGAGCCTCTCCATCCACTGGGCGCCTGCCAGCCTCTTCAACACCCTGCTCATGTTCGGGATGTTCGCCGGCGGCCTGGGGCTGGTGGCCCGCTCCCTGCGCGCCTATCCGGAGACGGCCGAGGAGTGATTCAGGCCGCTGCTGCGGTAGGATGCGGCGTCCTGCCGGAGGCCGAATGCCGAAGCCCATACCCGAAGGTCTGCACAGCGTGACACCGGCGCTCACCGTGGATGGGTGCGCGGAGGCGATCGAGACCTGGAAGCACGCCCTGGGCGCCGAGGAAGTGCTGCGCGTTCCCGACCCCACCGGAAAGAGGGTCTGGCACGCCGCGGTCCGCATCGGCGACTCGATGATCTTCTGCAACGACGTCTTCCCCGAAATGCCGCAGACGCCGCGGCAGGCGCGCCTCTGGATCTACCTGGCGGGCGTGGACAAGGCCTTCCACCGGGCGGAGCGGGCCGGGCTCAAGCCGGTGATGCCGCCGGCGGACATGTTCTGGGGCGATCGCATCGCCGAGCTGCACGACCGCTGGGGCAACCAGTGGGTGCTGGCCCAGCACATCGCCGACCTCTCCCCCGAGGAGATGAAGAAGGCCCAGGACGAGTTCGTCGCCAAGGCGAAGAAGAAGTAGCCCGTGCCGGCGGAGGCGGCGCCGCTCTGGTCCCGCGCCCGGCGGTGGCTGCCGCCGGCCGCGCTGCTCCTGGCGGTGCTCCTCGCCTATTCCCCGGCCTGGAACGGCGGGCTGCTCTGGGACGACGCCGCCCACCTGACCCGCGCCGACCTGCGCTCCTGGCACGGGCTCTGGCGGATCTGGTTCGAGCCGGGCGCCACCCAGCAGTACTACCCGTTGGTGCACAGCTTCTTCTGGGTGCAGCAGCGCCTCTGGGGCGATGCCACCCCCGGCTACCACCTGGTGAGCATTGTCCTGCACTGCGCGGCGGCGGCGCTGGCGGCCCTGGCCCTGCTCCGGCTCCCTGTTCCCGGCGCCTGGCTGGCGGCGGCCATCTTCGCCCTCCATCCGGTGCAGGTGGAGTCGGTGGCCTGGATCACCGAGCAGAAGAACACGCTCTCCGCCGTCTTCTACCTGGGCGCGGCGCTCTGCTACTTGCGCTTCGAGGAGCGGCGGGAGGCCCGCTCCTGGGCGGTGGCGCTCCTCCTCTTCCTCCTGGCGCTGGCCAGCAAGAGCGTGACGGCCACCCTCCCCGCCGCCCTCCTCCTCTTGCACTGGTGGAGACGAGGGCGGCCGGCCTTCCGCCGCGACGTGGTCCCCCTGCTCCCCTTCTTCGCCCTGGGCATCGCCTCGGGCCTCTTCACCGCCTGGGTGGAGCGGCACCTGGTGGGGGCGGAAGGCGGCGCCTTCGCCAGCCTGACGCCCGCCGACCGGGTCCTCATCGCCGGCCGCGCCGCCTGGTTCTACCTGGGCAAGCTGGCCTGGCCCGCGAACCTGGTCTTCATCTATCCCCGCTGGAGCGTGAGCCGCAGCGCCTTCTGGCAATACCTCCATCCCGCGGCGGCGCTGGCGGCGCTGGCCGTCCTCTGGGCCTTGCGAAAGCGGCTGCCGGGCGCGCTGGTGGGAACGCTCTTCTTCCTCGGAACCCTCTTCCCCGCCCTCGGTTTCTTCGACGTCTATCCCTTCCTCTTCTCCTTCGTGGCCGATCACTTCCAGTACCTGGCGAGCCTGGGGATCATCGCCCTTTTCGCCGCGGGCGCGGCCACCCTGCTCCCGGGCGCCTTTTCGCCGAAGCTCCGGCAGGCCCTCTGCGTGGCGCTCCTGGCCGTCCTCGCCGCCCTCACCTGGAAGCAGAGCCATCTCTATGCCGATCGGGAAACCCTCTACCGCGCCACGCTCCGGGGCAACCCGGAGTGCTGGATGGCCTGGAACAACCTCTCCGGCGTGCTCCTGGAGCAGGGCGATCCCGAAGGCGCGCTCCCCCTGGCGCAGCGCGCGCTCGAGTTGCGACCGAAGTACCCCGAGGCGCACGACAACGCCGGCCTGGCCCTCTTCGGCCAGGGCCGCGCAGATGAGGCGATCCGCCATTACCGCAGCGCCCTGGAGCTGGACCCGGACTACGCGGAGGCGCGCAACAACCTGGGCTTCGCCCTCGCCGCCCAGGGGCAGATCGACGAGGCCATCGAGCAGTACCGGAAGGCCCTGGAGGCCGACGGGGGCAACGCGGGCATCCACTACAACCTGGCGATGGCGCAGATCCAGACCGGCGCGGAGCAGGCGGCCCTCGTCCACCTGCGGCAGGCGGTGGCGCTGCGGCCGGACTGGCTCCAGGCGCACAACAACCTGGGGATCCTCCTCGCGCGCTCCGGCCGCCTGGCCGAGGCCATCGAGGAGTTCCGCAAGGCGCTCCAGATCGCGCCGGAGTCGGTGGAGGTCCGGCGCAACCTGGACATCGCCCTCGCCCGATCGCGCTGACTCAGGAAGGGCGCCCGGTCGCCGCCGCCCTGCGGGCGAGCACCTCGGCCGCGCGCCGGCCCAGCCAGCGCACCAGGCCGAAGGCGATGAGCAGGCCCGCCACCCAGCGCGCCAGCGTCATCAGGGCCCTCCCGTCGAACTGCGGCCAGGGCGTCTTCCAGAAGATCGCCGCCCGGTCGACCATCCAGTGCCAGCCGGTGTGGGCCACCAGGGCGGAGAGGATGATCACCCCCACCCGCCCCTTGAGGACGGACTTCCGGAGCAGCGCCAGCACGGGCAGCATCACCGCCAGCACGGCGATCTGGCCGATCTCGATGCCCACGTTGAAGGAGAGCAGCGCCACCACCAGGTGGTGGCCGGCGAACATGAGGTTCTCCTTCAGCCCGTAGGAGAAGCCGAAGCCGTGCACCAGGCCGAAGAGCCCGGTGATCAGCCAGCGGCGGCGCAGGTCGACGCCGGCGATGTTCTCCAGGGCCATCCAGACGATGGAGGCGGCGATGGCCGTCTCCACGAAGGGCGGGAACCAGTCGCCGCCGGGACCGAGCCCGTAGGCCGAGCCCAGCAGGGTGAAGGAGTGGGCCACGGTGAAGGCGGTGATGATCGCCGCCACCTCGCGGAGGCGGAGGAAGGGGATCACCAGGCAGAGGAGGAAGAGGAGGTGGTCGTAGCCGGTGAGGATGTGCTTGATGCCCAGGACCACGAAGCTCGCGCCTGCCCGGTACCATTCCGGGTTGAGCGACACCCTGCCGGACTCGCTGGTGATCATCATCGCCTGCCCTTCCTCGCCCGGAGGGAGGTAGCGGATGGTCATCTTCAGGTAGTCCTTCAGTTCCGGGGCGACCTGGGTCTGGATGGCGAACCGCGAGCTCGCCGAGCGGATGGCATACGTCAGGTGGGCGTCGAAGTAGCCCTGGTCGATGAAGATCTGCGTGTCGGGCTCCGGGGGCCGGGCGACGTGCTCCACCGCCGTCTCGTACTCCCGGAACGACCGGTCCGAAGGAAGCGAGAAGCGGCCCACGGCGCTCCGGGGCGAAAGCGCGCGGCCGTCCTCGAAGAGGGTGATGTCGTGCCCCAGGCCCGCCAGCAGTTTCTCCAGGGCGGGCCCGGAGGTGTCCAGATCGATCCACACGCCCTTCACCGGGATCTTGATGGTGCGGGTGAGGTGCAGGGGCAGCCGGACGACCAGGTGCGCCTGGCCGGGGTCCAGCTTGACGAACGAGGTGATCACGCTGTCGAGCTTGAACTCGTGCGCCAGGGCGGCGAGCCCGAGGAACGTGAAGGCCGCTGCTGCGGACAGGGCGAGCCCGCGGTGTCGGATCATCGGAGAATCCTCCCCCCTCCAAGGTTACAGCGGCTGCCGGGAGAGGGGGAAACGCCCCCTCCCGGCAGCCGCCTTCGCCATCAGCAGGCGCAGAGCGCCTAATCGTCGTCGCGGTTGTGCCCGTCCCCGCCCACGTCCCTCGGGTTGTAGTGCTTGAGGGTCACGTCGGGATAGCCCGAGGGGCGGAAGTTTCTCGTCTTCGCGTCATCCAGGTCCGCCACCGGCACGAACTTCTGGATGCGCCGCCCGTTGATGGTCTCGCCCGTGAACAGGTTGCCCCTGGAGTCGAGGCCGAGAGAGTGCAGGAAGGTGAAGTCGCCGGCCGCGTGGCCGGGGACGCCGAACCCGGCGAGGATGTAGTCGGGCCAGTGGCCGCACTCGACCGTGGTGCAGGTCCCGGTGTTGGCCACCGCGAGCTTGTGATCGAAGGTCCAGACGATCTCGTTGCCGCCGTCCGCCTCGAAGAAGAAGTCCTGGTCCCGGTCGATGGAGAAGTCGAGGTCCCAGGCCGATCCGGCCGTGCCCAGCACGTTGGTGTAGGCCCCGTCGGCGCGGCCCGCGGTCACGCCCGTGCCCGGGATGACGCTGATGATCCGGACTGGCTGGCAGACCGGCGTGTCGCCCTGCACCCAGACCGAGGGCGACGCCGGGGCCCCCGCGGCGTTCGTGCAGTGGGAGGGGTTCTTCTCGTAGACGAGGATGCGGTCGCTGGCGCGATCGCAGACGTAGAGGAACCCGTCCTTGCCGAGGATCATGCAGTGGGGATGTCCGCCGTCGCCGGAGGCGAAGCTTCCGCGATCATGCGCGGTGGCGTTGGGGTTGGCGCTGTTCTGCACCACGCCGCCCCAGTGCCGCAGCCACTTGCCGTTCCTGTCGAACACCACCACGCGGTGGTTCCCGTACCCGTCCGGGACGTAGATGCTGCCGGTCTGGTGGGTGACCGGATCGGGGAGAGGGTCGACCCGCATGTTCGGAGGCTCGTTGAGCAGCGTCTGGCTGTTGTTGGCCAGGGGGTTCGCGCCGGAGTTGCCGCAGGTGTTGGCGGGCGGGTTGTCGCAGACTCCCCGCAGCCCGATCTGCAGCAGCAGCTTGCTCCCGTCGTGCGTGTACTTCTGCACGATGCCGTCGCCGTTGCCGGCGATCCAGACGTTGTCCTGGTAGTCGACATAGAGGCCGTGGATGCCCATCGGCACTCCGTGCACCGCATCGTGGCAGGCCTTCCCGTCACAGCCGACGGGATCGATGGGGGCGGCCCACCAGGGGGCGGTGGTGGTGGGGAGGTTGGGCGGCCAGGAATTCACCACGTTCCCTTCTCGATCGAATTCCACCACCGAGGGAGTCGGGGTGGCGACCAGCGTCTCCGGCGACACCAGGTTGCCCTGGGGCGCTCGAGTGACGATGAAGACGTGATCGTTGGCGTCGAACCCGTGCCCGGCCACCTCGCCGGTCACCCAGGACTTGCTCGATCCGGGCCCGGTGGCGCGGAAGCCGTCGGTGGCGGCGGCAGGGTTCGTCTCTCTCACGATGGGAAGCGGCTTGGGCCAGAAGGGATCGACCTGGAACGCCGGCGCCCGCGAACGTCCGTGGGCAGTAGCCTGGCCGAACGGGCTCCAGAAGCCCAGCCCGATGATCAAAGCGGGCGCGAGCACGCCCAGGTAAACGAACCGCCATTTCATCGTCACGGCGCTCTCCTCGATGCGAGCACGTCGGAGAGAGGATCGGGGTGCGGCCCCGAAAGAGCAGGCCCGGCGCGAGGAAGTCCTCTTACGGTGGATGTCCAGCGTGCTGCGGGCGCCTGTGCGCACCCGGTTCATTTCACAGTCAAGTCCCGCCGCGTTGTCTCCTCCAGTCGACGCCCGCGACTTCCAGGCGGGGACACGACCAAGGGCGCAGGCCGCTCCGCAATCAATGCGTCCGCCACCCCATCTGCTTCTCGGCCGGCGACAGCTCGCTCCAGGTCTTGCCGATGAAAGGGTGCAGCTTGGCGTCGAAATTCCCCCCCAGATCGATGAGGGCCGCGAGCGCGCTCTCCCGGAAGTAGGGATGGGTCGAGGAGGGCACGCAGGAGATTCGCACGCCGGTGGACCCCACCGTCACCTCCAGGTCGGAGTCGTCGCACTCGTCGCACTCGAAGGTCCCGCTCTCCCGCACCTGGCCGATGTGCGGCCACTGGTGCCCGGCCTCGATGGAGTCCTTCACCAGGTGCGTGCGCAGGCCCATGCGCGCGTCCAGCTTGTCCTTGATCTGCTGCAGGGTGGGGCTGCGCTGTTCGAAGGTCACGTCGTAGTGGATGATCGCCATCAGTCCTCCAGTTCTCTGCTGCCGGGCCGGTCCTTGCGGCGGACGCCGAGCAGGTATGCGCTGATGAAAGGATCCAGCTCCCCGTCCAGCACCGCGTCGGGGTTGCCGCTCTCCACCCCGGTGCGCACGTCCTTCACCATCCGGTAGGGAGCGAGCACGTAGTTGCGGATCTGCGAGCCGAAGGAGATGTCCGCCTTGGCGGCCTCGATCTTCTCCTTCTCCGCCTGCTGCTTGCGCAGCTCCAGCTGGTAGAGGCGGGACTTGAGCACCTTCCAGGCCATGTCCCGGTTCTTGTGCTGGCTGCGCTCGTTCTGCATGGAGACCACGATGCCGGTGGGCAGGTGGGTCATGCGGATGGCCGAGTCGGTCTTGTTCACCTTCTGCCCGCCCGCCCCCGAGGCGCGGAAGGTGTCAATGCGCACGTCGGCCGGGTTGAGGTCCACCTCGATCTCTTCGTCCACCTCCGGGTAGACGAAGACGCTGGCGAAGGAAGTGTGCCGGCGGGCGTTGGAGTCGAAGGGCGAGATGCGCACCAGCCGGTGCACGCCCACCTCCGCCTTCAGCCAGCCGTAGGCGTGGTCGCCGCGGGCGATGAAGGAGGCGTTCTTGATCCCCGCCTCCTCCCCCGCCTGGAAGTCGCCCAGCTCCACCTGCCACCCCTTCCGCTCGCAGTAGCGGGTGTACATGCGGAAGAGCATCAGCGCCCAGTCCTGCGACTCGGTGCCCCCCGCGCCGGCGTTGATCTCCACGATGGCGTTGAGGCGGTCCTGCGGGCCGCCCAGCATGCGCGCCAGCTCCAGCCGCTCCGCGCCCCGCTCCGCCTCGGCCACCGCCCCCTTCGCCTCCTGGCGGGTGGCCTCGTCGTTCGCCTCCTCGGCCAGCTCGTGCAGCGCCAGCGCGTCCTCCAGCTTCTGCCGCTCGCGCTCGTATCCGGCGATCTGCAGCTCCAGGTCGCTCTTCTCCTTGCTCAGGGCCTGGGCGCGCTTCTGCTCCTCCCAGAAGCCGGGCTGCACGCTCTCCCGCTCGATCAGCTCGACGCGCGCGCGCTTGCGATCGATGTCAAAGCGTCCCCCGGAGCGCCTCGAAGCGCCGGGAGAGATCGTCCAGCTCGGGAGGGAGCGACGCCATGCCAGAGGCTCTACCGCGAAATTGCCGCGGAGGGAACGATCTCGGAGAGCGAGGCGCCCACCATGCCCTCGCGCCCCAGCAGCCTCTTCTCCGCCGCCGCCATCCGGCGCGCGGAGGCAGGATCGCCGTGGTCGTGGCCGCGGCAGTGGAGGAGCCCGTGGGCCAGCAGCCGGCGCAATTCCGCCGCCAGCGGCCAGCCGCCTTCCCGCGCCTGCCTCCGGGCGGTGTCGAGGGAGATGACCACCTCTCCCAACCCCGAAAAAGCGAGCACGTCGGTGCTCCGGTCCTTGCCGCGGAAGCGGCGGTTGAGCCCGCGTATCTCCCGGTCGGAGATCAAGGCTATGGAGAGATCCTCCTTCACCCAGCTCCGGGCCGCGGCGCGCAGCACGGCGGCAGCGTAGCCGGCGCCGGCCGCCTTCACGGCTACCTCCACCCTTCCCCGGCGTTCTTGTGGCGGCTTCCTGCGCATGGCTGCGCCGCGGTAGCAGAGGGGCGGACATTCCGTCAATCCGCAGGGTTGGGCAAAGAGCAGGCGGGCGTGGGCCCCCTTCCGTTCCTCCTCGCCAGTCGTTAGATCTCTGTCGAGGAACGAGCCCCCATGCGCCGCTGGCCCTACATCCTGGTGGTGGACGACGACGCCGACTTCCGCGTCGGCCTGCGCACCGCGCTGGAGATGAAGGGCTACCAGGTGGACGAGGCCGCCAACGGGGAAGAGGCGTTCCTCAAGCTGGCGGAGAAGCCGCCGCTGCTGGTGCTGCTCGACCTGCAGATGCCGGTGATGAACGGCCGGGAGATGCTGCAGCGGATGCGCTCCACCACCGAGCTGCGCGAGGTCCCGGTGGTGATCATCTCCGGCTTCGGCTTCGAGTGGGAGGCGGAGCTGATGGGCGCCCAGGGCTACATCGGCAAGCCCTTCGAGCCGCAGGAGCTGGAGTCGACCATCGCCCAGCTGCTCCGCCCACGGCTGGTCACTTCGCGCCCGGCAGCGGAGAAGCCGGTGGTGAAGCTGCGCTCCTGAGCGCCCGCTCCTCGGCGCCCAACGAGGTGATCCGCTGGTTGATCCGATCGGCGAACCTCTTGTGGTGGCTGAGCCGCGTGTCCCCGGGGATCTGCGGTGGCTCCAGCGGCTCGCCGAAGACGGCGATCACCGGCCGCTCTTTCCGCCAGCTCGCCTTCGCCTCCGCCCAGAGGCTGTTGCTCAGCCCGAGGATGAAGGCGGGCAGCACCACCGGCCGAGCCTTCAGCGCCAGCTCCCCGGCGCCGGGCTGGGCGGGCAACAGCGTGTAGGGATCGTCGGTCTTGTTGCGCGTCCCTTCCGGGTGGAAGCCCACCGCCTGCCCCGGCGTGCGCAGCTTCTGCAGCAGGATGTCCAGGGAGAGCCGGTTCATCGCCTTCTTGGCGGAGGAGCGGAAGAAGGGGGGAAACATCGACCCGCCGGTGAAGGTCATCCCGAGGAGCAGCCCCGGCACCGTCTCGTAGAAGAAGTTGGAGCGGACGGGAAAGCTCACCTTGCGCCCCAGCCGGGTGATGAGGATCCAGCCGAGGACGAAGAGGTCGAAGAAGGTGC
>Ga0335085_10005610_pt1 | contig 20069 bp, 16 predicted proteins | sample Lox_Sample_45_FD_206712 | JGI IMG/M metagenome (GOLD analysis project Ga0335085, IMG submission 206712) | Soil microbial communities from Loxahatchee National Wildlife Refuge, Florida, United States - Lox_Sample_4.5 | ecosystem: Environmental > Terrestrial > Soil > Wetlands | place: USA...
GATCGCTAAACAGAAATGACATCCTTTGTTTATGCAGTTCCTGTAGAGTTTATGCTGTCCCTGCAGCTGATGAAATTCAACTTGCCCATCTACAATTTTATATAGCGGCTTGTATAACGTTATCGTTATAAGCGCAGGTGGCGTCGGAATTTAAAACAATGCGTCAGCCCTTCGGATTCACGGGGTTCCTGGGAATCGCGAGCCTTGTCGGCGTGTGCTGTTCGACTTCATCGAAGAGGCGCATCACCGGGGTGAACAGCTACTTGAAGCGCTACTAGATGCCGGTATCGTGCGACTGCGGCCGGTGATGATCACCGTGGGGCTTCACCGCTCGGCATCGGCGGTCAAACGAAGGCTGATTGCAGCAGTTCGCCGCGTCGTTGGTGCAATTGATGCGATGGAGAAGCCCGTCGGTCCCGTTTGGTTCCCGACGCAATCCCAATCAGATTCGCGACCGGTGTATCCCAGATGCACCCGAAATCCCACTTTCTCCGCATTCAAAGCTTCGAACGGACACTGCCTAGCGTATCGGTATGGTGAACCCTTCATTCCACTTAGGCCTTTTGGTCTCCGAGCCAATGCAGTGCGCGCAGGCCGGGCAGGAAGCAATACTCGCCGCCTCGCGTGACCACAAACCGGGACAAGCCTTTCAAGCGCTTTCGCAGCGGTCGATTCGGAATGTCAAAGGTACTCTCTCCGTCATGCGCTCCCGCGATGGGATCTTTACCGACTGTCGATCCGAAGAATGTACTATCGTTCATCCACTCGGCTTGAACAAATTCGAACTGACGTCCCAAGTGGGCACCCACGAACACAAACATCAATCCCCGATCCACTCCATCATCTTCCAGTATGCCCTCTGGCAACTCGGGACCGTACGACGTTCCACGCCGAATCATGCGGTGGATGCTACAGCGAGGTTTTTGGGTGGCCCACCTGTTGTTGGGGAGGGCATTCATCCAAGCGTGAGGCAAATGTCCGAGGCTAACTTCCGAGGTGCTATCCAGACTGTGAATGGTTTGCGCCGGAGATAATCTCGCCGAGACCTGCGCAGAACGATTTTTCCACTTCCTCTTCCGTCAAGACTCGAATTTGCATACCGAATTTTGAGAGAGTCCTTGCCCAAGCCGTTGCCAGTGGAATATGGCCACTAATTAGCAGGCGAGTAATGCCGCGAAGCTGAGGTCGAAAGGCAACAAGTGCGTCTTCCAACAGTGCGCCCGTTAATTGCCAATAGGCCTGGTCGGGGGATAGGTTGTGATGCTGAGAATCCATGCGGGTTAAGAACAAGGTTCGCCCCAAGCCGTGTCGCGCGGCCCGTTCTCGACCTGTCTGCAAGGCCTCGTCGAGAACCTCCAATGGTCTCTCGTGAGGAAGATTGCCTTTGAGGATTGTTTCGCGCGAAATGGCAAGCATGAGTTCGCCGCCGGTCCCGGTGAGGCTATCAACGATCTGCGATTCCGAATTCGTGCGAATCAGTTTCCAGTGAGAACCCAGGTTAAGGAGTGCGTCTCCGGGAGAGAGAATTCCGGAGACCAGGAAGCCCATGACCAGCGTCTCTTCTCCTCGAATCGCGTCGAGAGAATCGCAGTCGCTCCCGAAGCGAATTCCAGGAACCAGGAAAAGCGGAATGGAGGGTTTCGCTGGAAATTCTCTTCGTGCCACGTGTCGCGAGAGCTCTTTCAGTCCAGCGGGGCCAGAAATATGGGACAAAGGAAAAGGCCCGAGTTCGGATGTTGCCATTCCCGCAGCCGAAACAAAATCGAGTTTGCGATCGAGACCATTACAGTCGATCTGTTTTAGACACTCGGCAATTACCTGACGGATGGCATTGAGTGCGGGGCTGCGGTTCTCGGTTGTAATCGAACCACGGATTCCCTCAAATGTCTTTGCCTGGGCGACGATCTTGCCCGATTCTAAAGCCCACGCGCGAGTCTGAGTGATTCCTACATCCAGACAAATATTGATCCCGTTCGCATGCCCAGTGTTAATCATTTTGCCTTCTTGGAAAATAGCCCTCGTAACCGTTCTTCCGCCCACTCGCCGGTAGTGTCCATTTCCGAGCCTAGTGCCACCGCCCATGCTCCGGCACTCCAATACTCGATAGCCTCAGTGGGTCTTACGCCCCCTGTCGGAACAAAGCGTGTACCCGGAAAGGGAGCTAGCAGCGAACTGATGTATTTGGGGCCACCGACGAACGCAGGGAAAATCTTGACCGCCATCGGTCCCAATTGCAGTGCTGCTTCCACTTCGGATGGCGTATAGCAACCAACGATATAGGGCACATGGTGCTTCAAGAGAAATTCTGTAAGGCCGACGTTGAAGTGGGGCGAAATTAGAAACTGGGCCCCCATATCGAGCGCCTCTTTGGCATCGGATTCTGAGCGTATCGTCCCCACACCGATCAGCAACTGACTCCCGAACTCCGAACGAAGTACGGTAAAAGAGTCGTGATACTCGTCTGCGGTCCGCGAAACCTCCACTACTCGAAGGCCGGCTCCTACAAGGCGGGGCAACGATTCCCGGATTATCCGTCGGCTCTGGCGACGTAGGATGGCGATGATCCCGGCCGTTCCAATTTTCTGGATAATTTCGTCCATGAGAAGTAGTCTCTCTGGAAAAATGCGGCTTAGGATGCTGAGATGTCAAGTCTAAAATGTTAGATTGCAGACTTCAGAATTCTGAGGTAAGCTACTCCCACAAGTTGGAGGTTACGTTCGGTGAGGATCACGAAGATTCCCAAGCAGAGGGTTGGGGACATTGTGTATCAAATGATCCGGCAGGGAATTCTCGACCAGACCTTTCGTCCTGGCGACCGGCTGGAATTAGACGAATTGGCGGAGAAACTTGACGTCAGCGTGACTCCGGTCAAAGACGCAATCAACCGCCTCGCGAATGAAGGGTTGGTTGAGATCAAGGCTCGCATCGGGACTTTTGTCTCCCGGATTTCGGTCGAAGATTTGGCCCAGACCTTGGAGATCCGCTGCGCGCTTGAAACCCATGCAGCCATCAGGGCCGCCGAACTCGCGACTGAATCGGATATTCGCCGACTACAGGACCTTTGTGACGAAATGTCGCACTCCGTTCAAAACAGTCATCAGCGGATGCAGCACGAAGAACTCAATCGCAAATTTCACCAAACGATTGTTGAGCTGAGTGCCAACTATCGCCTTATCGAGCTCTACAACGGCCTGAATGCTCATATCTCCATGGCGCGCGTTCATTACGCCAGCGAGGCGTGGCGCGACCGTTTACCGCAGGAGACATTTGAGCATCGTCGTATTGTCGATTGCCTGAAGCGGCGCGACGGGATCGCTACTGCGCAAGCGCTGCGTGAACACATACAGAGCGCGGCGGCATCCCTGGTCAAGGACATGCGGCGCAATGGGAGCTCGACGTGAAATCTTCTGTGCCGGAGCCCGACGGACAGTTCGTGGTCGATTCCGTTTCGAGTTATGTTGTGCGCATTCCACGGAATTTCGACAGAGCAGTAGGCGGAGCCGGTTCTCCCGCTGTCCTGAAAAATCCAAAGCAGAGATACAGTGCAGCACAATCGTATTCCACGGTTTATTCGCAGGAGATCGAGTGTCTGCTAGTGAAGGTTGTGGCCGGCGAATATGTCGGTTGGGGAGAAGCCCAGGCGCCGGTGGCGCCTGAAGTCTGTCACGCAATCATCGAGCACCTGGTCGGTCCGTTGGTGGTAGGACAATCCGCGGCTAGCCCTTCATCAATGTACTCGAGGCTTTATGACGCCATGCGAGTTCGCGGACATTCAGGCGGCTTCTATCTGGATGCGCTTGCGGCCATTGACATGGCGCTTTGGGATCTGCTTGGAAAAGTAACCGGCAAGCCAATCTGCGATTTGCTCGGCGGCAGGGTGAGAAAAACGATTCCTTCTTACGTCTCTGGACTGCCCGGAAAAGATCAGGAAGAGTGTCTGCACTATGCGAAAGAAAGAGCAAAGCAGGGTGCCACGGCGTTCAAGGTCTACTGGACCAATGACTTTGATTGCGAGCTGAGGCTACTGCAGAGGCTTCGCAGGGAATTGCCAGCAACGACGGACCTGTTCGTGGACACTCTTTGGCGCATGACTACCCAGCAGGCAGTCTACTATTCGCAGGCTTTAGCCGAGTTGCGAATCGGCTGGTTAGAGGCGCCACTGATCCCTGAGGATATTCGCGGGTACGCTTGGCTTTGCAGCGTGGCAAGAACGCCTATAGCTATCGGGGAGAGCTATCGCAGCACATTTGATTTCACGCGGATCGTGGATGAATCTGCGGCTCATGTTTTGCAACCGGATCTTGGCCGTTGCGGTATCACCACTACCCGATTCGTCACAGAGTTGTGTGCCAGCCGCAATCTTGGCTTTGCTCCCCATGTCAGCATCAGTCTGGGTCCGCAATTAGCTGCGGCTCTGCATGTTTCGGCTGTTGCGCCCACCTTGATTCGTGCAGAAAGCAATCCCGACGTGCTTGCGGTGGCCAGGAAGTTCTCGGACATTGGCGTCGTTCGCGAATTTGCCGAATTCCAAATTCCGGCGGGATCAGGGCTTGGAATCGAAGTTTCTGAGGAAAAGCTTCATCCATTTGTTATGGCGAGTGCAATTCTTACTTAGAGTAGCCTGGAGAATTCATGCGGCCCTTGCGCGGTGTTATACCCATTCTCAACTCGGCATTTCTAGACAACGGCGACATCGACTTATACAGCCAGCAAAAGTTAGTGGAGTTTCTTCTGGAAAGTGGGGTTGGAGGGATAGCACTATTTGGGACAGCCAGCGAAGGTTACACGTTGAGTGCAGCCGAGAGGGACTGCATCTTGAAGATGGTACTGAAAGTCGTCAACGGCAGTATTCCGATCGTAGTTAGTACCGGAGCAACTGGCACTCGATTAGCGGCGGACCAGAGCGTGGCTGCGCAAGAAGCTGGCGCTGACGCGCTAATGATCGTCCCTCCTTATTACCTCAAACCCGATGGAGCCGGAGTCAGACACTATTTCGAAACCATCGCCGCGCGCGTCACAATTCCCATAATGATTCAGGATGCGCCAGTGATGACTGGAGTGACAATGCCCGCGTCGTTACTTGCCGGGCTTTGCAAAGATGCCGAACGTATTCAATACGTGAAGATCGAGCACCCGCCGACAGCACCCAAGATCACCGCATTCGTCAACGAAGTGGGCAGCGCCGGATTTGCGTTTGGCGGGCTAAATGGTCAATTTCTGATCGAGGAAGTCAGGCGTGGCTCCATCGGCGTCATGCCGGGCTCCGATCTGGCAGATCAATTCCAGAAATTATGGCTACTATTGGAACAAAAACAGTATGAAATGGCACAAAGCTTTTTCAATATCTGTCTTCCTTTGTTGCGCTATGAGTTGCAGCCCGGGCTTGGAGTTTCGACCATGAAGACCAACCTAGTTCGGCGTGGAATCTTCAAGTCCGCAGTCGTCAGACACCCGACCTTGTCTGTAGACAAGCACGCCATTCAGGAAATTGATGCGCTATGGAATCAGATTGAGCGTTATCAACCTGCACAGGCGGCCCACAGCTGAGGAGACTCGAAATTTTTCTTGACAACAAGTAGGGATCGCAGTACAAGTAGCACCTCGTCGTGAGATTAAAAATATCAGATTTTAAATTTTAGTGCGGTTCGGCCTCTGGTGGTTCGTTTCTCCGAGGACAGCGGAGAGATGAATAGATGGGCCTCTTGCTTCAGCTGTGAATTGGGCGCAAATAACGCCAGGCGCGGGCCGAGACGCCCGTGTCTGAGGGGGTGATATGCAATCCAACGGATTGGCAAGAATTCTGCTTGGCTTCTTTTTGCTCGTTTTCACTCAAGTTCTCTGGTCTCAGGGAGTTCAAACCGCCATTACGGGTATCGTCCTCGACCAGAGCGGCGCTGCCGTCGCCGGCGCAAAAGTCACTGCCACCAATACAGCAACCAATGTGAACCGAACGGTGATATGCGATGGTGAGGGGAACTACATCATTCCGTCGCTCGTGATTGGGACGTACACGGTCAAAGCCGAGAGTCCCTCCTTCAAGGCTGTGGTAGAGACCGGCATCATCGTTCAGGCGAATAAATCGACCCGCGCTGATTTCAACCTTGTCCTTGGAAGTGTCGAGCAGTCGGTTGAGGTGTCGGCAACCGCCGCAGCCGCGATAATGCGAACCGAAGATTCCGCGCTCGGTTCCGTCATCAGCGAAACCCAGGTGGAAAAACTGCCTGTGCCGCAGCGAGATTTCGTGGCGCTTGCTCAACTTGTACCCGGCGCCAACGGCGCACTCGACGGCAACCAAAACGACCTAGGACGCACTCAATCCCTGAATCTTTCCGTCAATGGGCAGCGCCAATTCGACAACAACTATCGTCTCGATGGCGTCAGCTTCATCGACGCGTTCGTAAATGGCAGCTCTTTCGTCCCCGCGCTCGATGTTATTAGCGAAGTCAGTGTGCTCAGTGGACAGTATTCCGCAGCGTATGGGGAATATTCGGGTGCGCAGGTCAATATGATCACCAAGTCCGGCGGGAACCAGATCCACGGTTCAGCATTCGAATACCTAAAGAACGACGCGCTAAATGCGCGGTCATATTTCGACGCGAAGAAGCCACCTCTCCGTTACAACCAGTTTGGAGGCACCATCGGTGGGCCGATCGTGATCCCCAAGATTTATAATGGCCACAATCGCACGTTCTTCTTCTTTGGCTATCAGGGAGACCGCCTCCGCACTCGCACAACGCTGCAAGGAACGGACGCAACACAGGCAATGCGAAACGGCGATTTCTCAGCCTTGCTACCCAGCATTGTTATCAAGAATCCGTTCACTGGCCAGCCATTTACCAACAACATGATTCCGTCGGGGATGATCTCGTCGCAGGCCACCGCGCTGCTGAAATATGTGCCGTTGCCGAACCTTCCAGGCACTGGAGTGAACTACGTCAATACCGGCAGCAACAGCAACGACGACAATCAGTATTACGGGCGCGTGGACCACAAACTTACAGATAAAGATACGCTCTTCGTTCGCACTGCCCTGCGTACCGACAACTTCCGCAACGTAACCATCAACCCGAACTTCGGAAGCTTGGGAACGCCATCGAACCAGAATTACGTTATCAGTGAGAGCCACGTCTTCAGTCCGAAATTCCTTAACCAGGCGGAAGTTTCTTATGTGCGGCAATCGATTCCGACAAAAACAGGCCGTGAGGGAAGCGATATTGATCCGCTGCGTGACTTTGGGATCGCTGGATTGAACTTTTCAAACCCGCTGATTGTTGGTATCCCGACGGCCAACATCACCGGTTACATGGGGCCTGGCGAGAACTTTGCCAATCCCCGCTTGCTCTATTCGGCTCCTGCGGTGAACGATAACGCAACGATTCAGTTCTCAAAGCACACTCTTCAATTTGGAGCTGAGTTTTACCGCCGGCGTCAGGACTTCATCTCTGTGAACGCCAGAAATCAGGGGACCTTCGACTTCACCGGACAACTCAGCGGAAACGCGTTTGCAGATTTCATCCTCGGCTTGCCCTTTGAGACGGAATACCAGCCGCTCATCGGGGAAAGCTTTATTCACCAACGCCACTTCTCCACTTATGTGCAAGATGATTGGCGAATTCTGCCCCGTTTAACCCTTAACCTCGGCTTGCGTTATGAATACTCGGGACCATTTTCCGACGTCAGCGGCCATGCCCGCAATTTCGATTGGACGTCGCTGACGCTGTTCCCCGATCCTGGGACGACGGCTGCATTGACCGATCCGGCCAATCGCTTCGCTCCTCGCTTTGGCTTCGCCTACCGTGCCACCGACAACACCGTGGTCCGCGGAGGCTTTGGAATTTTTACCACGACACCGACCACGGCGAACGTGAATCTGCTCTACACGAACCCGCCAGTGAATGCGACGCAGTTCTTGTTTACCGATCTCACCAATCCAAACCTCACTTTGGCAAACCTTCAGACGGGAACCGCTAGCACCGCACCCCCAGGGCTGCTGACGGTTCCCAAGGATTACGGTCCGGGGTACGCCGAGCAATGGAGCCTGAACGTCCAACGGCAACTGCCGGGGAACTGGGTAGCTGAGGTGGGATATGTCGGGTCGCATACTTTGCACCTCGATAGCGCACACAGTCTTAACGAACCGCTGACACCCGGACCCGGGACGGTACAATCGCGCCGGCCGATTCAACAATATGCGGACATCCGCGTTTTGGGTAATGCGGCGGTTTCTTACTACGATGGTCTGAATGCCCGCATTCAGACTGCAACTTGGCATAATCTGAACCTGCTGAGCAGCTTTACCTGGTCGCATTGCATTGACACCGGCAGTAGCGCTGCGACCAGTCTTGCCGGGACCGATCCTCAGGAGCCGCAAAACCAATACGACTACGTGGCAGGACAGCGCGGTGATTGCGTCATCGACTTCCGCAAACAGTTTCACTTGGACGGCGTCTATGCGATTCCGTTTGGAAACGGTTTGAACGGTCTGTCTGGGAAACTTGTCAAAGGCTGGACCCTGAGCGTGGATGGAGTGATGCAGTCAGGCGATGCTGACACGGTTACTGTCTCAGGCAATCCAGCTAACACTGGTCGTGGAACGATTCGACCTAACCGGATTTGCAATGGAAACCTTCCGGCCGATCAGCAGACATATCTGATGTTTTTCGATACCTCGTGCTTCGTTTCTGCGGGTAACTACGCATTTGGTGACAGTATGAGAGGTGTAATTCGCGGACCGGCAACCCACATCTGGAACCTGAGCGCGTCGAAGAACACCAAAATTGGGGAATCGCAAGGGCTCGAGTTTCGCGCCGATTTCTTTAACGCCTTCAACAATGCCCACTTTGGCGATCCCGGACTAGTGGTCGGAACAGCCACCTTCGGCAGAATCACCACGGCAGGACCGGGACGACAAGTCCAACTCGGGTTGCGATACTCGTTCTGACAGGGCTCTGTGTTGGAGTGACGGAGAATTAATAAAACAGGGATTCGAATCCAGCAACGGGCCATGAGATGAAAATTACCAAGATCGAGTCCCTTGTTGTTCGTTCGCCCAACGACCATGCCCCGGAATCAGGTTTGGTAGACATGAATCCGATTGGCACTACCACTGGTGGAACTGGGTTGTGGCGCAAGCTTGATCTCGATTACCCCGCATACCCGAACGAGCACACGCAATTCACGCTGGTGAAGATAAGCACGGACGAGAACATAACTGGATGGGGACAGTGCCACGCTCCGCTGGCGCCGCATGTTCATGTTGCGGTTATTTCTGATTTGCTGGCGCCCGTGCTCATTGGCGAGGACCCGCGAAACGTGGATGTTTTGTGGGAGCGAATGTATTCCACGCAGCGTTTGCGCGGCTATGACAGTGGATTCTTCATTCAGTCAGTCGCCGGTATCGATCTGGCACTGTGGGACATTCTCGGAAAGTCATTGAACGTTCCTATCTATCGTCTGCTGGGCGGAAAGTATCGTGACCAAATTCCAACGTACCTCTGGCTAAAGGGCGATTCGGCATCAGCGTATGCGGAGAGCGCTCGCGTCGCGTTCGCAAGTGGATATTCCGCTGTCAAAATGAACGTTCACAAAATCGATGATCTGGAATTCGTGACCGCGGTTTCAAAGGTGATCGGAGGCAGAGGGCAAGTCTTGGTAGTCGCCACAGGACTCAAGCTTTATGAAGCCGTAAAGGTCGGCAGGGAACTGGACCGGCTAGGAAATGTCGGTTGGTTGCAAGAACCATTGCTTCCCGAAGATGCCCTTGGCTACCGGGAACTGACGAAAGCCATTGATACACCAGTTTGCTACGGAGCTTTTCTTGCCAACCGTTTTCATTTTCGCGAAGCGTTTGCGAGCGAGAGCGTTGACATTATCAATCCAGACATCTGCTACTGCGGCGGGCTTTCAGAGTGCAGAAAAATCGCGCTTCTGGCCGATGCTTACGGCGTGCTCTGGTCTCCGCACGTCAGTATGGTAAGCCCGATTTCGATGGCGGCTTCGCTGCATCTCGCCGCAGCGACTCCAAATTTCGTGATTCTGGAAAATGCCGATCAGAGCAAAGCCCCGCTTGGAAATGTTTTGCTGAAGCGCCCGCTCGAATATTTTCCCGGCTACGCCAAAGTTCCGGAGACACCCGGGCTGGGAGTGGAGTTCGACGAACATCGCATGGCGGAAGTGGTTGTGAATTGACGCACAGACATTGCTTTAAGTGCGCATATCGAGCGCATTCATAAATGGAGGCGAAATGGTGGATAGACGTGATTTGCTCAAACTCGGCGGTACGACGATTGCGGCTGCATCGATCGCGCAGATTCCCAGCCTTATGGCGCAGACGATATCCGAAGGATCGAAGGGAACGGGCGCGCTCACGATCACCAAGGTCGAGGCGTTCGTAGTGCGTACTCCCAAAGATCAGACGCCGGAAGATCAAATCACGAGTATGCCTCCCATTGGCGCCACCAACGAAGGAGTCGGATTGTGGAAGCGTCTCGACCTGCACAGCCCTTCGCGGTTCAAGAAGTACACACAACTGGTGTTCGTGAAAATTTCGACCAATCAAGGACTGGTTGGCTGGGGCGAGGCGCATGCACCTGCCGCACCTAGAGTGCACAAAATGGTCATCAGCGACCTGCTGGCGCCGGTGCTGGTTGGCGAAGATGCGCGCAACGTCGAAGTGCTGTGGGAGAGGATGTACTCGACGCAGCGCCTGCGCGGGTATTCCACTGGCTTTTTCGCGGAGTCAATTGCCGCCGTCGATCTGGCGCTATGGGACCTGTTGGGGAAGTATCTCAATGTGCCGCTGTATCGCTTGCTCGGAGGCAAATATCGTGACGAAATTCCCACTTATATCTGGGTTCACGGCGACTCCATCGATGCCATCAAGGGTGAAACCGTGAAAGCTTTCGAAAGCGGCTATAGCGTTGTAAAGATGAGTCTTGGTGTTTCACCGGGCACTGCGCGGCTTGACCGCGTTCAAGCGGTTTCCGATGCGGCGAAGAGCAAAGGCCAGGGACAGGTGATTACGGATTCGCTCGGCAGCTTCAAGCTATATGAAGCAATCAAACTGGGCCGCGAATTAGATCAGATGGGCAACATCGGCTGGTGGGAAGATCCGCTAATGCCGGAAGACTATCAGGGATACGTCGAGCTTTCGGGAGCGCTCGATACTGCCATCTGTAAAGGCGAGGTTCTTTCCAATCGCTTCCAGATGCGCGATATGGCCGCAGCCAAGGCGGTCGATATCAGCAACGTAGATGTATGCCGGGCCGGGGGCATTTCGGAAAGCAGGAAGATGGCGATGATTGCCGACCTCTATGGGCTCATGTGGACGCCACACGTCAGCACCGGATCGGTGCTTTATATGTCGGCATCGATTCACTTGGCTGTCTCAACTCCGAACTGCCTGATTATGGAATATCAGGGCCAGGGCACCGGCCCACTGGGCAATGTGTTGATCAAAGAGCCGATCGAGTTCCGTCCCGGCTTTGCGAAGGTTCCGGAGCGTCCAGGCCTGGGAGTGGAATTCGACGAACGTGAACTGGCAAAGGTGACGATCGGTTAAATTCAGGTCCTGTGAGAATCGCTACGTGAGCCGTTTCAAAATAAAAAACCTGCGGTGGGTGATCGCCGGTCTCGTGTTGCTGAACACCATCATCAACTACGTGGACCGGCAATCGCTGTCAGTACTCGCTCCCGAATTGAGAAGGAGCCTGGGGCTGGGGGATGTTAGCTATGGACACGTAGTGCAGGCGTTTCTTGTTGCCTACACCGGCTTCTACGTCATTGCCGGAATCATTATCGACCGCTGGGGGGTGAAGATCGCATACGGCGGGGCGATGGCGTGGTGGTCGATTGCCGCCATGCTCAATGCTCTTTCCCGCTCGGTTGGTGAATTGGGCTTCTTCCAATTTGTGCTCGGCGTCGGAGAATCGTTCAACTTCATTGCGGCGCAGAAAGTGGCGGCGGAATGGTATCCACCGAAGGAACGTGCGCTGTTGAATGGGCTCTCCAACGCTGCCGCCGTCGCGGGTGCCATCATAACGCCACCGTTAGTGGTGTATCTGATGCACCGGTGGAACTGGCAGATGGCGTTCGTCGTGACGGGCGCGATCGGAGTGTTGTGGTTGATTCCGTGGTTCCTGCTTTATCACTCACCCACTCGCCACCCCAATATCACAGACGAAGAGCTTGCGTATATCCGCGAAGCGGAATTGACTTCAGGGGCACCCGTCGAACCCGAGGTGAGATGGATCGACCTTCTTCGTTACCGCGAAACCTGGGGCTTGCTGATTTCGCGCACTGTTTCTGACCCAGTGTGGTGGTTCTACCTGTTCTGGCTTCCCAAGTACCTGACGGAATCGCGCGGCATGACGATGAAGGCCATGAGCGCCGTGATCTGGATACCGTACCTCGCCTCTGACATTGGGTCGATCATGGGCGGATGGTATTCGGGATTTCTGGTGAGTCGGAACTGGAAAATCCTGGAGGCGAGGGATCGCGTGTTGCTGTGGTCGGCCCTGATGATGCCGCTCGGAATTCTGACCGTGTTCACGCGTTCACAGGTCGGTGCGTTGGCCTGCATGTGCGTGGTACTGTTTGCGCACATGAGTTGGAAGACCAACCTGATGACGCTGACCATCGATATTTACCCGAAGCGCGTGGTTGGCTCGATTGCCGGAATCGTCGCTTTGGGAAGTGGCCTGGGAGCGATCGGCTTCGCGGGCATAGTCGGCTACGTCATAAAGAATTATTCCTACACGCCAATTTTTATCGCGATGGGGTTCATGCATATCACCGCTTATTTTATTGTGCGCTGGACGGTCCGCCGCGAGAAGGTGGTCGCTGTTTCCGTTGCTACCCAGGCGTCGAGCCATGCCTAGACCTGCCGCCCGCAACCATCGGGTCGAAGTTTTCGTGGGTCGTCCGGAATCGAAGGGAGCCTTTGCCGCGGAAGAGGTGGATGAACGATGACGGCTGCTCCGCAAGCCGCACGTCTAGCGCTTGTTCGTCAAGTGGCCGCGCGTACCATGCAGCTCCACTTCCGCATGTGGCGCTTCGGTGAAAGCATTGCGTTGCGTGGGCTCATGAACACCAGCCGCATGACGGGTGACCCTGGTCCGCTTGCCTATAGCCTGGCATTGTTGCGTGCTTACCTGGCTTCAGGTGTGGCGAAGTCGCCGCTTGAACACATTGCGCCGGCTACAGAGTTGGTGATGGCCTATGAAATTACCGGCCAAACGGAATTTCTCGAGGCGGCGAAAAAGCGCGCGGAGATGCATGCCGCATGTCCGACGAATATCTTCGGAGCGCGCATTCATCGCACCGACCTCTCCGGTTGGGACCGCCAAATCTGGGTGGATTGCCTGGATGTCGATCCGCCTTTTTTGGCAAAACTCGGCTCTGTTACCAGTGATGACAGATACTTCGATCAGTCTGCGAGCGAGGCAATTTCGTATTGTCGCTCATTGCAGGACGAAGATACCGGGCTCCTCTTCCACGGCTTTGAAGAACACTGCGGGCGCAACGGCCAGCTTTGGGCGCGCGGAAATGGATGGGCGATCATGGGCCTGGTGGAAACGCTGAAATTTCTCCCAAGCGCACACAGCAATTACGAAGAACTTCAACAACGACTTCATACTCTGTGCCGTGCTCTGGCTGGATATCAGCACAGTGAAGGCCTTTGGCATACGTTGGTTTTGCAAGAAGAAACCTACCTGGAGGCGACGCTCGCGACCATGGCTGCGTTTGCATTGCGCGAAGCCTTTTCAGCGAAGATCCTGCGGGAAGGAGAATTCGGAGAGATGGAACGGCGTGCACGTTTCGCGGCCCTGCAGCAGGTTTCCGTCGACGGAACGCTGGCGTTAGTGAGCGACGCCACACCCGTCGGTGAAATCAAGCTGTACGCTTCGCGCCCGTTCGGTGTATTTCCCTGGGGACAGGGGCCGCTCCTATTGATGATCACACAGGAGTTTTAGGCGAGGAACAGAGCATGAGTTCGGAAAGAATCTTCTTACAGGAGATGAAATGGCCTGAAATTCGGGAACTCATCCCCTCCAAACCGATCGTAATCATTCCGACCGGCTCCGTCGAACAGCACGGACCGCATCTTCCACTCGAAGTCGATAGCCGCATCGCCAGGGAACTGGCCTTTGCCTCTGCACAAATTCTGCGCAAGGAACTTTCTATCGTCGTCGCTCCAGGGTTGGAGATCGGTTTCTCGGGCGAGCACCTGGACTTTCCGGGCACGCTTTCACTCGACGCCGAAACCTTTATGCATGTCGCATCGCAGATTCTGATCAACCTCATCGGCCATGGCTTCGAGAAATTCCTCTTCCTCAACGGTCATGGGGGCAACGAAGAAGCGCTACGGCTGGTTGCTCGTTCGATGCGCGAAAAGCATGAAGTGTTGATTGCGGCGACCTCTTATTGGCAGTTGGCGAGGGAACAAATCAAGGCCCTGCGGAGGAGTCCGGGAGGCGGCATCAACCATGGCGGCGAGGAGGAAACTGCCCTGATGCTTCACCTGCGGCCGCAACTGGTTGATATGAACGCCGCCACTGCTGGGACTATGCGCTGGTGCAGTTCCTATCTGGTCGGCAGCTACGACCAGGAACCGCAAGTCGCCTACGGACGCAAACGTGCCGATATCGCGCCGCTCGGACATGGCGGCGACCCAACGATGGCGACCGCCGACCAGGGTAAGAAAATGTTCGAGGCGATTGTCGAGGCGATTGTGCGGTTTACCAGGGAATTCCAAACATGGCGGCTCGGCGAAATGGGCAAGCCGCGCAGTTAGAGATTATCTTTTCGAAAAAGGAATCTTAATCGTGAAAATCACCAAGGTAGAAAGTTTTGCCATTCAAGCGCCACCTGCTGATAGCAGGGCGTATTGGGGAAGTCGCGCGTGGGGTGGCGCCGAGCATAGCGCGCGGCACGACATCTCGATGGAATATCCGGTTCCGGCACGACGACGGTACATCTACTCGAAAACCATCGATACCGTGATTGTCGCGATCACCACCGACGACGGCTCAGTTGGCTACGGCGAAGCGAAAGCGCCCGTTGCTCCGCAAGTAACAAAGGAGATTATCGATCGCCTGCTTGCAGGCATCGTGCTTGGTGCGGATCCACGCGATGTCACCGTTCTGTGGGAACGAATGTACGCGGGAATGCGGGTGAGAGGACATAAAGCCGGCTTTTATCTCGAGGCGATGAGTGGGGTCGATATTGCCCTCTGGGATCTCGCAGGCAAAGCTGCTGGCGTGCCGATCTCTCGGTTGCTTGGCGGATCGTTTCGCGAATCTGTACGCGTCTACGCTTCGGGTCTGCCGACCCTCGATTTCAACGCGCCCGACGAGCAATACCAACAGATGACCGACGAAGCAAAGGAGCTGCGCAAGTCGGGTTATACCGGTCTCAAGATGGCGTTGGGTCGTGGAATGAAAGGCGACCTCAAAAGTATCCGCACGGTACGGCAGGCAATGGGTGATGACTTTATCATCTATGCCGACGCTGCTGGTTGCTACGACACCGCGCAGGCGATGTACTTGGGCAGGGCGCTCGAAGAGCTTGGTGTCGCCTGGTTCGAAATGCCCATCTTTCCCGAAGACGTGGATGGTTACGCTGAACTGGCTCGACAGTTGACGATTCCAATCGCCCTTGATTCGCTAACCACGCGGTACGAGACCAGTGAGTTCATTCGCAAGCGTGCGCTCGACGTGGTGCAACCCGATGTCTGCCGTGCAGGCGGAATCACCGAATGTCGCCGCATCGCCGAACTTGCCGACGCATTCGGTTTGGCGTTCGCTCCGCACATAAGCATTGGGTCGGCCATTCACTTTGTAGCCAGCTCTCATCTTGCCAGTGCCATGCCAAACACAATTACCAGCGAATTCTGGATCGGCAAGAATCCCATCGGGAACACGATACTGGAGGATCCGTTTGTCCTTGAGAATGGTTACATGCGTACCCCAACAGGTCCGGGACTGGGGATAACCATCAGCGAAAAAGCAATCGCGGCGATGGCGTAGAGCGTTTTATTTAGGAGCTTTTTATGCTGGCTGAACTGACACGACGCAGGTTCATCGGCTTGCTGTCTGCTGTGAACCTGATGTTGGGTAGCAGTAGCTTTGCCTCGGAAGATGTTGGACATCTTCAACGTCTACCCATTCATGATTTGCACCTTCCGCCAGACGAACTGCGGGATCTAGAGGCGTACGCAACTCCAGTGATAGAAGCCGCGCGCGCATTGGACGAACTCGACTTGGGAGACCTTCCGATCACCTCAGTCGAACCGGCTCTCCTGTTTGAGGCCGGTCGGTTCTACCAAAGCCCGCGATCAGAGCATCCCACGGCGAAAACGAATAGCGCTGGACAGAGCGATGAGTGATCTCTGTTTGTTGTCGATCGTCGAAGCATCGAACCTCATCGCGCAGCGTAAGATCTCTCCGCTGGAATTGACGCAGGCCCATCTCGATCGTATTCACGCCCTAGATGGTCGCCTGCAAAGTTTCATCACCCTTACTGCCGACATCGCGCTGAAAGAAGCCAAAGCTGCCACAGAAGTCGTTGCGCAGGGAAAAATTGCAAGTCCGCTGCACGGGATTCCCATCACCTACAAAGACCTAATTGCGACCGAAGGCGTTCGCACCACCGCAGCCTCCCGCGTGTATGCCGACTGGGTTCCCAGCAGCGACGCCAATGTCGTAAAGCGCCTTCGCAATGCCGGAACCGTCATGTTGGGCAAGGTGCATCTTTCCGAATTTGCCTTCGCGGGTGGCGCGACGGAACATGATTTCATTAAGCCCGCTCGCAATCCATGGAACGCTGCATACGATCCAGGTGGGTCGAGCAGCGGTTCTGCCGTCGGTGTGGCGGCGGCCCTCGCGATGGGTTCCGTGGGAAGCGATTCCGGCGGTTCGATTCGTATCCCCGCTGCCAACTGCGGAACCGTTGGCTTGAAACCCACGTATGGGCTAGTTGGGCGAAGTGGCGAAATCACGCTGGGTTATTCGGTCGGCCACATTGGGCCGATTACACGCACAGTCGAAGACGCGGCGATTATGCTTGAACATCTCGCCGGATACGACCCTGAAGACCGCGCGAGCGTGCATCGCGATGTCCCCCCGTACCAAAAGTTGATTTCAGAAAAGCTGCGCGACATCCGCCTCGGTGTGTGTCCCTTGTACATGGAGGCGGTTGGTGGGGAGGACGAATCGACTGCCGCTTTTCACGCTGCTGTCGATGTGTTTCGCCGTATCGGCTTCAATGTTCAGGAATTGAAAATTCCACACATCAACTATGCCTGCACCGCCGGTTATAACAACATTCTTCGCATTGAAGGCTTTTGCGCGCATTACCAGAATTTCCGCGACCCAGAGGTCCGCAGCCGCTACGGCAATGCATTCCGCAACATCGTTCGTGGAGGTTTTCTCTCCACTGTAGATTACATGCGCGCACAACAAGCCCGCACGCTGATCTCCGCCGAATTGGCGGACGTCTTCAAAAGCATCGACGTGCTGCTTACGCCGACGACGGCGGATTCTCCGGCTCGGCTTGATGGCACAGCGAACGGACTTCGCGCAACTGGCGGCTCAGATCCTAAGATCAGCAAGAGCAGCTATCTGCATGGCGCGGCGTATACCGCTCCGTTTAACCTGACGGGAAATCCGGTGATATCTGTCCCTTGCGGATTCAACTCGCTGGGGCTGCCCCTGGGTTTGCAACTCGTTGGCAGGCCCTTCGAAGAGGCGACAATATTAAATCTCGGCCGGCAATACCAAATGGAGACCGATTGGCATCGGCGCCGGCCACCCCTTTCCTAAACCGCTGAGGAACCATATGATCGGTTATCGTCCATACCTGCTCTGTGTGGCCCTTGTGTTCTGTTCGTTACCGTTGCTTGCTTCCGATATTAAGGATGGCTTTTTCCAGACCAGCGATGGCATTCACTTACATTACCTCGAGTCCGGTTCCGGCTCAGCGATCATTTTCATCCCCGGATGGACTATGCCAGCAAGCATCTGGAAACCGCAGTTGGAAGGATTGAGCAACAAGTATCATGTCATCGCCCTCGACCCACGTTCACAAGGTGATTCGGAAAAGACCAGCGAGGGGAATTACTCCGAACGACGTGCAACCGACATCAAGGAGTTAATCGAGCACGTTCATGCCGCTCCAGCAGTGCTCGTCGGATGGTCGTTGGGAGTGCGCGACGAACTGATTTTCGTAAAGCTTTTCGGGACCTCGTCTGTAAACGGCCTGGTTCTGGTGGACGGGATGGTTTGGACCGATCCGGATCCGAAAGGCTATGAGGGCAGGGCAGAATTTCTTCACAATGTCCAGGCAGAGCGTGTCGCTTTTACCGACAAGTTTGTTCGCTCGATGTACCACAAGCCTCAGCCAGAGACGTACCTCAAGGAGATTGTTGCAGAGTCCTTGAAAACGCCGACTGCTACAGCTGTTGCGATGCTTGCCGAGATGTACTTGTGGAACGATCTGCGCCCAGCTTTGGCAAACCTCCAGATCCCTTTATTAATAATTGTGAGAACCGACCATCGAGACCAAGCGGAACTCGTTCACTCGATTCTTCCCAAGGCCGAAACAGATGTTTTTGAAGATGCCGGTCACGCGCTATTCGTGGATGACGCTGCGAGATTCAATCGCGAGGTAAGCGATTTTGAGCAGCATCTCCTTGGGCCGAGGAATCAATAGGCTTGGAAAGGCAAGTTCCAAAGCGCTAGCAGCGGTCAACCTGGCATAAATCAATCCCGTGATGCGCTTCTTGGCTGCAGGCACTGGGACTTGGCGGAGGATTGTCTGAATGCTTGCATCAAGTGTGTTCGGAGGGTTGGGCGAATCGTTGAAGGTAATTTGGTAGCAACTTGGTAGCAGCTATGCCCAAAACCGCCTCGATCTGCCTACTCGAGCTGCTCGGAAGTCGCTGAAACCATTGATTTCAGATTGTCAGCAGCTCAACAGTAGGTTGAAGGTTCGAGTCCTTCCGCGCTCACCAAAACGACAACTTAGGTTTAGCCGCCAGGGTTTGCTTGCACGTTTGCTTGCAAATCTTTGGCGACGAGTTTAAGCGCGGCGCTTCTCGTCTAGGCTCGCCTTGTTGTCGACCTCCGTTCCGAGTTCCATCCCTGCTGCTTCGCTTCAAGAGGTTCAATTTTACGGGGCTGGTGAACAAGCGCCTCCCAAGGCCACTTTCGCACCGCTTTCCGAAACGGAATGTCATCCCGCGAAAGCCCTCGCAACGTCCGCGTTATCAAACATCGACCTCCAAGTCTTTTTGCGGATGAACATTCAGCGGGGAATGTTCCGCAACTCCTTTGCTGTCAAACATAGGAGGCGAGGGGGCTCTTTGCCGACAATTCCATTCTGGAAACATCAAGATTGGCAATTGGTAAACAGTTCCGCGAAATGCCTACGTGATTGCCGACCGCCAGCGACGCTACTAAGATCAGGGGATGCCTGTTGCAACCGATCTGAGCACCTACACCCCCGTCAAGGCTCCGCGTGGAACTTCGATCTCTTGCCGTGGCTGGCAGCAGGAAGCCGCCATGCGCATGATCATGAACAACCTCGACGAAGAGGTCGCCGAGCGCCCGCAAGATCTCGTGGTCTATGGCGGCACCGGACGCGCTGCCCGCTCCTGGGAGGCCTTCCACGCCATCGTGCGCTCGCTCCAGTCGCTCGCCGACGACGAGACGTTGCTGGTGCAGTCGGGCAAGCCGGTCGGCATCTTTAAGACGCACGAATACGCGCCGCGAGTGCTGATCGCCAATTCAAATCTGGTTGGCCACTGGTCGAACTGGGAGAAGTTCAACGAACTCGAGCGCGCCGGCTTGATGATGTACGGCCAGATGACCGCAGGTTCATGGATATACATCGGCTCGCAGGGCATCGTGCAGGGAACGTTCGAGACCTTCGCCGCCGCCGCCGAGAAGCACTTCGGCGGATCGCTGGAAGGGAAGTTGATCGTCTCCGGCGGCATGGGCGGCATGGGAGGCGCTCAGCCACTGGCGGCGACCATGGCGGGGGCATCGTTCCTCGGCATCGACGTCGAT
>Ga0335085_10005611_pt1 | contig 20069 bp, 18 predicted proteins | sample Lox_Sample_45_FD_206712 | JGI IMG/M metagenome (GOLD analysis project Ga0335085, IMG submission 206712) | Soil microbial communities from Loxahatchee National Wildlife Refuge, Florida, United States - Lox_Sample_4.5 | ecosystem: Environmental > Terrestrial > Soil > Wetlands | place: USA...
CGGGACCCGCACATCCTCGGCCAGAGCCTCACGCTCGACGGGCGGACGTACTCCATCGTCGGCGTGATGCCGGCTGGCTTCCGGCTGCCGCTGCTGCGCGGGGCGGAGGCGCTGGTGCCCTTCGCCTACACGAAGAAAGACCTGCAGAAACGCAGCATGCACGCGGCCCCTGCCATCGGCCGGCTCAAGCCGGGCATCTCCCAGGCCCAGGCCAACGCGGATCTCGATCGGAAAGGCCGCGTCATCGCCACCCGGCATCCCGACCACAAGGGCATGACCATGCGGGCGGCACCGCTGCTCGACGACCTGGTCGGACCCGTCAAGCCGGTTCTCGAGGCGCTGCTCGGCGCGGTGATCATGGTGCTGCTCATCGCCTGCGCCAACGTCGCCAGCATGCTGCTGGCGCGCGGCGCGGCCCGGCAGCGCGAGCTGGCCATCCGCGCGGCGCTGGGAAGCGGGCGGGCGCGTATCGTGCGGCAGCTCTTGACCGAGGCGGTCCTGCTTTCGCTGGCAGGGGGCCTTCTGGGAGTGCTGCTGGCGGCGTGGGGCGTCGACGCCCTGGTGGCGCTCGCGCCGAAGACCATCCCCCGGCTCGACGAGGTGCGGCTCGACTCGGCGGTGCTCGGGTTCGCCCTGGGGATTTCGCTGCTCGCGGGACTCATCGCCGGCGTGCTGCCGGCGCTGCAGGCCACCCGGCCGGACCTCGTCGATGCCTTGAAGAACGGCTCCCTGGCGACCACCTCGCGCAGCCGGCTGCGGTCGGCGCTGGTCGTGGCCGAGGTCGCGCTGGCGCTGGTGCTGGTGATCGGCGCGGGCCTGATGATCCGCACGCTGGTCCGGCTGTTGGACCAGCCGACCGGCCTCTCCGATCCCGCCCACGTCTTCGTCGCCAGCGTCGACCTGCCAGCCGATACGTACGCGAACAAGGAGAAGATCATCGCCTTCCAGCGGCAGCTCTTGCCGCGGCTCCAGGCGATGCCAGGCGTGAAGAGCGCGGTCCTGGCCTCGAACGTTCCGCTGAGCGGCTGGGTCAACGCCTTGCTGTCATTCAACATCGCGGGCGAGCCGCGGCCGCCGCCCGACGCGAACCCGGAGGTCGAGATCGTCTTGACCACGCCGGGGTACCTTTCCACGGTCGGCATCCAGCTCCTGCGCGGCCGCGACCTCACCGCCTCCGACGACGAGAAGGCGCCGAAAGTGGTGCTGGTCAACGAGGCGTTCTCGCGCAAGTACCTGGACGGGCGCGATCCGATCGGGCGGCACATCCTGCAGATGATCAGCGACGACTACGACGCCGAGATCGTCGGCGTGATCGCCGACGTCCCCACCCGGAGCCTCGACCGCAAGCCCGGGCCGCTGGTGCTGGCCGCCAACGCGCAGTCGCCGGCGCGCTACATGCTCGCGGTCATGCGGACCTCGTCGCCGCACCCGCTCGACCTCCTGCCGCTGCTGCGGACGGAGGTGATGGCCATCGACAAGGACCAGCCGGTGACCAACCCGCGCACGCTGGAGCAGGTCGTGGCCGACTCGGTGGGCGAGCGGCGGTTCCAGATGTTCCTCTTGACGCTGTTCGGCAGCGTGGCGCTCCTGCTCGCGGCGGTGGGGATCTACGGCGTGATGGCGTATTCGGTCGCGCAGCGCTACCGGGAGATCGGCATCCGGATGGCGCTGGGCGCCCAGTCGTCGCAGGTGCTGCGGATGGTGGTCTCCAGCGGACTCCGGCTGGCGGTGATCGGCATCGGCATCGGCGTGATCGCAGCGGTGGCGGTGACTCAGGCGCTGAAGGCCGCGCTGTACCAGGTGAGCGCGACCGACCCGATCACCTTCGTGGCCGTGTCGCTCCTGCTCCTGGGCGTGGCCGCGCTCGCCAGCTGGGCGCCGGCCCGGCGGGCGGCCCGGGTGGACCCGATGGTACCGCTGCGGGCGGAGTGATCTCACGAGCAGCTGATGGGCGGCCTTCCGGGTCGCACGTGACAGCCGCCAGAGGCAGGTAGCGGCGCTGAACGCGTCCGTCGCTCAGGGGTGCATTGCTGCATCGGCGAGCAACTCGCGTTCCTCGGTGGCGAGCGCCTCGAGCAAGTGCGGGGCGAGCCGCGCCGCGGTTGCTGCATAGGAGGCGATGTCACGCTCCTTGAGTCGGCGCAGCTCTGCCAGAGCGGCTGCATGCCCTTCGTGCAGCTCCCGTATCCGGTTCGTTCCGGCGGACGATTTCAGCAGTTCCTCTTCGCCGCGTACATGTCCCTCGAGGACGAGAGAGAGGTTTCTTCCGGCGTCGCGCAACTCCTGCGCGGAGCCCCCCGCAAGCGCCGCCACGGCGGCCTGCCCGAACCGCTCGATGATGAGGCGCAACACCGCGTGTTCGCGCAGTATCCGTTGGAGGCTCAACTCGTCACGGCCCATCGCCGCCTCCGTGATCCATTCCATGCATACCGCGCGCCACGGCCCGGCGTGGCGCTCGGCGTGCGCTTCCACAAATCTGCATCGAACCCGGCAAGCCCGCGCGTTGCTTGCGCTGCGCTAGCGCAAGAGAGACCACGCGTCGGCGAGTTGGAGCCAGTGCGAGCAGTCGGCACGAATGGCGTCCGGCGGCCCGTCCCATGCACGAGAGGCGCCCAGGACGCCACGTGGACACAGGATCGAGCAGCGCCGCGACCAACGCCGTCCCAGGGCGGCTCGTGGCACGCCTGCCGCCAGCTCTCCGCGGCTTGGCGAGGCTCGCGTACAACTGCTGGTGGTCGTGGCAGCCGGGCGGCGAAGCGATCTTCCGGGACATCGATCCCCGACGCTGGGAGGCGTGCGCGGGCAATCCGGTACGCCTGCTGATCGAGACCGATCGGCTGGCGGAGGCAGCGGCCGATGATGCCCTCGTCTCGCGCATCGCCGCGCTGGAGCGCGCGCTTTCCCAGGAACTTTCACGGCCTTTCACGCTTGCCGGACGCGCCGGACCCGCGCACCCGATCGCCTTCTTCTGCGCCGAGTACGGGCTCCATCCCTCGCTGCCCATCTACGCCGGCGGCCTCGGCGCACTCGCCGGGGATTTCCTCAAGGAGGCCTCCGACCGCGCGCTGCCCGTGGTGGGAGTGGGGCTGCTGTACCACCGCGGCTACTTCCACCAGCGGCTGGATCCCTCCGGTTGGCAGCACGAGTACTGGACGATCTCCCGACCCGAAGACCTGCCCGTCGTTCCCGTCCTCGCCCCGGATCGCACGCCGCTGACGATCTCGGTGCCGCTGCGGGGAGAGCGGATCCGTGCGCGGGTCGTGCGCGCCCAGGTGGGCCGGATCCCCCTCTACCTGCTCGATGCCGACGTGGAAGACAACTCGCCCATCGCCCGCTGGATCTCCGCGCAGCTGTACGTGGGCGATCGCGAGATGCGGCTGATGCAGTACGCGCTTCTGGGGATCGGCGGAGCGAGGGTGCTGGACGCGATGGGAATCGAGCCCTCCGTCTTCCATCTCAACGAGGGCCACGCCTCGCTCCTCCCGATCGCGCTGCTGGCGGCGGAGCTCCGGGGAGGCCGGTCCCTGGCGGCGGCTTTGCAGCGCGTGCGCGACCGGGTCGTCTTCACCACGCATACGCCTGTCGATGCCGGCAACGAGACGTACGGGCGCGACGAGGTCGAGCGCATCCTCGGCGGGGCTCTTGCGGAGCTGGGAATCGGGCTCGAGGAAGTGGTCGCGCTCGGCCGCTCCGTGCACCATGGCGAGCAGCGCGTGGGACTCACCGAGCTGGCGCTCCGCACCAGCCGATCTGCCAATGCGGTCAGCCGCCGCCACGGCGAGGTGGCACGCGCCATGTGGCAGCCGCTCTACGCGCCGTCGCCGGCCCAGGCGGTACCGATCGGGCACGTGACGAATGGGGTGCATCTGGCGACCTGGATGGCAGCGCCGATGCGCGAGCTGCTCGCGCGGTACCTCGGGAAAGGCTGGGAGAGCGAGGCGACGGACCCGGCGCGCTGGGAGGCGATCGAGGCGATCCCCGACGAGGAGATCTGGACGGTGCGCAACGAGATGCGCGCCGCGCTGGTCCGCGTCGCCCGCTCCCGCAGCATGGTGGACCGTCTCGCCCGCGGCGAGACGCTGGCGTACGTGGCCGCGGCCGCGCGCGCCTTCGATCCCGATGCGCTGACCATCGGGTTCGCCCGCCGCGTCGCCGCGTACAAGCGCTGGCACCTCCTGGTCCAGGATCCGCAGCGGGCAGTGCCGCTCTTGCGCGGGCCGCGCGCGCTCCAGGTGGTGTTGGCGGGGAAGGCGCATCCCCGCGATGACGAGGCCAAGCGGACCATCCAGCTGATTTTCACGCTCAAGGCGGAGCAAGGAGTGGGCGCGCGCGTCGTGTTCCTCGAGGACTACGACCTGTCGATCTCCCCGTACCTGCTCGCCGGGAGCGACGTCTGGGTGAACCTCCCCCGGCCGCCGTACGAGGCGAGCGGGACCAGCGGCATGAAAGCCGCGTTGAACGGCAGCCTGAATCTGAGCGTGCTCGATGGTTGGTGGTGCGAAGGGTTCCGCCCGGACAACGGCTGGTCCATCCACAGCGAGGAGATCTCGGACGCGCAGGCGCAGGACGCGCGCGACGCGCGGGCGCTCTACGACCTCCTGGAGCGCGAGATCGTCCCGCTCTTCCACGACCGCGACGCGGGGGGAGTCCCCCGCGCGTGGGTGAGGAGGATCAAGTGTTCGCTGCGCTCGATCGGCCCGGCGTTCTGCGCCGGCCGCATGCTGCGCGACTACCTTTCCCGAGTCTATTCCGATGACGGCGTAAAGCCCCAGGACGGCAAGCCATGAAGAACGCAATCGCGGAGACCTCGCAGGTCCTCAGCAGCTGCGCCCGCTGGGTGAAGCGGGCGAGTCGGGTGCTCCCGGCGCGCGACGCGATCGTTTTTCTCTCCCCTCCGCTGCTCCTCCCGCGCATGCTGCGCTTCTCCGTTGCGAGAAGCAGGGGCCACGAGGCGCATGCACCCGCCGACGACGTACGCGCGCGCGATCCCGAGTTCATCGCCGTGGCGATGGACTTCCTCCGCGCCGTCGGTGGAATCTGGTTCCGCCCGGATATCTCAGGAACGGAGAACGTACCCGCGAAGGGCCCGGTGCTGCTCGTCGGCAACCACAACGGTGGGCTCTTGCCCATCGACAGCTGGTTCACGGGCCTCGCCATCTGGGACCACTTCCGGAACCAGCGCTCGATGTACTCGCTCGTGCACGACTTCGTGTTCGAGGATCCCCTGCTGCGCCGGTACGCGCTCAAGCTGGGGATGCTGCGCGCCGGCAGCGAGAGCGCCCGGCACGTCTTCGCGCAGGGCCACGCGTTGCTGGTCTATCCCGGCTCGGACTACGACACCTTCCGGCCGTTCAGCCAGCGCGGCAAAGTGGTCCTCGGTGGCCGCACCGGCTTTCTCTCGTTGGCGTTGCGCGAGCGCGTCCCCATCGTCCCGGTGGTCAGCGCCGGCACGCACGAGCAGCTGCTGGTTCTCACCCGCGGGGATCGGGTGGCCCGCTTCCTCCGCATGCACGCCCTGGCCCGGACGGAGGTATTCCCCTTGATTCTTGCGGTGCCTTGGGGCGTCATCATCGGCTTCGTCCCTTACCTTCCGCTGCCGGCGCAGACCAGCATCCGTTTCGGCGAGCCGCTCCGGTGGCCCGAGTTCACTCCAGAGGACGCCGCCGACAAGGAAGTGCTCAAACGGTGCTACCGCCAGGTCGAGTCGCGGATGCAAGGGATGCTCGACGAGCTTGCCGCAGGGCGGCGGTTCCTGCTGGGAAAGCCCACGAGCGGCCAGTCCGGGCCGGCGAGGTCCAGCCCGGATCACTCCGGTCACCAGGCTGCAGGCGGCGCAAACGACATCTCGTCCTCTACGAAGTAGAGCTTCCCGTTGAAGACGGCGAGCCAGGAAGGAAGCGCTGGCGCGGTAATTGCCGTCAGTGCGAGGAGCGTCACGCGGCCGCTGTGCCAAGCGCCAGCGGGACGGTGTTCCAGGGAACGAGAAGAATGGCTCCCCGGAGGACACGGATCCAGAACGGGTCTCGTTCAGTGGTCCGAGAATCGTGGTTGCGCGATTGGTTCGTGATCGGGACTGGTACCCGGTCCCGATCACGAACTCTCTGCGTGTTGGCGCATGCAAGTATCGGGCTGCTTGACACAAGAGAGAGCCAACCTGGCGTGAGCAGTTGCCAGTCCGCTCAGTACTGGGGCGGCGAGGCGTTGAGGTCGATGCTCGAGGCCGGTACCGCGCTGGCGACCGCCGCGGCTAGCAGCATCTGGCCGAACCTCGACGGGTGGATGTCGCAGGTGCCGTCCGGCAGCCGGTAGAGAATGCCCGCCTTGCACGAGTCGCCGCCCCCGAGAAGCGTGGCGATGCTCCCGAACGTGCTGAAGCCCTTCGCGATGCTCACGTTCCACTGCGGGAAGGCCTGCGCCACGCCCACCATCGCGCGGTCGAGGCCGGCGGTGGCGATGAGATTCACGTCGTTGGGATCGGAGTACTGCACTGCATGGTATGTCACCAGCACCAGCTGGCCGGTGTAGCCGGTGCTCCGGATGGTCCCGACGATGGTGGCGATGTTCTGCGCCGTCCGGGCCACGACCGCCGGCCCCTGCTGCAGCTTGCAGCCGGCTACCTCCTGGGCATAGGCCGGATCGGTCTTGTTGAAAGCGGCCTCGCAGGTCGCCTGCAGGAGGAGGAGGTCGCCTCCGCCGATCTCGATCGACACCGTCGCCGTGTTCCGGTGACCGAGCAGGTAGGCCACGGCGAACTGGAGCTGCGACTGGGCGTTGCTGGCGTAGTGGACATGCATCGCGTCACCGGCGGCGCGCCAGGCGCGGCAGTCGGGGGAGCCCTGGTCAAGCCGCGCGACGTCGATGAAGCTGCCGCTCGTCTCCCCTTCGCAGGCGGCGTTCGCCGTCGGGATGAGGCCGAGGCTGATCAGCTCCGGGTACCCGACAAAAGCGGCCGGGTCGGTCGGGTCGTTCTGCGCGTCGACGGGGTTGTAGCCAAAGGCAACCGAGTCACCCAGCGCGAGGTACGGCCGGAGTATCTGCAGGTCCTGGCCTTCTTGCCGGGACAGCTTCGACGCCGTGGCCGCCGAATCACCGCAGCCTCCGGAAACCAGGCCGATCATCAGCCCGAGGAACAGCACTCCTCCATGAACCCGTTCCGTTCGCTTTTCCATCTTGTCCCCCTTTCATCAATTCCGGCACCTGTGCCGGTCCTGCCACTTCATCCGCGCTTGCGAGGCGCGCGTCCGCGGCGGCCGCCGGCCCGAGCCGCGCCCTGCCGACGCGTTCGCGCATCCAACTGCTTGAGCAGGCTCTCCATCGCGTCGAGCGCTGCCTCGTGCTCGTCCTGTTCTTCCTGCGCGCCGATCAGATCGGAGAACTCCATGCCCAGCCAGAACTCGGAGATCCAGGTAGCGATGGCTTCGGCGGTGAACGGCGCCGGCAACACGATGCCGCTCGCTTTCGCGGCTTGCAGCGCGTCGCGGACGCCGCTCAGCACCACCTCTTTCCAGGCACGGATGCGGGGCAAGAACTTCAGACGCAGCTCCTCGTTGGCGAAGCCGGCCGTCCACAGCTCGGCCTGCACGCGCACGAAGCCCGACGCCAGGTCGGCGTCGTAGAACCGCCGCGCCTCGGCCCACTTCTGCGCGAAGCCCCCGGGGCCGCGGTACATCTTCCGCTGACGCTCGAGGAGTCGCCGGTTGGCGTCGTCGAGCACGGCGATGACGAGCTGTTCCTTGGTGCGGAAGTGGTAGTTGATGAGCGCGTGGTTGACGCCTGCGTCGCGGGCGATCTCGCGCGTGCTCAGCGCCGCGAATCCCCGTTGGGCGAGAAGGCGCGAGGCCGCCTCCAGGATCCTGGACTTGGTTGCGGTGGTCGCGGTGGCAGGGCTGGCAGGGGCCGGGGTTGTCGTCATCGGAATGGTCGTTCCTTGGGTTGACCACTTGGTTTATACACTTGGTTAAACCATCTGGTCAAGCCCCCCTCGGTTGACACGGCCCTGCCCCTGGGTCAGGTGATTGGACGATGTTCAGCCGCCGCGAACCGACGCGCGCCCGCATCCCCGACGCTGCCGGTTTCGTCGAGCGCGGCAGCGTGCGGGTACACTGGGAGGCATGCGGCGCGGGTGAGCCGGTCATCCTCTTCTTGCCCACCTGGTCGATCGTGCACTCGCGCTGCTGGAAGGCGCAGATCCCTGATTTCGCCCGCCGGTCGCGGGTGATCACCTTCGACCCGCGCGGCAACGGCGAGTCGGACCGGCCGGCCTGCCCGGAGGCGTACACGGAGCAGGAGTTCGTCGGCGACGCGCTCGCGGTGCTCGATGCGAACGCCGTCGAACGGGCGTTCCTCGTCAGCCTCTCGCGCGGCGCGCAGCGCGCGCTCCTGCTGGCGGCCGAGCACCCTGATCGCGTGCTCGGCGCGGCGTTCGTGGGCCCGTTCTTCCCCGTCAGCCCGCTGCGCTCGCTGCACTGGCGCATCATCGGCCACCCGTGGATGCGGCGAGTGTTGATGATGCCGCCCTTGACCACGCGCGGCTTCGGCAAGTTCAACGCGCAGCACTGGCGCACGGACTACCGTGACTTCGTCGAGTGGTGGATGCAGAAGAACTTTACGGAGGCGCACTCCACCCGGCAGATCGAGGACGGGATCGACTGGGGTCTACAGACCGATGCGGAGACGATGATCGCCGTCTCGCTTGGCGCCGGGCTGATGCCGACCGACCGCAAGAGCCAGCTCGAGCTGGCGCGGCGCGTCCGCTGTCCGGTGCTCGTCATTCACGGAAGCGAGGACGACGTCGCGCCGCACTCCGACGGCAGGGAGCTCGCGAAGATCACCGGCGGCAAGCTGGTGACGGTCGAGGGCGCGGGGCACCAGCCTCAGGCGCGCAAGCCGGTGCCGGTCAACCTGGCGCTGCGCGAGTTCTTCGCAGGGTCGCCGCCGGCCGCCGCCGCGCCCCCTCGGCCGCGCCGTTCGCCGGGGACGAAGCGCGTGCTCTATCTCTCGTCGCCCATCGGGCTGGGCCACGCCCAGCGCGACCTCGCGATCGCTCGCGAGCTGCGCAAGCGGGTACCGGGCGTCGAGATCGACTGGCTGGCGCAGGACCCGGTGACCCGGGCTCTCGCCGCCGAGGGTGAGCGCATCCACCCCGCCAGCAGCAAGCTCGCCAGCGAGTCCGGCCACATCGAGTCGGAGTCCTCGGAGCACGACCTGCACTGCTTTCAGGCGCTGCGGCGCATGGACGAGATCCTCATCGCCAACTTCATGGTCTTCCACGACGTGGTGCGCGAGGACCGCTACGATCTCTGGGTCGCAGACGAGGCCTGGGAGCTCGACTACTACCTGCACGAGAATCCGCAGGAGAAGATCGTGCCCTTCGCCTGGTTCACCGACTTCGTCGGCTGGCTCCCGATGGAGGACGGGGGCGAAAGCGAGAGCGCCCTGACCAGCGACTACAACGCGCAGATGGTCGAGCACATCGCCCGGCACCCGGGAGTGCGCGATCGCGCGCTGTTCGTCGGCAATGCCGAGGACGTCGTGGCCGACCGGCTGGGGCCCGATCTTCCACCGATCCGTGAATGGACCGAGGAGCATTTCGAGTTTCCGGGCTACATCTCCGGCTTCGATCCGCGGGCGCTGCCGCCGCGCGATCAACTGCGCGAGCAGCTGGGCTACCGCGACGGGGAACTGGTGTGCATCGTCACCGTGGGCGGATCGGGCGTCGGGGCGGCATTGCTGCGGAGGATGATCGCCGCTTACCCGGAATCCAAGCGGCGCGTGCCCGCGCTTCGCATGATCATCGTGGCCGGCCCACGCATCGATCCCGCCTCGCTCCCGCAGATGCCCGGTCTTGAGATCGTGGCCTATGTCCACAGTCTTTACCGGCACCTCGCCGCCTGCGATCTCGCCGTCGTGCAGGGTGGCCTGACGACCGCGATGGAACTGACGGCGAACAAGCGGCCGTTTCTCTACTTCCCGCTCCACCACCATTTCGAGCAGAACTTCCACGTGCGGCACCGCCTGGAGCGCTATCGCGCAGGACGGCGCATGGACTTCGCCCTTGCCACGCCGGAGATCATCGCCGATGCCATCGCCGCCGAGATCGGGCGCACGGTCGACTACCGCGACGTGGAATCCGATGGTGCGCAGAAGGCGGCGGCGCGCATCGCGGAGATGCTCTGACTCGCTGGCTCACCGCGCCGTTCGCCTCCAGTTGCTCGACTTCATGACCGTCCCACGCTCGCGCCCAGGGTGACGAGAAGCTCGTCCAGTTGCTCGAACGTCTCGCCCATCCCGCCAGTGCTCCCGGAGGCGATTGCACCGTCGAGAGCTTTCTTCGAGGGATAGAGGTCGTGCATGACGAGCAGCGTCTTGCCGCCTTTCTCATCGAAGGTCACCGTGGTGACGAACCCGCCGTCACCCCCTTCGTCATTGGTCCAGACGAGGCGCGAATGCGGTGACACTTCGATGTACTTGCCGAAGAACTCCATCGGCTGCTTCGAGGCAGGGTGGCTGAACACGAAACGGTACCTGCCCCCGGCCCGAACATCAGCCTCGCAGGAGAGGAAGGACACGCCAGACAACTTCGGCGCCCACCACCGCAGGAGCAGCTCGGGCCTGGTCCAGGCCTCGAACACGATGCGCGCCGGGGCGTTGAAGGTTCGCGTGACGACCAGCTCGCGCTCGGACTTCCGTTCCGCCGTCGTGTGATTCTTGACGGGGTTGGGCTCACTCTCTCTTCTTGCGTCCATCGACCTTCTCCTTCCGTTTCAGATCCTTGAGAACCTTGTCCAACTCGTCGAAGCGTGAAGCCCAGAGCTGGCGGTACCCCTCGATCCAGGCCGTCTCCTGCTCCAGTCGGCGCGGGCCGAGCTTGCAGGTCCGCACGCGCCCGACCTTCTCCGTGGCGACGAGCCCGGCCTGCTCCAGGACGCCGACGTGCTTCTTCATGCCCGTGAGGGTCATGTGGAATTTCTCGGCAAGGTCCGTGATGGAAGCGTCTGCACGGCCGAGCTGCTCGAGAACGCCGCGCCGGGTCGCGTCCGAGAGCGCGGAGAACGAGGCATCGAGACGTGTACACTGAACCATATGGTTCAGTATGTAGCACACGGACTGGCGGCAGGGAAGGGGAGACCGAACGCCCGCTGCGTTACCTTGCTCCTGCGCTCGACGGCCCGGTCGCGCTGGCCGCCCGGGGCGACTGCGCCAGTGAGCGCGGCGGTGCAATCCGCGGGAAGATTTCCTACGAGAACGCTCAAGGCGGCGCAGCCGTCGAGCGAGGCGAGCGTCAGTGCGCACGAGCCTCCCTTGGCGCGGTCGTAAACGGCACGGCCGGCATCGACCTCGGCCTGCACCCCGGAACACCGCGCGTTGCTCTGCGCCTTCTCCGCGTCGATGAAGACCGGCGCCGTGCTCTCGCACTCGCCCCCCTTCTCAGCGGCAATTTCCCCGAGAGTCTTGCAGAAATCGAGCGCCGTGGCGGTACTGCCAACCTTTGGCTCCGACGAGCAGGCGCAGGCAAGCGCCGCGCAGGCGAGCCCGGAGTACACGGACATGCGGTTCATGGGCTCCCGTTCTTGCGCGCAGCAACGAAACCCACGACGAAGGAGATGGCATGTGGCGCCTACAGGTCTGCGACTGAAGGCTGCACACCGAACGCGAACCTCCTCGCAAACAGCCCCGTGGTTTCAGCGTGAACGCTCCCGCCCTGGCGCTTACCCGCTCCTGGCTGCGTCCAAGACCGGGAAGAGCGATTTCATCGAGATCATGAACGGGGAGTTCATCCAAGGCCGGGTCAAACTCGACTCCAGCCGCTGCTTGCAGCTGGCCGATGAATACGGCGGGCTCATTTGGGACGAGCGGTCAGCTACCGAAGAACCGGGACCCAGCTAAGCAGCTTAAACGAAATAGAGCAGTCGGAGGTGCGGTGAGCGAAAATTGCGATCATTCAAGCTTCCGGCGCCTGTTCGTGCCACGCTTGGTGGGTTAGCGATTGGCCAGAGCGGCAAGAGTAGCTTCTAGTGATAGGCGCCGCGGTGCGGGTCGTTCTCGCACACCCGCATCTTGCGGATGCGCGTGCCGAGCGGCGTGTACGGAACGCAGACCTGCGAGTCGAGCAGGTCATCGCGCAACTGGGCGGCGACCTTGATCGCCTGGTCGCGGCTCTTCGCGGCCTCTTCCGCCGTAGCGCCGTTGACGCCGCAGATGAACTGCCAGACCGCCTGGTCGTTGGTCGTCCAGGTGCGGCCGAGGCCCCCGAGGCCCGACCCCGGCGTAGGCGCGTTGCGGACCCAGAAGCCTAGGTGGAAGGCATCGCGCTGGAGGAGCACGTCACAACCGAGGTCGGCGGCGGCGCCCTGGGCCCGCGCGATGAAGGCGTTGAGGCTCTCCCTCTCGCTCGCCTTCACCTCGATGACGCCCACCGACCGGAAGGGAGGCGCACCGGCCAAATCGTCCTGATCGACGAGCAAGGAGGGAATCGCATCGCGCTCCACGGGCTGGAAACTCTTGTCGATGGGCGTGAAGCGGTCAGTCATCCTCGGCCGGAGCGCGGCGCAAGCGATCGCGCAAAGGGCCAACAGGGAGAGCTTCTCCATGACATCCCTCCGGCTTCTTGGGTTCGAAGCCCTGTAGGAACAGTGAAGCATCGCAGGGCGAGTGCTTTCTCTTGTGCCAGAGATCGCTTCAAAACTGCCAGGGGCGTGGCGCGCGACGCCGTGGCCTGCAGCCTTCTTCGAGGCCCACGAGGAGGCGGTGTAACGGGGTGCCCGCAGCTATTTGTGCGACCCGGATCGCGGGTTCTCAGCGGATCACAAGCCCGCTTCTTGGCCTCGGGTCATACGCACGAGACCACAGTCCTGTTCCCCAGACTTGATGGTATCCCCTTTGCGTGAGGTTTATGGTTGCGTGCAATAACAACGTCATCGTCGGATTCACTTCTGGCGCGTCGGCTCGAGCGTCACTGCCATCCGACCTCGCCCTTCACCGTCTCCAGGAGCGCCTTCGGGTCGTACGCGACCCCTTTCGCGAAGACTCGCTCCACGTTCTCGATGTCCTCGATCCGCTGCGCGGGATTGCCGCGCACGACCAATAGGTCAGCCTCCTTGCCTGGCTGAAGGCTGCCGGTCCTGCTTTCGATTCCGAGGAAGGTCGCGCCGTTCATCGTGGCGACCCGGATCGCGTCGACAGGGGCGTACCCGAACCGGAGGACGAGGTTCTCCACCGCCTCGTGATCGGCCCGGCCCGGGACGGTCGCCAGCGCGCCCGCGTCGGAGCCGAGCACCAGCGTGCCTCCCGCCTTCACGAACCCGTTCACGAACCGGGCGTAGCGGGCGAGGTCGTCTTCCCCCGGGGTCGGGGCAGGATTGAAGCGGGCGAGGACCTTCGTCAACCGCTCCCGCGCCGACGGATCGTAGAGCTCGCCCACCGCGGGCGGCAGCGGCCTGAGGAGCCGGGCCGGCGTCGCCGTCAGCACCACGTGCCTCTCCGCCAGAGTGCGCACCAGCGCCTGCGTCTTCGGACCGTTCATGTCCTTCTCGAGGCCTTCCTGCGTCTCGAAGCAGCCATGCTCGATGTTGTCGATTCCCATCTCCGCGGCCTCGCGACAGCTCACCGAGCCGAGGTGGGCCGTGACCCGTAGCTTGAGGCGATGGGCCTCGTCGATCATCGCCGCCAGGACGTCCTTGCGGGCCCACTGGTATGCCTTGAAGAACGTGAAGCCCTCGGAGGCCCAGTAACGGATGGCCCTGCGCGCCTGCTCGACGTCCTGCACGTTCATCGCGCCGAGGGCGGGATCGTCGCCGCCCGAGAAATACGGGCTGGTGAGGTGGATCTCCGGACCGGGGAGCTCGCCGGAGTCGATCCGCTGCTTCAGCCTGAGGTCCATGTACGGGAAATCCGTCCCGGCGGTCCGCAGTGTGGTGACGCCCTGCGCGAGGTACATCCGCGGAAAGCTGAAGTGCTCCGGATGGCTGATGCCGACGCCGCCCTCGACCTCGAAGAGCCAGAAGAGGTGCTCGTGGAGCATCACCAGCCCGGGCAGCACGGTGCGCCCTCGCAGATCGAGCGTGCGCGCGTCGGCCGGAACGGGCGTGTGATCGCTCGGGCCCAGCGAGAGGATCTTGCCGGCCTTGATCAGCAGCGTCTGGTCTTCCTTCGCCTCGGCTCCGGTCCCGTCGATGACCCGGACATGCGTGAGGACGACCAGCGCGGCGTTGCAGAGCTCCGCCACCGTGCCGGGCTTGCAGGTCCCCGCCGCGCGAGACGGCGCGGCGCCGTGCAACAGGATCGCTGCCGCCGCGAAACAGAGTGCCCAGCGCATGGCCATCGCCGGCATTTCTACCAATACCTATGGAGGTCGTACAATGACCCGGTGGACGCAGTGGACAGCCTGAAGCGCGTCAAGGTCACGGCGGAGAAAAGCAGCGGCGGTGAGTCCCTTCTCGTCCTGGAGCACCTCCACGTAGGCCAGGCGGGTGCAGTCGTCGACGCAGACGTGGACGTACTCCCAGCCGACACCGCGGCCGGTAAAGTGCCTCACCCCGGTGATGCGGTGGCCGACGCCCCGGATCCCACCGAGCTTCTTCACGTCCAGATGGATGAGGTCTCCCGGCCGCTTCCACTCGTAGCGTACCACCGGCGGCGGCGGGTGCAGCGGAGGCAGCCGCGACTGGCCAGCCGCGCCAGCACCCGGGCCACCGTCGGTTTGCGCAGAGATAACGATTGGGCGATCCGCTGCACCGTCATCCGAGCGGCGCGCAGCTCGAGGATCTGCTGCTCCCAGCTCGGAGGAGTCTTCAGCGGCTGCCGCTGTGGCTTCGAGGTCCGGTCCTGTAGTGCTTGGATACCGCCCTCCGCCTCAGCCACTTGCGCACACTCGTGTCGCTGATCCCCAAGGCGCTGGCGGTCTCCCCCACGCTCCAGCTTTGCTTGCGCACCCGCTCCACGAGCAGGGCTCGACTGGCGAACGTAGTTCGGGCAGATCGGTGGATGTTCATCCGGCGCTCTCTTCTGCAGCGGTTGAGGTCCTCGACAAACCCCAATCAGCCACAGCGAGTGCCGGGTGAACACCCTCTCAGCAAACAACGTGGTGGGACTCCACAGCTAGCCGATCCGGTTGGAGCAACAGCACACCACACTGTTCGGCTACCACCGCGCGTTACGCAGACCGCCGAGCAAGCCCATTTCGAGCGCCTTTAGCACCGCGCGCGTCCGGTCGCGCGCGCCAAGCTTGGCGAGCACGCTGGAGACCTGGTTCTTGACGGTGCCTTCCGCAGTGCCGAGCGCGTGCGCGATTTCGCGATTGCTGTAGCCGCCCGACATCAAGCGCACCACCTCCACCTCGCGCTCAGTAAGCCGCTGGGTGCCGGGCTCAGGCGGCGGACACGGGCGCGCCGCGCGCAATAGCCGCTCGGTCACCGCCGGCTGGAACACGGTGCCGCCCTCGGCGACGGCGCGGATCGCCGCGACAAGCTGCTGGTACGAGACATCCTTGAGCATGAATCCGCGCGCGCCCGCGTGGATCGTGTCGATGACCACGTCGGCGTCGTCGAACGTGGTGAGGATCAGCGTCGGCGGCAGCGCGTCGCGATCGGATAACTCACGCAGGACCGCGACCCCATCCTTGCGCGGCATCCGCACGTCGAGCAGGAGCACGTCGGGCGCCAACTTCGTCACCTGCTCCACCGCCTCGTAGCCATCGGAAGCCTCGCCAGCCACACGCAAGCCTGAATCGAGCGCGAGCAACGCGAGGATTCCCTGGCGCACCAGCAGTTGATCGTCGGCGACGAAGACGCCGATCACTGCGCGTCCTCCCGCGCCGGAAGCCACGCCGTCACCCCGAAGCCGCGGCCCGGCCGGGAATCGATGATCACGCCGCCGCCAGCGTGCTCCACACGTTCGCGCAGACCGCGCAGGCCGACGCCCGCGCCGCCGCCCGCGGCTCCGCGCCCGTCGTCGTGGGCGATCATGCGCAGCTCGCCTTTCTCGCTGCGCACGACGATCCACAGGTTCTCCGCCGACGAATGGCGCGCGGCGTTGGTGACGATCTCCTGCGCGCAGCGCAGGAGGATGTGCGCCTGCTCCGGATCGCCGACATGGAGGCCGTCGGCGATCTCCACGTGCACGCGCGGGCGCGGTACCGCCTCGGAGATCGCGCGCAGCGCCCGGTCGAGCTGAATCGCGTCGCGTGACGCACCGGCGACGATCTCCCGGACGTCGGAGAGAATCTGCCGCGCCATCGACTGTGCCGTGGCCACGTGCTGCTTCGCCTTGCCATCGCTGAACTGGAGCGCCACTTCGAGGTTGATCGCGAGCGTCGTCAGCCGGTGCCCGAGCGCATCGTGCAGCTCGTGAGTGATGCGCAGCCGCTCCGCCATCCGGCTCGACTGCGCGAGGAGACCCTGGACCGTCTGCAACTCGGCGTTCGCCGCGGTGAGCGCGTGCATCGCGTCGAAGACGATCAAGGCGAGCGCCTGCGACAGGACATAGGGCGGCGCGAGCAGCAGGGCCGCGGCCGTTCCCGCCTGCACCGCCGTGGCGGCGATCAGCAGCGCCGACTGCGCGCCCACCCACGCGAGCGCCCACCGGCGGTCGACGCGGCCACCCAGTTGCGCCGCGATCACCGCGAGGAGCGCGCCTTCGTAGCCGTTGCACCGCCAGAGCACCAGCGCCACCGCGGCCACCGATTCGATCGCGAGCAGCCACAGGCCGGGGCGGCGCAGATCGCCCGAAAATGCCGCGGCGAACGCGGCCAGCGCCGCGACCCAGCGCCAGTCGAACGGCGGCGGACCCGCGTGGTGGATGAACGCCGGGACGGCGACGAGCGCGAGCGCGCACGTGCCGGCGATGGCGATGAGCCGCTTCATGGCCGGATCATGCCACCTCCGGGCGCCGTCGCCATATGCCGGAAGTCATGGCTGCGCGCGGGTACCGGCTGGCACATGTGCCGCGGCGCGGACAACGCTACAGCTCTGCGCAAGGAGGCAACTCAATGACCGCGATCGCTCTGGCCCTCTTTCTCGCAGCCCCCATCCCGAAGCTCGCATCGGCCGAGTGGCTCCTCGGCACCTGGAAATGCGAGGACACGGTGGGTGATTTTCACGGAACGTACGAGACGACCTGGTCGAGGGCGCTCGGAGACCGCTGGCTGCGCCAGGTGTGGAACTTCCCGGCGCGCAACGGCAACCCGCCGCAGACCGCCGAGCTCCTCATGACTTACGACCCGCGCCGCGATTACTGGGTTCGCTTCTTCGCCATGTCCGACGGAATGTGGTTCGCGATGCGCATGACCGAGACGAAGAACGGATTCAGCTGGAAGTACGTGAGCCTCTCGGCGAACCGCAAGCCGGAGACGCCGGAGGCTGACGCGGTGCTGACCCGCCGCTCGGACAGCGAATATACCCTCGACGGCCCCACGTATCCGGAGGGCGCGTCGATGGTCACGGAGCATCACGTCTGCCGGAAGCAGCGAGGTCCGTGACGGACAACAGGTACCCGACGCCTCGAACAGCCCGAGTTCAGACTCCTTTGCGCTTTGCGAATCGGAGACTTGCGCGACTTGTTCGTGATCCAGAGTGGTGCCCTGGCCCCGCTTTCGCCGCATAAAGGGACCGAAACGGCCCGGATGGGTACCAGATTGGTACCGAATGAGGATGTGTCGGTGCGCTTTGCCAAGCTTCGTGGCCTCGTCCGGCACCCCCGGGTCGGACAGGGATTGGTAGAGAAGCGCATGTCTTGGAAGGCCTCTCGTTCCCAAGGACTCGGGCCCGTCAGCTCTTTCGCTTCCGGATCGCAAGCGCCAACCTGTAGGACTCCTCGATAGGCCCAGTCAGGTCGCGGGCGACCGCCTCCTTCAGCCGCATGAGCACGGAGCCATGGCCGCGGTAGTGGTCGGTCACGAAGAAGAGCTTGGGCCGCGCGGCAGCGATCAGCTCCTGCTCGTCGGGATGGACGCGCACCGCCAGCGCACCCTTCTCATGTGTGCTCATCCAGGCGAACAACTTCCCCTTCACGCGGAAGCAGGGTTCACCGAAGCAGGTCGATTCCTCGACGCTCTCCAACCTTCGCACGATGCGACGCACGTCGCGCCAGGTTGCCATCGCGGCGTAGTGTGCGCTGAGAGCACACGCCCTTCAAGACGCACCGGCGCGCTGCCGCAGCCGCAGCCGGAGCAGGGCGACTGCGTCGGTCTCGTCCAGGCCTGAAATCCCGCTGGCTGTGTGTTGACTCGCTCTCTGCCTTTCTCTCCCCACGAGAGTTCTAAATGAGTGTCCTCCGCTGCACCGGAGGACACTTCCCCGCGTCCTCCGGTCCCCCGGTATGCGAACAGGCAGAGATCGCGCCCGGGCAGCGCGGTCAGCGCAACTGCGCGGAGTTCAGGCTCTAACGGCGCAGGGTGCAGAGAAGCACCAGACGCGGCTGTGTTAAGCGCCGGCGGGACGATGTTCTACTGGACTGAGGGAATGGCTCCCCGGAGGACACCGAACTAGAACGCGCTTCTCTCCCCGGTCCGAGAATCAAGCACTTGCGCGACTTGTTCGTGATCGAGAATGGTACCCGGATGCGATCACGAACTCTCTTTGTGTTAACTGCGTGCGAGTATCGCAGTTGCTTACACAGCAGAGAGTCTGCAGGGCCGTTTCTGCGGGCACCCGATGTTACAGCCGACGCCAGACTACCGTGTTCTCGTCTCGAGGAAGAATTTCTGCAGTTGATGCGACGGCATCGCCGGACGCCAATGCGGTCCGTCCCGAAGTAGGCCGCGGGGCCGCGGTCGCGCGCATGACGCGGGAAAAGCGATAGGTGACGGGCGGGTCGCCGCACGCTTTTCGTGCACGGCATCGCGCGCGGCACGCTTTTCACCTCTCACAGGCGCAAGTGCCGGGAACCGATTCAGCCTGCCGTCGGCATGTCTGATGCGTGCGACCACTGGATGCAGCAAGTCCCGCTCGGGCGGGGATCACTCCGTTAAAGAGGAGGTGTCTGATGATCCGGTTCACTCGGCGGCCATCAGCGAACGTCTTCGTGACTTTGTGTTGCGCTTCTCTCTCCGCAATTCTTCCGCGGGCCGCTGGCGCCTCGATCCCCGGACACGACGGCACTTATACCGGCTGCTACCTGAAGGCGTTCGGGACGTTACGCCTCATCGACAAGGACATTCCCACGCAAAGGTGCCTCGACAGGCTCGAGGTGGAGGTGACCTGGAACACGAAAGGCCCGATGGGGCCGCAAGGATACAGCGTGGCGATCTCCGCGCCGGATGCGCAGGGTTGCTACACGATCGCGATCGTCGACCAATATGGCGGCACGATCGGCCCGAACGCGGCCACGCTGTGCCCGGGACCGAAGGGTGATACGGGACAGAAGGGAGATCCGGGCGCGCCGGGACCGCAGGGCGACAAGGGTGAGAAAGGCGATACGGGCGCGAGGGGATTGCAGGGCGAAAAGGGCGATCGAGGGCCGCAAGGTCCACCCGGCACTGCCGCCCTCGCCAATTTCAGTTGCGGACCGGGCGCAGGCGTCGGCGGGTTCGATTCGCAGGGGCTGCCCGTTTGCAGGTGCTTCTCGCCACTACACAGCTCCACCGTACGCTTCGACAACCGGGGTACGATGACCGTGCCGAGCCTGATCGACGGCGTGCTGACGGTAACCGGATCGGCCGACGTGTACGTCGGCCCTGGCTTCCCAACCCCTGGCCTCGGCATCGTAGGTGGCTTTGATAATTCCCTGATCGACGGCTCCGAGTGGGTCGACTTCGCTTTTGCCAACCCCGCGCAGGACGTGACGTACGACACGTCCTTTTTCGTGGGTCTAGGCGGGTTGGGACCGGGCTCGTTCATCGAGGCGTTCGATGTCACGAATGCGAGCCTCGGTCAGGTGGCGATCGAAAAAATGACTGGCGGCGCCCTGCCGGTGTCGAGCCTATTCGGGAACGTGCCAATTTCGCACTTCCGTTTAACGGCGAACGTCGATGGCACCACCATCCGATCCATCACCTTCACCGCCTGTTCGTCGCAGTAAAGCGCCTGATGCGCCCCAGCTCCGGGTCGTCGTCGGCGGGGAACGAGTGGCCGGCG
>Ga0335085_10005612_pt1 | contig 20068 bp, 15 predicted proteins | sample Lox_Sample_45_FD_206712 | JGI IMG/M metagenome (GOLD analysis project Ga0335085, IMG submission 206712) | Soil microbial communities from Loxahatchee National Wildlife Refuge, Florida, United States - Lox_Sample_4.5 | ecosystem: Environmental > Terrestrial > Soil > Wetlands | place: USA...
CGGAACACCACGCGGTGCAGGCGGAATGCCATCGAGCATGAACCGACCGATCGTGCGGTTGTCGCGCGCCATCGGCCGCTCACCCTGCAGCACATGAATCTCCACCGAGGGCTGACTGTCGGCAGCCGTTGTAAATGTTTCTGATTTCTTTGTCGGGATCGTGGTGTTCGATTCGATCAGCTTCGTCATCACACCGCCGAGTGTTTCGATGCCGAGTGAAAGCGGAGTCACATCAAGCAGCAACACATCTTTCACATCACCACCAAGAACACCACCCTGAATCGCGGCGCCGACGGCAACCACTTCATCAGGGTTCACACCCTTGTGCGGTTTCTTGCCAAAGAATTTTTCCACTACTTCCTGGATTTTCGGAATGCGCGTGGAACCACCGACGAGAATCACTTCATCAATCTGTGAAGCATTGAAACCTGAATCCGCGAGTGCTTTCTTGCACGGCTCGAGTGTGCGCTGCACGAGATGATCAACGAGCTGTTCAAACTTCGCGCGGGATAATTTTTTCACTAAGTGTTTCGGAACGCCATCCACGGCAGTGATGTAAGGAAGATTGATTTCCGTTTCTGAAGAAGAGCTGAGTTCGATCTTCGCTTTTTCAGCGGCGTCCTTCAATCGCTGCAAGGCCATCGGGTCTTTGCGCAGATCAATGCGTTCTTCTTTCTGAAATTCTTCAGCGAGCCATTCGATGATCACATGATCAAAGTCGTCACCACCAAGGTGCGTGTCGCCGTTCGTTGATTTCACTTCGAAAACTCCATCGCCGAGTTCGAGAATGGAAATATCGAACGTTCCGCCGCCGAGGTCATACACGGCGATCTTTTCATCCTTGTGTTTTTTATCCAAACCATAAGCGAGTGCCGCTGCTGTTGGTTCGTTGATGATGCGAAGTACTTTGAGCCCGGCAATTTCACCGGCTTCTTTGGTTGCATGGCGCTGCGAATCGTTGAAGTAAGCAGGCACGGTGATCACGGCTTCCGTCACCGGCTGACCGAGATAATCTTCGGCGATCTTCTTCATCTTCTGAAGAATCATGGCAGAAATTTCCTGGGGTGTGTACATGCGATCCATGATCTGAACGCGCGCGGTGTCATTCTCACCGGCTTTCACATCATAGCTGATGTACTTCAGTTCGCTTCCTACTTCATTATACCGCCTGCCCATAAATCGCTTGATGGACATGATGGTGTTTTTCGGATTCGTAATCGCTTGTCGTTTTGCAGGCGCACCTACTTTCCGTTCACCATTCGGAAGAAATGCAACAACAGAAGGCGTGGTGCGTGAGCCCTCATCATTTGGAATTACGACCGGGTCGTTTCCTTCCATCACAGCTACGCAAGAGTTGGTCGTGCCGAGGTCGATACCTATAATTTTTCCCATTGGAATTGGTTTTTAAATGTTCAGTTAAGAATCAATTTCTTTTTTTCAATGATTATGCCACCGGAAGAATGGCGGTTTTTCCAAGTAATAATGGCATGAAGAACTTAAGATGAGCGACTACAAGAAATTGAGTTGCCAAAACGACAGAACCTGATAGCTGTATGCTGATAGCTGATACCTGATACCTGATACCTGATACCTGATAGCTGATACCTGATACCTGATAGCTGCTATCTCCGCACCTACGGGCAAAGTGTGGAATCGCTGCGAAGGAAATTCAAATGGTGCGTATCGGAGAGGCAAGCGAGTGAATCAATCATATTGCTGCTGAACGATACTCCTGCAATGGTTTTATGGTATCGCGAGGAAAGCAATCCGATTCCATTATCGATGTTGGTGTAAGTGGGCAGCACTTCGCCGGAAGTTAATCCCTGCTGCGCTACAGTCACCTGGTTGAATTCATACAAAACATATCCGCCGACTGAAAACGTCCAGTCGGAATTTCTGAGAATGCGGAAAGCATTGGGATCATAAGGAATCGCATTGGTCATGAAAGAATAAAATCCATCTCCCTGAATATCCTGATCCATGTTTTCACTTCCCAATGTATCATTGGAAGTGACGGAACTAAAAACTGTCCAGTCAACGTATTTCTCCGCTTTGAAAGAAGGATCATCAAAATGATATTCGGTATAATAGAACCGGATCACGAGTCCGTAAATTTTTCCGTCAACTGCAGACGTCCACGAAACATGAAACGCACTTCCCTTCTGAAAATTTACTTTCAGCAGTGTATTTGGAATGAAAACGCTGAAATCGTTGATGACGGACGTAGATGAGGTAATTTGTTTGTTGTTGTCCGGTTCAGTGATCACGAGATTATAGCGACTATCCTGGTTGAGTTTCTCTTTGGTTTTGTAAAGAATGTTCGGTGACTGGGCGAAGATGCCGGTATCTTTCACATAGCCTTCCGAATCGCCGTCCACTTTTTCAAGTGTAATGGTTTTCTTCAATTGATTGTTTTGAAATTCCTGAAGTACAACATTCAGATCGGGGTAGTAAAGCGAATCAGGGTTTTGTGCGATGGTGTACGCATCGGTAGTCGGATCGAGAAATGCTTTTCCGATTTTGATGTAGTTCGCCGTGTCACTCTGATCAAGCAGACCATAAACAACCGTAATGTCTTTCCACGGCGCGGTTACGTTGAAATCAGTTGAACAGGAAACAATCAGAAAGCAGCCGAGAACAGCTGCAAGGCGAAAAACCTTCATGCGCGCGAAGGTATGAACTTCCTTCACTCATGAAGAGAATAACAGGCGAAATCCTACCTTTGATAGTCAATTCACGCATTCAAATCTGACCCAGATCATGCAAGCAACTCAGGCACGTCCAACGCAGAAATCAATTGATGATTTCAAAAAGGCAAAGAAGGTGACGACGCATACACTTCAGGAAATGAAACAGGCCGGCGTGAAAATTTCTATGCTTACATCGTATGATTATTCGATGGCAAGAATTGTTGATGATGCCGGTATTGATGTGATTCTTGTCGGTGATTCAGCTTCGAACGTGATGGCCGGACATGAAACGACTTTGCCGATCACGCTCGATCAAATGATTTATCATGCTTCTTCAGTTGTGAGGGGAATTGACCGCGCTTTGGTGGTCGTTGATCTTCCATTCGGATCTTACCAGGGAAACTCAAAAGAAGCTTTGAACTCTGCCATCCGCATAATGAAAGAATCGGGCGCACATGCCGTAAAGCTTGAGGGAGGGAAAGAAGTAAAAGACTCAGTGGAGCGAATCATCAGTGCCGGGGTTCCGGTAATGGGGCATCTCGGATTGACTCCTCAATCAATTTACAAGTTCGGGACATATGCCGTCCGCGCCACTGAGGAAGAAGAAGCAGAACGGTTGCGTGAGGATGCTTTGCTGCTGCAGCAATCAGGATGTTTCTCAATTGTACTTGAAAAAATTCCCGCCACGCTTGCTGAAGAAGTTTCGAAGTCAATAGCCATTCCGACTATTGGCATCGGGGCCGGGCCTGAATGTGACGGACAAGTGCTCGTGATTCACGACATGCTGGGCATCAACAAAGAATTCAAGCCACGATTTCTTCGCCGTTATATGAATTTGTACGACGAAATAAAGAAAGCGGTAGAGCGGTATGTGGATGACATCAAGAGTCTCGATTTCCCGAATGACTCTGAACAATATTGATCCGGAAGCAGCAAGGAAACACTGTTTAACCAACCATGAGTTTATGACCGAAGCGGTGAAATATTTTTGGCTTCTTCTATTCTTTGTTTTTGATCCCTCTTTTGATTTCGCTGCAAATAATTCCCGGAGCGATTCTGTTGATGTGACGGATTACGACATTCATCTCAACGTGACTGACTATGCAGGTAAAACAATCAGCGGTTACACAATTGTCTCCTTCAAATCGAAAATCAATGACCTTTCCTTCATCGATCTTGATTTGCTGAAATTGAATATCGATTCTGTCACTCAGAATAATCAGCAGACTTTATTTGCGTATGATGACTCAACTACGATTCGTGTGAATCTCGAATCAACATTGAACACCGGCGATTCCACTGCAGTCACGGTTTATTATCATGGAAAACCCAAAGAAGATTCCGGCGGCTGGGGCGGCTGGTACTGGAGCGGTGATTATTCTTTCAGCATAAGTGTGGCGCTCACCGATATTCCGCACAACTATGGACATTCATGGTTTCCATGCATTGATAATTGGGTCGAGCGCGCCACGTATCATTTTTCAATCATCACGCCATCAGATAAAATGGCGTTGTGCAACGGAGAGTTGACTTCTTCGATTACAAATAATGACGGCACAAAAACATGGAACTGGCAATTGCTGCAGACGATTCCTTCGTACCTCGCCTGCGTATCAGTGAACAAATACACGCCTGCTTACGGAAAATTCCTGAGCGTCAGCGGTGACACAATTCCTGTTCAGTACGGGGCCATCGCATCCGATACAACGAAAATGAAAAACTCATTCATCCATCTGCCCAATGCGTTTGCAACTTTCGAACAATGTTTCGGACCGTATCGGTGGAATAAAGTCGGCTATTGTGAAACAACGGTCGGATCCATGGAGCATGCGACAAACATTTCCTATCCTTATTTCGCTGTCAATGGTCAAACGACTGACGAAAACTACATGGCGCATGAACTCTCACATCACTGGTTCGGCAACCTGGTTACGTGCCGGACAGCAGAAGACATGTGGCTGAATGAAGGTTGGGCTGATTTCTGCATGCGTGTGTTCTTTGAACAATTGGATGGCGAACAGAAATACAAAGAGCTGGTGGCCGCTAACCATGAATATTGTGTTCACTACCTCCACACATCACTAGCCGATGGAACTTATTTCACGATGAATAATATTCCTGAAACAAACACATACGGCCCAACGACCTATGACAAAGGATCCGACATGGTGCACACGCTTCGCGGTTACATGGGTGATTCACTTTTTTTTCATTGCCTCGCGGATTACTGCCACGATTATGCATTCAAAGATGCAAGCAGTGTTGACTTGCGCGATTACCTGAGTAGCTGCTCCGGAATTGATCTCACTGATTTTTTCAATGACTGGATTTTTTCTCCCGGTTGGCCTGCATTCACTATTGACTCTGTTGATGCCGCAGCAAATCAGGTTTCAGGATATGATGTGACTGTTTTTTTGCGCCAGCGGCTTGATCATGCGCCGCACTTTTATCAGAATGTGCCGCTTGAAATTTCATTTTATAATGAAGACGGAACGATTGAAAAACATGTTGCCATTATCAGCGGCGCTTGCTCTTCTTACTCGGTGCATCTTTCTTTCAATCCTGTTTTCACCGGTCTGGATCTTGATGCGAAAATTTCTGATGCAGTCACGGCTGATTTGCTGACTGTGAAAAACACCGGATCGGTTACGGCAACTTATGGAAAGATGACCTTGAATGTTTCTTCAGTGAATGATTCCGCTCTTGTTCGCATCGAACATGTTTACGCCGCACCTGACCCATTCAAAAATCCAGTCCCCGGTCTGCATATTTCGCAAGAGCGATTTTGGAAAGTGAACGGAATTTTTCCGGATGGATTTGATGCATCTGCTTCGATTCTTTATAATGGAACAAACGCCAGCGGTGGTTTCCTCGACAATCAACTCATTTCAAACAGTGAGGATAGTTTGAGAGTGCTTTATCGCTCTTCGCCTGCAAGTGATTGGCAGATTGAAACGGATGTCACTCAAAATTTCCAGGGTTCACACACAGATAAGAGAGGATCATTCAATATTAATCATCTGAAAAAAGGAGAGTACGCTTTAGGAATTTTCCAGAATAACAAAGTTGATTCAATCCTGAATTTTCCTGACTCCTGTTTGCTCACGGGAATGGCGAATCTTCAAAATGAAAATGAAAACGGACTGAGCGTTTTTCCGAACCCGGCAGATGAATCTATCACGATAAGGATGAATAACGGAGCGTGCAATTGTCAGATCGAAATTTATAATCTTTACGGCATTGAGAAAATGCAGGAGCGCTTTGACCAAGATGAGCGGACGGTTTCACTGAAGAAGTGGGTTCCGGGAATTTATTTTCTGAAGATCTTGAATGAGAAAAATGAAATTGTGACGCTCCAAAAATTAATCATCAACTAAAAAATTATTTGTTCAATGAAAATAAGTGTGATTGGCGCCGGGACCATGGGAAACGGCATCGCTCATGTTTTTGCCATGAAAGGTTTTGACGTAAATCTCATTGATGTTTCTCAGCAGCAGATTGAAAAAGCGATTGCAACCATTTCGAAGAATCTGGATCGTCAGGTTTCGAAAAATTTATTGAGTGAACAGGATAAAAAAGCAACGCTCAACCGAATCCAAACTTCAAATTCAATTGCACAAGGTTCAGGAGACTCAGAATTGATTGTTGAAGCAGCCTCAGAGAATATGGATTTGAAACTGAAAATTTTTTCTCAGCTCGATGAATCGGCGAATCCAAAAGCCATTCTTGCGTCTAACACTTCATCCATCTCCATCACAAAAATTGCTTCGGTTACCAAGCGTGCTGATAAAGTTATCGGGATGCACTTCATGAATCCGGTGCCCGTAATGAAATTGGTGGAAGTGATCCGCGGCTATTCCACCTCTGATACCACAACAAAAACGGTGATGGATTTAGCTAAGCAACTCGATAAAGTTCCCGTTGAAGTGAATGACTATCCCGGATTTGTTGCGAACAGAATTCTGATGCCCATGATCAATGAAGCAATTTACAGTTTGTATGAAGGAGTTGCCGGCGTTGAAGAAATTGACACCGTGATGAAACTTGGTATGGCCCATCCCATGGGACCATTACAACTTGCCGACTTCATCGGGCTCGATGTATGCCTGGCAATTTTGAATGTGTTGTATGATGGATTAGGAAATCAGAAATATGCACCCTGCCCTTTGCTGGTGAATATGGTTAATGCCGGTCATCTTGGTGTGAAAAGTGGAACAGGATTTTATCAATATGCTGCAGAATCAAAAGATATTGTTGTTGCTGATCGTTTCAAAAAATAGATTTAATTTTTATTTCAATTCGAAATTGGCAATCTGAAATTCAAAATCAGAAGCGAGAGTAGCTCAGTGGTAGAGCATCAGTTTCCCAAACTGAGGGTCGCGGGTCCAATTCCCGTCTCTCGCTCGATAGGTAACCTCACCAGCAGTGCGATCCCGGGTTAAGAGTCGCAGGTCAGAGTCCCGTTTGGCGCACGCCGCAACCGCAACAGTTAATACATTATTCTTAACTGTTTTGGTTTTTAAGTTTTCCGCTCATCATTTTTCCTTTCGGGTATAAAATTTGAAAAATCTTTTCAGGCGATTTCATCATGCAAACTCATTAAACCTGACAATGCCTTCTTCGTCATTACGACTGTTCAGATGATCAGCAATCAGAAAAAAATAAATCATCTTCTTTGGCGCGCGGGATTCGGGCCTTCGTGGAATCAGCAAAATGAGTTTCAATCGACCGATCATGCTGTTGAACAACTTTTCTCAGGCGGAAATGCAAAGCCGATAAACACGGTTTCTGTTCCTCAGCAAATGGGAGGAGAAGGGATGATGGGAATGGCGCAGCAGCGCCAAATGATGATGCAAAGAAGAGAGCAGCAGCAGATGACGACTGAACAGAGAAAGGAAAAAAGAATGGAGAAGCATGAAGAGATCAGAACGATGACCTCGGCATGGCTTCAAAACATGTACGGAGACAAAAACCTGTTACAGGAAAAAATGTCTTTGTTCTGGCATGGAGCCATCACATGCCACAGTGAAATTCCATTGTTCGCGCAGCAATACGTCAACATTATCCGGGCAAATTCACTGGGGAAATTTGGTGACTTGTTGCGAAATGTTTCAAAGTCGCCGGCGATGATGATGTATCTCGATACGATGAAGAATCGCAAAGGGAGCCCCAATGAAAACTTTGCGCGCGAGCTCATGGAGTTGTTTACGATCGGAAAAGGCAATTACACGGAGCAGGACGTGAAAGAAGGAGCACGCGCTTTCACAGGATGGAGCCTGAAACCACCTGAGGGATTTTGGGTGAATGAAAGTGAACACGATGACGGCCAAAAAATTTTTTTCGGAAAAAAAGGAAATCTGTCCGGTGATGATGTACTCGATATCATTCTTGCTGACAAGCGGACGGCGAAAAATATTTCGCGGAAAATTTATCGCTGCTTCGTAAATGATCAGGTGAACGATGAAATTGTGAATGACCTGTCAGAGAAATTCTACCAATCCGATTATCATATCGGCAAGCTGATGAAGGAAATTTTTTCTTCGGATTGGTTTTATGCTGAAGAAAATATTGGTGCGCATGTGAAGTCGCCGGTAGAATTGATTGCAGGAATCACGAGGCAAATGAATCTTCAATACGAAAATGAAGATGCGTTACATGTGCCGCAGCGTATTCTCGGGCAGGAACTGATGTCGCCTCCGAATGTCGCAGGTTGGCCCGGCGGAAAAAACTGGATTGACAGTTCTTCATTGATCTACCGCTTGAATTTTGCGAATTCAATACTCTCGCCGAATTCAAACGGCTACGATGTGAGTCCGAAAATTCAGCCGGAAGAAATGCTGATTTCAAATGCGAACGTGAGAGTGAAAGTGAATGATCCAGATGCTGTTTGGATTAATTACGCAAAAAATTTTACCGCTGATTCTAATCAGGAATTGTTTGAAGAGATCAGTGAATTCCTGATTCAACCCCCTCAGCTTTCATTCAGCATGACTGACATCCTTCCGGGTGAATCGCTGATGGGCAGAGATGAATTCATTCAGAAAGCGACACTTCGTTTACTGTCGACGCCTGAATATCAAATGTGCTGAACAAAAATGAACCGACATATCAATAGAAGAAAATTTTTTCAGTACAGCGGATTTGCTTCCGCATCCCTGCTCGTACCCAATTTCCTGAAAGCATTTCAGAACGTCGGGCAAACATCACAGACAAATAAAGTGCTTGTGGTAGTTCAGCTCTCGGGAGGAAATGACGGCTTGAACACTGTGATCCCGTTTCGAAATGATATTTACTATCGCTCCCGACCTACAATAGCGATTGAAAAGGATTCAGTGTTGAAACTTACTGATGAGCTTGGTTTAAATCCTTCCATGCAAAAGATGTCCGATCTTTTTCACAACGGAAGCATGACCATCCTCAACAATGTCGGCTATCCCAACCCCGATCGTTCTCATTTCCGATCGATGGACATTTGGCAAACCGCTTCCGGATCCGACCGTTATCTCACTTCAGGATGGATCGGAAGATTTCTGGATGCGCAATGTCCCGATTGCAATAATTCTTATCTGGCCATTGAGCAGGACGACACACTAAGTCTTGCCATGAAGGGAAATGATAAAACGGGAATGGCGGTGAGCAGACCTGACATGCTTTACGGCGCCACGAGAAATCCGCTGCTTCAAAAATTGGCAGGCAATGAAAAAAATATCCAGGAAGACAATCTTCATTACCTGTATAAAACACTTGTTGAGACAACTGCTTCAGCAAAATATATTTATGATCACTCGACTGTGACTGAATCTAAGGTTGAGTATCCGCAGAGTCAGTTTGCCATGAAGCTGAAGCGAATTTCAGAATTGATTTCTTCGGGTATTGAAACGAATGTCTATTATGTTTCACACGGCTCATTTGATACGCATGCGAAGCAGAGTGATACCCAGAATCGTTTGCTGCAGCAACTCGCTGAAGGACTTTCAGCATTTGTTGATGACCTGAAACAGAACAATCGCTTCAATGATGTGATGATATTTACCTTCTCAGAATTCGGAAGAAGAGTGGCGCAGAACAACAGCGACGGCACCGATCACGGAACAGCGAACAATATTTTTCTCCTCAGCGGCGCACTCAAAAAACCTGGTATCTACAATCAAACTCCGAATCTCGAAGATCTTGACACCGGTGATTTGAAATATCAGTTGGATTTTCGCCAACTCTACGCAACGGCACTAAACAAATGGCTGAATGCAGATGATGAGAAAATTCTCGGAAGCAAATTCGAATTACTCGATATCATTTGAATTTCTCTAAGCCACGATGACCTGAATTGCTTTTTCCAAAATCTCCGCTTCAAAATCTCCGTAGCCAAAAACTTCTCCATCAGTTTCCAGTGGTGCGCGTGGGATTGATGTAACTGAAATCTTTTTTGATCTGAACTGAGAGATTTTTTTGTGACGAACAAATTTTCCGTTGAACAGTCGCGGAATATTCTGAATCACTTCTCTTTTTGCAAGATCGCCTGCAACAGTGATGTCAAATAATCCGTCGTCTGCAACCGCATCCGGCGTGAGCCGCATTCCACCTCCGGCAGATTTGCAGATGCCGATGCTGACGTTGAAAATTCTGCCTTCAATGCGCTCATCGTTGATTTCAATTTGGAGGGTTGTGGTTTTGTATTTCGAAAGTGCTTCGATGAGTCCGAAATAAAACGCAGCGGGTCCGATCTTCAGCCAGTTGGTGGCTCCTTCAATTCGTTCGGCCACAAATCCCTGGAAGCCGCATCCGGCCACGTTGATGAAGTATTGTGATTCTTCCTCCGAATTTTTCTTCTTCAGATTTCCAACATCGTGCAAAAAAGTTTTTCCGCGTGCGATAATTTCAATCGCTTGTGAAATTGATTTCGGAATGTGATGCATTTTGATCCAGTCGTTTCCGGTCCCGACCGGAATAAGAGCAATGGTGATTTCAGACGGAGAAATAGCTTGCTGGGAGAAAATTCCGTTCACCAAAGAATTTAATGTGCCATCGCCGCCGAGCGCCATGAACTTCCTGAAACATTCCCCAATCTTTGCATGAATGATTTTGATCGCTTCCCTGCGGCTGTACGATTCTGCCGATTCAAAGGCGATCTTGTTTTTCTGAAGGAGCTTAAAGACTTCCTGCTTTTTCTTTTCTGTCTTTCCTCCGCCGGCAAACGGATTGATGAGCAGCAGCCATTTTTCCATTTGCACAAAATAGAAAAGGCGTGGCACGGTTCCAATCATGCCACGCCTTCTGAATTTTTTAGAAAACTCTATTGAGCATTCACAGGCTCTCCGCAGAAATATTCGTACACCTTTTCAAGATGCTGGGCAATGATTTCTGCAGGGCGTCCTTCAATCTGATGTCGCTCCACCATGTGCACGAGCTCATTGTCTTTGAAGAGAGCAATGGCGGGGGAAGAAGGAGGATAGGGAAGCAGGTACTCACGCACTTTTTGAGTGGCTTCCGTTTCCATGCCTGCGAACACCGTATAAAGGTGATCCGGTTTTTTCGCTGAATTTTCCAATGACATCACAATGCCGGGGCGTGCACTGCCTGCGGCACAACCGCAAACGGAATTTACCACCAACAGCATGGTGCCTTTGTTGTTTTTCATTACTTCATCAGCTTCGTTTGCTGTCATGATTTCGGTGAAGCCTTCATTCGTGAGTTCGCGGCGCATCGGAGCTACTAATTCTTCTGGATACATGATTGATTGATTTTCGAGGTAAAAATAAGGAATGAATGGAAAAGGATTTTGAGAGAAGAAAAGTTCAAGGAAGGGAGGGGAAGTCGATTGAAGATTTTTTTTGAGTTGTCGCTTCGCGGAGTAACCTAACCAGATGATTTTTTTCAGCTAACGAAGAAGGGATTAAAGAAGTTTTTTAAAAGGGGGAATACGAAGCACAACTGTTTGAGTACGCACAACTCTTTGATAGAAGTACAACTGTTCGTTAACCACTCAAAGCCCCCTTTTAAAAAATTTCTTTTAGTCTTATGTTATAGGCATACTGCTACTCTCGCAACGAAGCTGTGGCGTCCGATGTTAGAAGAACTGTTTGTTCAAGGCGATTTACATTCAAGGCGATGTCGTGTCAAGTTTGCACGGACTGTTCTGCGGTGAACCCGTGCGTTGGCTTGCAAGCTCTTTTTATTTTTTTAGCGTTGCCTTGTGTGTCGGCAAAAAAATAAAATGTGCTTGCAAATGCGCTGGCTTTCACAGCTTCTTGTGATTGTTTTTGAATTTTATAAATTACCATAATCTATTTGCCAGAATATAATCGGGATTGTTGAGGAATGCCGCTTTGCATCCGCCACAACAGAAACTGTAGAGTTTTCCTTTGTAAAGTGTGGTGTCTTTGAATGAACCGTCAATTTTTGTTCCGCAAAGGGGGTCGCAATCGAGGGCAAAGGCTGAGTATTTTATTTTAACAGGTCGTGAGTTTTTATCGGCAATCACCAGATATTTTTTTGCTGTATCGTTTGTTGTTATAACTGTATTTTGATTGGGATTGCTGCAAGCAATTGCACAAGTAAGGAGAAATAATTCAACTAAGTATTTTATTTTCATCTGAACTAATTTGTTTTGGCGAACGGGGCAGGAAACCCTGCTATGAAACCAGGGTTCTGTACTACCCATTACTAAAGGGCTTGCACCCGCTCAACTTGTAACTATATTTGCTTGAGTTCTCAATATAAATTTTGAATAAATTATGTTTACACGATTTTAAGTTTCGCATTATTCCTACTACTTCTTTTTCTCCACCATAATAGGAATCCTGTTATGGAAAGAAATGCGGGAGTAAGACCCATGATGCACCACAATATTTTTCCGGGAATGCCTAACGCCCAACCAGTGTGGAACAAAGAAAAATTGATGTCGTAGAATTTTCTAGCGGTATCATAGTTTTTCCAAGGTATGTAATCAATATTGACATATCTACCTGCGCTGTCAAAATTAACCGCACAATAATTATCGTAAGCTTGAAAATTAGATTCCTGTTTTGTACCTACCGCTGAAATTTCTCCATTATTTGAGCAATCTATTCCAAAACTCAAAAAGTGCATATAAGGTGCTTTTTTTATTGCAATTGTTTTAAGACTATCGAGCGAAACCGTTGGCAGTGGGTATTGAATTTTATCAGTTGTATGATGTTCCGAAATAGCGCTGTATTTAGTCCACCATTTTTCAGTAAAGAATCTTTGCTGAATATATAGACCTGATAAAAAAATAAGGAGGTTAAAGATAAGCGACCAAGTACCGATTATCCTGTGTAAACCAGATGTAGCAAGCCGCCAGTTACTGAACCTTATTTTTATCCGGAAGGTCAATACTTTTAATATATACTTTCTGTAAAAAATCAATCCAGTGATAATACTTATAAGTAAACCAATATCAAGCAGCACAACAAAAAACTCCCCTCCTTCGCCAAGTGCAAGCGAGTAATGAAAGCCCATGAGCCAATCAATAATATTGTTCTTCCCATTGCTGTTGGTTGGTAAGATTAATTTACCATCATAGGGATTCAGGTAATTGACTTTGTATTGCATGTTGTTTTCGAAAAGCTTCGGAGTAACATGTGTTACAGCACTATAAAAAGCAGGGGAATTCTTATATGTTTCTTCAAAGCCACAAACATAATAAGGCATATCCGGAGCCTCTTTTTTAGCAATTGAAAAAATTGAGTCGTAGGATATTCTTTTTTTAGAAGGTTCATCAACCACATTCATTTTATTGCCATATATTAAGGAGTTCAGTTCAAAACGGAAAACAGATACCGCTCCACTGATAGAAATAAGCAAATAAAAGATTCCTAAGAACAATCCCAGCCAACTGTGAATTGTAAATAGTTTTCTGTTAAGAAATATTTTTTTCATCTCATCGAAATTGGTTAACCATTTAGGAATTGAAAATCAGCTCTCCGGTTTATTCTTAAGTCATATCCTTCAGCTATGGTCATAACATCCCAACCTGTGGGAGGGTCATGTTCTTCACTATTTTATTTTAAACTATCCACCCATTTTTTCTTCAAATTATCCATTGATTTTCCTGTCGACTCCTCAATTGTTTTTTGTTCTTTGTCAAATGATGAAATGGCTGTTACCAAAATATTTATGCCGTAATGTTTTGCTAAAAAATTTACAAAAGAACAAGATCCATGATAAAATATCGGGGCATATATTTGTCTGTCTTTCGAAAATAATTCCGGCATCACTCCTTGTGCTCCAATAAAAGAAAGAACATAGTTAGCTTGGTCCAACTTTAAATCTTGAATAAACAAACTGTCAACACCACTGATAGATTGATACGAATTTGAGAAGACATCGTACCATTTCAAATTATATTGATTCGAAACATATAAAGAAATATAGTCTGCAAGCCCTTCAAACAGCCATAGGGGCTGACTTTTCATCCGTTCTTCTTTTGTCTTTTCAGGGGGAAACCAGTTTCCATTTTTTGAATTCAACATTTCATGGATTATCTCATGCAGCCAAGGGGCTTTATCTTCTTTAATACGCCAAAAGGGTATGGAAACATAATTATAGAAGGATGCATGCGATATAAAGTTGTCCAAACGGAAATAAATTGTATATTTTTCGTTTGCTTGATGAACTTGCCATGCAAGTGGGGCGCCAATTAATTTTTCTGCGCCCATAACACCTATGTTTATTTTTGTTACAATGTCTAACATCGCTTCCATACTAAGGGAGTCTTTGGGAAACCAGCAATCAACTTTCATATCCGAAACTTTAATACCCTGGCTCAATAGATTTACTATACCAAGGCTATCCCCTTCATGAAGCATCGGGACTTTTGAAAAATCAGGTATTTGTCCACCCTTTAGCCCTACAGAAACATTTTCTGGGAGTTGCCCATCTGATGTTTTTAATACCCCCTTAATTGTAGTATCTTGACTGAATGCAATTGTTGAAAGAAATATCAGAGAACCAGTGATTAAAATTTTTATCTGTTTCATTATTGTGGTTTTAATTGTTTTAGGAACTATAAGTTTTTATGGGATTGAATATCTGATGCTCAGCTTCCAGTTGAAAGGAGTTCCCACCTGCACCATCAAATCCGATGAGTAATAGCCCATTACATATTTACTGTCAAGCAGGTTAAATCCGTTTAAGCCGATGTTGAATCTCTTGATACTATAATTGACTGCACCATCAAGAACAAAATAAGAAGGCATGAGGAAATGTTGATTGGTAGCCCATCCTACGCGGTCGCCCACATATTTGCCTCCGGCAGAAATGCTAAATCCTTTCAATACTGATTTCTGCTTGAAAGAATATTTTAACCAAAGATTGGCTATGTGTTCAGGTGAATTATCATATCTGCCTCCTTTAGGTCCCAGCGGACTGTTGTCTGCGAACACCACATGATTGTAAGCATAACCTCCTATGATACTGAATTGCTTCACATTTCCCTGCAAAGTAATTTCTGCTCCATTGCTCGTTAATCCGGGAATGGCAATTTGCTTCAAGCCCGTTGAATCATTAGGGTCAGTAGCCAGCACATTTACAAAATCAATGTTGTAAAGAGCGAGTGACGACATCAGCTTGCCATTAAAAAATAGTCCTTTGTATCCGAGTTCATATTGCTTTCCTTTTTGTGGAGGAAATGGACCGCCTGATGGTTTTAAGTTGCTGTATTGCGGTTGAAATGATTCGCAATAACTTCCATACACAGAATGATTTTTACTAAAACTATATACAATACCCAATCGCGGAAGGAATACATCTGCTTTAGATGTATCATTTGTTAAATAAGAAGAAGCATCAGATGCATTCGGACGAATGGTGTAGGAATAGGTATCATAGCGACCGGCAAGTAATATTTTCAATTTGTCTTTAACCTTTATTAAATCTTCAATGTACCCACCGATTTGCTGAGTGGATGCCTTTGCATCCCAAACATTTGTAAACTCATTGATGGAAAAATTAAAATTATCATGGCTGTAATCAGGATTCGTAAATGAAATGGAAGGTGCCGCATCGCTGATATAACGGTTATGAATGTCTCCATACTTCTGATAATCCACGCCAATTACAAATGTTTGCTTAAGGGCATTCTTACCTACATTGATGGTAGAAAAAATGCTGTTCTGAAAATTAAAATCTTTGTAATCCCATGTGTCGTAACCTCTCACCATGGAATCAGGCAGAGAGGTGAAATAATTATCACCCCAGTAATAACCATAAATCTCTCCTGAGCTGAGGTTCTGATAGATGTATCTTGACATCAGGGTTAGATTAATGTCGTCAGAGAACCGGTGATTAAATTTCAGCGTCATGCTGTTGTTATTAATTTTGCTGTAATCAACAGGGCTTCCGAAGTTGAATTTCAGATTCACATTTTTCCAATCGTAAGTACTGTCGGGTTTCATCAGCACATAACCTCCGTGGTCTTCGCCATCTCTCTGCTGTGTGTAAGTAGAAACAAAGTCAGCACTTAGAGAAGTGTTTCCCGAGAAATTATAAGTAAACGAAGGAGCCGCCACATAATTCGTATTGAATATCCTGTCGCGAAAACTATTCTGGTTATTAAATCCGAGGTTGAGCCGGTACAATAATTTTTTATTTTTTGTCAGCGGTCCGCCAAGATCAGCAGATACATCAACCAATCCCCATGAACCGGTTGAGAGATTAAAAGAGTAAGCAGCATTTTCCAATGGTTTTTTTGTAACCATATTAATCACACCTCCCGGACTTCCGGTGCTGAACAAAGCCGATGCAGGTCCTGAGATTTCTTCCACTTTGTCAATGTTATAAAGTTGCACCATTTGATTCCACCAGTAAGGATTGCCGATAAAACCATCGTAGGTGATGAATTGATTATAGTAACTGTTCAGAAATCCTCGCATGGTGTAAGAGGTGTACATGCTGTTGGCGATAACATTGGTCATGTTCTTTGTAACATCATTGAGGTTCTGCGCCTGCTGATCCTGAATCACATCTTGGGTAATTACCTGAATGGATTGTGGTGTTTCAATCAACTTCAAAGGAAGCCGCGTTCCGGAAGTAGATACAGAATCTGCATATGGCTTTAGCCGAATTTCTTTTACCTCCACTTCTTTCAGGTTCTGAATTTTGATGGAGTCTTTCTGCTGGGCAAACAATGCAGTAACAGAAAGTAAATATGCGGTTATAAGAATTATTATGGTCTTCATGATTTTGTTTTTTAATTTTTGATCAATTTAGTTCTTGAAATACTTGCGCCTTCCTTTAGTTCGATAAAGTAAATCCCAACTGCGCAGGATGAAATATCAAACTGAAAGGTGTTTCCATTGATGTTTGATTTTTCAAAAACCATTTGTCCAAAAGCATTCTGAATTTTCAAAGAAGCATTTTGTAAAACTGTTGGACTGGAAATAAAAAAATGTCCGCTCGCGGGATTGGGATAAACAAGAACTGAATTTGAAAAAATATTTGTTTCAGAAATTCCTGTCGGATAATCTGATGAAAGTTTGGCTACAAAAACATCCGCATTCTGTGTAACATTTGTAAGCGTAGTGCTTCCGAAATCAAGATTGGTTCCTGTGAAATACCCGGCAACATAGCAAGCTCCATTTCCATCTGCCACTACACCATTTCCCTGGACATAAGCTGAACCATGTGCAGAAACAGCCCAGTCCGCTGTTCCTGATGTGTCATATTGGGCTACAAATAAATTACCTGTTAAACTTGTGTTCAGCAAGGTGTCATTGTCAAAAGCAATCGTGTCGCTTTGAAAATTTCCGGTAACATATACTTTGTAATCAGGGGTTGCCATAATGTTTTGCGGATAATCAGGATTGTTTCCACCAATTCCTTTTGCCCATATCACATTACCGGAAGTGTTATACCTGGCAATGAAAATATCCTGATTGCCTAAAGTTGTTGTTACGGTATCGGCATCAAAAAAAAGTGTATCACTTTGAAAGTTTCCTGTAATGTATGCGTTGCCGCTGGCATCTACAGCAATACTGCTTGCGCCATCGTTACTGCTTGCGCCTCTTACAGTCTTTGCCCATATAATAGCTGCTGCTGAATCATATTTTGCAGTGAAAACATCTATAAATGCAAGATTGCTATTATACAGCGTGATGTTTCCCAAATGAGTTGAATCAGCACCGAAATAACCTGTAATGTAAATATTGGAATTCTTATCTAATGCAATTCCGGTTACATATTCAAACCCGTCTTTGCCATCATCTTTTGCCCAATGAAAATTTCCGGCAGTGTCGTATTTGGCAATGAAAATGTCAGCGTAATCTGAAAGAAACATTGTATCGGTATTAAAAATCAGGAAAGGACTTTGAAAATATCCTGCTATGAAAATTTCACCTGCGGCATTAATGGCAATTCCGTTAGCGCCATCTTTATCGTAGTTGTCGTGCGGTCCACGCGCCCAAATTTCATTACCTGAACCATCATATTTAGCAAGGAAAATATTGTCAATTCCTAAGTTGTGCAGGGTATCATTGGCAAAAATCAGGTCAGGACTTCCGTAAGCGCCTGTTACATAACAATTGCCGTTTGCATCAATGGCAATGCCGGTTATTTGTTCATCATAAATGCCGCCAAAACTTTTTGCCCAAAGCACATTTCCTGCCGTATCATACTTTGCTACATAAGCATCCGGAGAGGGGTATGTTGAATTATTCGTGAGTGTAAAGCTTCCAAAAGTAATTGTTGTGCTACCATAATACCCACCTACATAAAGGTTGCCACTTGCATCCTTTGTAATACAAGTAGCAAAGTCATTGTCAAAATCGCCTGCACTTTTAGCCCATTGCCATGTGAGGGATTGAGAGAATGATGAGGAGAAATTAAGTAGTATGAATGTGCTACAAAGAATTAACTGTGAAGCAAAATTGTTTTTTATATTTTTCATTTTTGTTATTTTTTATTGAATTAAAATTGAATTATTGACTGCCTTATTTCCTGTGGAGTGGTCACTAAATTGTAGTTAAAGTCCTTTTGTTCTTTGTTTTTCTTTTTCGCAACCAAAACGTAAAAAGGAGGGCCCGAAATTTATTTCCAGGATAAAATTCAGCAGCAATTGTTAACTTAGCAAAAAGGATGTATGAATCCTGTTTGCAGAAGTTTAAAAGCTATTGAGAAATGAAACGAGGAATTATGCCTGTGGCGGGTGAAAAAAGGAAAAGGTTATTTCCTGCGGTTTAGCAAACAGGTAAATGGAAAACTGTTCTATTTTCTCAGTAAAAGAATTGAATGAAAAAGTAAGCGGTGATTGAAAAAATTGAATTGATCCTTGCTTATCTTTTGTTGGTACTGCCGGGCTTTGTTCTTTTTTCTCTTGCTCTTTAATTTGTTTCATCATGTAGCACTTGCCATTACAGTGCATCATGGGTTTATTTTTGTTTACGCAAAAAGTTTTGGTGATGTAATCTTTATTCATCTCATACCCTGCAACGATAACCAAGCTGCTGAATAATTGCAGTATGATTGCTGATGTGATAAGTATCGAGATTACAAGTTTCAACTTTGCTTTTACTTATGGCTCAAAGGTAGTGATTTCAATATTGACATTTGCAAGCGGTAAAATAGAATTAAACAGGTGGTTGTTATTAGCACGATGCTTTGCGGGGTGGGTAAAATAAAATGTGAAGAAACGAAGCGGTGGTCTTTGTGTGGTTAGGTTTCTTCTCTTTTTATTTTACAGAAGGGACAGCCAAAACGGCTTTGCCGACTTTCGGAGCTTGTCAGTTTCGGTTAACTGTGCAGGTTAATCGGAGCGGAAAGCAGTTGCCTATAACGTTTTGCAGCTACAAGAAGTTGGCGATTTCGAAGCACAAAACTGTCTGCCAGCAATGAACTAGATACGAAGCGCAAAGCTTTATTTAACCACTGAACCGCCAATTTCTTGTAGGTGCTGTTATCGGCTGCCCTTCTATCCGTCATTTGTATTTAATTTTCATATGCTATGGAGTCTGCTTGTGTTGCACAACAAGGAAAAGCAATGTTCCAAAGTTGCAAGATAAATTCACTTTCCTTTTTCAATTCCTTTTGTCGCTGTTCTTCTTTGTAAAACTTAGCCATGAACTCAAGGTCTTTACTTATCTTATTTTCTTTCGCATACTTTTCATAAGGTCTAATTGCTTCTCTGACTTTGTCCAAAGTTGAAGGAGCAAGAGTAAGATTGTATTTTATTGGCGAACCAAGTTCAAACTCTTTAATTGCAAGCGATGGCGTTTCTCCTTTGTAGCCAATGGAAATTAAAATTGCTGTTCCCTCTTTAGGCATCAACATTTTTTTGTCTTGGTCGTTGCCTGCATAAAATTCAACATTGTCCGTGGTGTTCAGTCGGTATAAACTTTTTATTGAAGTGAAAACAAAGTAGGAGTAAA
>Ga0335085_10005613_pt1 | contig 20068 bp, 22 predicted proteins | sample Lox_Sample_45_FD_206712 | JGI IMG/M metagenome (GOLD analysis project Ga0335085, IMG submission 206712) | Soil microbial communities from Loxahatchee National Wildlife Refuge, Florida, United States - Lox_Sample_4.5 | ecosystem: Environmental > Terrestrial > Soil > Wetlands | place: USA...
GGTCGTCGAAGAAGTGCTCGGCAAGGACGAAATCGTCATCAAGAATCTCGGCGACTATCTCCGCCGCGTCAAGCTGTTCCCCGGCACCACCATCGCGTCCGACGGCAGTCTGATTCTGCTGATCGATCTCAATCGCCTGGTGAACGCCGACACGGTCGAGCGCCACGCGCTCCCGGCATCCTCTCCGGCAGCGCGCGTCTTCGCGCCCGGCGCCGCAGCCGTCGCTGCGGGCAGCATTCCGTCGGAAGCCGTCGACGCCATCGAGAACGAGCGCGTGGTCGTCGTCGCCGACGATTCCATCAGCGTGCGCAAATTCGTCGGCCGCATGCTCGAAAAGGCCGGCTATCGCGTCAAGCTCGCATCCGACGGACTCGAGGCATCCGAAGTAGTCGCCCAGGTCGGTTGCCACCTCGTCGTCACCGACCTCGAAATGCCCCGCATGAACGGTTACGAGCTGATGGCGCATCTTCGTCAGAATCCCGTCACGCGGAAAATTCCCGTGCTCGTGGTCACTTCGCGCGCCGGCGCCAAGCACCGCGACCGCGCCATGAAAGAGGGCGCGTCCGGTTTCCTCACCAAGCCCGTGCAGGAAGATCAGCTGATCGCCACCGTCGAAAACCTGATCGGCTCCAATAGCGAGAAGGGACGGCCCGCTTCGCGCCTGGCGTCTCCGCCGGTGAAAGTGACGCAGGATTGATATGACCGCCGCGATCAAAAAAATCCGCGTCCTCGTCGTCGATGACTCCGCCTTCATGTGCAAGGTGCTGCAGGAGATCATCAACGCCGATCCGCAAATGGAAGTCGTCGGCCAGGGCCGCGACGGCCGCGATGGCGTGGCCATGGCCGAATCGCTGCGTCCCGACGTGATCACCATGGACATCAACATGCCCCATGTCGATGGGCTGCAGGCTACCGAGCTGATCATGACCCAGCATCCGCGACCCATCGTGATCGTCAGCTCGGAATCGCGCGAAGGCGCGGCCAGCACGCTGAAAGCTCTCGAGCTCGGCGCCATCGACTTCGTGCCCAAGCCTTCCAGCGGCATCGATCTCGACATGAAAACAGTGCGCGAAGAACTCACGCGCAAGCTCAAGCTTGCGGCAAAAGTCCGCGTCGTGCGCACCGCCACCCGCTCGAAAGTCGCCGTGCCCGTCGCGCCCATTGCCGGCGCTACGGAATTCGCCGGCATGACGCCGTCGGCCGGACAGAACGGCGGAAAGTTCCCCATGGTCGCCATCGCTGCGTCTACCGGCGGACCCGCGGCCGTCACGCGCGTCGTGCAGGGCATTCCCAAAAATCTTCCCGCAGCCGTCTTTCTCGTGCTGCACATGCCCGCAGCGTTCACCAAACAGTTCGTCACGCAACTCGCCGAGGTTTCCGCGCTTCCCGTGAAAGAGGCCGAGAACAACGAAACGCCGCAGCTGGGAACCATCTATCTCTGCCCCGGCTCGCACCACCTGAAGCTTTCCTTCGGCGGAAAAATCTCGCTTGACGCCGGAGAGCGCATCGAAGGCTATCGCCCGTGCGCCGATCTCGCGTTCGACACCATCGCCGCCTACGCCCGAGGCATGGCCGTTGGCGTCGTCCTCACCGGTATGGGTAATGACGCTGCCAAGGGCGTCCGCATGATCAAAGCCGCCGGTGGTTACGTGATCGCGCAGGACGAGGCCACTTCCATGATTTTCGGCATGCCCGCCGAAGCCATCGCCACCGGAGTCGTCGATGAAACGCTCCCGCTCGATGCCATCAGCGGTGCCATCGAAAAGCGCCTGGCCAAATTGTGCAAGCTCATGCCGGTGGCCACTCGATGACCTCAACCTCTCCATCGCCAGCCTCGCGCCGGCCGCGCCGTCCCGAGACCGTCGTGCTCTTTTTCGTCGCGAACCAGATGTTCGCCATCGCCGCCGATTCGGTGCACGAAATCCGCAGCACCGATAGCCTGGCCGGCGCCGCGATCGAGCTGGAAAGTTCCAGCCTGCCGAAAGTGCGCCACACGCTCGACCGCAGCGGCCGGGTCTATTACGTGGTCAACGCCGGCGTGCATTTCGGCCTGCCCGTCACGCGCCCCGCGCTGGTCCTGATCCTGCGCCAGTTTCGCGCCGCCGTGCTGGTCGATCGAATCGATCGCATGGCGGAAATTCCCGGCGTGTATCCCCTGCCGCTCGCGTTCGGGGGAGACGAGCGCCGCTGGTATCGCGGCCTCGCCTATCTCGACGATTCCGTGATTCCCGTTGTCGAGCCGACGGGATTTCTGACGCCCCGGGAATTTCACACCCTCGATGCGGCGCACAGACAGCAGCTCGCGCGCGAAACCGCTCAGGCGGTGCAGGCGTGAACTCCGTCTCTCATATCGCGGACAACGCCGGAGCGAATTCCTACGTGCTCCTCCAGATCGGCCACCGCCGCGTGGCTCTGCCCGCCGCGCAGGTCGCCGAACTCGCCCCGCCGGTGCGCTTGCACGTGTTTCCGCATACCGCCCCGATGCTGGCCGGAGTCATCGTTCGCCGCGGCCGCGTGATCCCGGTGATCGATACCGAACCGATTCTCGGTGGCAAGCCGCCGCTTTCCCATCGCTTCTATCTGATCGCGCATCGCCGCGTCGGCGGCGTGAACGAGCTCGGCGCCATTCCCGTCAACGGTGAATGCGAACTGACCGGCGGCGAAATGCAGCCGCCCGGAATGGACCGCCCCGCCTATGTGGCCGGCACGATCGCCGTCGGCGAGGATTCTCTCGACGTTCTCAACCTCGATGCGTTCTCGACCCTGAATTCCGCGGAGGCCCGCCCATGAACGCACCGGCGAATCTTCCGCGCATCCTCCTGATCGATACCAACGTGTATTTCGTGAAGCGGCTGACGGACGCGCTGCAGCAGGTCGGATTCGAGGTCGTGCACAGCGGCCAGGCGGCCTACGCTCTCACCATGCTGGAATGGAACGCGCCCGCCGCGATCGTCTGCGCCACCAATCTCCGCGAAATGAGCGCCTACGAAATGGCTCCCATCCTGCGCGCCGATCTGAAAACGCAATCCATTCCGCTCATCGCGGTCGGCGCGGGCGGAGGCCAGGCTTTGATGGAAGCCTACCGCGCGGGCTGCGACGATTACGTCGATCGCCGCCTGCCGCCCGGCGACATCGCCGCGCACATCCGCAGCTTTCTGGTAAGCCGGCAGGATGGATTTCAGCCCACGCAGATGCTGTCCACGGCGGAGACCGCGCTCAGCGGCAGCCTCTCGCATCTCGATCTGCCCGGCGTGATGCAGATGCTCGGCCAATCGCAGCAGACCGGCGCGCTGCACATCAACGCGCTCGATACCGACGGGATCATTTTCTTCGAGGGCGGCCAGATCGTGCATGCGGAATGCGATTCGCTGTTCGGCGATGAAGCCGTCACGGAAATTGTGAAGACGTGCCACAACGCGTCCGCCGGAGTCTACAAATTCATCTACGGCGCCACCGCGGCGCAGCGCACGGTGTTGCGCTCCGCCACCGACTTGCTGCTCGATGCCATGCGCGAATTCGATGAAGACAAACTCAACGCGGAAGAAGCTCCCAGCGAAAGCGACCACGCAGAGAAGGAGTCGTCATGAGCGAATCCAGTACTCTCGCCGCCGCAGGCGTGCCCACCGTCTATTTCATCGACGATAGCGCCACCATGCGCGAGGTGATCAAGATCGCCTTCAAGAAGGAAAATATGCATGTGGTCACCTGCCCCGACGCGGCCACCGCGATCGCGCAATTCGATGCCACCGCTCCCAACGCCGTGATCACCGACGTGATCATGCCGGAAAAGGACGGCTACGAAGTCTGCCAGTTCATCAAGCAGCATGAACGCCTCGGCGGCACGCCCGTGATTCTGATGTCCGGCGTGGTCAACCGCGCCGTGGCCGAAAAGGCCATGGCCGTGCGCGCCGACGAGCTGATCCGCAAGCCGTTTCAGCCTCAGGACCTGATCGCGCGCGTGAAAAACCTGCTGAATCCAAAATCCACGCGCGCCGCGATCTCGGACGCCGCGGCCGAAGAGTCTCCCGACGCGCCAAAATTGGCATCCGCCGCTCTTTCCGGGTTGTTCGGCCCGCCGGCGTCTGCCGCGCCCAGCGCCGCGCCGGGTTTCGCGCCGCCCGCGCCTCAAATCGCGCCGCCAGTTTTCGCGGCCCCAGCGCCAAAGCCCGTTGCAGCGGCTCCCGTGGTTGCTCCGCCTGCGCCCGTCGCGCGTCCCGCAGCTCCTGTCGCGCCTGCTCCTTCTTCGAATTCAGCAGAAATGACCAAGCTGCGCAACGAAGTGCGCCGCCTCGAGCTGCTCGTCAAGAAATTGCAAGCCGAACTCGAAGCCGAACACAAATACTGCGAAGCCCTCGAGGCCCACTTCAAAACGCAGCAGGAATCCGAGTAGCAGCTTCTCTTCGCAGCCCCGTCACTCACGTCGTCATTCGGAGCAGAGTCCGCCGCGAGCGGGCGGAGTCGAAGAATCCCTCTTCGGCTGCCACGGCGGGCACGTCGTTGGTACTTTGTACTCCTCCCCCCTCGGCTCGCTTGACCCCTTTCCCCGGAGCCTCTAATCTGAAATCACCTCTCCGAGTCAGGCGGTTGCGTATTCCTAGGCGCAGTGGTGTGGAGATACGATGGGGCGCCGCAGCGAACAACGCATCGTCATCGCTTTTCCGGTCACTCTCCGCGGAACGGATGCCGCTGGAGCTGCGTTCACGGCCAGCGCGCAAACCGTCGACATCAGCTTCTCCGGCGCCGCGCTGCAGGGAGTCGGCGCGTCAATCGCCGCAGGTGCAAAAGTCGAATTGCAATGCCGCGACCAGAGCGCGTGGTACCGCGTGCAGTGGGTCGGTCGCGGCCATGGAGTCAACAGCGGGCGAGTCGGCTTGCGCTGCCTCGAAATCGGAAAATACATCTGGGGCGTCCCGCCGAAAGAGTGGGAAGAGGACACCTACGATCCGGCGAATCCGCCGCGTCCGTCGCCGAGTGCCGTGGCAACGCGCGATGTGGCGCCGCTCAGCGGCTGGTACGGGAACGAGCGCCGGCAATTCGCGCGGCACGACTGCGCCATCGAGGGCCAGGTCTTCCTGGAGAACGATCCGTCGCCGATTTCCGGCAAAGTGATCGATATTTCTCTCGGCGGCTGCTATTTCCAAATGTTGTCGCCGCTGCCCGTTGGCACATCGATTCGAATTGCGCTGGCGGCCGAGAAGCACTCGCTGAATCTAACCGGCAAAGTGCGATCGTCCCAGGCCGGGCAAGGCATGGGCGTGGCATTCACCGGAATGGGCCCGGGAGATTTCGAGCGTCTGCGAAAATTCGCTCCACCCACGAGCGTCGAATCCGGCAGTGGCGCCGCACAACCACCGGCCGCGGCGAAAAGCCAGACGAACCGGGCCGCGCCGGCGCACGCTGCTTCGCCTCCGGTCTATGGCGATAACCGCTCCTATGCGGCCGCCGATGACGAAAAGCTCGATCTTTCGTCTCCCGATACGCTCGATGCGCTGGTGCGCTTGCTGCTGCGCAAGGGAATTTTCACGCGCGGCGAATTGGCCGAGGAGCTGGAGAAGCTGAAGTTCACGTTCAGTTGAAGCCGTTCGCGTGCAGGAATTCGCGGGCGACCTCGGCGGTGTCGCGGCCTTCACCGGCCACCGCGTAGTTCATCTTCTGCATCTGCTCGTCGGAGATTTTGCCCGCCAGCTCGTTGATCGCAGCGCGCAGCTCCGGATGACGCGACAAGGCGTCGTCGCGGACGATCGGCACGGCTTCGTAGGGCGGGAAATAGTGCTTGTCGTCGGCCAGAATGACGAGGTCGCGCGCGGCGATCAATCCGTCGGTCGAATTTCCGGCAACCAGATCCACCTGTTTATCCAGCAGCGCCCGGTAAAGCAGGCCAAGGTCGAGAATTCGCGGCTGCGCGGAGAACTGCAATCCATAGGTTCGCGCCAGACCGGGAAACCCGTCCGGACGTTCCATAAATTCGTAGCCGAAGCCGGCGCGCCACTCATGCGCGACCGGCGCCGCTTCGCTGAGCGTTGAGATATGCAAACGGCGTGCATCCTCGCCGCGAATCACGATGGCAAACGTGTTGTTGAAGCCGAGCGACGGCAGCACGTCAAAATGAAAACGCTGCTGGTATTCGGACCGCACTCTGGCAAAGACGGCGGCCGGGTCGCTTTCAATCGGGTCCTTCAAGATTGCGGTGAGCGCGGTGCCGGTGTATTCGACATATGCGTCGATGCGTCCGGCCAGCATAGCCTGCTGGCAGATGTAGCTGCCGGCGAGGTAGAAGCGGCGCTCCACGCGCAGATGCGTCCGGGCTTCGATCTGCTGCGCCAGAATTTCGCCTAGCAGCGCCTGCTCGGGAAAATTCTTCGAGCCGATGACGATGGTATCGGCGCGGCGCGCACTGCAGGCCGCGAGCGTAACGGCGATCATCGCCGCAAACGCGCCCAGCAGGCCCAGCCGCATTTTCGTCATGGATTCTTCACCGGGCCGGCCGCAGGCGGCGTTCGAGGACGCTGAGGATGAAATCCGCGAGCAGCGCCAGAGCCGCGGCAGGGATGGCGCCCGCGAGAATCAGACGGTTATTCACCATGGCCAGGCCGCGAAAGATAAATTCGCCGAGGCCTCCCGCGCCGACGGCCGCGGCGATGGTGGCGACTCCGATGGTGAGGACGGTGGCGACGCGAATTCCCGCGATGACGGTCGAAAGCGAAAGCGGCAGCTCGACCTGAAACAGAATCTGGCGCGGGGTCATGCCCATGCCGCGGGCGGCTTCACGGACGGCGGGGTCGACGGCGGCGATTCCCGTGGCCGTGTTGCGGATGATCGGCAGCAAGGCGTAGAGCGTGAGCGCCGTGATGGCCACGCGATCGGCGCGCTCACCCAGCCAGGGCGCGGGCAGCAAGAAGCCGAGAAGCGCGAGGCTGGGGATGGTTTCCGCGATGTTGGCGCCGCCGATGATCGGTTTGGAAAGCCAGGGCTTCCGGGCCACCAGAATTCCAAGGGGCACTCCGATGGCGATGGCCAGCGCCATGGTCGCGGCGACAAGCCCGACGTGCTCGAGCGTGCCTTGAAGGATTTCCGAGCCGTGCTGCGAGAAGAACTGGAGCGTGTTCATTTTTATTGGCCCCTCTCAAACTGCTCGAGGTCACGTAACTGCTGGGCGTAGGCGTTGGCGATGGGATCCGTGGAGTGCAGGAATTCCCGCGGAGTATAGACCCCCTGCAGCGCGCCGGAATCCATCAGGCCAATGCGCGTGCCGAGCAGGAGAGCTTCGGCGGTGTCGTGCGTGACGATCACGATGGTTTTCCGCAAGCGTTTCTGCAGCGCGATGAATTCGCGGCGAATTTCCACGCGCGTGAGCGGGTCGAGCGCGCCAAACGGTTCGTCCATCAGCAAGATCGCCGGATCGCCCGCGAGCGCGCGCGCGACTCCCACGCGCTGGCGCTGGCCGCCGGATAGTTCGTGCGGATAGCGCGGCAGAAACTGCGCGGCATCGAGTCCGACCAGAGCGAGCAATTCCCGCGCACGAGCGCGCGTGCGATCGGGCGGCCAGTTCTCCAGCCGCGGGATGAGCGAAACATTTTGCTCCACGGTGTAGTGGGGGAAGAGACCGGTTTCCTGGATCACGTAAGCGATATGGCGGCGCAGCCGGATCGGATCCCAGTCGAGAGTGGAGCGGCCTTCGATCAGCACCTGACCCGCGCTCGGCTCGAGCAGGCGATTGATCATTTTCATGGCGGTGGTTTTTCCGGCACCGCTTCGGCCCAGCAGGACGAGCGTCTCGCCGCGGCTCACGGTGAGATTCAAGCCCCGCAAGAGTTCCGCGCCGTGCGGGAGGCGGTAGCCCGCCGCGCGAAATTCGATGATGGGGCCGGCTGTGGCTTCGGGTTGGCTGGTCACGTGGAGGAATCCTTGGCGAGGAAGTCGCGGATATCGCGCAGGACGCGGGAGAGCATAGCTCGGGTCAGCTTTCCGGTGAACGTATTTTGCTGGCTGGGATGGTACGACGCGAACAAACGAGGAAGATCGCGGGGCAACGGGTAGCTGACTCCGTGCGCGAAGCGAAAGGCCGCGGCGGATTTGATCAGGCCGCGATCGCGCAGAAGGCCGAGATAGGCGCGCATGGCGATGCCGCCGAGCGCGAGAATGGCGCGCGGCTTGAGCAGCTGGAGCTCGCGCTCGAAATACGGGCGGCAGTTGGCAAGCTCGCCGGGCAACGGTTTGTTGGCCGGAGGCGCGCAACGCAGCGACGCCGCCATGTAGGCGTTGTGAAGGGCCAGGCCGTCTTCGCGATTTTTCGAGTGCGGCTGGTTGGCGAATCCGGCGCGGTGGAGCGCTTCGTAAAGAAAATCGCCCGAGCGATCACCGGTGAACATGCGGCCGGTGCGGTTGGCACCGTGAGCGGCCGGGGCGAGGCCCAGAATCAGGAGCTGGGCGTGCGGGTCGCCGAAGCCGGGAACGGGCCTGCCCCAGTAGGTCCAGTCGCGAAAGGAAAGGCGCTTTTCGCGCGCCACAGCTTCGCGGTAGCGGACCAGACGCGGGCATTTGCGGCAGGCCACGATCTCGCGGTTGAGCCGGGCGAGCTGGCTGGCCACCGTCATTCGGGCCTCCCGAGCGCGCTGAACGACAACCGGCTACCCCTCCAAATAATTGTCGAGTAGAAGTGACACCGACCCTTTGTTTTCATAGAGATATAACGATTTCTATTTATTTTCATTGTCGATTAGAAATGCCTGGAAAAGGGAAGCGCGCCGGCGTCAGCAGAGGGCGCATGGCTGCCGGGAGAGCCCCGGAAGGTTCGGGACAGGTCTCGCGCTCCTGGCGTCTTCTCCGAGCCGTCTTGGTTCGTTCTCGTTGTTTTTTCCGAAACCATGTATTGTGTTGCGCCTCTAAATAAACGGGACCGCGGCGCACGCCGTAAGGGTAGCATCCGGCGGACGCGACGCAAGGGTGAGCGCCTGTGGACTTTTGGCGCCCGGGTTTTCACCGCAGAGACGCCGGGCACGGAGAGAAAGCCGCAAAGATGATCAACGGGCGCGAAAAACTGGTAGTGATTGAGGCGGACGACGCGAGCCGCGAAGGATTGCGGATGGCGCTTGAAGCGGCGGGGTATCTCGTCTCGGCGGCCGCTACGGCGCAGGAGGGTCTGGAGGCGGCACGGCAGGCGGGAACGGACGTGCTGGTGCTGGGGGCGACGGCGGGTGGGGAGGGAGCGAATGGTCCGCGGCAAGTGATGGCCGCGATGCGCGGGTCGGCGCAGACGGAATCGGTGCGCGTGATTTTGTTGACCGGCGCGACGGCGGCGGAGCGCACGGCGGCGCTCGATCTGGGCGCGGATGATGCGGTCTCGCGGCCGTTCGACGCAGCGGAGCTGGTGGCGCGCGTGCGGTCGCAGCTGAAAGTGCGGCGCACGGACGCGCTGTTAACGGAAAAAATGCGGATTGCGGAAGAGGGCCAGCAGATCGCGCACACGGCGTTCGACGCGCTGGCGGTGACGGAAAAAATGGCGACGAACGCGGTGTCGCTCGATCACCGGCTGAAGCTGGGGCTGGCCGGCATATTCGCCATCGCGATCGTGATGGTGGCGACATATTTTCTGTTTGCGCGAAGCGCGAAGAAGGATCTGGCGCGCACCACGACCACCATCGCGCGGCTGGAACGCGGCGTGCTGACGCAGCAGGACCTGATGAACGAGGCGCGACGGCTGCGCGAGTCGCAACCGGCGGGGGCGTCCGGCGGCGTGGACGATTTGCAGAAGCAGGCGGCCGACCTGCAGGCGAAGATGGCGGCGGGCGGAGCGAACGCGGATTTGCAGAAAGAACTGGCGGATACGAACGCGCGGCTGAAGCGCATCGAGGAGCAGGGCGACGCGGCGCAGAATCTGATTCGCATGGACGTGAACAGCGTGTGCTTGCTGCACGTGTCCGTGGCGTTTCGAAATCAGGAGAACGGGCAGCGGCTGCGTTACGCGGGGCTGAACAACCAAGGCGAGCCGCTGCAGGACAGCGACGGCAAGCCGGTGCTGACGCTGGAGGGAAACGGGCCCGAGGTGAAGGTGGATGTGTTCGGCACGGGTTTCCCGGCGGGGCCGGAAGGACGCGTGATCACGAACCGCCATGTGGCGCAACCGTGGTGGGGAAACGACGAGCTGACGGAGCTGACCAGCCAGGGATTCACGCCGGAGATTTCGTCGATTCACGCGTATTTTCCGAACGACCCGCGGGCGTTCAACGCGGAGATCAACGAAATTTCGAAAGACGCCGATCTGGCGTCGATGCGGGTGAACCTGAAGGACCTGAAGCGGCCAGTGTTGACGATCGACGCGACGAAAGCAGCGGCGGTGACCGGAGAGCCGATCGTGCTGATGGGATACGCCACGGGGCTGGCGGCGATCCTGGCGCGGACGGATGAAGAGACGGCGCAAAGCATCATGACCAAGAGCGGAAACGACGTGTCGCAGGTGCTGGACGAGCTGGCGCGGCGAAACCTGATTCATCCGCTGATCACGCAGGGTCACATCGGGGATATTTTGCCGGACAAGATCGTGTTTGACGCGCAGACGACCTCAGGCGGATCGGGCGGGCCGCTATTCAATAAAGACGGCAAGGTGATCGGCGTGACGTTTGCGGTGCTGAAGGGATTTGGCGGGTCGAATTTTGGAATTCCCATTCGCTTTTCCGAGCCTCTGATCGCAGCTTCTTCCTCGCTGGCCACGAAGTGACCGGCGCCGGCTGATGCCAGCCGCCGGCGGCACTCGTCCAAGGCAAATCGCCAGATAACAGGGTAAAATCGAAGGCTCCCGCCCTGTCGCCCGTGCAGCGGGAGGCCACTGGGGCAACTTTGCGCATGGAAACCGGTTCACAGCAGGGGACGATTCTCGATCGAATCGTGGAGGCGCGCCGCGCGTCGGTGGCGCATCGCAAGCGGGTGTTGCCGGAAGTGCCGCTGAAGATGGCGGCGGAGAAAAACGAGCCGGCGCGGGACTTCGTGGGGGCGCTTTCGCGGGACGGATTCAACGTGATCGCGGAGCTGAAGAAAGCGTCGCCTTCGAAAGGCTTGCTGCGCGAGAATTTCCAGCCGGCGCTGCTGGCGGCGGAGCTGGCCGGGGCTGGGGCGGCGGCGCTTTCAGTCCTGACCGAAGAGGAATTTTTTCAGGGATCGCTGGGGGATCTGAAGGCGGCGAAGAAAGCGGCCGGCGTGCCGATTTTGCGAAAGGATTTTATCGTCGATCCGTGGCAGGTGTGGGAGGCGCGGGCGGCGGGGGCGGATGCGTTTTTGCTGATCGTGGCGATTTTGAACGACGCGCTGCTGGCGGAGTTGCTGGAGCTGGGGCGTTCGCTGGGGATGGAACCGCTGGTGGAGGTTCATTCGCGCGAGGAGGTGGAACGCGCGGGGGCGGCGGGGGCGCGGATCATGGGCGTGAACAATCGCGATCTGCGGGATTTCAACGTGCGGATCGAGACGTCGCTGGAATTGATCGAGGCGATTCCCGAAGAGTGCGTGGCGGTGAGCGAGTCGGGGCTGCGGACGCATGAGGATCTGGCGCGGTTGCGGCGGGCGGGGTTTGATGCGTTTCTGGTGGGCGAGCATTTGATGAGGTATGCGGAGCCGGGCGGGCCGTTGCGGGAGTTGATTGGCGGGTGAATATCGTCGCGCGGCTTGATGCAAATGCATTCACCGCAGAGGCGCAGAGAACGCAGAGAAAACTTGCAACGGCCTGAGCGAGATATGGTGAAGGTGAAGATTTGCGGGATCACGAATTGGGGGGACGCGCGGCAAGCGATCGAAAGCGGCGCGGACCTGCTGGGGTTCAATTTCGTGGCGACGAGTCCGCGGTACGTGACGCCCGCGAAAGCGCGGCGGATGGTGAAGAAGCTGCCGCGGAAGATTGCAGCGGTGGGCGTGTTCGAGAACGCGCCGGAAGAAACGATGCTGGCGATCGCTCGGAGCGTCGGTCTGGACCAGCTGCAACTGCACGGCGACGAGACGCCGGCGATGGTGGCGCGGCTGGCTGGAAGCAACCGCCGGCGGTTGCGAGTGATCAAGGCTCTGCGCGTGAAGAAATCGTTTCGCGCGGGCCAGCTCGATGCGTACAAGCGGGCGGACGCGATTTTGCTGGATGCCTATAGCCGGAAAGCGCGCGGTGGAACCGGCAAGACGTTCGACTGGCAGGCGGCGCGGCGGGCGAAGGGGCACGGGCGGATTATCCTGGCGGGCGGATTGACTCCGGAGAACGTGGCCGAGGCGATTCGCGCGGCGCGGCCATACGCGGTGGACGTGTGCAGCGGAGTGGAATCGCGGCCGGGAAAGAAAGACGCGCGGCGGATGCGAAACCTGGTGAACGCGGTGAAGGGGAAACGGCGATGAGCTACACGGCGCAGGTGGTGCGGGAGCGCGGGCGTTATGGCCCGTACGGCGGGCGGTATGTGCCGGAGACGCTGATGGCGCCGCTGGAGGAACTCGAGCGCGTGTATGCGGAAGCGCAGCGCGACGACCAGTTCCGGCTCGAGCTGGACATGCTGCTTCACAACTTCGCAGGACGGCCAACGCCGCTGCAGTTCGCGTCGCGGCTGACGGAGCATTTCGGGACGGCGCGGATTTATCTGAAGCGCGAAGACCTGCTGCACACCGGCGCGCACAAAATCAACAACTGCCTGGGGCAGGGACTGCTCGCGGTGCGCATGGGCAAGAAACGCGTGATCGCGGAAACGGGCGCGGGGCAGCACGGGGTGGCAACGGCGACGGTGGCGGCGCGGCTGGGCCTGGCGTGCACCGTCTACATGGGCACGGAGGACATGGAGCGGCAGGCGCTGAACGTGAATCGCATGCGGCTGCTGGGCGCGGAAGTGATCGGCGTGGAGGCGGGCAGCAAGACGTTGAAGGATGCGATCAACGAAGCGATGCGCGACTGGGTGACGAACGTGCGCACGTCGCATTATTTGCTGGGGTCGGTGCTGGGAGCGCATCCCTATCCGATGATCGTGCGCGATTTTCAGAAGATTATCGGCGAAGAGGCGCGGGAGCAGATCGTGCGGATTGAGAAGAGGCTGCCGGATTATTTGTACGCGTGCGTGGGCGGCGGGTCGAACGCGATCGGGCTGTTCCATGCGTTTTTGGGCGATGCGAGCGTGAAGATGGTTGGCGTGGAGGCGGGCGGGCGCGGGCGGACGCTGGGCGAGCACGCGGCGCGGCTGGCGGCTGCGGAGGGATTTACGGGCGCGCGGCCGGGAGTTTTGCAGGGGACGTATACGTTTGTGCTGCAGAGCGCCGACGGGCAAATTGCGACGACTCATTCGGTGTCGGCGGGCCTGGATTATGCGGCGGTGGGGCCGGAGCACGCGTGGCTTTCGGACCAGGGGCGCGCGGAATACACGGCGGTGATGGACGACGAGGCGATCGCGGCGGCGAAAACGCTGGCGCGCACGGAGGGAATTATTCCGGCGCTGGAGTCGGCGCACGCGTTCGCGGAGCTTTTCAAGCGCGCGCCGAAGATGAAGAAGGGCGAAGTGGTGATCGTGAATCTTTCCGGGCGCGGCGACAAGGATATGGGCACCCTCTCGAAATATGTCTGACGCGGCGATTCCACAAAAAACGGCGGGGCGCATCGGGCGGCGGTTCGAGGCGCTTTCCAAGGCCGGCGAACTGGGGCTGGTGGCGTACATTACGGCGGGCGACCCGTCGCTGGAGGCCAGCGAGAAAATCGTGCTGGCTGCGGCCGAGGCGGGCGCGGACGTGATCGAGCTGGGAGTGCCGTTCAGCGATCCGGTGGCGGACGGGCCGACGATCCAGCGGGCGAGCGAGCGGGCGTTGCGGAGCGGGACGACGCTGGCGGGCGTGCTGGAGCTGGTGCGGCGGGTGCGGGCGAAATCGGATGTGCCGCTGATTCTTTTCAGCTATTTCAATCCGATCTTGCAGATGGGCGTGGAGAAATTTGCCGAGGACGCGCGCGCGGCCGGAGCGGACGGGGCGCTGGCCACGGATTTGACGCCGGAGGAAGCCGGCGAGTACTGGAAGGCGATGCATGCGCGCGGGCTCGACACGGTTTTTCTGGCGGCGCCGACGTCGACCGATGAGCGGCTGGAGATTATCGCGGGCTGCTCGAGCGGATTCTTGTATTTGATTTCGCGCACCGGGGTGACCGGAGAGCGGGATTCGATGCCGGAGGATTTGCCGGCGCTGGCGCGGCGGGTGCGGCGGGCGACGAAGCTGCCGCTGGCCGTGGGATTCGGGATTTCGATGCCGGAGCATGTGTCCGTGCTGGGCGGAATCGCCGATGCGGCGGTGGTGGGGTCGGCGCTGATGGCGGAAATCGAGAAGTCGGCGAGCGTGGATGGTGCGGTGCGGGCTGTGGCCGATCGCGTGCGTGTATTGAAGCAGGCCGCGCGCGCCGGAATCAGCCGGCGGTCCGCTGAGTAGCGGCAGTCTCGTTGGATCGATTCCCTTCCTGCTGTGCGATTCCCGTTTGTAGTAAACTCCTGGTTTCCGAGAGAACATTTATGAGGGAACGAGCGCTTGGATAAGCGTGTGGCCAATGCGGAGGCGGTGATCGGACGCGTGACAGAGGGCGCGACGATCTTCGTGGGAGGTTTCGGCACCAGCGGCGTGCCGGAAAACTTGATCAACGCGCTGGTCAAGCAGGGGACAAAAAATCTGACGGTGGCGTCGAACAACCCCGGCCTCGACGGGTTCGGCGTGGGGCAATTGCTCGAGGCAGGGTTGGTGAAGAAACTGATCGCGAGCTACGTAGGCGCGAATAAATATTTCGAAAAGCTGGCGCTCAACAACGAAATCGAAGTGGAGTTGAATCCGCAGGGCACGCTGGCGGAGCGCATGCGCGCGGCGGGCGCCGGGATTCCGGCGTTTTTCACGCCCACGGGTTACGGCACGCTGGTGGCGGAAGGGCGCGAAGTGCGCGAATTCAACGGGCGGCCGCACATTCTGGTGCCGGCGCTGCACGCGGATTTTGCGTTCGTGAAGGCATGGAAGGGCGATCGCTGGGGGAATCTGGTTTACCGGAAGACGGCGCGGAATTTCAATCCGGTGATGGCCACGGCGGCGGATTACACGATCGTGGAGGTCGAGGAACTGGTCGAACTGGGCCAGATCGAGCCGGATCACGTGCACACGCCGGGAGTATTTGTGAAAGCGATTTTTCAGGGCACGCAATACAAGAAGCCGATAGAGCCCAGCCCCAGGCGAAAGCGGGGCGCGTGATGGCGGCGGGAATGGATAAACGCGAAGTGATCGCGCGGCGCGTGGCGCAGGAAATGCGCGACGGCTTTTATGTGAACCTCGGAATTGGAATCCCGACGATGGTGCCGAATTACCTGCCGGCGGGCGTGGAAGTGATCATGCAGTCGGAAAACGGGATGCTGGGGATCGGGCCGTATCCATACGAAGGCGAGGAGGATCCTGACCTGATCAACGCCGGGAAGGAAGCGGTGACGGAGATTCCCGGCTGCTCGTATTTTTCGAGCGCGGAATCGTTTGCCATGATTCGCGGCGGGCACATGGACGTGTGCGTGCTGGGGGCGCTGCAGGTGGACGAGCGCGGCAACCTGGCGAACTGGGCCGTGCCGGGGAAGATGCTGAAAGGCATGGGCGGCGCGATGGATCTGGTGGCGGGGACCAAGCGCGTGATCATCGCCATGGAACATGCGACGAAAGAGGGCGGGCCAAAGATCATGAAGGCGTGCACACTTCCTCTTACGGGCGTCGAGGTGGTGGATTTGATCGTCACGGAGCTGGCGGTGATCGAGGTGACGCCGAAGGGGTTGCTGCTGCGCGAGGTGGCGCCGGGCGTGACGGCGGATCAGGTGCAGAAGGTGACCGAGCCGACGCTCATCCGAGCGGCCGATTTGAAGACCATCTCGATTTGAACTTCGCAGCCAGACGGAGATCGGATTCGATGCGAAGAGCCGGCGAGACGCCGGAGCTACGAAAGACCGGAGAGACGATGCAGCCGCATTCGATCGTGGTGGTGAGCTTGCACAGCCCGAAAGAACGGCTGTGGGGCGAGCTGGTGGAGATTTCGCAGGCGGGCGTGACCATGCGGGGCATCGATCTCGGCTCGTTCGACGACTTCGTGAGCCAGGTGCTGCACCCGGAGGGGGACCGGATCGGGCTGCCGACGCTGTTTTTTCCGATGGTGCGCATCGAGCGCATTGCGCTCGACGAAGCGCGAGGATCGATCCCGCCGCTTTCGGCGGTGTTCGAAAAGAAAGTGGGGCGGTCGCTGCCGGAGTATCTGGCGCAATTCGCCTGACGCGGAATCGCCGCCGCCGCGCGGGGGCGCGGCGCTGCACGGAAGCCACAAGACTGACATGCGAAGCCGGATTTTCACGGTTCCGAACGAGCTGACGCTGCTGCGGCTGGCGTTCCTGCCGTTTTTCATCATCGCCATCGAATACGACCGCTACTTCATCGCGCTGGCGATCCTGGTGGTCAGCGGATTGACGGATGCGCTCGACGGTTACCTGGCGCGCTCGCTCGATCAGAAGACGGCGCTGGGCGCCTACCTCGATCCCATCGCGGATAAGCTGCTGATGTCCACGTCGTATCTGGTGCTGGCGCTGAAGGGACGCATCGGATGGTGGCTGGCGATTCTGGTGCTGGGGCGGGACCTGCTCCTGTTGGTGGCGTGCGCGGTGATTTTGATCACCGTGGGCTACCGGCCGTTCCCGCCGAGCGTCTGGGGTAAGCTCACCACGGCGTTCGAGATTTTCCTGATCATTCTGGTGCTGGTGATGGCGGCGTGGCAGCGGCAGGGGCAGAGCGCAGGGCTCGGGATGGCTCGGGAGATTTGTTCCTACGCCGTCGCGGCGCTGATCGTGATCTCGGGACTGCATTACAGCGTGGTGGTGTCGCGGCAGCTGGCGGCAGGGCAGTAAAACCGGGAAGTCTTTGTGGATGGCCGGCGCCGCTAGATTCCGCCGCGCCCGATATTCAGCAGCACCATCGCGAAACTCAGGATCACCACGAAGGCCGCGCCCCAGCCGAGCGCGCTGGCCAATTTCCGCTGCCCGGGCGTGTACGGCGCCTGGTCGCTCATGATTTTCCCCAGAACGAATCCGCTCACGAGCCCGCCGCCGTGCGCCCAGTTGTCGACCCCGCGCATCAGATAGCCGATCACCGCGATATAAATGATGAAATAGATCAGCCGCGTTCGCAGCATCTGCATGCCGGCGCTTCGCCGTCCCATGGTCAGCGCCAGCATCACTCCCACCAGTCCCATCAGCGCGCCCGATCCGCCCACGCTGAAATGCCCGACCGAGCTGCTGACCACGTAGCCAAAGATTCCCGTGACGACGTAAATGAAAAGGTACCGCGCCGAACCGTAGAGCTCCTCGATCTGCGGGCCGACGTCCATCAGAAACCACATGTTGAAAAGGATGTGAACGATGCTGCCGTGCAGAAATATGGCCGTGACGAATCGCCACGGCTGCGCCAGGTCCACGGGTAACGGTAGGGAAGCGCCGCTTCGAAACAGGATGTCGCCGGAGATTCCGCCGAGGCCGAGGAGAGCTCCAATACCTCCGCCGTCGGTTTGAAAACCGGTCTCGCGCAGAGTGGCGATGAATGTCGCCAGAAAAATCAGGCAGCTCACGGTCAGAATCGCGTAGGTAACCGGAGAGCTTTCCGGCAGATAGCGCGCCAGCGTCTGATTTGCCGCAGCCATCGAAAAGCGCATGCTCGCTCCGCAGTTATGGCAGCGCGTGGCCGTGGCGCCCACCAGCGTGCGGCACGCGGGGCAAAGCTTTGGGCGCGGCTGTTCGTCTTTGCTTGTCGCGGATTCACGGAGACTCTTGAAGAACTCCCCGATTTTCCGGCGCGTGCGTGGAGATAGCACTAAATGGGTTTCCTTGCGGTAATGTAGGAGCGTTCCTATAATACCGGAGTTGAGAGCAAACACGTGAACCGGGAATCCGAGTGACGCCGCTGGAATTTCTGCCGGAATTTCCTCCCACACACTTTCGAATTTCAGGGCGAAGCGAAACATTTTGCCGCCGGCGCCTCGCGGCAATAATCGTTTGCGCCGCGGTGATGGCCGCGGGTTGCAACCACCGCAGACCGGCCGCGCAAGCGCCCGTGGCCTATCCGCCGTCGCCCACGGCGGCGCCCGTTCCTTCTCCGCCGTCCGGCACTCCGCCCGCGGCCGAACGCCAGCCGGCCGTCCCCGGCGAATATGTGGAAGAGGGCGTGGCGTCGTGGTACGGCGACCCGTTCAATGGCCGGCGCACGTCGAATGGCGAGATCTACGACATGCACCAGATGACCGCCGCGCACCGTACGCTCCCGTTTGGCGCCATCGTCCGCGTCACGAATCTGCGCAACGGCAAGCAAACCGAAGTTCGCATCACCGATCGCGGGCCGTTCGTGGCCAACCGCGTGATCGATCTTTCGCTTTCCGCCGCTCAGGCGATTGAGATGGTGGGGCCGGGCACGGCGCCGGTCCGGCTGGAGCTGATCGGCGGCCCCAATCCCACCGCCGGTTTCTTCGGCGTGCAGGTGGGCGCTTTCCAGTCGCAGGACAACGCGCAGAAGTTCCGGGCGCGATTGGCGGAGCGCTACGGAACGGTGAGCGTGGCGCAATATGATTCGCCGAGCGGCATGTTCTACCGGGTGCGCGTGGGCCGGCTGCCCACGGAAGCGGCGGCGCAGCAACTGGCGGACCAGTTGCGCGCCAACGAACAATTGACAACGTTTGTGGTGCGGCTGGACGATTAGGAGGGCTCGGGCACTCCCGGACAGCGGCGGTGAAGCGGCGGGGCGGCATGAGAAGTTCTCGGATGGAAATTCGGCCGGTGACATTTACGGCGATCCTGGTGTGCGCATCGATCATGGGCCAGGCGTCGCGCGCCGTTCCAGCGGCTGCCGCTCAGGCGCAGTCGAACGCTTACACCACGTGGAGCGTAACGATCGTCCTGCCGCCGCGCGTGATGGCTGGGCATCCGGCCACGCTGGCCGTATTCGGCGTGGATGGCAAGCTTGCCGCCGGGGTGGCGGTTACGATCGTTGACGGGCAGACGGTGACCACCGACGGCACGGGCCGCGCCACGTTTACCGCGCCCGCCGCGCACGACTACATGCTCGCGAAAGCGTCGGGCGCGTCCGCCGCCGCGCTGGTCGATCCGGCCACAGGAGCGAGCGAACCCGTCGCGACCACAGTGCAACCGGTGATTTCGCTGCGCGACCGTTTCTGGGTCTGTTCGCCGGGGTTGCGCGGGGAGGCCGGCGCGGACAGCGTGTGGATCAATGGCCAGCCGGCGCTGGTGCTGGCAGCTTCGCCCGAATGTCTGGTGGCGATTCCGGGATCGAAAGTCGAGGCGGGGCCGGCCACACTGCGCATCGATTCCCCTGGAACCACGGCCTCGGTGAAATCGACGCTGGTCGATTTGTCGTTCGATGCGCCGGAGCCGGCGCCGCTGCCGGGAAAAAAATCGCGGCTGGCAGTGCGCGTCCGCGGAACCGGCGAAAAACTCGGCTTGGTCGTCGACAATCTGACGCCCAACGTCCTGAAGTTCGCGGCGGGCGATTCACAGGAAGTACTCACCAAAGGCGGAGAGCAGAACGTGGCGATGATCGAGGTGCGTGCGGTGCGTTCGGGCGATTTTTCGTTTCGCGCGCGCCTGATTCCGCCACCCGATACTTCCATCGCCTGGCGATATCTGTGGGCGGCGGCGGCGCTGGCGCCCCAGGAGCGGCAGGGCGACATTCGCGAGCTGGCCAAGCGCGTCGGGCGGAAGCCCAAGGAAGTGCCCAACGTGCGGGCCGAGGTGGCGAAAATGGCCGGCGAGACGATCGATGGGGATTATCGGACGCTGCTCAGCGCCGCGTGGGCGTCGTTGTAAGCGGCACAGACGCTCCTGTCCGTGCTCCTATGAAGTCATCTTGCGAATTCGTAAACACTCACATTCGCAGCGAGGCACCTTGATTGGGATTAAGCATTACGTCCATTATGGGGTTACTGTTATTGGGGCTTTCGTTTCCCTCGGTTCAAGCTTTCGGAGGTCGCGTTGCAGCTAGTCAGCACTCTCGCAATTGGTATTGTTCTAGGGCTAATCGTCGGATGGCT
>Ga0335085_10005614_pt1 | contig 20067 bp, 19 predicted proteins | sample Lox_Sample_45_FD_206712 | JGI IMG/M metagenome (GOLD analysis project Ga0335085, IMG submission 206712) | Soil microbial communities from Loxahatchee National Wildlife Refuge, Florida, United States - Lox_Sample_4.5 | ecosystem: Environmental > Terrestrial > Soil > Wetlands | place: USA...
TTATGGACCTTCATCCGGGGACCTTCAGGGCTGCAGTTGGTCGGTGTCGCAACCACAGCTTTCCAATCCTACCCCGGATGAACAACCTTCATAGCTTCCACACTTAGGTCCCGCCCGTCCTGGTTTCGTCATGCGGCTCGTGCGGTCCCGCCAGCCGGTCCATCCAGGCAAGCAGTACACCGCCGATCACGAACGACATGAAAATGACGATCGACCACAGCACGTCACTCTTGTCCTGCTCGTCGATCGTGAAAAACATTTCGAGAAGGTACACAGCCGCGATCGCGATGATCGAGGCGACAATCTTGATCTTCAACGCCGAGAAATCGACCTTGCCCATCCATTCCGGGCGCTTGCGCTGCTCGAGCGCGCTCTCCGACACCATCGTATTGATCCCCGCGTCGATGATGATGAGGATCAGATTGCCCAGCAGGATGAGATCGATCAGTTTCAAAGCCGAAAGGATGATCGTGCCACCGGCGGAGTCGCTGAAAGCGGCGACTGCTTTGACCAACCCCATAAAGAACACGATCACGATAATCACGAGCGACGCGACCAGCCCGAAATAAAGCGGGGCCATCAGCCAGCGGCTGGCGATCAGCACGCCGGCGATGAGGGTTTCCAGGCGGTTCTGCACGCGATGCGCTTATCGTTGGGACGTTGCGATGTCAACCAACGGTGGTTCCCGTGCCGGCGGCAAATCAGCCTTGCCGAACTGGCGCTTGCTGGCAAGGCAGGCTGCCAATATTTTGGGCACACAGGTTCCCTGGGAGGCGAAACGCCGATGACGACGGACGCGGCCGCCTTCTCCGGCGCCGGCGACAAATTGCACGACAGCAAGAGTAAGGGACGCGGCGGCGAGGCAAAGGCGATCGCGGTCGTCTCGGCCGCGCATTTTGTTCAGCATTTCCAAGGTTTGGTGCTCCCGCCGCTGTTCCCGTTCTTGACGGCGCAACTCGGGATCGGCTTTGTCGAACTGGGTTTTGCGCTGACCGTCGGCAACATCGTCGCGGTGGCTTCCCAGCTCCCTATCGGGTTTCTCGTCGACCGCATCGGCTCGCGCGCGATGCTGCTGCTCGGGCTGCTGGTCAGCGCGACGGCGTTTATCGGTTTTGGCCTGGCGCCGACCTACCCGCATCTGCTGATCGCGATGGCGCTGGTCGGATTGTCGGGCAGCGTCTTTCATCCGGCGGACTACGCGGTGCTGTCGGCGATGATCCCCGCCGCGCGGGTCGGCCGCGCTTTTTCGGTCCATACCTTCTGCGGGTTCCTCGGCAATGCGGTGGCTCCGGTGACGATCCTGCCGATCGCCGCCGCCTTTGGCCTGCGGACAGCGATCTTCACGGTCGCGGGGGTAGCGATCGTCGCCGCCGTGCCTTTGATCCTTGTGCGCGGTATCGACAATCGCCAGCCGCGCGCTGTGGCCGGCCAGCCGGCGGCGGCATCGAAAATCGGTCTCACTGCGGTGCTGACACCGACCATCATCTTTCTCACTGGGTTTTTTGCACTGTTGTCGCTGTCCGGCAGCGGGATCAGCAATTTCTCGGTGGTCGCATTGCGCGGTGCTTTCGACACGCCGCTCGCGACGGCAAGCATCGCGCTGACCGTCTATCTGTCGATGCAGGCGCTGGGCGTGCTCGCCGGCGGGTTTATCGCCGACAAGACGCGTCGCCACGCCGAGGTTGCCTCGATCGGTTACGCGGTCAATGCCTGCATCGTGCTCGCGATCGGCACGCTGGGGCTTGGCGCAGCGCCGCTCTTCCTGGCGATGGGCTGCGCCGGATTGCTCGGCGGCCTCATCATGCCGTCGCGCGACATGCTGGTGCGCGCCGCGGCTCCGCCCGGCGCGATAGGCCGCACCTTTGGCGTGGTGACCAGCGGGTTCAGCATCGGCGGCATGGTCGGCCCGCTGCTGTTCGGCTTTATCATGGACCACCACGCGCCGCGCTGGGTGTTTGGTGCGAGCGTCGTCGTGATGATCATCGTCGCGGTGGTGGCACTCGTCGGCGACCGGCGCGCGATACGCAATCGCGCGCTTGCCGCCGCGCAATAGGATTCAGGTCGCGCGCGTCAGTTCCGACAGACGCAGGCGCTGCCGGCCCTCGGCGTCGAAATTGGCGGGGTCGAGCCAGCGCTCGAACGCCGCCTTGATCGCCGGCCACTCGCCATCGGTGATCGAAAACCAGGCGGTATCGCGGTTATGGCCTTTGACGACATCCGCCTGGCGGAAGATGCCTTCGAAGCGGAAGCCGTAGCGCAGCGCCGCGGAGCGCGACGGCGCGTTCAGCGAATTGCACTTCCATTCGTAGCGGCGATAGCCGAGTTCATCGAAGACACGCCGCATCATCAGGAACATCGCCTCGCTGCCCGCTTGAGTCTTTTGCAGGGCCGGCGAATAGGTGATCGCGCCGACCTCGATGCTGCCGGCGGTGAGATTGATGTTCAGGTAACTGGCGGTTCCCAATGCCTTTCCACCGCGCGCGTCGATGATGGTGTGGGTGACCCGGCTTGCCGCCGCCGCCATCGCTTTGGCGGCCGCGTGATACCCGTCAAATGTCGCGTAAGGACCGGTGGGCAGATAGGTCCACATCCGCCCGTCGCGATCGGCGCTGAAGGCGGCCCAAAGCTCTGCGGCATGGCGCTCGGGATCGAGCGGTTCGAGCCGGCAATAGCGGCCGGTCATTGGCGTCAGCGGCGGTTTCTGCCGTGGCGTCCAGCCCGCGACCGGAAAGCCGATCGGCTGGCCGAGATCGTTAAAATGCTCGCTCATTTCACCGGACCGTAAAAGACGATCCATTCCGCGAAATCGTCGCTGCGCTCGACAAAACCATGCTCGGCATGGGCGGCCGCGAACAGCAGATCGCCCGGCCCAATCGCGGCCTCGGTGTCGCCGATCCGGTAGCGGCCGCTGCCGCTCGCGACGACGTAGAACTCGTCGCGGTCGTGCGGAACCTGCATGCCTTGCGTCGCCGGTGCGGCGAAGCGGACTTCGACATCGCCATCGACAAGGATTTCGGCAGAAGCGCGATCTGGGGGCGGAGTCAGCCTCCGCGCCTCGGCGAGGCTCATTTGCCACCCGGTGCGCCCGATCGGCGGCGCTGATTTGACGTCACCGTAGAACACCACCCAGGCGGCAAAATCGTCGGAAAAATCCTCGAACCGGTGCGTCTCGTTGGCGGCGACATAGAGCAGTGCGCCCGGCGCAAACGGTTCGACCCGGTCGCCGAAGCGAAAATTGCCGCGTCCGGCGGCGACGACATAAAGCTCGTCGCGGTCGTGCGGCGTCTGCGGATCGTGGCCTTTCGGCGCGTAAAGGCGGATTTCGAGATCGCCGTCGACAAAGATTTCGGCGGAGCGCCGCCCCTCGGGTAGCGGCACGGCCAAGGCCGCAGCAAGCGACAGCGGCAGCGGGATTTTATCCATCGCGTCCTCCTTGTTGCGCGAGACGCAGCAGCATCTGGTCGAAGGCAACGCCCTCCGCGAAATGGCCGATATCCGCTTCCGGCGCGGTATGCGGCGGCGCGACCGTGTCGGCGATCGGCACGCCCATGCGCATCGTGATCGGCACCGTACCGGCCCAGCAATCGGCCGCATAATCTTCTTCCAGATCAAGTGGCCCGCCGGAGCGGATTTTCGCCGAGGCGTGCTCGATTGTCATGCCCATCAGCGTCGTCGCCTTCAGCTCCTGCGACGCGATCGGGCGCATCAGCCCGGTGCGGCCGGGATAGATGCGCTCGATAAAGGCGTTGAGGCCGGCTTCCTTTTCAGTCGGGTCGGCGACAATCTCGGCACTGCCGAACGCCATCACCGCGCGGTAGTTGAGCGAATGGCGAAACGCGCAGCGCGCAAGGATCAGCCCGTCGACATGGCTGACTGTGACGCAGACCGGGATGCCCGCCGCCTGGGTGCGCAGCATGCGGCTGGCGGACGAGCCGTGCCAGTAAAGCCGCTCGCCCTCGCGCCAGAACAGCGTCGGCGTGACATAAGGCTTGCCGTCGATGACATAGCCGATATGACACATCAGCGCCGCGTCAAGAATGGCGAACACCGTGTCGCGGTCGTAATGCGCGCGTTCGGGATGACGGCGGACCCGCGTTTGCGGGCTCGGCTTATAGGACGGCAACGGCAGGCTGTCGGGCATTGGTCGCGCTCCTTGATGAGCGGCGACCCTAAGCGCGAAGGCGGTCTGCTCGAAGGTCCGGTTTTGCAAGATTAACAAGACCAGTCGGGCGGCTCAGCACCCTGGCCGTGGTTTCGACCGCGCGGGCAAGCGCCCCTTCGCCGTGACCTGTATACCCGAGCACCAGGCCGGGCCGCCGCGGCGTTTCGAGCGTCAATGATGACAATGGCACCGCCGAGACGCCAGACTCGGCCAGGGCGACCGCGGCTTTCTGGTCCGACCAGTCCCAGGGCAGCCAGGCGGTGAGATACATGCCACTCTCGACCGGGCGGACTTCGACCAGGCCGCCGAGACGCCGCTCCAGCTGCGCGATCAAAAAATTCTGGCGCTCGGCGTAACGGGCGCGCATGCGCTTGAGATGGCGGGCGAAATGTCCGCCGAGCATGAATTCGGTCATGATCGCCTGGACGAGGCCGGAGCTTTGCCGGTCGGCGAGGTGCCGGGCGCCGGCGAACGGCGCGACCAGATCGTCCGGCAGCACCGCATAGCCGAGCCGCAATGACGGAAACACCAGCTTGCTGAAGGTGCCGAGATAGATGACGCAGCCGGCGCGGTCGAGCCCTTGCAACGACGGCAGCATCTGGCCCGGCGCTTGGAACTCGCTTTCGTAATCGTCTTCGATCACCCAGACACCCACCTGCGCGGCAAAGCCGAGCAACGCGGCCCGGCGCGGCAGCGGCATCGCCATGCCGAGCGGGTATTGCCGCGACGGGGTCGTGTAGATCAGGCGGGGGATTGGGCCGCGCCGGCGTTCGCCGGCGGCGACATCGAGCCCGTCATCATCGACGGGGACGGGGATGATCTCCGCCTCGGCGGCGTGCAGGATCTCGAGGGTCGAACGATAGCAGGGGTCCTCGACCCAGGCCGCGTCGCCGGGATCGAGCAGCAGTTGCGCGGCAAGCGACAGGCCTTGCTGGGTGCCGGAGGTCAGCACGATCTGTTCGGGGCGGCAGCGCACACCGCGCGCAGCCGCGAGGTAATCGGCGATCGCCCGGCGCAGGCTCGCCTCGCCACGCGGATCGCCATAATTCCAGGCCAGGCTCGAACGGCTCGACAGCACCCGCGAGGCGAGCCGCTTCCAGGTCGTCATCAGGCTGCCGTCGACCTCGGCATGGCCGAGCTCGAACGGCCGGCCCAGCGCCGGCCAATGCGGTGCATGGCCGCGCAGCCGCTCGCCGTGACGCGACAGCGGACGTGGCGTCGCTGGCGCCGCGCGCAGTTGAGGTACGGGGCTGGCCAGCGAGGTAGCGGCGAAATAACCCGAGCCGGGCTTGCCGGCAATGTACCCTTCGGCCGCCAGTTGCTCGAAAACGCCGACGATCGTGCTGCGCGCTAAACCCAGTTCACCGGCGAGTGCACGGGTCGATGGCAAGCGGGCGCCGGCATCGATACGCCCTTCGGCGAGCGCCTCGCGTAGCGCCACGGCGAGCTGGCGCGACAGCGGCACCAGAGACGCGCGGTCGAGGCGTGTCGTCCACAAGGTGGTTGGCGACGTTAAAGGCGTGCGAGCTGGCATGACGGCGGCACCATAGCGCAAAGCCGGCCGTATGGCCTCGATGTGAAACTCAGGTTGGGCGATGCAATTCCGGAAGTTTACGGGTAACGGTGCGCCGGCCCCGCTTCCAAACCGCCAGCGGTGGGCGGATTTCGGCGACCGCCTGTTCGGGGTTCGCGGCGTCGATGATGACGATATCGGCCGGGTTGCCGACAGCGAGCCCGTAATCCTTGAGGTTCAGGAGCCGCGCCGATTGCTCGCTGAGCATCAGGAACAGCTCGCGCAGCTTCGGGGACCCGACCACCTGCAGGATGTTGGCGTGCAGATTGGCGATGCGGATCAGCGAGCAATCGCCATAGGGCGTCGCCGGGTTGAGGATGTTGTTGCTCGACAGCGAGCAGGTGACGCCATGTGCGTGCAGATGATTGACGTCGGCGACGCCGCGGCGGACATCGTGATCACGGTCGCGGCCCATCAGATAAAGATCGGTCGCCGGCAGCACCGTCACCGCGATCCCCGCATCGGCGAGGCGTCGCGCCATCGCCGCGCTTTCCGCCGGGGGCATCAACGACAACTTCGCCATATGACCGACGACCACCCGGCCACCGAGCTTGTAGCGCTCGGTCAGTTCCAGCACGCGGCGCACATCCATATGCTCGGTGCTGTCGCCGACATCGAGATGCAGATCGAGATCGACATCGTATTCGCAGGCGAGCGCAAAGATGCGGTCGACCTGAGCGGTCGGGTCGCTGTCGTAGCGCGGCGCCGCACCGAGCACCGGCGCACCCGCTTTGAGCGCTCCGACCAGCAGCTCTTCGGTGCCGGGGTAGTTGGTCAGCCCATCTTGCGGAAAGACGCAAACCTCGATGTCGATCGCCCATCTATAGGCGGCGGCCAAGGCGTTGATCGCCTCGAAGCCGCGCAACCCCATCGCCGGATCGATTTCGACCTGGGTGCGCATGCGCGTCGCGCCGTTGACCAGGCATTGCTTCAGGGTTGTCTCGGCGCGGGTATAGATGTCCTCGACGGTCATCGATGACTTTAATGGCGCCACCGTGGTCACCGGGTTGACCCGCCGGCCCTCCGGTAGTGGAGACCGATCGATGATCCGTGACTTGTCGAGATGGATATGCGTCTCGATGAGGCCGGCGCAGCTCAGCCGTCCGTCAGCGTCGTAAATTTGTGCGTCGCCGGCGAGCCCCGACCCAATCGCGACAATTTTGCCGTCCGAGATGGCAATATCGGCCAGTATTTCCGGCGCGGTGACGAGGCGGGTGTTTTTGATCAGAAGGTCCATGTTTTCCCCTTCCAATTTGTACGATGGAGACTAAATGGTGCCAAAATAGATGCGAATTGGAGCCGTATGATGTCGGTAAACCTCTCGATCAAGAATGCCTCGGACGAAGTGGTCGCGGCACTCAAATTACGGGCGCAGCAAAATCACCGGTCGCTGCAGGGCGAACTCATGGCCATCATCGAGGCCGCCGCCCGGGAGAGCGGACGATTCACCGTGCCCGGGCTACAGGAGGCCGCCGCGACATGGACGAGCCGAGACGAAGCGGACGCGGCGAAAGAGGCTCGGGAGCGGGACATCGAGCGGGTCGTCGCCTTGATGCGGGAAGGATTGTCCCTTGGCGGCCGGCGGTTTACGCGCGACGAGATGCATGAGCGGTGATCAGTTTCGACACGAATGTGCTGATCTACGCCGCTGATCGCGACGGCAGCCTTCGCCATCAGCAGGCTGCCGCGTTGCTCGAACGGGCAATTCGGACGGGAACCTGCGTTCAGACCTTGCAATCCTTTGCCGAGTTTTACAACGTGCTGACCCGCAAGATGCGCGTCGCGCCGGACAAGGCTCAAACCTTCGTCATGACATGGCGTGCAGTTCTTACGGTCGAGCCGGCCGGCGTCCCCGATCTCAACCATGCAATGCGCGCCGTGCGTGACTACAAATTGTCCTTTTGGGATGCCCTGTTGTGGGCGACGGTGCGGCGGGCCGGCGTGGTCGTGCTCGCCACCGAAGACCTTCAGGATGGGCGGGTGATTGAAGGGGTTCGCATCGCCAACCCCTTCAATCCCGCCAATGCGGCGGCGATCGACGCCGCGCTCCGATACTGATTGCCGGCGCGCTCAGGCGTAGATTTTCACCAGCTCACCATGCGCCCATTTGACCGCCTCTTCGGGCGCGGTTCCTTGGACGGCTTTCGCATACATGTCGACGAGGATGAACTTGCTGATTGCCTCGGCGGCGGCACGGCCGGCGGGTCCGGCATAGCCCGCATAGCGGCCGCTTTGCGCGGCGGTGCGGAATGGCGCCATCACGGGATCTTCTTTCCACATCTTGTCGTCTTCCCACATCTTTGCGCTGCCGGTCGAAAAGCCCTGCTGCGAGGTGAACCATTGCTCGTAGACATCTTTTGAGTGGAACCAGCGCAGGAAATCCAATGCCGCCTTCTGGTTCTTGGTGTATTTCGGGACGATGTTCGAGAACGGCACGTGGTAGCTGACCTGCCCGGCTGGCCCCTTCGGCAAGGGTGCGTGGAAGATGTCGTCCTTCAGAGGCTTGCCGGTCTCGGTCATGTAGGTGTCGCCTTTGACCTTGGCGAGCAGGTAGATTGACGCCGCGTTGCTGGTCGAGCTGATCGAGTTGGCGAGGAAAGCGCGGTTATTGCCGGCATCATCCCATGACATCGCGCCTTCGTCGAACGCATCCTTCCACATACCAACGGCGAATTTGACCGATTCGACCGTCTCCTTGCTGTTGAGCACGACAGTCTTGCCGTCCGCCTCCACTTCCTTGCCGCCCCATGACCACAGATACGGATACCAAAATGCCGGGCCATCACCGAAGGCGTGCGCCAGGGTCTGTCCGTAGGGACGGCTCTTGGCCTTCATCTTCTTTCCGACCGTGCGGTATTCCTCCCATGTCGCCGGGAACTTATCAGGCGTTACGCCCTCCTCGGCGAACCACGAGGTGCGATTGGTCATCAGCACGCCGAGGATGGTGAACGGCAGGGCGATCCAATGTTGGCCGTTATTGGCGACATCGTGGGCCGTCTTGAAATAGCCGCCTTGTTCTTTGCCGATTTCCTCGGCGAGAGCGCTTACGTCGACCGCGCTGTCGGCATAGAGCTGAGACCAGTTATTGACGGCCATCATGATGTCGGGACCGCTTTGCGCTTGGATCGCCGAGGTGATGCGCGCCTGTACCCCGTCGCCGTTGATCGTCTCGACTTCGAGCTTGATGCCAAGCGCCTTCTGGCAGTCGTCTTTGATCTTGCCCTTAAGCAGCACATCGGAGGCGGGTACGAAATCGACAAACTTGAGCCAATGCAGCGTCGTGCCCTGGGCGAAGGCCGGAGCGCGGCCGCTGGCGAGAACGCCGGCGAGACCACCCGCGGCTGCCGCGACCGCCCCCGCGCCCGACAGCTTCAAAACATTGCGCCGATTGATGCGCTGCATCCCCTTCCTCCCCGTTTTATGTGTCGTGAAGGGCCGACGAAACGCCGGCCCGATTGTTCTTGCGGTGCGCGGCTCTAGGCGCCGTAGACCTTCACCAACTCGTCATGCGCCCACTTGACCGCGTCTTCGGGCTTCATGCCCTGGATCGCCTTCGCATACATGTCGACGATGATGTACTTGGTCTGTACCTCGGCGGCCTTCTGGCTGGGCGGGCCCGCGAAACCGGACAACCGACCGGTGACCGGGATTTTCTTGAACGGCGCCATGACCGGGTCGACATTCCATACAGGATCGTCTTCGTAGACCTTTGTCGCGCCCGCCGTGTAGCCCTGTTGGGTCTTGAACCAGCCCTCGAAGACATCTTTTGAGTGCGCCCAGGCGAGGAATTTCTTCGCCGCGTCTTGGTTCTTTGAATATTTCATCAGCATGTTGGTGAACGGCCCGGGTAGATTGAACACGCCGCCGGCGCCGCCAGGAATGCTGGCGTGCAGGATGTCCTTGAACATCGGCTCGCCTTTTTCGGTCTGATACGTGTCGGGCTTCTTCTTCGCTTCGAGATAAATCGAAGCGCCGTTATTGGTGGCGCTGATGCTGCCCGACAGAAAGGCGCGGTTGTTGCTGGTGTCGTCCCAGGCAAGACCGCCCTCATCCATCGTCTCTTTCCACAGCGGCACGGCAAATTTGACGGACTCGATCGTCTCCTTGCTGTTCAGCACCACGGTCTTACCGTCCGCCTCGACCTCCTTGCCGCCCCACGACCACATATAGGGATACCACCAGCCCGGCGCGTCGCCGAAGGTATGTCCCGCGGTCTGGCCGATCGGATGGCCTGCGGCTTTCAGCTTTTTGCCGACAGTGCGGAAGGTGTCCCAATCCTTGGGGAAACCATCGGGCGAGCCGGCCTCAGCGAGCCACGACTTGCGGTAGGCGACCAGGCCGCCACCGACGCTGTACGGCACGCCGATCCACTTGCCGCCCATCGTCCCGACGACCTTGCAGATGTCGTAGAACCCGCCTTGCGCCTTGCCGATCTCATCGGCGATGTCGCTGACGTCGACCGCGCTCTGGCCGTAGAGCTGCGGCCAGTTGTTGAGCAGATAGAAGATGTCCGGCCCGGCTCCCGACTGGATCGCCGAGGTGACACGCGCCTGGATGTCGTTGGCGTTGATCGTCTCGACGGTCAGCTTGATGCCGAGGTCCTTCTGACACTGCTGGGCAAACGGGCCTTTGAGAAACACGTCCGACGCTGGTACGAAATCGGCCCAACGCAGCCAGTGCACGGTCATCGCCTGTCCGTAGGCCGGCGTCCGGCCGGTCGCCAAAATGCCGGTGAGCCCGCCCGTCGCCGCCGCTGCGGCGCCCGCGCCCGACAGCTGCAACAGCCGGCGTCGATGGATTTGCGTCATGAATCTCCTCCCAAGTGTTTCGCACGGCCGCCGCCGAAGAATTCCGGTGGACAGCCGAAAGGCAGCCTAGATCGCCGCTTCGGTCGCATTGTCGAAGAAATGGACGCGCGCCGGGTTGACCGCGAGGCGTAATTTTTCGTGCACCTTGGCGGTCGCGGTCGGCTCGACCGACGCGACCATCGTCTCCGGTCCGACCGCGACATCGAGCAGGATTTCCGAGCCGAGCCGCTCGACCACCTCGACCGTCGCGGCGAAGCTCAAATCAGGGTCGTCGCCCTCGCCGGCGATACGCAAATCTTCGGGGCGGATGCCGAAAGTGAGTTCCTTGCCGACATGGGCGCCGAGCCGATTGGTGAGCGGCGCCGGCACCTTGAGACGCATTCCTTCGGTCTCGGCCCACAACCCGCCATTCGCGCCGTTCAACCGCACGGTGAGGAAATTCATCGCCGGCGAGCCGATAAAGCCGGCGACAAAGCGGTTGGCGGGCTCGTTATAAAGCTCCATCGGATCGCCGACCTGCTGTACCCGGCCGTCGCGCATGACGACGACGCGGTCGCCCAGGGTCATCGCTTCGACCTGATCGTGTGTCACATAGATCGCCGTGGTGCCCAGGCGCTCGTGCAGCTTTTTCAACTCGACGCGCATCTGCACGCGCAGCTTGGCGTCAAGGTTCGACAGCGGCTCGTCGAATAGGAAGACTTGCGGGTGGCGGACGATCGCGCGGCCGAGCGCGACGCGCTGGCGCTGACCGCCGGAGAGCTGCCGCGGCTTGCGCTGCAGAAGCTGTTGTATGCCAAGGATCTCGGCTGCTTCCTGTACCCGCTTGGCGATTTCCGGCTTGTCGAATTTCCGCATTTTGAGGCCGAAGGCCATGTTGTCGTAGACGCTCATATGCGGGTAGAGCGCGTAGTTCTGGAACACCATCGCGATGTCGCGATCCATCGGCGGCAGCTCGTTGACGACTTTTTCGTCGATCGAAATGTTACCCGAAGTAATGCTTTCGAGGCCTGCGACCATACGCAGCGTCGTGGTCTTGCCGCAGCCCGAGGGCCCCACCAGCACGACAAATTCCTTGTCGCGGATGTCGAGATTGACATCGATGACCGCATGCACCTCGTCGTATTTCTTGTTGAGGCTACGCATCGCGACTCGGGCCATGGTGTTATCCTTTCACTGACCCGGTGATGCCCGAGACGTAGTATTCGACAAAGAAGGAATAGACGAAGGCGACCGGGATCGAGCCGAGCAGCGCCCCCGCCATCAACTCTCCCCAGAAAAACACGTCACCGCGCACCAGTTCGGAGGTGACGCCGACCGGCACGGTCTTTTGCTCGGGCGAAGACAGGAAGACGAGCGCGTAGATGAACTCGTTCCAGGACAGCGTAAAGGCGAAGATGCCCGCCGAAAGGATGCCGGGGATCGCCACCGGGAAGATGATGTAAAGCATCGCCTTCCAGCGCGGGGCGCCGTCGATCCGGGCGCATTCCTCAAGCTCCTTGGGGATCGACTTGAAGTATCCCATTAAGAGCCACGTGCAGAACGGGATGAGAAAAGTCGGATAGGTAAGGATCAGCGCCCAGGGCGAGTCGCCGAGCTTGAAATTGCGGATGATGTCGCTGAGCGGGATAAAAAGCAGTGTCTGCGGCACGAGATAGGTGATGAAAATCCCCGTCCCGATCGCCCCGGCGAACGGAAATTTGAGCCGCGACAACGCATAGCCGGCGAGCAGCCCACAAAACAGCGAGATCACCGTCGCCGCCATCGAGATGATCATTGTGTTGAGCATCCAGGTACTGAACAGCGTTGTCGTCAGCAGGTCACGGATGTGTTCGAGCGTCGGATACCACGTCCAAAACGGGTCGTAATTAGCCGCGTTCCATGGACGGTACAGCTCGCGATCCGGGCGGATCGTGGTGATGATCATCCAGTAGAACGGAAACAGCAGCGCGACGACAAACGCGGTTACGGGGACATAGAAAAAGACCCAGCGCCGCCAATGAGCTCCCTCGATCATGGCTCAGAGGGTCTCCGCCTTGCGAATGTAGACAAGCTGCACGATCACCACGAGCAGCAGGATCGGGAAAATCGCCAACGAGATCGCCGCGCCCTGGCTCAGCAAACCGGTGCCGATACCGAGCTGATAGGCGTAAGTCGCGAAAAGCTGCGTCGCGTTCGCCGGTCCGCCGCCGGTCAACACATAGACCAGCTGAAAGTCGGCGAAAGTCTGGATCACCGAAAACAGCACGATGACCAGGGTCACCGGCAGCAGCAGCGGCCAGGTCACATGGCGGAAGCGCGCCCAGGCACGGGCGCCGTCGATCGCCGCCGCCTCATGCAGTTCGGGGCTGATCGTTTGCAGACCGGCCAGCAGACTAATCGCGTAAAACGGCACGCCGCGCCAGACATTGACGATGATCACCGAAATCATTGCCAGGACGGGATCGCCCAGCCAGTTGATCCGCGAGCGGATCAACCCGAGGTGCCACAGCACGTAATTGAGCACGCTAAAGGTTGGGTCGAACATCCACTTCCAGGCGAATGTCGACAACACCGTCGGGATGATGAATGGCAACAAGATAAAGGCGCGCATAAACGCCTTGCCCTTGAAATTGCGGTTGAGCAGCAGCGCCAGCCAAAGACCGAGCGCCAGCTTCACCACCGTCGTCACCAGCGTGTAGAGGCAGGTATTCCACACCGCGATGTGAAAAATGTCGTCCGACCAAATGGTTTTGAAATTGTCGAGCCCGACAAATTTGCCCGGCACGCCGACTGTCGTGTCGGTAACCGAGAGTTCGATGCCTTTGACAAACGGATAGGCGATAAACAGGCCGAGCAGGATGAGGGTCGGCAGCATCAGGCAGAACGCGAGCCGCCGCTCATCCTCGAGCAGCCGGGTGATCGGGCCGCGCTTGGGAGCGGCGATGTATTCACGCCTCGTGACGGCTTCGACGGACGCCATCCGCGGGTTCCCTCCATCGAGACCGCGGGCCAAGCGCCACAGCCTCAGATCATTGCGACAGTTTATTGAGGTGAATTTTTAGCAGAACCGGCATGGCGCACAAGGGCATGTCCACCAGTCAAGGATGATGCAATTCTGCCATGCGAGCGTCGTGGCCGGCACCGCTGCCTTGCCAGGCTGGCCCAGCCCTCCGATCTAGGAGGAGACACGAAGAGTCGCCGAACGCGGGGGAGCGTGGACAGCCAAAACGAATTGCTGCGCGAATTGATGGCGATATTCGACGATTTGCCGGCGGCGCTGCGCGACGCGATCAACTATGCCCCGGAGCCGCTGAACCCAAAGGAGCTCGCGACGCTTTGCCGGCGTCATGGGGCGGCGAATGTGCTGGCGATGATCGAACTTAAGCTACAGCGGCGCGGGCGACCCGCCGGAGAAACCAAATCCGGCTGACATCGAACGACCCTAAGCGGCGTCCTCTGTGTGGCTCGGCGTCGCGCGCCAGGACGCGGTATTGCCGACGTGATGCAGGAGGCTCTGCGAGGCCGGACTGTCAAAGCCGAGTTGCCGGCTGCGCAGACAAGCGAGACGCGCCGCCATCAACCCGAATTCCGCCTCGTCCGAGCTTCCCTCGGTGTCACCGCCGCGCGCCAGCAACTCGAACACCGCGGAGAGAAAGCGGCGCTTGTCGAATGGCTGGGTCACCGCGTGCCCGCTGTGCGGTCCTGGCGCGGCGGGCAATGCGTCGGCTGCGCCGACGAACAACACCTTGCTGCCGGGGCGGCAAATCCGCATATGCCCCGCGATCTCGAGCGCGTCCTCGCCCTCGCTGACTTGGCCGGCGAGTATGACAATATCGGCCGCTCGGGCGGCCTGCGCCGCGATCGCGCCGCGGCTGTCGCGGAAGGCTGCAACGACAAAGCCGTTTTCGCGCAGCAGCGTGGTCAGTCGGGCGCGCGTCTCCTCGTCGCGGTCGACGATCAGCGCATGGGGGCGTGTAGCGAACATGGGACTGCTGATATCACGCAAATTGCGCGCATCAACTCCCGTTTCACGGGGCTTTTTCGATGATTTTTAGCCAAATGGATTGGCACTAACCCAAATAAATTCTTGCCTAGGCGCGCCGCGCGGTCGTCTCTCGGCGGTTCTCCTTTTACACTGCGGGACAAAGGCGAAATCACGGCGCGGTCCTGTAACCCTTGGTGTTAAGCTTATTCGTCCCAGGCGAGGCGCCGGCCTGCAATGTCCAGACGTTTGACGGTTCGCTCGGAAGTCATGCTTGCGCTGCTGTTCGGCGCTGTGCCGCTTATCTTCATCGCGGCGGTGGTGGTCTTCCAACTGGCGGTCAACGTGCCCGACGCCCGGCAGGCGCGCGCCGAAACGGTGATGAGCTTCGCGACGATCCGCGCCGTCACCGCGGTTGACGAGGCCGTGCAGGACGCCGAGCGTGGCCAGCGGGGCTATCTGCTCACCGGCCGCGAGGATTATCTTCAGCCCTATCAGGAGGCGACACGCCGGCTCGAGCACTTGATGCTCCATCTGCGCGCCGCCGTCGCGCCCGATCCCGCACAGCTGCAACGCTGGATGCAACTGCAAGCCGACATCAAGACCAAGACAAACGAACTCGCCACCACGATCAGCGCGATGCGCGAGCATGGCTTCGACGCCGCGAAAGCGATCGTCGACACCGATATCGGCGCGGACAGCATGAAGGCGGTCAGCGCCGACCTGGCGGCGATCGGTGACGCCGCGAACACCACGCTTACCGGCCGGCTCGACGCCGCGGCGGCGGCCGCGGCGCGGGTAACCTCGACGTTCTTGTTCGGCAGCGCCGTTGCCGCGCTGGGGTTGCTGGTCGGCGCACTATTGCTGGCGAGCGCGGCGCGCCGCGCAGCGGTATCCGAACAGGTCCTGCAAGCAACACTCGACAGCGTGCGCGAAGGCGTCGCCGCGCTCGATCATCGCGACCGTCTGCGCGCCTCGAACGCGTCTTTTGCCGCGCTCTTCGGCATCGCACCCAGCGATGTCCGCCGCGGCGCAACCCTGCCGTTCGATGCCGCCAGCGATGCCGATCTCGCCAAGCGCCTGCAACAGATCATCACCGGCCCGCGCAGCAGCAATGAGGCGGCTGTAAGCGAATTCGTCAGCCGGCAGGGAAGGCGCACGGAAATCTTTCACCACGCGACCGGCGACGGCGGTCAGGTCGTCACGCTGCTCGACGTGACCGAGCGGCGCAACACCGAGCAGCTGATCGCGCAGGCGCAAAAGCTCGAATCGTTGGGCCGCATGACGGGCGGCGTTGCGCACGACTTCAACAACTTCCTGACTGTGATCGTCGGCAGCATCGAGTTGCTGCGCGGCTCGATCGGCAACGATGCGGTATCGCGCCAGCGGCTCGATATGATGGCCAATGCCGCCGACCGCGCAACGCGGCTGATCCGTCAGCTGCTCGCTTTTGCCCGCCGTCAGCCGCTGCAGCCCGAGATCGTTAATCTCGCGCCCGTGGTTCACGAGGTGCTGCCACTGGTGCAGCGCGCGGTGGGCGAAAGCGTCACGGTGGAATGCGTCATCGCAGCGGGGTTGTGGAACACCTCCGTCGATACCGCGGAATTTCAGGCGGCGGTGCTCAACCTGGCGATCAATGGCCGCGACGCCATGCCCGACGGCGGCAAGCTCACCATCGAGTTGGGCAACGCCTCGCTCGACGATGCTTATGCGGCGCTGCATGCCGAGGTCGAGCCGGGTCAATACGTCCTTTTCGCCATCACCGATACCGGGACCGGGATAGATCCGGCGACAATGGCCAAGGTGCTCGACCCGTTTTTTACCACCAAGCCGCCGGGCGAAGGCACCGGCCTCGGCCTGCCGCAGGTCTACGGCTTTGTAAAGCAGTCAGGCGGGCATTTGAAAATCTACAGCGAGCCCGGCGAAGGGACGACGGTAAAGCTCTATCTGCCGCGCGGCGCCGCCGCACCGGCCGCTCCGGCACGATCCGCCCCCGCGATTACGGTCAGCGGCAGCGAGACGATCTTGCTGGTCGATGACGACGACACCGTGCGCGACACGGTGCGGCTGATGCTCGAAGACCTCGGCTACAGCGTTATCGAGGCACAAGGCGGCGTCGAGGCGTTGGCGGTGCTGCAAGGCGGCGCCGCGATCGACCTGCTCTTCACCGATGTCGTGATGCCCGGACCGGTCGGCGGCCGCCAACTGGCCGAGCAGGCGCGGCGGGCCGATCCGTCACTGCGGGTGCTGTATACGTCGGGCTACACGGAAAACGCGATCGTCCACCATGGGCGGCTCGACCCCGGCACCGAATTGCTGAGCAAGCCCTACACGCGGGAGCAGTTGGCAGCGAAACTGCGGCGGGTGCTCGACGCGGCGCACCGGCCGCCGCCGGCCGCTCTTGCCGGTAGATGAGGTCGCACCGCCATTCACCGCTAGGCAATACGCCGAAAGCGAGGCATCCTCGGTAGCGGAAGAGTACCGCTCCCGGTGGGGCGCGCGGGCTTCAAACCCGTTGGAGGGCGCTCTGGCGTCCTCGGTAGGTTCGACTCCTGCCTCTTCCGCCAGAACGCCTTGCCCGATAAGCCAAAAATTGGCGTTATTTCAGAAACATAAGAGCATTTTCTGTTCATCGATTTCCACGCTTGTCTACCCAAATCTAGCGCATTATGATGGGTAAAGCGTTGGGTATCGGGGAGCGAGAAGTTGCGGAATCGATCGAGCAGCGATCAGACAGAAGAGTCAAAAAGACGCCCCGATGGACTTACTGCGCGGCGCGTCGAGACGCAAAAGGCGGCAGGTCTCTTCGCGGATCGATACGGCCTCTATCTACAGGTCGCGCCGTCGGGTGCTAAGACCTGGATATACCGCTTCCAAATAGCCGGTAGGCGCCGGGACATGGGTCTCGGCTCGGTTAGCGTGTTCTCTCTTGCGGAAGCGCGCGAGCGAGCTTTGGCAGCGCGAAAACTCGTCGCTGAGGGCATTGATCCGATCGAATCGCGCCGGGCTCAGCGCCAAGCCAAGGCGCTTGAGGCGGCCAAAGCGATGACGTTCCGGCAGGCCTCCGAAGCGTATATCGGAGCGCATAAAGCCGGCTGGCGCTCGCCTAAGAGCCTCGCCGCGTGGGAGGGCACCCTTGCGGCCGATGTGTACCCGATATTCGGAGACCTGCCGCTACCGTCCGTCGACACGGGGCTGGTCATGAAGGCGATCGAGCCGATTTGGACAAAAAAGCCGGAAACCGCATCGCGGGTTCGCGGCCGGATTGAGAGTATTCTGGACTACGCTACGGTTCGCGGTTGGCGCACCGGCGAGAATCCCGCGCGCTGGCGTGGTCACCTCGAAGCCCTTTTGCCGAAGAAAACCAAGGTACGCGCCGTCGAGCACCATGCCGCGCTTCCATATACGGATATCGCGGCCTTTCTGGCGGACCTGCGCCGGCAAGACGGCATAGCGGCCCGGGCTCTTGAATTCGCGATCCTGACGGCGGCGCGCACCGGTGAAGTGCTCGGTGCGCGCTGGGATGAAATTGATTTTGGTAATCGCCTTTGGACGATCCCTGCAAACCGCATGAAAGCCGGCAAGGAACATCGCCTGCCGCTGAGCGATGCGGCGCTCGCAATCGTCGAAAAGATGTCTGAACAGCGTGCCGGTGATTACGTGTTTCGCGGCGCCGCGGCCGGGCGCCCGCTCTCCAACATGGCTTTCCTCATGCTACTCCGACGCATGAAGCGCGACAATTTCACCGCGCACGGCTTTCGCTCGACGTTTTCGGATTGGTGCGCCGAGTGCACAGCCTTCCCGGCCGAGGTTCGCGAAATGGCCTTGGCTCACGCCGTCGGCGACAAGGTGGAGGCGGCGTACCGACGCGGCGATCTGTTCGAGAAGCGCCGCCAGCTCGCGGAGGCATGGGCAAAATTTTGTGCGGCTGGAATGCCGAACGACGCGGCGGTTGTGGCTCTGCGACGCGGAGCCTGATGCTCATGCCAATACTCGAAATCACACCTGCCATGGTCGGGCCGGACCGGACCCGGCTCGCGCTCAACTACATCGAGAGCATGATGTTATGGCAGGATGACGAAGCGCAACGCGCGGAGGCTATGAGAACCGGCACCGCGACATTTATCAGAGATTCCATATCCGCTGTGCCGGCTGCTCAGCGCGAGGTTGAGGCTTCCAGATGGGTAGATTGGTACGCGCTGCTAGCGGACGCTTTCCCGCTGAAGCACATTCAGGAGCAGGCCAAAAAGCCGTTTGTTCATGGCCTAATTGCCGGTGAAATTTTGGCCGCCGCCGTATTGCGATATGAAATAGACGGCTCAATCAAGCTGGAATCTCTGAAGCATCAAATGATTGGTACACCTGATATACCTGGTATACTCCCCAAAAGAGCCAAGACTTCACCGTGGTTTGTGATAAGCCGGTCTACGCTCGAAAACACGATTTGGCCAAAGTTCAAGCCTGTTTCGCATCTTTGGGCCTCGTATTGGTTTTCTTCTATTGTAGAGGCAGATCATACTTTTCCATGTGCTCTGCAGCGTCTACCTCAATTTCTGAGCATCGCGAATTTCTTCATGTTGTCGGGTTCGAAGATTAGTTTGCCACGTCGCGGTCATCAGAAGCTCGTCGAGCCGGACATAATGTGGCGCATTCCATCCGATATCGTCTTGCCGAGGTTCGCGCCTCGGTTCGAGCAATTGCGCGCGCGTCGCTGATCTAATTGCGGTTAGAACAGTTTCGAGTGGAACGCCAAGTTTTCTGCCTATAGATAATTGCCCGCCTGTTTCAGCAAAGGTGGGCAATAATGAGTAAACGAAGCCAAAAACTGGCCTCGGTGGAAAAGGTTGGATGGCGCATCAACGAGTGGTGCGCTGCCGTCGGCCTCTGTCGCGCTAGCATTTATAACTTGCTGGATGACGGCAAGATCAACGCAGTCAAATGCGGCGGCGCGCGCATTATCACGACCACGCCGAGCGAATTTCTTGCGCGTCTCGCAGGAGACGCTGCCTAAATGGGCGAGGTCGTCGGGTTTGGTCGAGAGGTTGCGTCGCTCGCAGCCCTTAAAGGCAGTTTGCGGACGGCCGCGCTCGCTGATCATCGTTTAAATGATGGCGAGTTCCGGGTGTTTTCCGCCGTGCTCGATTGGGTGCACCGCGAGAACGATGATCGACGCGGTGAGGTATGGCTCGCAGTTCCGCGTATCGCAGCAAAATGTTCCAAGCAAACGCGGGCTGTCCAGCGTGCGCTCACTAAACTAGTCGCGCTTGGTTATCTGGTGTGCCTCTCCAGATCGGGCGGACGAGGTGCGGACGGTAAAGCCGCTACGGCGACTTTCAGTCTACCCGTCGCCGTGCCTCGATCGCCCACCCCGTCATCCGCGCCGCCGTTAACCCCGTCATCCGCGCCGCCGTTAACCCCGTCATCCGCGCCGCCGTTAACCCCGTCATCGGCGACGCCCAAACCCTTAGCAGCCCGTTGACGAAGTCGGACTTCGCTGATTCCGTGAGGATCGGGGGACAGTTCGGAGCTAATCGGGATGACGATGGGTCGGGAGAGCGATCGG
>Ga0335085_10005615_pt1 | contig 20065 bp, 22 predicted proteins | sample Lox_Sample_45_FD_206712 | JGI IMG/M metagenome (GOLD analysis project Ga0335085, IMG submission 206712) | Soil microbial communities from Loxahatchee National Wildlife Refuge, Florida, United States - Lox_Sample_4.5 | ecosystem: Environmental > Terrestrial > Soil > Wetlands | place: USA...
CAATGCGTAAGCCGGTCCAGGACGAGAAAGAAATTGCGCCACGAAACCAGCCTGGAATCCCAGGGCAAGCGCATCTCGGCCCGCTCACGCCCGCCTACGAATAGCTCGGCCACGCCCATTTCGTCAGGGATCTTCTTGAAGGGCTTCTTGGCGTAGGCAATCGAAAGCGGCACCAGAATCGCGCGCGACCAGGAAGAAATCTCGTAAATATTGAACCAGAACCATTTAGGAAACAGAACAATCTCGGGCGGGATGGCCGGGACCGCATCGTAGTCGTACTGGCCAAAGAAACAGAGGTAAATCTTGGTAAAGGTGTTGACCCTGGTGACTCCGCCCAATTCGAGGATCTTCTTGCGGGCGCGCTTCAGGGCAGGATGATCGGCGGAATAGCCGGCCAGCTTCAGACCGAAATAGCCTTTGACGGATGCGCTGATGTTCGAAGGACCACCCGGGTAGATGCTCCAACCACCATCTTCGTTTTGCTGCCGCAGGATGTGGTTGGCGGCTTTTTGCATGCGCTCCGGCGACCCGGTGCCCAGCAAAGTGTGCAATAAGATGTAGTCGGACTCGAGAGTGGAGTCGGCTCCCAGTTCCCCACACCAGTAGCCTTCTTCGTGCCGGGCCGAGAACAGACGCTTGCGGGCGCCGTCGATGGCGGCGCTCACCCGGCTGGCTAAGTCATCTATCTTTCCAAAGCGCAACTGCGGCGCAGCGGAAGCCGGACGTGGGGGGGAGGGATCTTCCATAAAAGTTGGAATCAATCGGCCGTAACGCCGGCCGCCGGAGCGCTGGCAATTGCCGCTACGATTTCAGGCGGCAAACCAAAGCGAACATTCTCCGGAATAACCTCGACTTCCTTCACGTTTCCAAAGCCCCGGGTTCTCAGATATTCGACCACTTCTTCCACCAGACATTCGGGAGCGGAAGCTCCCGCCGTGAGTGCAACGGTTCCTACGTTCTCCAGCCATTCCGGGCGGATGTCACGATAGCTGTCTATGAGATGCGACTGGGCGCTAAAGTTCCGCGCCACCTCCACTAACCTGTTGGAATTAGAGCTGTTTTGGGAGCCAACCACAAGTAGCAGATCGGCGTCGGAAACGACGTGCTTCACCGCCTGCTGCCGGTTTTCCGTCGCATAGCAGATGTCTTGAGCCGCCGGGCCGGTAATCCTGGGGAACTTTTTGCGCAGGGCGGCAATGGTGTCGCGAGCCTCGTCCAGACTCAGGGTCGTCTGAGTCAAGTAGGCAACGCGCTCGGGGTTCGGCACGGTCAGCGAGTCCACCTCGTCCGGCGAACCTACAACTTGCGTGACCATGGGAGCTTCGCCCAAGGTGCCGATGATTTCGTCATGGTCGCGATGGCCAATCAGAATCAGCGAGTACCCTTCCTTCGCAAATTTGATCGCCTCGACGTGGACCTTGGTCACCAGCGGGCAGGTTGCGTCAATCACGCGCAGATTTCGTGCCTGGCTCGCCTCTCGCACCTCGGGCGAAACTCCATGGGCACTGTAAATCACCCGCTCGCCAGACGGCACTTCGTCCACGCTGTCCACAAAAATGGCGCCCTTGTCCTGCAGCTCTTCGACCACAAAGCGGTTGTGCACGATTTCCTTACGCACGTAGATCGGCGGCCCAAAGGCTTCCAGAGCGATGCGCACGATGTCAATCGCCCGCACAACGCCAGCACAAAAACCTCGGGGTTTCAGTAACAATAACGTCTTGTCGTTTTCTGAAAGCAAGATAACCTTCCGCTTAGATTCTCTTTACCGCATTTCGGGTGCACACTGCCTGGGGTTTGATGCTATGAGGTTACCTAAAAAGTACACTTTGGTCAACGTAAGCTCAAGAAACAGCGCGAATTAGCAGCGATTGGTTCAATTTTACCAGCGAGTGGAGGCAGCAAATTCCGGTGAAAAGTTTATCCTGCTCCAAAATCGCGCAAGAGTCATGGCTTGGTGGGCAGAAGCTTACCTTGACTATGAACTAACGGGTAAAGATCAGGGTGTGATTTGAGGCATTCTAGACAGAACAGGTTACGCCGGATTGGGTCTTTAGGGGAGTCAATCCAATCATCCCAGGAGCCAAGGGAAGGTGCGGTATATCCAATTCATTCTGCGGAGGCCCTCTGCCGCCGCTGCGGCGGCGCTCTCCCTGGTAGTTGCCATACTCTGCATGCACCCGAGCGCTCGCGGCGAACTGCGTTGGGAAACTGCCAGGAAAGAACCTATCCGGGTGAGGCTGGTCGCTCTGGCCTGGAACCATCAGCGATCTTCCTTTTTTGCCAGCGAAGAGATCTTCATCGCGGAGAAACAGCTCGATCAGGACGAATCCCGCCTGGTGAAATTGGTTTACGGATTTCTTCCCTATCAGCCCCGGCTTTCCGAGTCCGGCTTCGACTACTCCCGAGTTTACGAACTGCGGGCAATGCGGGACCCCAGTTGCGATGAGACCCTTTCGCAAATCACCTCGGGGCGGGAAGGTGACTGGCGCCAGGCAAATTCCGATCTGAAGTACTCTACGGACGCGCCCCTGCTGAATCTGCAACGGAGCAAGTCCAACCTGCCTTGCTATCTCACCGATCCGGAAGACTACAGGCGATCGGTACAGGAGCCAGTGAAAGAGCCGCCACGGCCAAAACTGGCAGTTCGATGAGAATTCGCTAAGACAATCCTGGGATCGCAAATCCATTGCTTGTCCCCGGCAGTTTTGTCATACTGGCTCCCCATGAAGGGAAATGCGAAGGTACTCTCTGAACTGAACAAAGCTTTGCGCGAAGAACTGACCGCCATCAACCAGTATTTCCTGCACGCTGAAATGTGTGAGAACTGGGGCTACAAGCGTCTGTCGGGATACATCAAGAAACAATCCATCGGCGAGATGAAGCACGCGGAAGTGCTGATCGAGCGGATTTTGTTTCTGGATGGCTCTCCCTCGATGCAACCCCTCGAGCTGACTGTAGGTGGAACTGTGAAGGGAATGCTGGAGAGCGATCTGGCGCTGGAGGTCTCCGCGGTGAAGCAATACAACAAGGCGGTGGAGATTGCGACGGCTGAGAACGATAACGGCTCGCGCGACCTGCTGGTGGAACTGCTTAAGGACGAAGAAAGCCACGTGGACTGGCTGGAAGCACAGCTTCACCAGATCAAGGAAATGGGTTACGAGCGGTATCTCTCGCAGCAGATGGGTGAAAACGAGGAAGGGTAGTTGCCGCTTGGGTGTCCAGTTCCCCTGGCTGGCAGGCGTTATACAAACAACTGCCGCCGGGCGGTGTCGCAGATAGCCAGCACGGCAGGGTGCTTCAGCTTTCTTTCCACCGAGATGGCGTAGAACCGGTTGCGGACTTCCTCGGTGTGGCCGATACGGCGCAATGTGTCCTGCTGTTTCAGATCCTTCTCGAATACAGAGGCGATCGGGAAAACGCCCCGGCCAGCCTGCCCAAAGGCACGCAGAAGCGCATAGTCCTGAAACTCCCCGACGATGTTTGGCCGGATTTCCAGGGTACTGAACCAGTAATCCAGATTCCTCCGCATGCCGGTATTCTCTGTGGGCAGCAGAAGGGGGGCCTTGCCGAGCACGCTGGGAAAAGACCCGTGCAAGCTCTTCGCCAGTCTGATTGAAGCCACAAACGTAGTCCCGCACTCCCCCAACAAGTGGCTGTAGGCCCCGACCCGAATGCTCGGACTTACGGGAACATCGGACAACACAATATCCAGTTCATGCAGCGCCAACTGGGCCACCAACTGATCGGCGGCGCCTTCACGGCATTCCACCCGCACCGGTTCGCGAAGTTGCAGAGCCGGTTCGATCAGCCACTGGGCGATCATCTTCGGCAATACATCAACAATGCCAATATTCAGGCGGAAGGGGAGTCCGCTGGGGCGATCCTTGACGGTATCCATGAGTTCCCGTCCGAGGGAAAAGATTTCGTCCGCGTAACGGAAGACGGTGCGGCCGGTATCGGTTAGAGTGAGGCTGCGCCCGGAACGGAAGAACAAACGTGCTCCAAGGTTCGCTTCGAGGCCATGAATTTGCGTGCTAATCGCCGGCGACGAGACCCGCATTTCTTCACTGGCTTTGCGGATGCTGCCCAGACGCGCCACCTCCCAAAAGTAGTAGAGGTGATGATAATTCAGCCATTCCATGGCAGCCGCACCCATTAATTAAAACCTAATGCTCGTACCACCATTATGCACCCAGAGTGGACTGGTGAAATGCCCATTCGTCTGGCCAGGGTTGTAAATCACACGGTTAGCTGCACATACATGAACTAGCAGCAACCTAAGTGGAAGATTGAGACCGGGACTAAGCTCACACGAGTCGATTAACGAAAAGCTAACGAACTCTTCTTCTTTATGTAAGCATCGCCGCCAAAAGCCCGCATCAGAATAGACAGGGGCAGATTGAATCTCCCCAATTCCCATGTGCAATGGAGTGAGTTATGAATCGAAAAGCCATGACTATGTCCCTGGCCACAATTGCTTTAACAACCATCCTGTTCGTCCCCGGGTCTGCAGTTGCTGAAACCCGCGGATCGCCGGCAACGGTGAATCGAGAAATCACAGAGCAGTTGAAAGACTTCAAATACGCCGCTTCGCAAATGCGCACGGAGGCGGATACCCTTTGGTCGTTCGCTCGGACAAAGCAGCTAAGTCAGCAGAGCCACAGTGCGCGGCACGTTGTGCTCAAAGAACACATTAATCGTATGGGGGAAACGCTGGCCCAGCTGGAAGCGCAAAAGTCAGAAGCTACTGACCTCGAACGTATGGCAATCGAGCATGCTCGGCCGCATCTCGCAGCCGCGGCTGACCACCTCACCGACGCTATGAACCTGGTGCAGGAAAACAGCAAGAATGTCCTTTTCCAGAACTACTCGGAGTCGGCGGAGGGTCTGTCGGCACACGCAAATGAACTTTATGACAAACTTGACACCATCCTTGATTACAACGATGCCAAGGTAAGGATGGATGACCTGGTGTCGTAACCAGCAAAACGCAGGGTGCACTGGAACTGGAGCTGGGCCGCGGGTCATCCCATAGGCCCAGCTTTTCTTTTCCTTAGAACCCGGATACTCTCAGAGCCGCATGGGTGCGAGGGAGCAACTTTTACCCCCACCCCGGGTTCCCAGTGGTAGCGGTTGATTTGCGCAATTTCCAAAGTCTGCAGTAGGCACAAAAATGAGAGACCGAATGAGACTGTTGCAGGGTTTTACGGTATTTTCTGCGATTTTAGTTTTTCTCTGTGCTGTTCCAGCCCCGGCCCAAACCACCGGCACACCCGCCGGTGGAAAGTGGATGGAGTTCTCCTCCGAGGATGCGATGACCGGCGCCAAGAAGGTTCGCTTCGAATTGCTGGCGAACGGTGTGGAAGACCGCGACACCAGCGCCAAAATCACGCTATTCTGTTCCGATGGAAAGCTGGCCCTCAGCGACTTTCGCCCCAACATGAAAATGGCTGGGCCCAATCGCCCTGGCTTCTGGGGCCAACCCCAAATGGAAGTGCGGGTTCGCGCCGACAACAAGCACAGCGAGCACGGCTGGAACTGGGTGAACGGGCATTTCCTTTCCATGGACAAGGGGACAACACGGGAATTGATCGGGGCACGGCTTTTCCGGATAGAGTTTCAGACGCCGAGAGGTCCGCAAATCGCCGAGTTCTCTCCCGAAGGGCTGTATCTCGAGCGGGTGTCGAAAGCCTGCGGACTGACGCCCAAGCGGTAAGCGCTCACCTCCCGGTCCGGTTCTGGTCTGTACGAACGGTTTACAAATTTTTACGGGACAGCTCACAACCAACGGGCGAAAGTTGCGTTCTCATTATTACGAAGCGCTGCGCCAGCTTTTGGGACCAACTCAAGTCTCATATCTAGAGGACTCCATATGGCTTCCCCCACAAGACTAGGTGGGCTCCACGCCACCACCGCATGTCTAAGTCTTGCTCTGCTGGCTGCCGGTGGGCCTAATTCAGCCCTGGCACAGGCCACAACCATGTCGGTGCAGGTCAATGTGGTCAACGTACTGGCCACAGTGCGTGACAAGCATGGCAAGATCATCAATGACCTCAACAAGCAGGATTTCACCCTCACCGAGGATGGCCGGCCGCAGACCATCCACTACTTCACCCGAGAAACCGATCTGCCTCTGACGCTTGGCCTGCTGGTGGATACCAGCATCAGCCAGCGGGACGTGCTCGATCAGGAGCGCAAGGCCAGCCACAGCTTTCTCGATAGCATGGTTCGCGAGGACAAAGACAAAGCCTTCATCCTTCATTTCGACCGCCAGGTCGAACTGCTGCAGGACTTGACGTCCTCGCACGAGCAACTGGAGTCGGCATTGAACGACCTGGCAACGCCGCAGTTCACTCCGGCCAGCACCGGCAACTCTCCGGATTCTGATCCGGGTTCAGGCCGCGGCTCGGGGAGGCATCATGGTGGCGGAACTTTGCTCTACGATGCGATCTATCTGGCGTCTGACAAGTCAGGCGAATTGATGAGCAAGCAACAGGGACGCAAGGCAGTGATTATTCTGTCGGATGGCGTGGACCGGGGCAGCAAGGAGTCGCTGGATACCGCCATCTCCACCTCACAGCGCGCCAATACCATCGTTTATTCGATCCTGTTCAAAGGCGAGGAAGGATTCGGAAACGGAAACCACCGGGGGTACGGCGGCCCCAGAATCGGCATGGGTGGGGGCATGGGCATCCCCGGGATGGGCCCCATGGGCGGCGGTGGCATGGGACGGCGCGGCGGAGGAGGCTACCCGCGAGAGGATCGCCCGGATGGAAAGAAGATTCTGGAGCAAATCTCGCGAGAAACCGGCGGACGCATGTTTGAGGTTTCCAAGAAACAGCCGATCGAACAGATCTACTCGCAGATCGAGGAAGAGTTGCGCAATCAATACAACATCGGCTACACCCCTGACCGCGGGGGCACGGCCGCCGAGGGCTACCACAAAATCCAGCTGACGACCGACCGCAAAGACGCCATCGTGCAGGCCCGCGAAGGATATTACGCGGACCGGTGAACGGGGTATATACGGCTCTGATGCGCCGCCTCGGTCTCGGCTCCCCGCACTTGTTCATAGCCAACTGCAGCGTGATATAAAGCTCGGTCGTAAAACTGGTCCACCATCCGGAACAGCTCCATTTCACCAAAAAGCTCTACCGGCTTGGCCACCATTCCCTCTTCTCCGAGAAACTTCCAGAGCTGTTCTTTGGTGGCTATGATGGCATACAGGAAGTGGCTGAATGCCACTCCTTGCTCTGCCCGGCGCTCGCCCAGATGGCGATAGATTTGTCCCACTTCATTTTGGGTCTTACCGAGCAGCCAGTCCCCCAGGTTGCGATAGACCTCGTAGGTGCGGGCTTTCATTTCATGTGCCGGAACTTTACGCAGATCCGCGCAGTGGGGGTCGTTTTCGAGCTTCTCGATCAGGCTTTGCGAGAGCGAATCGGCGTGCGTTTCAATGAGATGCACCAACCGTGTGGCTAGCATAAGGCACCTCTCTTCTGCCTTTGCAGGGTTCCAGCGTCGAATCCCCGACCTCAACCTCTCCCGGGTCGCTGCACTACAAGTTCGGGATGCTCATGGCGAAAGGTCTCGGCAATATGGCAGTTCCAGCAGACAGGCAGGCTGGATGCCAGCATTTCGGGTAGATCTTGCGCGCGAATCTCATCCCACTCGACAGTTTTGCCTTCCAGGCTCAGCAGCGCCGGCCGGTGGTCAAAGTGATTCAAATCGACAATGGGCTTCTTGCAATAGATGCAACTCTTGCCGGCATACCAGCTTGTAGCGATGTTCCAGATCCAGTGGCTTGCCGGATCCTTTTCCAGCTGGCTCAGACAATCCTGTCCACAGTCCTTGCGCTCGGGCCAACGTGAGCACGTCTTCAGTTCAAGATGCTCACGCCCCAGCAGAGCTTCGGCGGCGGCACGTCCGCTGGCAATTTCGACCGCCTCGGTGTGCCTGTTTTCCGGGCAGGTTACCAGCATCTTGCCCGACAGCTTCCAATATTCGCGGGCTGCGACCTGAAATCGCAGGATGAGCCATACCGCTGCGATCAAGGCCAGTACCAGGAGAAAGTACATTGTGGTGGCCATAGCAGCCTCCCAAGGAACACTCCAACACTTAATACACTAGTACGAAGTAGACTTGTGGAATGTGATTAGGGAGACTCGATCGCGTGTCGCGAATCACAGCTATTTGTCACACGCTGAATTCGCAAGACCTACTTCCGCGGCGGAGAGGTCATTTCGCCTTCCCCAACAGCCGCAAGGCCGGTCATGGATTCAATATGAATGCGGAAGAACAGTGGCGCGATCAACTCGTCCGGCACTTGCTTCCGGCGCTCGGCCATGGCGTTTAGCCACCAGCTGTGCCGCTTCTGCAGCAGGACGCGGGCGTGAGCCAACTCGGCTTCATATTGAGGCGTAGGCAGTTCTTCGTACCGTCCATTGGCGATCACACTCACCCACTGCAACTGATTCTTGATTTCGTCGGCCTGCAGGCAGACTTTGGGGTTGGCGCGCATCCATTCAATTTTCTGCCCCAGGGTTGAGAAGAGATAGACGTAATCCGCTTCATAAGCGAAATAAACCGGAACAACGTAGGGCTGGTTGTCGAGCGCGCAACCCAGCCTCCCGATGGAGGCTCCTTGCAGAACCGCCTGGCATTCTTTCTCACCGATCTCCCGGATTTCCATCGTGTGGTTCCATCCTGAATGCAGATTTCTTCTGCCTGCTCTTATATCTTAAATTGCGGAATACCCAAGCTGCCAGATGCGGGCTCAACTTCCCCAAACTTAAAATTCTCATCATAATGGCAGCGCTTGCGCAGGAAGTTTATACTTCCCCATCGCCGCATGTGACAAATAGCGGAAAGGAAAAATGGCCATGAAGAAATTTTTGTGGATCACCATCTTGATTCTGCTGGCAGTAGCCTACATCGGAGGGTATTGGCCGGAGCATCAAAAACTGCGTGCGGCCCAGCAAGCGGCGGCCGAGGCGCAACAGGGAATGGCCAGCGCGCAAGCCATCGCGCGTCTTTGCAAACTGGAGAACGATTTGCTTGCGCTGATCGGGCAGACGGAGAATCAGAATTACGGAGAAGCGCGCGACCTCTCCCGAGTATTCTTCGATAATCTGCGGCAGGAGATTGACCGCAATCCGAATGCCTCCTACAAGCAGGATCTGGAGACTATGCTTGCGACCAGAGACGCCGTCACAGCCGGGCTGGCCCGGGCGGACGCCACGACTGCCGCAGCCCTGCGCCAAAACCTCGCGCAAATGCAACAGCTTCTGCAAAGACTGACCAGCCAGGCGAACCTCTGAACCGAGATACGCATCTCCTAACTTTACAACGGCCCTTTCCCGGCCAGTCCCTTATACGAAAGGAGTGATCCAGCGGCATGCATCAGTATCTCCTGCACTGGCGAAGTTGGGCGTGGGCGATTGGCGTGGCAGGCGCAGCGGTGGTTGTTGCGTTGATCGTACACTATGTGTTGTTCGCGATCGCGTCGCGGCTCGCCGGACGCAGCACCAGCGTTTTGGATGACTCACTGGTCCGGCACAGCAAGGGACCCGCCAGGCTCATTCTTCCTCTGCTCGCCCTGATTACGGTGCTTCCCTTCCTTCCGCTCAGCCCCGCGATTCTGAATCCGCTGCGCCACGCCGCGGGATTAGGGTTCATCGCCGCAATCGGCTGGCTGGCGATCGCCATGATCGATATTTTCGAGGATTTCGTCGCCTCGAAATACGCCATCAACGTGGCCGACAACCTGATGGCCCGCCGTATTCAGACGCAGGTGAAAGTGCTGCACCACATCGCCGTGGTGCTGGCGGCCTTCGTGACCATTGCAGTGATGCTGATGACCTTCCCCAACGTCCGCCACGTGGGCGAAAGCTTGTTTGCTTCCGCCGGTCTGGCGGCCCTGGTCGCGGGATTAGCGGCACGACCCACGCTCAGCAGCGTGATCGCGGGCGTGCAAATTGCCCTGACCCAGCCCATCCGGCTGGAAGATGTCGTCATCGTGGAAGGAGAGTGGGGGTGGATCGAGGAAATCAACACCACCTACGTTGTTGTACGGATATGGGATTTGCGGCGGCTGGTGGTCCCGCTTTCCTATTTCATCGAGAAACCGTTCCAGAACTGGACCCGCACCACGGCCGATCTGCTCGGAACTGTATTCCTCTACACCGACTACACCGTCCCCGTGGAGGAGGTACGTCAGGAACTGCACCGCATTCTGAAATCTTCGGGCATGTGGAATGAGAAAGTCTGGGGCCTACAGGTTACGGATAGCAAGGAACACACCATGGAGCTGCGGGCATTGATGAGTGCTCCCGACGGTGGCAAAGCCTGGGATTTGCGCTGTTACGTGCGCGAGCGGCTGATCCAGTTTCTGCAGGAGCGCTATCCGCAGAGCCTGCCAAGAACGCGCGCCGAGCTTGTGCGGGCGCCGGACGAACTGGCGAAACCTGTGGCTGCTGGAGCGAAGAGCTAAGAGCAAGAATTAAGGCGATCTGCCAGGCTTAGAGGCATGTAATCACTACTCGCTCCTTCTGTGGCTGACGTAACCTCCCATATCGCTCACGACCGGCGGTCAAAACGTGTAATCGCCTCGGTTTCGCTCATTGACTCCTGAGTTATAACAAGTTCACTTCCGGTTAGCCGGTTGCTGGTTCTCTGATCGGCTAATTACAGCCACTGGTTCAATGGAACGCCCGAGCTGTGACCCCGAAGTGTGCTGGTGACGGCTCATTTGGTCGAGGAAGAGTTTGATTATACTGGTGCGGCACGACTCCTAAAGGAGCGAGAAGATGCTGCATAATACTTTGCTGATTGTGTGCCTGACCCTGGCGGTGCTGGCTGTCGGGTGCTCGAATACTCCCGCTCCACCTCCCGACACCCGCGTTGCCGATGTGCAAGCGGCTAAGGACCTCGAAGCGGTGGCGGCTAAAGAAGCTAATGCCAAAGATGCCGAGAAGTGGTCAGAGTTCTTTGCAGAGGATGCCTCCGGCCTATTCCCCGGAGGCGGCATACTGAATGGGAGAGCCGCCATCAAAGCGGCAATCGCGCCGCTTTTTGCCGACCCCAATTTTTCGCTGAGTCTACAGTCCACGCGGGCGATGGCCTCCAAAGGCGGTGACATGGTCTATTTGCAAGGCACCTACACCATGACCATGACCGATGCGAAAACCAAGAAGCCACTAACGGACAAGGGAAAGTACCTGACGATCTTCACCAAACAGCCCGACGGAAGTTGGAAGGCCATTGCCGACACCTTCAACTCTGATTCGCCTATGTAGGCGTCCCTCCCTTTAACCGAACACGCAGTGAGATGGGGTTGGTGGGATTGTGTCGGATTGTCGGCTAACCGGAAGTTATGCGAGCCGCCAACTGGCAGGCAATCGGCTCAATTGGCGAAAAATCGCGATTACGCTCATTTAGCATGAACGAAGCCAAGTGTGCACCTTACGCGTCCAACTCACCTGAGTGAGCAGCGCGGCGCAACCAAAGACGAGCCAGGATAATGCAGCGACCTTTACCGTTGACTCTTCCAACGACAGGGCGAAACTTGCGATGTTCGCCTCAAGCAGAAGCATGCAACTGGAAGCAATGATGAAGCCGGAGAATAAAGCATCAAAGATATGCCTTCTCGGGCGTCGACGCTTTTGCAGTACAGCGGCAAGATAATCCAGAAACTGACCGACAAAGAACCAGATGCCAATTCCTACTAAGCCAAAGGCTGCTATCAGCCCCGTAGTATTAGCGGGGCGGTCGCGGCCCCCGGACATCAGATATATTGGCGCAACAAGCGGAATTGCGGGAAGATTCATTTCCGCGAAACGGGTAACTCCGGTGGGCAAATTTCGAGGCTCGTGATAAGCATCGGGAGGGCCAGTGAGTGTGGTGAACTCTGGATTACGGTTCGTTGTGAACACGAGAATTGCGACCACGATTTGCAACACGGGCAGCACGGCCTTGAAACAGAACCCCATAGCACCTAATTACACCACGAAAAGCATGGGATTGGCGAAACATCGCGATTACGCTCACCGGCTGGTCGCAGCGCCTCTGTCCGTCAGACAGGCCAACCTCAAAGCAAAAGCCGGCACAAGCGCGCTTCACCAGAAATGGGCGCCGCCCCGATCCTACAGCGGCGGCTCAATGGGCAAAGCTAGTGGCGGCTCAAGCAGGAAATCGAGTTTGCTCATTTCGGCAACAGCCTGACGCACGGCCTCTTCGGTGGTCGGCTCGACCGTAATCACGAAGGGCAGGTCCCGTTTGTTCTCGCAGGGCACCTGCAGCACCGCATCGAGGCTGATGTGCTTGGCTGCCAAAATTCCCGCGAGCGATGAGATGATGCCTTCACGGTCGGTCACGCGGAATCTCAAATAGTAGGCACGCTTCTGCCGGGTCACGGAAATCGGTTTGTATTCCCCGAGGCGCTTATGGGCGAAAGGAGAGACGCGCTCCGGGCTGCCATCGCGGATTTCCCGCGCCACCCGCATCAGGTCGCTGACTACAGCAACTCCAGTGGGTCGCGGGCCGGCGCCCCGGCCGTAGTAGAACGTGTCTTCGCCGTACAATCCTTTGACCCAAATGGCATTGTAAGAGCCGCGTACACTGGCCATAATCGTGGATGTAGAGAGCAGCGCCGGACGAACAGAAAGAATGAGACCTTCTTCGGTTTGCCGGGCGGCACACAGCAAACGAATCGTGTGATCCAGGCGGCGCGCGTATTCGAAATCCACCGGAGACAAGCGCCGAATGCCTTCCGTAAAAATGTCCGACGGCGTGATCTTCTCCCCGAAAGCCAGCGCCGCAAGGATAGCCAGCTTGGAGCGCGCATCGAAGCCTTCCACATCGTTGGTCGGATCGGCTTCCGCGTAGCCCAGCTTCTGCGCCTCTGCCAAAACCGTCTCCAGCGCGGTGCCGTGCTTCTCCATTTCGGTAAGAATGTAGTTGCTCGTGCCGTTCAGGATGCCATAGAGAGCAACAATGCGATCGCCGGAGATGCCTTCGCGCAACACGGCGTGGATGGGAATACCGCCCGCGACACTGGCTTCCATCGCGATGTTCGTACCAGCGGCGATGGCGCGCTCCCAAATTTCAGCCCCGCAGGCGGCCATCAGCTCTTTGTTGGCGGTAACTATGGACTTCTTGTTGGCAATGGCTGCATCGATGACCTCGGCGGCGACCGTAGTGCCGCCGACCAATTCAGCAATAATGTGGAGATCGGGCCGCCCGATCAGTTCCCGCCAGTCTTGCGTTTTGAATACCGGCCCCAGAGCTTCGGGCAGCGGTTTTTGATCGATCCGGCGATCGCAGATCGCCTTGACGCAAAGACGGAAACCTAACTTCAGCGCAATTTGCTCGGCATTTTCCGCGAGAATACCGACTGTCCCGCGCCCGACATTACCCAGACCAACAATCCCGACGTTTACTTGCTCCATAGTTTGGTCATGATAGCACTCGCAAACCGGCCAATTTCCCGCGCGAGTGGTTTACCGCTAAGAACCGGTCTGCCTGCTAGTCTCATCTGTTCCCAGCAAAGGCAGGACTTCCTTTTCGAAAACTGCGGCATCGGTCGCCCCCACATGTTTGTGGTAGATTCGGCCGTCCCTGCCGATCACAAAAGTGATCGGCAATCCCAGCACGCCGCCATAAACCTCTCCGGTTTTCGCAGTTCCCATGACGACGGGATAGTTTATTTTGAAGCGCTGGTAGAAATCACGCACCGGCCCGACCTCGTCGTCCATCGAAACGCCAATGACCTGGAGCCCTTGTGTCCCATATTTGTTCTGCAATTCGACGAAATGCGGGATCTCTTCCTTGCAGCCCTCGCACCAGGTTGCCCAAAAATCCAACACGACCACTTTACCTCTGTAGGCAGACAGATCGAGGTTAGGGCCATTCAGCGTAGGTAGAGAAAACTCGGGCGCCGGAGAATGCACTGCCGCCATCGGAGCGCCGCTGCTTGAGTGCCGGCGATGCGCAATGTAAAACACTAAAACCACACCGGCCAGCACAACTGCCAGAAATAGTTTTCTTCCCAACCCTCTCCCCCTTCAATCCCGTTATTGGCCGCTGGTCACCGGGTACCCTTTGTTCACCCAGTCTGCCCCGAAATTATTAGCAATGTAGAGAACCTTCGCGTTGGTGAAACCCATAGCACTGAGCGCGTCGTCTGCCAGTTTCACATTTGGACAGTGGCTCCAGGGGCAGCAGCCACAGTAGATGACAATGAACTTATTTCGTGGCAGTGATTGCACGCGTTTACGCAGCTGCTGCACAGCGTCGGTGCCTGCCGTGGGGCCGATGTACTCTGACCCCGGAATGTGGGCCTGCTGATACAGCTTAAGAAAGCCCACCTGAATCAGCAGCGGCCTGGGCTTCTTTGACTTCAGGATATTCACCAGATCCTCTGGGCTGATCAGATGGGAAGAGGGGATCTGACTTGCCTGAAAGGCGAAGACCGGGGACAGCAAAAGCAACACAATCCCCGCCAGGAAAAGGCAGAACCTCTCATTTCCGGCCATTTTCATTTCTGCACCCTCTGGAACTCCTCGATTAATGCGCCATGTATCCGCCGTCAATAACCCAGTTCGCGCCGGTGACGAAGGTTGCCGACTTGCTGCACATGTAAGCGGCGAGCTCGGCGATCTCTTCGCAGGTGCCAAAACGCTTGATGATGAAATCTTCGAACAGCTGCTCGGGAACAATACCGCCGGAATCGATCATTTTCTGCGTCACCCAGGTCCGCACCGCCGAAGGGCTGATGCAATTTACGCGAATGCCAAAATTTCTCAATTCGACAGCCATAGCGCGCGTCATCGCCACGATGGCGCCCTTGGTCCCGGCGTAGGCCACCAGATTTTCGTTCCCGGAAAGCGCGTTCACTGAGCCGATGTTCAAAATGACCGGATCGGCCGGACGCTGCGCGGCACCGGAAATCTGGCGGGAAAATTCCTGCGCCAAAAAGTAAGGAGCACGCTGATTGATAGCAATTAAACGATCAAACTCAGCCGTCGTTACCTCGAGCATTGGCTTGTGAAAGCTCCAGGCCGCGTTGTTGATGAGCAAATCCACTTCGCCCAGCTTAGCCCTCGCCTCCGTGAACACCGCCTTAGCCGCATCCGGATCGGCGAGATCTCGCACTACCGCAAACGCAACCTGGGGAGACAGTTGCCCAGGGCCAACGCGGCTGAGCACCGCCTCCTCTCGATCCACCAACAAAACCTTGGCGCCCAGTTCTACAAAACGCCGGGCAATCGCCAATCCCAGGCCGTTGCCCGCACCCGTGACAACCGCCTTTCTTCCTTCGAGCATCTTTGCCTCCACTAATTCGCGCAAGCATCACCGACACACAACTTTAGCACGGAGGGAGAGCTGTCTTGCGGTGTATGATTAGGCGGGCTTGTCGCTGATCCGGACTCAAAAAAACAATTCTTCCATGGAGGCACTCTTCTATGTGTGCTTGGACACGTCGCGCGCTGCTCAAGTCCGGGATCGCGGGTGCAACCGCTCTCAACGCTAGTCTCGCCTGGCCCCAGGATGCGCCGGCGCCAAAGCGCAAAAATCGTATTCATCAATCGGTCTGCCGCTGGTGTTACCCGGACATTCCGGTAGACAAGCTTTGCCAATACGCTGCCCACATCGGCCTCAGCGGCGTGGACTTGCTCAAACCGGAAGAGTACGAAATCCCCCATCGTTATGGCATTGTTTGCACCATGGCGCTGGTGCCCGGCGTGGAGATTCCTGAAGGCTTCAATCGCCTGGAGAATCACGCCCGGCTGGAGGAAGGCTTGCGGAAATACTTGCCACTCGCGGCCAAAGCAGGCATCAAGAGAACGGTCACGGTTTCCGGCAACCGCAAAGGGATGGATGACGAAACCGGTCTGAAGAATACGATCATCGGCCTGAACCGGGTGAAGAAAATCGGCGAAGACAACGGTGTCATCATCTGCATGGAACTGCTGAACAGCAAAGTGAACCACCCCGATTACATGTGCGATCACACGGCGTGGGGAGTGCGGGCGGTGCAGGAGGTGAATTCGCCGAATGTGAAATTGCTTTACGACATTTACCACATGCAGATCATGGAAGGCGATCTCATTGCGACAATTCAGCAGAATATGCAATGGATTTCGCATTTCCACACCGGCGGCGTGCCCGGAAGGCACGAATTGAACGACACGCAGGAAGTGCAGTGGGACGGAGTCATGCGTGGCATCCTGAGCACGGGCTTCGACGGCTACGTGGCTCATGAATTCCTGCCCACGCAGGATCCCTATCTCTCTTTACGACAGGCCGCCGATTTGTGCGACGTCTAGCCGCCGGGAATTTGTCTAGGGTGCACCAATCCTGAGTCATGTACTCATCAGTAGCTGCCTGCTCCTTCAGCGCTCAAAAGTAGGGAAAAATCGCGCGCCAATTTACAGTTTTGGCCGGATCGTATGGTCCTCTCCGACTCGCTACACTAGGCACGGTTGTGAAGGTGTTTGAGGTGATCGTCAAACGCGAATCAAAGGAGGCCGTATGCTCTACTGGGCTTTAGTATTCTTTCTGGTCGCGATTGTAGCCGCCATTTTTGGCTTTGCAGGCGTAGCGGCTGCTTCGGCAGGGATTGCGAAAATCTTGTTCTTTATCTTCATCGTACTGTTTCTGGTCAGCCTGATTTCCCACTTCGCTGGCAGGGGCAGCAGGGTTTAAGCTTCTGCGGCGTGATCTTTATGGGCTGGGGAATAAACTCCCCGGCCCATTACTTTTTAGATAACGGTCGGGCAAGTCTGCCCAATATGCGGGACCGCCTCTTTGGGTTTTTGGGAATCTTCCAGGAGAAAAGGGGCAGGGCGTGTGGTGGTGGTGATGATCCGCTCCTGCCCCTGGCTTCGCGTCGGTTATTAATAATCTGCAACAGATACGGAATTTCGCCAATACGGTAGATGCTGTAGGCGCTGCTCAAATCTTCTGTAGGATTGGCCGGCTTGTCGTTACTAGTCCGTATGTCTCAAAACACCCTATCTCCATGTATAGCAAGTGCTCTCCCGTATTAGCCGCTACAGCAAACCTCATAGTGAAGTACGGAGACAACCCTATAGCGGTTTTTTGCCTATGTTTTTAGTCTTCCAATAGCGACGGTTGAGTAACGATTCCTTTTAGGAGGCTCACAAATGAGCGCTTGCACCACCGCCATCTCCAGCACCGCTACTGCCCACTCCAATACCAATGTATTGGATCCAGCCTATATTCACCAACTAGTACACAAAGCTCAAGCGGGCGACCAGGAAGCCTTCGGAGATCTGTTCGAACTGCACAAGCGGCGCGTTTACTCACTCTGCCTTCGAATGACAGGAAACACCGTAGAGGCGGAAGATCTTACCCAGGACGCTTTTATCCAGGCCTTTCGAAAGCTCAATACTTTCCGTGGCGATTCCGCATTCTCCACGTGGCTGTACCGCGTTGCGGTCAATACCGTCCTGATGAAGCTGCGTTCCAAGCAGGTGCGCGAAGTCTCTCTCAACGAGCCTACTACCACCGACGAGCCTACTTCACAGCAGCGGGAGGTCCGCCACGACGACCTGGAACTGCTCGGGGTGGTGGACCGCATCGCGCTGGACCGGGCGATTCGCGAACTGCCCAAAGGATGCCGCACCATCTTTGTGCTGCATGAAGTGGAAGGCTACCAACATCACGAAATCGCAAAGCTGCTCCATTGCTCGCTGGGTAACTCGAAATCCCAACTGCACAAAGCCAGACTCAAAATACGCGAACTGCTCTTTCCCCATCAGGAGAAGACAACTGCGCTGGAGCAGGAAGCGGCCTAAACCCCAGAGGTAAACTTTTCCCCAGCGACCGGACCAACGGCTGTTGGTAATCCACAAAAAATCCGCGCGTGCTTTTGCACGCGCGGAAGCTTCCACAGCATTATTTACTTGCTCCCGGTCGGATGCAGAACACGGAACGTATTTCCGCCGTTTGACCAGACAAGCAATATAGCGTCCTGTCCTTGCGGAACGGCGCTCAGAGCTTTCTGCACGTCGGCTGCGCTATCCACATCGTGGCGATCCACCTGAAGAATAATGTCGCCTTGTTGCAGGCCGGCATTATCGGCCGGACTCCCGGGTTGTACATTGGTAACCACAGCCCCGTGAATGTCCGCAGGCGCCTGCAGTTGCTGCCGGAGGTCGGGGCTCAAGTCCTGTAGTCCCAAACCCCAGCGCGGCTTGCCCTGCTCACTGGCCTGGTTACCGCTGTTCCCCGTCGAGAAATGCTGCATGTCGCCTAATGTCACGGGGAGACTCATCTGCTTGCCATCCCGCAGAACGGTTAGATTAATCTGCGTGTCCGGCTGTTTTTCTCCTACGATGACCTGCAACTTGCCCGCATCGGTCACTTTCTGCCCATCGATCTCGGTGACTACGTCGCCAATTTTCAAACCTGCTTTGGCGCCCGGAGTCCCTGGGTCAACCTGCGTGATCACGGCTCCTTCGTTGTTCTTCATGTCAAAGAACCTGGAGTTTTCCGGGGTCACATCGGTGATTCCAACGCCGATGTAGCCGTGGCTTACCTTGCCGTAACGAATCAGTGTGTCCACCGTCGGCTTGGCGATCTGCGCCGGGATGGCAAAGCCCATTCCTGCGAAAGTGCCCGACGGCGAAATCAAGAAGGTATTGATGCCGACCACTTCTCCGCGCACGTCCACCAAAGGTCCACCCGAGTTTCCCGGATTGATGGCGGCATCCGTCTGGATGAATTCACCGGGCTTGCGGCGGTCACTCATGTCAGGATTGGGCCGGTTGAGGGCGCTTACGATCCCCCGGGTCACTGTGAAATCCATGCCATAGGGGTTGCCGAAGGCAAGCACCGTCTCTCCTGGATGAAGCGCATTCGAGTCGCCCCAGGGCACGCTGGCCAGATTCTTGGCGTCGATTTTTATGACCGCCAGATCCGTCAACGGATCGGTGCCGATCAACTTAGCGTTGAAATCGCGGTGGTCGCTGGTCGAAACTCGAATGTCTACCGCCCCCTCGACGACATGGTTGTTGGTCACTATGTAGCCATCCGGAGAAATAACCACACCGCTGCCCATGCCGTGCTCAATCCGCGACTGGGGCTGCATATGCCTGCCGCCGGGCCCGCCGAAAAATTGGCCAAACGGGGACTGCCCAAAAAACTGCTGCATGTCCGGCGTTTGGTCAGTCTCTTTGTTGCGGGACGTCACGGTGACGTTCACCACAGCCGGCGTAACATGGGCGGCCAGCATTTCCATCTCGTGGTTCACCGCGACGAGCGAACTCACGCTGTTGATATCCAGCGGCGCCGCCGGCGGTGCCGCCATTGCCGCAGTTACTGCGGCTGGCTTCGTGAATCGGTAGGCGGCCAGCGAGCCTCCTAGTGCCAGCGCAAGCACTGGTACGAGAAGCACGCGGCCCCACTTGGAATGTTTAACTTTATCTAAATCAAATTTCACGTTGATTCTTCCTCTCTTTTTAGTATCTAACTAATTCCTTAGTTATATTGAACGTAAAGCACACTCGTATTTCGTCCATCCTCTCTAAATCACTTTCTGGGAAGCTTTCTGCCGAGTCGGGTTCTGGCTCGTCCGCAGCACAGTGATATGCCACATTTGGACTTGCCATAGAGTTGTGAAGTCCGTGCCGTTCTGTTGGCCCGCTACGAAAACGATGACGACTTCAGAAGCCGGTGTCTCCCGCGCAGTCATCCGGTGATCATGGCGGCCGTACTTAAGCTTAGTCTCAACGACATTGCTTTCCGGTTGCCGGGCTTTGGGCGACATTGCCGGGGCTTGAATTGCCGCCAAGACTTCATCTGATTTCGAATTTCGAATGTGGCCTTTGCTGGCGCCAGCCTCCGTTCCTGTCTGCGCCTTGAGTTGGCGCTCCATGCCCGCGGCAGCAGTCATAGGGCTCGGTTTCGCCTCCGTGATCTTTGCCGTTGCCGGAGCCGTCTGCGGCGCGCTGTTCTCAAAGACCACCAACTCCGGCATGCGAGAAACGGACGCAACCGAAAGAACCAGGACTGTGGCAAACGAAGGCAGCGCGATTTT
>Ga0335085_10005616_pt1 | contig 20061 bp, 13 predicted proteins | sample Lox_Sample_45_FD_206712 | JGI IMG/M metagenome (GOLD analysis project Ga0335085, IMG submission 206712) | Soil microbial communities from Loxahatchee National Wildlife Refuge, Florida, United States - Lox_Sample_4.5 | ecosystem: Environmental > Terrestrial > Soil > Wetlands | place: USA...
CCAGACCCAGGGTCTGATATCCGTTGAGGCTTACCTGAAATGAGCGGGAAGCTGTGCTGGCCGTCATGTAGCCGCTGTTCCAAAGCTGATGACCATCGGCCCACACCTGAAACTCCAGATTGGCGTTTCCGTTCGGAACTTCATCGTCCACGCCAACCGTGGCGCTAAGGGTCCAGCAGTTACCATACATCGGCCACTGCAGTTCGGAATAGGCATGGACGCCCAGGCCGTACTGATAAGTCGTGCCATTCAGCGTTATCGGGTTGCCGGTGACCGAAGTATTGTCCTGCGGCGACCCCCACGACTGGAACACGTATGCGGGAGTTATCGAGCTCAGATAACGCGTAACGCCGCCTGAAGAACTGGGCGGAGGTGAAGATGGCGTTGAAGGCGCAGAAGGCGTCGACGAGGATCCCTGCCCGAGCAGAATCAACCCCTGCTTGGCGCCGATGGTCGCCGAGTAGTTATAGATGGTGCCGTCGAGCCCTTTGTAGACCCCGGGCAGCGAAACCTTAGTGGAGGCGAGGCCCGGTTCGCCGAGCAGAACAATTCCGTTCTGGAAGTTTCTTTGGAATACTCCGTTGTTGTAGGTTCTTGCGCCCTGAGCCGGGCCGAGGTCTGTGGTGTAGCCGGACCACCAGTTGTTTGGCGACGTCGACATATCGCCGATCCGGTCACTGCCGTTCGAGATCATGAAATAGCTGGCCAGACCATATTGCTGCTGGGTGGAGTTCACCTGGTACTCTTCGAACGTGACACTCGGTCCAAGGGCGTGGACCAGGTCGACGTATTTGAATTGCGTGTAGACTGACCACGGGCCCGTTCCGCCGGTCGCGCCCGGATCGCTCGCGATCCCGCGCTCCATATTGATGTTTGTGGCGGTCTTGATCCCGGCCTGAACATACTGGTCCTGGCTCTGAACGCCAGTTGGGCCTGCGAACCAGACCGCATTTTCGATCAGCTCCCGATTGGGCAGCGCCTGCTTAATCTGTTGCAGGAACGCGGCAACGTAGCTGCGCCAGGCATCATAGGTCATGGTTTTGCCCGTGTTGTAATCGATCGGGGCAACCAGATTTCCATTTCCGTCGGAAACGTTGAAATTCATGTTCACATCATCGATCCAGAGTCCCCGGTAGTTACCGCGCGCCAGAGCCGCCTGGGCCTGAGAGATCCACCAGGCGCGAAAGTTCGGGTTGGCGAGATCACCGGCATACGACGTACAAGTGCCTGAGCAGTTGAAGGGAATATAAAGCCAGTGGCCATTCTGATCGTGCATGATCCACTCGGGATGTTGATAGTAGACGTCGGTACCGGAATGAATTCCATAGAGGTCCAGGTAAATCAATGCGTTGCCGTACCAGCTTGTACTCTGGTCGAAGTAGGGAGAGAAGACACCCATCCGCACCATGTACTTCTGAAACCACTGCATCGAGGACGACGTCGGCGAATTGAAGAAAGTGTCAAGCGTAGGTTGCGTCAGGACCGAAAAATTCACCGATCCCGAGCTCGCCTGAGCGGCTATTGCTGCTGCACCAAATACGACTGTAGCGTATAAGTATGGAGCGATTCTCATGTGGCTTTCTGTTGTTCCTTTCAGGAGATAGGTAGACCCGTGCCGCTCCCCGAGCGGTCGGAGTTATTCGGGTCTTCGTTGTTTTACAGAAAGCGAGATTCTGCCTGAGTGAACGCCGTGGACTTCAAAACGAGGAGAGTAGGAGATGAGTGCTGGAAAATACAGACGGCGCGTTAGTTCAGTTAGGATTCAGACATACGGACTCGCTTCATTGCACTCTACAGTACTAATGCGTGGCCTGTCTATGATAATTCGTCTTTTAATAGAATCCGAAGTGGACGTTCTCACCTTTGGGAATCCGTAGGCCAGGACATTGTGCGATAACGCACTAATTGGAGCAGCCTACAACGCCATTGGCCCAGTCGCCATAATCGTTAGCGGAAGGCGGAGCCGCCCCGCCAGCGCCGGTTACGACCAGATCCAGCATCTGGTAGCCAGTCAGATCGACTTTGACTCTTCCAACCGCACTTCCCGAGCTCAAAGCGGAGCTGTTGTAAAGCAGGGTGTCATCGCCCCAGACCTGAAACTGCAGATTGCCCTGTCCCTTTGGCACCGAGCTATCGACACCGACCGTTGCCGTGAAAGAGCTGCAGTTGCCCCATAACCAGTATTTGACTTCGGAAGCCGCGCTTACGCCGAGACCGTTGGCATAGGTCAGGCCATTGATTCTGATCGGAGTTCCAGCCGCCGACTTGTTTGTCTGCAGAGTGCCGCTCGATTGCGACTGATAAGCAGGTTTGAGCATGCTGAGCGACCGCAGAATGACCCGGGCCGGAGGCGCCAGTGCCTGGGCCTGTTGAGAGTTCAAACCAGTGAGAATAATTCCCTGCGAGCCTGAGATCGTCACGGAAGTAACTAAGGCGCCGTCCAGCGTTGTAAAGGTTCCGGGTAGCGCGATGGTTTGTGCAGGGAGCCCGGGCTCTCCCAGTAACGCGATTCCGTTGGTGAAATTGCGCCGGAAGACTCCCTTCACATAAGACCGCGGGCCCGTCGGCGTTCCCAGGTTGACGTTATATCCGGGAAACCAATTGTCCGGCGTCGTGGTGGAGTCCCCGATCCGATCGCTGCCGTTCGAAATCATGAAGTACGCCGCAAGTCCGTACTGCTGCTGTGCGGGAGTGACCTGATACTCTTCCAGCGTGACGCTGGCGCCCAGCGCATGGACGTGGTCGACGTAGGCGAACAATGAGTAGACCGAAAATTGGCCAGTGCCGCCAGTGAGGCCCGTGTCGCTCGCGACTCCGCGCTCCACGTTCAGATTTGTGGCCGCCTTGATCTCCGCTTCCACCAGGGGATCGAAGCCGGCCGGCGCGCCGGACGGTGAAGCGTACCAGATCGCGTTGAACGTCAATTCCTTGTTTGGGAATGAGTCGCGAATCTGCTGCATAAACGCAGCCATATAAGTTGCCCATGCGGTGGAAGTCATCGGCAGGCCGGTATTAAGATCGACCGGGGCAACCAGGTTTCCATTACCGTCGGAGACATGCATCGGCAGGTTCACGTCGTCGATAAAGATTCCCAGATAGTTCGCGCGATTCATGATCTGCTGAGCGCTCGAGATCCACCAGGCGCGAAACGCCGGGTTGGCGATATCGCCCGCATAAGAGGGACAGGTTCCGCCATTGCAGTTCCAGGGGATGTAAAGCATATTGCCGTTCTGATCGTGCAGCACCCATTCGGGATGCTCAGACAGAACGGCCGAGCCCGGATAAATTGCGTAGCTGTTTTGGTAGAACATCCCGCCGGGATACCAGTCCGTGTCCGGATCGAAGTAGGGCGAGAAACTGGCGACGCGCATGAAATGGCTGAGAAACCACTGCTGCACCGCCGTGCCTGGATTCTTCGTGTATTGATCCAGGTAAGGCGCGTCCAGTTGTTGGTAATTGACTTCGCCGGGGCTGCGGGTCTGGCCCAGCCCTGAAACAGCGGAGATCAGCTGCGCGAGAACAACAGCGGCGGCGGCACGATACGACATTCGTTGTCAGGCTCCCTTGGGATGTTTGAGGAAGCGTGAAACGAAGTACCGTAAGCGCGGTTATGTATTCTACTGCCGGGAGAGAAAGAGTAGGAGAGCTGGTTCTGCAGTTTATTATTCATGAGATCACCGGTCGTCTGGTGAAGGATCAAACATACTTCGCTATATCGTGCTTCCAAAACACGTACTCGGAAGTACCTACGTGTTAAGGAACAGTATGTCGAAGAAGTGACTACTTGTACAGATACCCATAGGGAATTTTATGTAAAAGATTCGAAACCGCACCTCCGGCCGTCAAGCCAAAGGATGCAATTTTTTCAGAGGGAGGGAGCCGGCGGGGGAATGTGCCGGGACGAGGGAAGAGGGAAGGGGGAGCAGGCGGCGGGAGCCGCAATGCCTGGATTAGCGGGATTTCAGGAGAACAATCCCCTGGCGCGCATGGAGTTCCACGGAACTTACCTTAGCGCCATCGATTGTTTGAAAGGTTTCGGGAAGGTTGATTGAGCGCGGAGAGAGGCCAGGTTCGCCCAGCAGGACTATGCCGCCAGAGAAGTCCCGCTGGAAAACACCGTCATGGTAGGTGCGCTGCCCCATCGGCGCGCCCAGGTCGACATCGAACCCCTTCCACCAGTTTTCGGGATTTGTGACGCCATCGCCGATACGGTCGTTGCCGGTTGAAATCAGAAAATACCCGGCAAGCGAATACTCGAGTCCGTTTCGATCCACCGTATACTCTTCGAGCGTAACGCTGCGACCCGCTGCATGGACGCGGTCAATGTAGTCAAACAAAGCATGCACCGACCATTGGCCGGTACCTCCGGTGAGCCCCTTATCGGTGGCGATACCGCGTTCGATGTTCAGGTTGTCGGCGGCCGAGATCTGGCGGCGAATTGCGGCATCGTGATCGCGCACGCCCTCCGGTCCGGCGAACCAGATCGAGTTATGCACGATTTCCGCTTTCGGGAACGCCTTGCGGATCTGTTCGACGAAACTGGCAATGTAACCGCGCCACGCATCCCAGGTCATCGGCTGACCCGTGGAGACGTCAACAGGCGGCACCTGTTTCGAGTCTCCATCGGAAACACGAAACTCGGTATTTACATCGTCGACCCAGAGGCCGAGATATCCGCGCGACAGCGTCTTCGATGCTTCCGAGATCCACCAGGCCCGGAAGGCGGGGTTGGCGATATCGCCGGCATATTGAGGACATGCGCCGCCTTTGCAGCCCCACGGGATATATAAAGGACGTCCGGCGCGATCGTGCAACGCCCAGTCGGGATGCTGCGCATAGATGGCTGAGCCGGTGGGAATGCCGTAGAGATTTTTGTAGAACAGCGCATTCGGATACCACGACGTTTTCGAATCGAAATAAGGCGAGAAGACGCCCATGCGGAAGAAATGATCCCGGAACCAGTGTTTCTCGGCGCCGTTCGGTGCGTTCGTGAAACGGTCCAGGTCCGGCGCAGCCAGGCGCTGGTAGTAAACGCGGCCAGGTTCTCCGGAAAAAGCCGGGAACCCGATCGACATCAGCGCAATGAGGGCGAGACCTTTCACTGCTCAGGCTCCGCCGACGGCCTGCGATTCCACAGCCGCTGTTGCGCGCGCCAGAGTGCTCTCCGAGAGCGACTCGCGCACATGATCGGCGAGGCGAAGCGCCAAAGCCAGTATCGATAAGGTGGGATTCGCGTGGCCGCCCGTGGGGAAAACCGAGCTGCCCGCGATATACAGATTGTCGACCCTGTGAACCTTGCAGTTCCTGTCGACTACCCCGGTGCGCGGATCGGCGGACATGCGGGTTGTCCCCATATGATGCGGGCCGCCAGCCAGATCATCCGGCCAGTCGCTTCCGCTGAGCCAGTCTGCCTCGATGATCACACCGATGCCAAGGCGTCCGAATTCATGCAGCGCATGTGAGGCCGCAAGCCTGATGCCGTGGCGATCGCACTCCGAAGTGTGCCAGTCCAGCACAGCGCGTGGCATCCCGAGTTCGTCAGCATCGCCCGAAAGCGTCACGCGGCTTGCCGGATTGGGTGTTTGTTCCGAGCGCGCGAACACGATGAACTGACGCGGATGACCGTGAGGGCGATCGCCCTGAACGAACCTGCGCCAGACTTCCGGAGCCCAGTCGCTGAACTGGGTGCCCACGCGCCACAATCGTTTGAGCGTGTCCTGATCGATGCGGCGTGCTTTGAAGTCGGATCGCAGCTTCTGCAGCGCGATGAAGGCGCCTTCACGGTCGTAAAGCGGATCGATCGAAAGGCTGACGTTGGGCACGCGCGATTCCGCCTGCGCCGCAGGCGCCAGTCCAAGACCCGGCAGACAGGCAGTGCCGCCGAGCCGGTAAAGGCGCGAATACCGCACGGCTTCGCTGCCTCCGTCCGGGGCCACCAGCAGACCGCAGGGCAACTGCAGGTGTTCGTGAAAAAATCGCCCCACCAGTCCGCGTTCGTTGCCGATTCCCATGGGATCGGCTCGCTGTGAAGCCATCAGCAGCCGCGGATTTTCGATCCCGCCACAGGCCAGAATGAACCGCCGCGCACGCACATGGTGGGTGGCGCCGCCCAGCGTCTGCACACGCGCGAGCTCAATCGCCTCGCCGTTCTCGTGCGGGATCAGCTCGGTCACATTTGCGTTGAGGAACACATCAACGTTGGACGAGCGGCGGAGCTCGGATCGGAATCTCCGGCCGAAGCTCAGATCATATTCGTCGCGGCTGTTGAACTGCCAGACAAACGGACGGAACCGGGACGGATCGAACAGGTGCGCGTTGAGTCCTATCTGCTCCCACGCGCCCGGGCCATACAGGAATGGCCCGGTGCTGCATACACGGTGAGCGCGCAGAAGGAAAGGAGCCAGATCGCTCCAGGAAATTGGCCAGCCGCTCCAGCGGATCCAGGGGCGCTCTTCGAAATCGATCGGGTCGAGCGGCGTACAGATGCCGCCCCAGCAGTTCGTGCTGCCCCCGAAATAGCGGCTGCGGCAGGCATCGAGCGGCTGATAGTAATGTTCGCCGACGGATGCTGCCTGATAAAGCTTCTGCAGCCGCGGTTCACGCTTATAGCCGCCACCTTCGAGCAGCAGGACGCGATGACGCGAGCCGATAAATTCTCTTGCAATCGCAATCCCGGCAGCGCCCCCGCCGATGATACACACATCCGCTTCGAGGAACTCTGAGGCTGCCTGATCGCGGAAATCGTGCACCATAATCAGCTATCCTGGCTGGACGCCGCGAGCCTGAACCCGGCGCAGACCCAGGCACAATGTATGCTCGCCACGGAGCATTCTGTCGTCATCGTAACCGGGCCGGGCCCGGAAAAATATTTCCTCGCATTGCAGAACGTGCAGTTCCATACCAAAGGAGGGTTCCTATCATGGGAGGCACCGGTTGTCTAAATACCGACGTGCGGCTTCCTTTTCAAACTGACGACTAAGTCTGCGGGACCCGCCCGAAAAGCTGCGGAAAATCACAATGCAGGTGCGGCCGCTGCAGAGGTCTGGTGGGGCGCGGGGTCGGGTGTGGCTACGGATTTTCGGGCCGGCATAGCGAGCGACATTCGTTTTTCGACCGCGAGGAAAAGAACACCACTCGTGGCGGCAGTAATCAGAAACACGAATGGAAAGGCAGCTGCAAACACCACCCACAGCATGGGCGGTGTCAGACTGCCTACATGAAGGTGTGCGGCGGCAATACCCAAAGCGTGCAGAGGCAGTCCATGGACCAGATAAAAGGAGAAGCTCATGTTCCCCAGCCAGCGAATCGGACGCCGGCTCAGAATCGCGCTTATCCGCGTACCCGGGGTTAAGGCGCCCAGCACCAGCATCGAATAACCAATAAAAAGACTCGCCGAAAGCAGAGCTTCGATTTCGGCTACCTGGGGGTCCGGGGCGGTGATGCGAAGCTTGGCTATGCCGGAGATGGCGCCTGCCAGGACAGCGCCGCCACCGAGAACCACCGCGGCAACATCAACCACGGTTTTGTTCCAGCGCAGCATGGTCTCCGCTTCGATGAGTTCAAATAACAGGATTCCACCGATGAACATTACCGCTTCGACATGACTTTCGCGGCCGGGATTGGAAGGGAAGTAGAATTTCGCTGGAAAAATGATGTTTGCGGTCAGGAAAAGCACAGCTCCCCCGAGAAAGAAAGAGCAACGCTGCCCGCGAGTCCATCTGCGAAGACCCAAAGCAAGGATTAGCAGCGGCAAAGTTAAATAGAAGAACCACTCATAGCTAAGTGACCATGCCACGTTCATGACTGGCTTAACCGGAAAAATACCCGGAATAAACGCGACGTTGGCGATAACGTACAGAGCACTTTCGAGGAATCCAAAGTGAATACGGCTGGCATAGCGATCGGAAGATTCGTGAACCAGATGCAGAAAAGGAGACATCGCGAGGTACATCAGGAAGACAGCCAGAAACGCCGGATAGATTCTGACGGTGCGGCGTACGAGGAACTTACGGAGATTCAGTGTCGGCTTACGAACCGCACCGTAGATCAAAAAGCCGCTCAGAACGAAGAAGAGGTCGACGCCGGTCCCGCCGGCTCCGAGCATAGCTCTCCCCAGGGTATCCAGCGTTTTGTTGTGAAGCGGGAGATCGCGCCAGATAATGTCGTAGTAATGTGCGAAGAAGACCAGGAAGATAGCCACGCCTCGCAGCCCTTCCATCGAGGCGAAGCGGTTTGACTTACCTCCTTCGATTTCAAACCATGAGGCCAGCTTGCTCATTATCCGGCTGTCTTGATGCATGGTTACTTATTCCCCTGGATCCGGTGTCAGCAGTGCTGCAACTCAGGCTTCCGATCTCACCCTGAGTACGTTCTCCTTTTCCTTTGCATGCTCCTGCCGGCCGGCATAGATAAACCTCTTTTTGAACGCATTTTTGAACCTTCCGGGAAGCAGAAGCGTGCTCATTGTGCTGAAAATGCCGAAATAGCAGATCCATCGATTCCATCGGAAGTACTTAAGCTGGATGCGCAGACGGCTGAAGGCCTGTGTGCGGGTTCTGCGGGCTGATATGCTGCGCGTGCGTGTGACGTAGGTGAGCAGTGGCTCAGGAACCACTCCTACTTCATGCTTTCGCGCAATCCGCAGAAACATTTCGTAATCCTCGGCGGCAGGAAACCGGTGCGAATAGAGGCCGACGTCGGCAAAGACGGCCGCCCGGTACATGACTCCCGGGTGCAGCAGCCAGGCGCGCTCATGCAGGGCCTCGGCAAGAGTTCCTGGGGCACGCGGAGGCTCGATGGTAAAACGATAGGCTCCGTCTTCGTCCTGCACTATGGCGTCGCAGCCCACAAGCATGCAGCGCGGGTGTGCGTCCAGATATTCGATCTGGCGGGCGAGCCGGTGTGGCGCCGCATAGTCGCCGGCATCTATGCGCGCGATGAAGCAGTGGCCGTCGGCGATTGCCGCTTTCAGTCCTGCATTCAGCGCAGCAACAATACCCTGATTCCGCGTGAGGCGGATCAGCCGAACATCAGGCAGAGCACTGCCGGGACGCACTTCAAGCGGAGGAGTGCTGCCGTCATCGACAACGAAGACTGTGCAGGGCACGGATGAGTGGGAGAGACTCAGCATCGTGTCGTTGAAATCCTGCTGCCCCTGATAGACGGGCATTACAACAGCCGGACGACGGGTCATCGTTGGGTACTTCCCTCGTTGAGAGTTTCGGCTGCAGGAACAGGAGGGCCGGCTTCCGTGCGAATTGACTTAAAGGACTGCATCGCCGCGAAATCTCCGACCGGTACAACCCGGTAGTGCTTCACCAGGTTCCGAACGGTGAATTCGGCAATATGGAGCTTCGTCTCCAGCGACTCTTTCATTCCGGGAAAAAAACTGAGATCGGGCGCTTCGTCCGGACCCAGAAAATCGAGTGGGTGAAGCAAAAAAGAAGGAGAAACCCCGAAGATGCGGCAGGCCGCCAGCGCAGTCCTGAAGTAGTTTCGCGCCAGAGCCTGCGAATAGGAGGCGAGCCAGATCAGATAGCTCAGGTGAAAAGGTGTGCGAATCAGGGGAATCGTTGAAACCGGAATCTCAGTGATCGGCCCTGAGCGTGTTTGCCACGACCATGGTTTCAGCGGGCGCAAACCGTCGCGCCAGCGGCCGAAGAGCAAGGCGCGCTGCCTTTTCTCCTCCGGGTCCAGTCTGGCCGTCCAGAGATAGTAAGCGCGCGCAAATGGACCGATAAATGTCGGCAGAGTCGAAGCATCGTAGGCATAACCTCGCGCAGCGAGCACATCTGCGACTGTGTCCGAGACGCTGAATCCGGGCCCACGAAATCCATACGGATGTTTACCCGTGGACTGTTCGATGTTTTCTTCGGCGCGCGCCAGTTCCTGGTGAATCTGGGACGTTGAATATAAGTGCAGCCAGGGCTCGTGATGAAACGAGTGGTTTCCGATTTCATGTCCAGCGTCCGCGATCGAGCGCAGCACTGCTCTGTTTCGTTCAATGGCGGCATCCTGGCCGACGATAAAAAACGTAATCTTCAGCCCGTGTCTGTTGAGGATGCCGAGGACTCGAGGCACCACGACATCGAGATATCCGGGGAAGCTCTGCCACGCCGGGTCGCCGTGCGTTTTCAGATACGTCCACTTATCGTCAAGATCGAGCGACAACGTGCAGACGGGCGGCATCCGCCGGCTGGCGGTCTCTGCGCGCGAGTTCATGAAGCCTCCATGTGTGTTTTCGGGCAAGCTGAACAGTCTCGTTGACATTGAGGGTTCCGTATTCGATGTGGGCGGAGTTCAGCAGATGGATGCCCGGAACCGAAGTGTCGACGGGCGGCAGATCGCGCCCAGCCCTTGTGGCAACCGGACGCGGAAAGACGTGGGCCGCGCGTGAAACCCGGCAGGCGAGGATGTGCTGGTCCTCGACACCCGGATGCAGTTTGCGCAGCGCGGCGATGAATTCAGCCGAGATTTCACTGTCTGTTTTCTGAAACACAGGATCATCCGGACGCGCGTATCGCGGCAGATAAACCAGCGAGTGGCCATGAAACATCTCGCGGTCCACGAGCGCCGACATTTCGATGACGCCGGTGAGCGGGACCGAGGCGTCGGAAATATTCGTAATGTAAAAGCGCGAGAGCGGATGGCTCAGCAGCAGCGATACACAGACGATGCCCAGATACTCGACGCTCCGCAGTGAATGGGCCTCTTCCGCGCTGAGCTGCGGGCAGAGTCTGGCGGCGATAGGGCCTGGCGCCGTAACGATCACGCGATCGAACTGCCTCACTCCCCCGCCGGCGAACCGGATCTCGGTCTGGCCGCCGGATGCTGTAATCTCCTGCACGGCGGCGTTCACATGCACCTGCACGCCGGCATTCTTCAATGCATTCCAGTAAGCCGTCAGCATGGCGGAATATCCGCCCGGAAGGTAGCCGAACCGCTCCTTCTTCAGCCCGGACCGGCGCGCCGCGAACATACGCCGGATCGTGGCCCAGATGAATGTCGCGCTTGTCGTCCGGTAATCGTCGCCAAGTTTCGCGCGCAGAAGAGGCCGCCACATTTTTTCGAAAACGTCGCGGCCCGAGATGCGGGTGAGCCACTCTTCGACAGTGAGAGACTCAATCTCTTTCGGCGATGTCAGGTTGGCGGCGCGTCTTATACCCAGACCGAAGCGGAGCTTTTGCAGCGGCGTCAGCAGAGGGAAGCGCGCGAAGTCGAGAGCGCCCGAGAATGGATAGAGTCTTCCGCCGAAATAGAAGCCCGTACTCGCGGTTCTCCACTGCATGCCGTGCTCAAGTCCGAGCTCACTGAGCAGACGGCGCAGGGAAGTGTCCGAGGCCAGCGTGACGTGATAATGCCGATCCCAGGTAACGTCTCCGATCCGCCATGCGCTGGCGAGACCGCCTGGCTCAGACCCCGCCTCGAACAGACTCACCCTGTCGCCGCCCCGCGCCAGATCCCACGCGAGGGTCATGCCGAGCAGGCCGCCGCCGACGATGCCCCAATGTACAGGTCGATTCATGCTGCCAAAGCGCTCGCTGCCTCCGATACGTTGCCCTGCCGGACGTTATAAGCACGATGGCATTTCTCGCAAACATGTCCGGCTGCCTCCGTGGGATGTTCGCCAGGAGGGAATCGAAGGAATGGCTCGCCGCAGCGGCACACATAACCGATCGCGCGGGCCGGATTGCCGACCACAAGATGGAAGTCCCCCACCGACCGGGTAACAACGGCGCCCATGCCCACCATGGCGAAGCGTCCGATTGTCAGATCGCAGCCGATGATCGCACCTGCGCCGATAGTGGCGCCCGTCATCACAAGAGTCGACCGGGTACTTTCATCAGGATCGCTGGTGCGCAGCTCTTTTACATCCGCATCCGCGGCCCGGGGGAAGCGATCGTTCGTGAATATGGCGCCCGCGCTGATCATGACTCCGTCTTCAATAGTGACTGCGGTGCAGATATAAACGAAGGCATTGATCTTGACGAGGCTGCCGATCCGAACGTCGTAGCTGATATGCGTCTTTTCGCCGACGATTACGTTCGCGCCGATCACCGTGTTGCGCCGGATATGAACGTTGTCCCAGATCGATGAGCCTTCGCCGATCCGGACACCGTTTTCAATCAGAGCAGTCGAATGAATATAAGCGCTCATGCCGCGACAACCATCGGTTCGTCAGACGGGATACGCGTCCACGAATCGGTATTGAGAGCCTTGTAACCGGCCTGAATCACCTCAACCGAAGCGACGGCATCATCGGCATCGATCAGCGGCTCTTCAAGGCCCTGAATGGCAGCGGAGAAGTTAGCGATTTGTTCGCGGAAAGCCTGGACCTTGTCATAACCGCTGCCGAACTGCACCCACTCTCCACCGCGCTGCTGCCGGTACCAGGAACTCTTCCACCCGACACGCAGAGTTCCTTCCGATCCGTAAATCGAGATGTAATCGTCGCACTGCTTATTGATGCTCCACGAAAGATCCATCCTTCCAACGGCGCCTTCTGACGCACGCGCGGTGACGTGAACGGTTTCTTCGACCGGTAATCCCTGAATCTCCGGTCCCTCGACTGCGTGGATGGAGTTCAACGGGCCGATGAAGTAGCGCATAATGTCGACGGAGTGTGTTCCGTTGTCGATGAATACGCCGCCCCCGCTTATCTCGCGGTTGGAGTTCCAGCGCTCCGACATCTCCACATAAGACATAAAGGTGTTTTCAAAAAGCACGACGTCGCCGAGGATGCCGGACTGGACAATCGTGCGGGCACGCACCACGTCGTCCACATAGCGGAACTTCGAGGCCATGGTGAAGAGAACTCGCCGGTCACGGGCGGTTTTCCGGATGCGGCGGGCCGTTTCGATATCGATGCTGACCGGTTTCTCGCACAACACCGGAATACAGTTCTGCAGAAAGTCGATCGATATGGGTCCGTGAACGTTCGGGGGAGCGGCCACGATAACTGCGTCCACATCGCCGCTCTCCAGTAATTCCGCGTGCGAGGAAAAAGCCCGGCAGCCGCCCTGTCTGGCCAGCGCCTCGGCGGCGGATTTATTCACATCGGCGACCGCAGTCAAACGCGCATTCGATGTCTCGCGAAATGCCTGCACATAGGACTGGGCGATTCTGCCGGCGCCAATGAGCCCGAACCGCAATGAGTTTCCGCGTGAGACGTTTTCGCTCATTACCTGCCTCCCCGGGAATCCGCGCGTAAGTCTTCCACAACTTCCTCCAGCGAAGAAGCGATGAAGTCCACGTGCTCCGACCTGTACTTCTCGTTCCACGGCAGCACCAGGGTGTGCTCGAGCCCCTCAAAGGCCCCGGGATAACGGCTGGGTGCGTAGTCGACGGCTTCCGGCCTTGCAAGATTGAAGGGGAACTGGCTGTTGCCGAACGTTCTTTTATTGCGGAAAATCTCGCACTGAAACGCCGGCTTCTCGATGTAGCGCGGCGCGGAGCTGATGCCGCGGGCCTTCAGCCTTGCCGCGAGCCCCACGGCGCCATTCGGGATGACGTCGCTGTCGACGATCAGACAATACTTCCAGTAGACGTTGCGGCACCCCGCCGCCACGGGGAACGGTTTGATGCCGGGGATGTGACGGATACTGTCGGTGAGCTCCCTGGCGCGGTTTTCCCGCTGGGTCGCGCACTCCTCGAGCTTTTCCATCTGCCCCAGAGCGACCGCGCCCTGCAGTTCACTCATTCTCGAGTTCAGCGAAATGTAGTAGTGATCGGGTTTCGCATCTCCATAGCCCCAGCATTTATTGACGAACAGGAACAAACGCCGCGCCAGCTTCTCATCACCGGTTACGATCAGTCCGCCTTCACCACACGTCATGTGTTTGCCTTGCTGCAGGCTGAAGCAGCCGATAGTGCCCATCGTGCCGGACAGACGCCCCTGCCATTCCGCGAGGAACGCCTGCGCGCTGTCTTCGATGACCGGGATGTTGCGGCTGCGCGCCAGTTCCAAAATCGGACCCATGTTGCAGGGATTGCCGAACAGATGGGTGACAATGATTGCCCTGGTGCGATCGCTGATTTTGGGCTCAAGGGTCTCGGCCGTGACATTGAGCGTGTTCGGGTCGACATCGGCGAACACCGGAATGGCGGTCTGGTAGAGGATAGGCGTCAGCGCGCCCATGTCCGTGATCGGCGTTGTAATGAATTCGTCGCCGGGCTCGGGATCGAGAGCGGAAATAGCGGCGTGAATCGCTGCCGTCCCGGAGGAGCAGGCATATGCAAATGGCACAGCCAGTCTTTCGGCAAACGCCTTTTCCAGACGCTTTACGTAGGCGCCCTTCGTGCTCGTCAGCGTGCCTGTGCGAATGGCCTCGTTGACTAATTCAATCTCGCGATCGCCCAGTGTTCGTCCGGTGCTGTCCTGATCGAATGGTAAGACAATACTTTCTGGTGCAACTGCCGTTCTTGGAGTCATTAGTGTTAGTCCTGGTTAATTCCCGCTGTTACAGGAATGGCTTTCGAAGATTTTGTATCCGCCGGAGAGGGCGCGGAGGTTGTTTCTGTCTGAGAACCTGGCATTGGCGGGCGGATAAACCTCGCCCTGGCCAGAGACGCAAGCAGTCCGAGATGTCCGCCGATGGTTCGCGCGATTTTCATCTTCGAGCGCCCGAACAGACGAAGCTGAAGCGTCGCGGGGTGTTCAACGATGTTTCTGCCGCTTAAGGCGAATTTTCCGGCCAGCTCGGCAACGCCCAGAAATCCACCGTATTTCAATGGGGTGGCGACCGCGGCGGCTCGGCGGTAAACGCGCAGGCATGAAGTGAACGTATAAAGCTTGCGGCCGGTGACTACCTGGTAGAGAAATGACGCGCTGCGCGAAAGGCCGATACGCCACGCCGGAACGTTCGATACACGTCCCTGGGGATGATAGGGCGATGCCGTGACCAGATCGACTTCCTCGGTGAGCAGACCGAGCATCGGCTTCAGCTCACGGGGATCGTAGCTGCAGTCGCAGTCCATAGAGCAGGCGATATCGCGGGCATGATCGAGTCCCGTCGAAATCGCGGCCGCAACGCCCTTGTTGCGCTCATGCTGTATCAGCAGAGTGTCTGCCCGGCTCCCGAACTCCTGTCTCAGTACCGCCCAGGTGCTGTCTGTGCTGCCGTCGTCTATGAGAATGAACTGAACATCGTAATCAGGCTCGAGCTCGTACCGGAGTTCGTCGAGCGCCCGTGCCAGATAGGGAACGGTCGCCTCCTCGTTGTAGCAGGGAATAATCACGCTTACCGGGACGGATTCCGTACCTCTAGCGGCCATGGTCCCGGCGCCGGGAGACAAATAGCGACGCTCAGGTGGCAAAGGCACGACTCTATGCTCAGGACTCGTCTGATCGATGCCGAGCGAGCCGGCGATACTGTCAAACCTGAAGCGTTCGAATAACTCACCGATCATTCGCAGCATGCGTGCGCTGTTTCGGTAATGACGCAGCTCGCGTACAAATGAGCCAGTCTGTATATGCGGCTGAGCGGGGTCAAGATCCCAGAGCCGGAAGTAGAGCACCAAAGGATCGAGACAGGACTTTTGCCACCGCCCGAGCGACCACCGGACAAAACTCTCCGGATACTGGCGAAAGTAATTTCCCCCGGCAAACGGAATCATGATTCCGCAGACGTTTTGCGATGACAGCGGAAATTCCCAAAGAGTGTGGCGGCCGAAGTTTTCTTTATGAACGAAGCGGCGCCAGGGCTGTTTACGGAAGGTCCATCCTGTAGGGCTCAGGCTTGAATCGTAGATGAATCCTTCTTCCGCGAGGACCTCAAAGGCCCACAGATCGCGGGGTCGCAGGAGCGTGTCCGACTGACGGTATCCGAGTACCTTGTGACCGCACGCTTCCTCGACAATACACTTAGCCCGATGGAGCTTCTCGCGCAGAGCCGCGGGTTCGAGAAAGCGAAAGCTTCGTTCTCCTGAGAGCGCGATTTCATGGCCCTGACGAAGGACTTCTGCCAGGACATCTGCGCGCTGGCGGGCAACCCAGTCATTCACGAAGAATGTCGCGCGGGATTGCGACTTGGCCAGCAGTTCCAGCGCTGCCAGTGCACTTTTCTCATACCGCGACTCGAAACGCCCCCACGATTTCGGGTGGATCAGCCCACGAAAGGCCGGCCCGTGGAAGTAATCCTCAAGCGCGATCGTGAGGATGTGAGGTCTGTCTGAGCTGCTATGATTTCTGTTCTGCACTTAAGTGATATTCAGGCTGTTGCCTGCTGAACCTGTTTGCCGCGGCACAGTCGCAGAGTGTTCCACAGCATACTTCCGGCCACCACGGACTCGGCAATAAGCACGGTTGCTGCCATTCCGGTGTGTCCCCACTTGCGGCCCAGATAAAAAGAAAGTATTAAATTCAGAAAGGCAGCACGAAACACAATGTGACTTACCAGACGGTCATGCCGGCGCGGCAGGAGCCAAAGTTGTCCTGATGAGAACGTAATCGAAAGCAAAAGCGGCAGCGGCGAAAGGATCTTCAGCACAGTCACCGCCGGATCGAACGCCTGACCCATGAGTACCGGGATAATCGTGTGGGCGAACAGGAAAAGAGTGAGAGAAAGCACCAGACCGAAACTGACCATGAGAAAAGTGCCTATGCGAGCGAGCCGCGTGCACTCGGCAGGATCTGTGTGAGCCAGGTGACTGACTCGCGGGTATAGCGATTCGCGAATCGGATTAACCAGGCCCGCTGCGGCCTTGCTGATCTTTTCTGAAGCGCCGAAGTAACCAACCATAATCGGCGACGCATAGAGGCCTAAAAGGAATGAGTTGCCCACGCCATAAAGGCTTTCCGCGCTGCGGTACATGAACATATGCCAGCCTTCTCTAACCACTTCGGTCACCAGGCCCCACTCCGGCCGGCAGAAAACACTACCGCGAAATGCAAGATAAACGCCCGCGACCACTGACACAACCGGACTCAGTGCCTGAATCGCCATGGCCCGCCACGCGTCCTGCGGAAAATGCACAAATACAAAAAGTGCGCCCAGGGCTACCAGCTTGGCGCCCAACTCCAGGGCGGCTGCCAGGCGAATGCGCTCCATTCCCTGGAAGTACCAGAGGGGAATAAACCCCTGAAAGACGGCGTACACGAGCCCCGCTAGCAACAGCGAGCCGCGATTATGCAGAATAGGTATGAAGCGGGAAGCGATGATCGCGACGGACAACGCAGTCGCTGCCAGCAATGACTGCGCGGTCAGAACTCCCATCGTGATTCTTCCTCTTTCGACAGGGTCGTTTCGAAAACGCGCGATGGATCGCGTGGCTGACAGATTGAATCCGAATTCGATCGCGATCACGATCAGCTCGGCCATGGCGGTGACGAAGGCAACTTCGCCCCATCCCTCCGGGCCAAGAACGCGCGCCAGATAGGGAATTGACGCCAGCGGAATCAGCTTGCGCCCGATCTGAACGCCGTAAAGTGCGAACGCATTCTTGACTACTAGGTCCGGGAGGAACCGCGGTTTGGCGGCAGCCGGCGGCAGATGCGCGATCGTCGCGGTCTCTTCCATCAGAATGCGCCGGCGCGTGACAGTACCGTTCCGATGGTGCGGAACAGGATACAAAAATCCAGCCAGACAGACCAGTTCTGGACGTAGAACCGGTCAAAATCAACCCGCTGCTGATAGCTGGTCTCACTGCGGCCGGACACCTGCCAGAGACCCGTGAGCCCGCTTTGAACGTAAGTATAAGTTTCGAAATCGGGACCGTAATGCCTGATTTCGTCTCTTACAATCGGGCGTGGGCCAACGAGGCTCATTTCACCACGCAACACATTCCAGAGCTGCGGAAATTCATCCAGACTGGTCTTTCGAAGGAATCGGCCGAGCGCGGTCACGCGCGGATCGCTCTTCAGCTTCTGCGTTCTTTCCCACTCGTCCCGCATTTCGGGATTTCGCTCCAGATATTCCTTCAGAACCACGTCGGCGTTCATGATCATCGACCGGAACTTCCAGGCCTTGAATTCGCGTCCGCCGCGGCCGATACGGCGATGTCCATAGAAGACCGGCCCGCGGGAATCGATCTTTATAGCCAGGGCTACGAGCGTCAGAATCGGCAGCATAAGCAGGCCGCCGATTATCGTCAGAATAAGGTCGATCGTCCGCTTAAGAAACTGTCTGCTGGGAAGAAAGACCTGCTGGCACACTTCAAGGCCCAGCATGCCGCCGAGATTTTTCGGATTCACCCACAGGCATGAGTAGCCTGAAAACCCCGGGACTACGAGGATGTGTGAAAAGTACTTCCGGTAGGTCCGAACAATCTGATCAAGTTGTTCTTTGGTGGAATCGGACGCCGCGATTACGGCGTATGCGGGACCACGCAGCCGGTGCGCGAGAAAATCCAGCTCGTGCGTTTCGAGTGCAGGAACCCCCTGGATCGGATATGGTGTTCCATCGCCCGGGGCGAACATCGCGATCGGTGTGAGGCCAAGTCCCGGCTCGCTGGCAAGACTGCGAATGAGCGAGCTCACGTGCTCTCTGTCGCCAAACAGAACTGTCGGATATCCCCACCAACTCGCTTTTCCGAATTTCAGCCTGACGCAGACTCTTGTGAGCGGCACAAAGACGATGCTGAATAGCAGTGCGAGAGCCATCGTTCGCGTAAAAACCGTGCCTGTGCCGCGAATGGAAAACGTCATGACTCCTAATAACAGTGAAACCAGAATCGACGAAAGAGTCAGCCTTCGGAGTTCTTCCGGCGATCCCACTGACACGCCGGAGTAAAGACCGATCGTTCCATAAACCATAAGAAACAGCGGAAGCAGTGGTATGAGACTGAGATACGAGTGAACGCTGGCGCTGCCCAACTCGCCGATCGGAATAAGTTTCAGAAGTATGGCCAGGGCCCCCGACAGCGCAAGGCTGAAGGCATCTGCGGCCAGTAGACACATGATCATGCACGCTGGCCGGCACTGATGAACAGCGGGCAGGCGCAGTCCTGCGGTTATCGTTTGTGTTGACATAGTACGTGCTGGAAGTGTTTAACCGAAGAAAAATCAGACCCGCTCACCGGCCCCCAGGGCCGCGAGACCGAATTCTTCCGTGCATGCGGGTACTGCTGCGCGGTAGAGATCGTAAGTGTTTTTCAGCATCTGCCGCGACGTGAAGCACTGCTCAAACAGCAGACGGCTTTTGGACGCCATCCGCAAGCGCAGATCATGATCTGTGAGAAGCGATTCGAGCGCATTCCGAAAACCCTGAATATCCGCCTGCTCAGTGAGGAAGCCGTTCTCTCCGTGCAGTACGGCTTCACTAACGCCTCCGACGTCATTTGCCACGATCGGCAGACCGGCGCGCATTGCCTCCAGCGTGCTGAGCGGAAAGCCCTCCCATTTGGTAGGAAGAGCGAATATGGCGGACCGTCGCAGAAGGTGCGGCACGTCGGTGCGGTTTCCTAAGAAAGTGGTGCAGTGCGCGAGGCCGAGCTGTTCCGCCTTTTTCTGAACCGATGGAAGAGTCGGTCCTGTTCCGACGAAAAGGAGGCGGAAAGGCTGCCGAATTTCAGCTGCGGCTTCGAGGAGCGTCGTCTGGCTCTTCTGAGGGGCGAAACGCGCGACCATGATGATTGTTGGAGGCCCCGGAAACGGAGTGGCGGGCGGTAAGGGCTCGTCCGGTATTCCGTTATGTATGGTCACCAGCCGGTCACTGGGCGCGATGCTGTAACGGAGCGCGAGCTTCCGGTTGAATTCAGAAACGTTAATGATCGAAGAGCAGCATGCGCCCGCCAGCCGCTCCAGCGGCACGCCAAAGGTCTTCCACTTCCAGGACGTGCCTTCCGCGAAACACCAGCAGTGCGCGGTGAAAATCGCGGGAACGCCCTTCATGCGGGCGGCGAAGCGGCCAAGTATCCCAGCCTTCGACGTGTGCGTGTGCACAAGGTCCGGTTTCACACGCTTTATCAAAGCCGTAATTTCAAGCAGCGCCTGGAAATCCCGCAGGGGGCTCATGGGGTGCTGCAAATGCGGGATGGTGTGACAGGCCACTCCGATACTGCGAGCTTCATCGATAAGGAAGCGGTCCTCGTCTGCACCGCAGGCGACCTCGATTTCGCACTGCT
>Ga0335085_10005617_pt1 | contig 20057 bp, 15 predicted proteins | sample Lox_Sample_45_FD_206712 | JGI IMG/M metagenome (GOLD analysis project Ga0335085, IMG submission 206712) | Soil microbial communities from Loxahatchee National Wildlife Refuge, Florida, United States - Lox_Sample_4.5 | ecosystem: Environmental > Terrestrial > Soil > Wetlands | place: USA...
GTCTCGGGAAAAGTGATCGGCCGCACGATGCCGTCGACGCGGAAATTCGCTCCGCCCATCGCCTGATCGAGAACCGCATAGACCGCGGCAAACAGAATGACCAAAAGGGAATAGAAGGTCAGGAACGCGAAAGCCGGAACGATCAATCCGGCGCTGCGGCGGAAAAATTCGTCGAACAGCAATCCCGTCTCACGCAGGAATATCACAATGTCGCGGCTGACGGTGAAAACGATCAGCGCGATCGTCCCGCTCGCCGCCAAGAGGGCGATATCGACCAGTGTCTGCGAGGATTCGATCCGCGGCACGAGATAGGTGAGCGCGCCGACGCCGAAAATCGGCACCAGCCAGGCGACGACTTGTAAGAGCCGCTCCTGCGCCAATTCCGGCGCGTCAGCGAGCCGCATGATAACCGTGCGATGACGAAACGATCCGGCCAGAAAGCCGATCAAAGGCAGCACGAACCCCACTGCCAGCGCTCCTTGCGTCGCGGCGTGGAAATTGCTCTCGGCAAAAAACTGGAACAGGCACGCATAAACGCCGATGAGATTGGCGAGGGTGATGCAAAAGGCGCGACCGGTGTGGAAGACCGCGCGGAAAACCGCGACCACGATCAAGATCGAGACGACGACGATCGCCGCCAGCAGGCCTTCGGTCACGGCGACAGACAGGGCAATGAGGGCGATAAGCGCGCCTGACAGGATCACTTGCCAGGGACGACGACCGATGCCTTTCCTGAGCTTTTGTTGCATCTCCACTTACTCTTTTTATCGCGACCCATGAACATCGGGCGATCGCCGGCGATTTTCATTGATATGCATCAACGAACCGCCCCGAGCTGCGGTTGATCTAGATCAACGCCGATCCCCTCACCCGGTCCAAGCTCGCCTGCCAAGGAGACAAGCGCCATGCTGAATCTCGCTTTGCTTTATCCGCTACCCGTGGCCATCGCGGTGGTAGGGGTTTTCCTGCTTCTGGCCGATGCTCGCGCCGCTGCGCGCACGCAAGCGGTTCGCGTGTCGGTGCGAAACCGCAGCACGCGAAAGCCATTCTGATGCCGGGGACGCTGCGCTTCACGCTTAATCAGAGCGCGGTCGAGATCGACGTGTCCGAGGGCGATTGGCCGCTGCTGTGGACGCTGCGCGATCATTTCGCGCTCAAAGGCACGAAGTTCGGCTGCGGCCACGGCGGCTGCGGCGCCTGCACAATCCAGATCGACGGCCGTGCCGTCACCGCCTGCACTACCCCGACCAAAGACGTCGCCGGCAAAGCCGTGACCACGATCGAAGGTCTTGCGGCACGGCCGGACGAGCCGACGATCCGCGCCTGGCTCGCCGAGCAGGTGCCGCAATGCGGCTATTGCCAGCCGGGCATGCTGATGGCGGCTTCCGCCCTGCTTGCCGAGAATCCGCAGCCGAGCGACGCAGCGATCGACAAAGCCCTGTCCCATGTTCTTTGCCGCTGCGGCACCTATCAGCGCGTGCGCCAAGCCATTCACCTCGCGGCCGAGAAGAATTGGGCCGCGGCGCGCTTTCCCGATGCGCAGCTTCGCCTGGAGCCGGCTCCGCCCGAAGCTGCCGTGCGCTTCAATCCCTGGGTCAAGATCGCCCGCGACGGCACGGTGATCGTCATCGTCGGTCGCCAGGAAATGGGTCAAGGCGTCTCCACCGCGATACCGATGATGGTCGCTGAGGAGCTCGAGGTGCCGCTCGAGCGCGTGCGCTTCGAATTCGCGCCGGCCGATCACGCCTATGACAATCCGATCATCCATCGCCAGATCACCGTCGGCAGCCTTAGCATGCAAACGACCTGGGAGCCGGTACGCAAAGCCGGCGCCGAGGTGCGCGAGCGGCTGATCACGGCGGCGGCGCTCCGCTGGAATGCCGAGCGTGCGGAATGCTTTGCCGAAAGCGGCGTCGTCCGGCATCGGCCGAGCGGACGCGCCCTCGATTACGGCGTGCTCGCGACGGCTGCGGCGGCTCTTCCGGTTCCGGCCGATGCGCCGCTCAAAGGCTTTGACGCGTTCCGCTTGTTGGGCACGCCGACAGCGCGGCTCGATTTGCCGGCGCATGTGAGCGGCCGCAGCGTCTTTGGTCTCGATGTGACCCTGCCCGGTTTGCGCATGGCGGCGATTCGCATGGCGCCCAATCTCGGCGCGAAGGTCGAGCGTGTCGACAGCCATCGCGCCGAAGCCATTCCCGGCGTGCGCAAGATCGTGCGCATTGCGGACGGCGTCGCCGTGATCGCCGACAGCCATTGGGCGGCGCTGCGCGGCCGCGATGCGCTCGATGTCACCTGGAGCGGCGGCGACACCGTCCTTTCAAGCGCCGAAATCGCGCGCCGCTTCCGCGACGCGACCTTGCGCGATCCCAAGATCGAGCGCGACGAAGGCAGCATCCAACCGGCGCTTGCGCTCGCCGATCGCATCGTCGAAGGCCTCTACGAGACGCCTTATCTCGCCCATGCGCCGATCGAGCCGATCAACTGCACCGCGCGCCTCGCCGATGGTGTTTGCGAGGTCTGGGTGCCGACGCAAAGCCCGGGGCTCGCTCAGGAAGCAGCCGCACGCGTGGCCGGCCTGCCGCCCGAAGCGGTGAAGATCCACAGCACCTTCCTCGGCGGCGGCTTCGGCCGGCGCTCGCTTCCCGATGTCGTCGCGCAAGCGGTTGCCATCGCAAAAGCGACCCGCGAGCCGATCCAGCTGCTCTGGACGCGCGACGACGATATCCGGCACGACCACTACCGGCCCGCGAGCCTCGTCGTCATGCGCGGCGCCCTCGATAAGGCGGGGCAACCGACGGCGTGGTCGCAATGCATCGTCGGCGCCGAACTGGCGCATGACGGCGTCGACATCCCGTACGAGATTCCCAACTTACGGGCCGAATATGTCGAAGAGGATGTCGGCGTTCCGACCGGATATTGGCGCTCGGTCGGCGCATCGCAGAATGCTTTCGTCATCGAGGGCTTCATCGATGAGCTTGCCGCCGCAGCGAAGATCGATCCGATCGCTTTCCGCCTGGGGCTTCTGGCGAAATCGCCGCGGCATCGCGCGGTACTCGAGCGCGCCGCCGCGATAGCGCGTTGGAGCGAGCCGGCACCCGAAGGCCGCGGCCGCGGCGTCGCGCTCTATTACGCGCATGGCGGTTGGGCGGCGCAGATCGCCGAAGTCTCGGTCGCGGAAAAGAAGATCACCGTGCATCGCGTCTTTTGCGCCGTCGATTGCGGCTTCACGATCAATCCCGACACCGTGCTGGCGCAGATCGAAGGCGGCATCGCTTTCGGCCTCGGCACCGCGCTCAAGGACGAAATCACCATCGCCGGCGGCCACGTGGTCCAGCATGGCTTCAACGACTACCCGCTGCTCACCATCGCCGAGATGCCGAAAATCGAGGTCGAACTCATGCCGAGCCGCGAGCGGCCGACCGGTGCCGGCGAATGCGGCGTGCCGCCGATCGCGCCAGCGGTCGCGAATGCGGTCTTTGCCGCGACGGGCAAGCGCCTGCGCAGCCTGCCGCTGCGGCTGTGATCCGCGGCTTCAGACGAGCGAAAGCGACGCCACGACGGTCAGCGGATCATCCGGGTTTCTGCGGATCGAGAAACCGAGCTCGCGGCAGAACTTGATCATATTGGTGTTCTCGACGAGCACCCATCCGGTCAGCCGCTTGATGCACTGCTCGCGCGCCGCCTCCACCAGCCGCTGCATCAGCTTCCAGCCGATGCCTTGTCCCTTGCAATCGCTGCGCAGGAGGACGGCGAATTCCGCCTCTTGCGCCACGGCATCGGACATATAGCGGGCAACACCAAGGATCTCTTCCTTGTCGAGCCGCTCGGCGATCAGCGCCATGTCGCTCGTGAAGTCGACCCGGGTGAGCGTCGGGGCCATTTCGGGGCTTATGCCGGGAAGCACGGCGAAGAAGCGGAGACGCAAATCCTCGGGTGTAATTCGCGCGGCGAATTCCATGAGAAGACTCGCATCTGCCGGCCGAAGCGGCCTGATCCTTGTCGATGCGCCCGAAGGCAGGATCGCGACCGTTTCGTGACCGTCGGGATAGATCGTACCTGCCACAACCGGCCGCCTGTCGATATCTGCCGCTTCAGCCTCCCGGGGCAAAAGCGTCGCCCATTGATTCAGGTCAATCGGCCAAAATCCCAATCCCGCATCCTAGCGCCATGACGCGTGAGGAACCGATGATCCGCCCGCTGCGCGCCGGTTGCCAGAACTGACTGCATGGGTTGAGAGCGATCATGCCACGCGGCAAATCTGCTGTCCGGAAGCTTCTTGCCGCGCTGCGCGAACAAAACCGGAGGACGCTGACCGCGCCCGAAGCGCGCGTGATTTGCGAGGCTTACGACATCCTTATACCCGCCGATGGACTCGCGCGGACCGCGGCGCAGGCGGCGCGGATCGCCCGCCATATCGGCTTCCCGGTCGCGATGAAGATCGTCTCGCCGGAAATTCTCCATAAGACAGAGGCCGGCGGCGTGGCGCTCGGCCTGAAGAGCGTGGCCGACGTCATGAAAGCGTTTGCCCGCCTCACCGCAAACGCCCGAAAATTCGACCCCAAGGCGACGCTTGCCGGCATGCAGGTGCAGGCGATGGTTGCGGGCGGCACGGAAGTTATCGTCGGCGCCGTCACCGATCCGAGCTTCGGCAAACTCGTCGCCTTCGGCCTCGGGGGCATTCTGGTCGAGGTGATCAAGGACGTCACTTTTCGTCTTGCGCCCATCGATCGCGACGGCGCGCTCGCCATGCTCGATTCGACGCGCGGCGCCGCGCTCCTCGATGGCGTGCGCGGCGGCAAGCCGGTCGATCGCCGCGCTCTCGCCGCCCTCATCGCCAATGTCTCGACGCTGGTGACGGATTTCCCGGAGATCGCCGAGCTCGACCTCAACCCCGTCTTTGCCGACGATAAGGGCGCGGTCGCGGCCGATATTCGCATTCTCCTCGATTTCGACCCGCCGCCCGAGCGCTATCGCCCGAGCCGCGACGAGATCCTCGCCGCGATGAATCGGATCATGCGGCCCAAAGCCGTTGCCGTGATCGGCGCCTCCACCGAGGACGGCAAGATCGGCAATTCGGTGATGAAGAATCTCATCAACGGCGACTATCAGGGCGCAATCTATCCGATCCATCCCAGCCTCGGCGAGGTGCTCGGCCACCGGGCCTATAGGAGCGTCAAGGACGTGCCGGGCGAGATCGACGTCGCGGTCTTCGCGATTCCCGCCAAGCTCGTCGCCGCGGTGCTGAAAGAGGTCGGCGAGAAGCGAATCCCCGGAGCCGTGCTGATCCCCTCGGGCTTCGCCGAGACCGGCAATGTCGCGGGCCAGAAAGAGCTCCAGGCGATTGGGCGCCGCTACGGCGTGCGGCTGATGGGGCCCAACATCTACGGCTACTACTACACGCCGCAGAATCTCTGCGCGACGTTCTGCACGCCGTACGATTACAAGGGTCACGTCGCGCTGTCGTCGCAATCGGGCGGCATCGGCATGGCGATCATCGGCTTCTCGCGCTCGGCGAAGATGGGTGTCTCGGCGATCGTCGGCCTCGGCAACAAGGCCGATCTCGACGAAGACGATCTCCTCACCTTCTTCGAGCAGGACGACGAGACCCAGATCATCGCGATGCATTGCGAGGATCTGAAGGATGGCCGCGCTTTCGCCGAGGTCGCGCGACGCGTGACCCGGAAAAAACCGGTGCTCATGCTCAAGGCGGGCCGCACCGCGCAAGGGGCGCGCGCCGCCGGATCGCATACCGGCGCACTCGCCGGCGATGACAAGGTCTATGACGACATCCTGCGCGAATGCGGCGTCATCCGCGCGCCGGGCTTGCGCGACATGCTCGACTACGCCCGCGGCCTCGAGAAGCTGCCGACGCCAAAGGGCGAGAATGTCGTCATCATTACCGGCGCCGGCGGCTCGGGCGTGCTGCTCTCGGACGCCTGCGTCGATCATGGGCTGCAGCTGATGCGCATGCCGCCCGATCTCGACCAGGCATTCCGCCAATTCATTCCGCCGTTCGGCGCCGCCGGCAATCCGATCGACATCACCGGCGGCGAGCCGCCCTCGACCTACCGGAACACGATCCGGCTCGGTCTCGCAGATCCACGCATCGACGCGCTCATCCTCGGCTATTGGCACACGATCGTCACGCCGCCGATGGTGTTCGCAAAGCTGGTGATCGATATCGTCGATGAGATGAAGGCGAAGGGGATCGAGAAGCCGGTCGTCGCCTCGCTGGCGGGCGATGTGGAGGTCGAGCAAGCGGCAGAGTTGCTCTATCAGCACGGCATTCCGGCCTATCCCTACTCGACGGAGATCCCTGTCGCCGTGCTCGGCGCCAAATATCGCTGGGCGCGGGGTGCGGGCAAACTCGAGAGCCGACAGGCGCCGAGCCGATGAGCGACGCCACGATCGATCTGACGGCGCTGCTCGACAGCCACAAGCTGGGACGGTTCCACCTCCGGGTGCTGTTCGTTTGCGGCCTCTGCTGCTTCGTCTCCGGCTTTTTCGCCGTCGGAATGGGCTTCATCGTGCCGGTAGCGGCGGCCGCGATGCATCTGTCGCCCGGCGCCTTCGGCCCGGTCTTTTCGGCCATGGGTCTTGGCAGCTTTCTCGGCAGCCTCATCTGCACGCCCGCCGCCGACCGCATCGGGCGCAAGCCCGTCATCCTCGGCGGGCTGCTGCTCGCCGTGCCTTTCCTGTTCCTGATGGCAATGACCGACTCGCTGCTGGTCTTGATCTGGGCGCAGTTCTTTGCCGGCTTCGCGCTGATGGGGACAATCCCGATCGTACTCGCCCTAGCGGGCGAGTTCATGCCGAAGCATTGGCGCGTGACGCTCACCATGTTGGTGTGGATCGGCTTCAATCTCGGCTCGATCGTCACGGGGATCGTCGCATCGCGTCTCGCCTCCGCGGCAGGCGATTGGCACTACCTCTTCGATGTCGGCGGCATGATTGCGATCGCTGCCGTTCCGGTCGTCGCTTTGTTCCTTCCCGAATCGCTCGACTTCCTCGCCGAGATTCCGCGCAGCGAGCGGCGCATAACCCGCATCCTGCGCCGGCTCGATTCATCGATGACGATCCCGGCAAATGCGCGTTTCGTCCTCGAGGAACGCGAAGAGCAGGGTTTCCCGGTCGCGCTCCTGTTTCGCGAAGGCCGCAAATCGCTGACCTTGCTGCTCTGGGCGATGTTCTTCTGCAACATGGTGGCCCTCGTCTTCATCAATAGCTGGCTGGCAACCATCCTCGTCGCTTTCGGCATCGCTAAAGATGTCGCCATCATGACGGCGGCGCTGACGAATCTCGGCGGCATCATCGGCGGCATCGCGGTATCGGAAGCCTGCGATCGCCTGCCGCGGCACCGCTTTGCGCTGCTCGCGACGGCATTCCTGCTGGGCGGCGTCGCCATCGCGTCGATCGCGCAAAGCGGCAGCCGGCCCGAGCTGGCCCTCGCCGCCTCGTTCTTCGCCGGCTTTTTCATCATGGGAACGCAAAACACCGCGAATGCGATCGCGGCAACGATCTACCCCACCGCGATGCGCTCGACCGGCGCGGGCTGGGCCATCGGCATGGGCCATATCGCCCAGATCACGGCGCCGTTGCTCGGTGGGGCGATGCTGGTCCTCGAGTGGTCGCCCACGGCCATGCTGGGGTTGGCGGCATTGACGCCGTTGGTCGCGGCGCTCGCCGCCTGGCGCATCGGCCGCAGCGCCGCGCCCGTCGCCAATTGATTCAGATCAACGCACGCTCCTCGCCTCCTGGCAGGTTGAATCCGCACCGGCAAGAGGAGGAATCTCCATGAAACATCTCATTGTCGTCGCCCATCCCAATGCGAAGAGCTTCACGCATGCGCTGGCGGATGCCTACGCCGCCGAGCTCGTGACGATGGGCCACGAATTCGAATGCCGCGATCTCTACGCCATGGGCTTCAATCCCGTGCTGCAGGCATCCGAACTCAACGCGCAGGCCCTGGCCGATGCGCAGGCCGAGCAGGAATTCGTCAAAACGGCGGATGCCACCGCGTTCTTCTACCCGCTGTGGTGGGCATCGATGCCGGCAATCCTCAAAGGCTATATCGACCGCGTCTTCACGCACGGCGTCGCCTATCGCTTCGAGGGCAACGTCATGCGCGGGCTGTTGAAGGGACGAACCAATCTGCTCGTGACGATCTCCGCGGCGCCGCGACGCGTCATGCAGGAAGCCGGCGAATGGGATGCGATCCGCGCCATCCAGGACAACCATATCTTCCATAGCGTGGGCCTGACCCTCGCCGATCATCTGCATTTCGGCGAAGTGGTTCCCGGCATGAGCGCGACGATCGCGCGCGCGCATCTCGAGACGATCCGCGCCGCGGCGCATCGGCATTTTCCCCCGAGCGGTTCGCGCGCCGCCTGACCCCATTTCTCCTTTCGCATGACAAAAGGCGGCTTCTTCGGCCGCCTTTTGCAGTTTTATGACGGCCGGCCAAGGGCTTGGGAACGTCGCGCCGATTGATCTACGTCAATGGGCCCAGCCGGCAAAAGATCATCCTTCGTCCAGCGCAACCTTGCTCCTCGGAGGAATCGCCATGTCTCTCGCCGAAACGCAAACGCCGCAAGCCCCCACGATCGATGTGCCCGAGTTGATCTCGCAGCACAAACTCGGCGGCTACCAGATTTGGGTCTTGTTCATCTGCTCGGTGATGATGTTCTCGAGCGGCTTCAACATGCTGACGCTCGGCTACATGGCGCCGGCGGTGACCGCGGATCTCCATCTCGCCCCCGGCGCGCTCGCCCAGGTCTTCTTCGCCATGGGGCTCGGCTCGCTGGCGGCCGCCTTCATCTGGGGACCCATCGCTGACCGGGTTGGCCGCCGTGCCGTTATCCTCGGCACGCTCATCTGCGCCGTTCCCTTCATTTATCTTTGCAGCACGGCCACGACGCTCACCCAACTCATGTGGTACGCGGCGTTCGCCAATTTCTGTCTCGCGGGTCCGCAATACAATTGCATGGCACTCGCCAGCGATTTTATGCCGAAGCACCTCAAGGTCACGCTGACCGTGCTGGTGTGGACCGGCTTCTCGATTGGAACGATCCTAATCAGCCCTTATGCGGCCTATGTCGTCGGCGAAGTGGGCTGGCGCTCAGTCTATCATTTTAACGCCTTCATGCCCGTCGTTCTCGCGGTCATCGCGCTGTTGTGGCTGCCGGAATCGCTGCGTCAGCAGATCGCGCATGGCGCCAAGAGCACGCAGATCGCGAAGACCTTGGCGAAGATGTATCCCGATCAGAACATCTCGCCCAACGCACGGTTCATCAGCTCCGAGCGGCGGCCGCAAGGCTTTCCGGTTGGCGAGCTGTTTACCGAAGGCCGGGCGACATTCACGTCGCTGCTCTGGATCATGGGCTTTGCCAACATGATCGCGCTCATGTTCATGAACAGCTGGCTGACGACGATCCTGAAGAATGCCGGTTTCAGCATCGGAATCGCGATCCTGATCGCGGCGGTCGTGCATGTCGGCGGCATCATCGGCGGCATCTGCATCTCGGATGCTTTCGACCGCTTCACCCGCGGCCGCTTCTACGTTCTCGCATCAGCCTATGCGCTCGCGGCGTTGTTCGTCGCCAGCGTCGGCTATTCAGGCGCCGATCTCGTTTGGACCACGGTCGCCGTCTTTGTCGCCGGCTTCTTCCTCTACGGCGTCCAGAACTCGTTCAACGCCGTCACCGCGGTGCTCTACCCGACCGCGATGCGCTCGACCGGCGCCAGCTGGGCCCAGGGCATCAGCGGCATCGGCCAGCTCGTCGGCCCGGTGCTCGGCGGCATCCTCCTGAGCCTGCATTGGTCCTCGAGCCAGCTGCTCTATCTCATCGCCTTCATGCCGCTGATCTCGGCCGTCTGCGCGGCGGTCATGGGCATCGGCCATGAGGCGCCCGAAAGCGAGCTCGAAGGCCCGAGCGGCGCAGTCCGTAAGTAAGCCCAGCTTCGATCAAGGACACGCAATCATGACGAACGTCCTCATCATCGACACGCAGCCGGAGCCGATCCGGGTGGAGTACCTCGCCCATCTGCGGGAGAAATTCCCCGAGCTCACGGTCAACCTGATCGATCATCACAGCAAGTCCAAGCCCTTCGCGCCGAATGTCGATGTCGTGATCGCCTTCGGTCCGATGATGGCGGATCACGTCTTGCAGGAGAATCCGAACATCAAGTGGATTCACTGCCTGACGACCGGAACGGACGGGGTGGACGACCTCCCCTCGCTCCGTCCGGAGATCCTGGTCACGAGCTCGCACGGCATCCACGGCGACACTGTGTCCGAGCACACGCTCATGCTGATGCTGGCGTTGAGCCGGCATCTCCAGGATCACGTGCGGGCGCAGGACCGGCACAAATGGGCGACCGATCCGGCGCATCTGCTGCACGGCAAGCAGGTCGGCATCTTCGGCATGGGCGCGATCGGCGAAGGTCTCGCGCCGCGGGTCAAAGCCATGGGCATGATCGTCCACGCGATTGACCCCGTTCGCCGGAAAGTCGACGGCGTCGACAAGTGGCATCCCTGGACCGACGCCGAAGAACTCCTGCCGCAGCTCGACTATGTCGTCGTGCTGATGCCGCTGACGCCGAAAACCCGCGGCATCTTCGACGCAAAGCTGCTCGGCAGGATGAAGCCGACCGCGTATTTTATCAATGTGGCGCGCGGTCCGATCGTTGATCAGAACGCGCTGATCGATGTCCTGAAGAACCGGAAGATCGCCGGCGCCGGGATCGATGCGACGACCCCCGAGCCGCTGCCGGAAGACAGTCCCCTCTGGGATCTCAAGAACTGCATCGTCACGCCGCACAACGCCGGACCGTTCGACGAATACGCGAAGTACTGCTTTCCGATCCTCGACGAGAACATGCGTCGCTTCCTCGCCGGCGACCGGAACCTCATCAACCTCGTGGAACACCAAACCCCGCACGCCAAGGCGTGAGGAAGAGGAGAACGACCATGCTCGAACCCAATCCCCGTCTCAATACGCCGATTTCGTCCCAAGAGCTCGAGCGCCGCTGGAGTGCGGTGCGCCAGGCGATGGCCGCGCAGAAGATCGATGTCCTGCTGATGCAGAACAACAACGATCACATGGGCGGCTACGTGAAATATTTCACCGACATCCCGGCCGGCAACGGCTATCCGCTGACCGTCGTTTTCCCGGCGGATGACGGGATGAGCACCGTCAGTCAGGGCCCCTTCGGCCTCGACCGCAAGCTGCCGCCCGAGGGCGACGACCAGTTCCGGGGCGTTGCGCGCGTGCTCGGCACGCCGAGCTTCGCGAGCTGCGACTACACGCTCGACTACGACGCCGAACTCGCCGCCAAAGCGCTCGCGCCCTACGGCCAGAAGACGATCGGCATCGTCGGCCGCGGCTCATTGCCGATGTCGATGATCGACCACGTGCGCAAGCAATATCCGCAAGCGAAGATCGTCAATGCGACGGATCTGGTCGACCGGATCAAATGCGTCAAAAGCGCCGAGGAGATCGCCTTGGCCCGGCGCACCGCGGCGATCCAGGACGCGGCGATCGATGCCGCCATGAAGGCCGCCGTGCCCGGCAAGAAGGACGTCGAGATCGGCGCGCTCGCCGAGGAGGTCATCCACGATCTGGGCGGCGAGGCCGGCATCTATCTCTGCTCGTCCTATCGGCCGGGTGCGCCTTCGGGCCACGTGCCGCGGCACCTGCAGCAACGCGTGATGCAGGCGGGCGACGTCTATACGCTTCTGGTCGAGACCAACGGCCCGGGCGGCTTCTACACCGAGATCAGCCGCACGATCGTCCTGGGCAAGGCAAGCCAGGAGATGAAGGACGAATTCGCCTTCGTGCTCGAAGCGCGCAAATTCGCCCTCGGCCTCCTGAAGCCGGGCGCCGTCTGCAAGGACATCTGGAACGCCTATAACGACTTCATGCGCAAGAACGGCCGCCCCGAAGAGCAGCGCCTGTTCTTCCATGGCCAGGGCTACGACCTGGTCGAGCGGCCGCTGGTGCGGGTCGACGAGCCGATGCCGATCCAAGCGAATATGTGGTTCGCCTGCCATCCGACCTATTTCACGAAGAACTATTTCGCGACCTATTGCGACGACTATCTCGTCACCGAAACCGGGGTCGAGCGGCTACACAAATACCCCGAAAAATTCTTTGAGCTCGCCTGAGTCGAGTGACATAGATCAATCGGGATCGATCAAGCGTGCGCATAATGCGGGTGTCGCCAACCGCGACACCTCCCTGAACTTGGCCCCAGCCGCTTCGGTGGCTGGGGTTTTTGTTGCCGACGACAAGGCAGCGCCCCGGAGTCGATCGCAATCGACCCGGGACCTCGTCGCAGTTGGGGCTCGGCTGATGGGTATGAGCGCGGCGGAGCAGCCGCAGGGACGCAACTGCCCGATCGCCGCTCGATGAGCCTCAGTGCGCCAGCAGGACCGGCAGAAGGCTGCTGGCAACGACTTCGCGTGTCGCGCCGCCGAACAGGAACTCGCGCCACGGCGTGTGCCCGTAGCCGCCCATGGCGAGAAGATCGGCCCCTTCCTCTGCGGCGGCGGTCAACAGCTGATATCCCATGCCAAGGCCGGCGCGGCTGCCGAGATGCACACGTCTTGCCTTGATGTCGTGCCAGGCGAGGTAGTCGACCGCCGCTTTTGCGCTCTCTTGGTGCTCGTCGCCGATCGTCAGGACCAACGTCTCGCGCGCGGTGCCGAGAAACGAAAGCGCGCCGGTCATCGCCCGCACCGCTTCGGCCGAGCCGTTCCACCCGAGGGCGACGCGCTCGGCGATGGTCTTCGGCATCGTCGCCGGCGCCAGCAGCACTGCGCGACCGGATGAGACCAGCGCCTCTTCGATGACATCGGAATGCGACTGCTCCACGACGCGCTCGGACCGGCCGAGGACGACGAGATCGAAAAACCGCGCCCGCCGGGCCACCAGTGTCGGCGCGAAGCCCGTCTCTTCGCGCCAATCGGCCGAGGCGGCGATGCTTCCCGGCAAAGCGTCCGCCGCTTGCGGCGTGAGGCTCATGCCGTGCTGGCGGAGGGCAGCGACGAAATCGGCTTTGACCTTTGCCGCGACGGCGGCGGCGTCTTTATCGAATTTCTCGATGAACGTATCGGTCAGGGTGGCGCCGATCGTGTCATAGCGCAAAAGCTCGAAAAGATCGGGTTTTGCATGAAAGCCCTCGATATGGGCCTCGAAACGGCGCGCCACGGCACAGGCGAACTCGACCGCGCCGGCGCTGGCGCTCCCGCCGCTTGCGGCGGCTAGGACGGTTTTGATGGCAACCATGATGCAAAGGACCTCCTTCAAGGAAGTTCCCAGCCTCGCCCCGCCCTTCCACCGCAACATTGATTTACATCAACGCGCCCCGGCAGGGCGGAAACGCCGCGGCGATTGATCGAGATCAACCCGGAATTGGTGCGATTCCCCCATTCTCGATCCGCGCAGCCGACCGTGCCGGGTTTCCGGAAAGGCGTCCACCATGTCCAATTCCGTCAAGAACCTCCTCTTCGCCGTGATTGTCGGCTTATTGATGATCGCGCTTTTCGGCATCGCGATCCGTCCGACGCCGCCGGCCCCCGCCAGGATCACCTATTCGGCCTTCGTTGCCGACGTCGCGAGCGGCCAGGTCCAGGACGTCACCGTTCAAGGCAGCAACATCGTCGGCAAATTGAACAATGGCGATAAGTTCTCGACCTTTGCCCCGAACGATCCCGGGCTTCCCGATCGCCTGATCGCCAAGGGCATTCAGGTCAGCGTATTGCCCTCGGTCGAGGATTCCCCGTCGCTCGGCGGCGTGCTGCTGTCGCTGGCGCCGATGCTGCTGATGATCGGCCTGGTGATTTTCTACATGCGTCAATCGCCGGGTTCGGGCGCCAAAGGTCTCATGAGCTTCGGCAAGAGCCGCGCCCGGCTCGAAAACGATAAAGGTCATCCGGTCACCTTCAACGACATCGCCGGCATCGATGAAGCCAAGCAGGAGCTCGAGGAGATCGTCGAGTACCTGAAGGACCCGCAGAAATTCCAGCGTCTCGGCGGCAAGATCCCGAAAGGCGTGCTGCTCGTCGGCCCGCCGGGCACCGGCAAGACGCTGCTCGCCCGCGCCATCGCCGGCGAAGCCAACGTGCCGTTCTTCACCATCTCGGGCTCAGACTTCGTCGAGATGTTCGTCGGCGTCGGCGCCAGCCGCGTCCGCGATTTGTTCGAGCAAGGCAAGAAGAACGCGCCGTGCATCATCTTCATCGACGAGCTCGACGCGGTCGGCCGTCATCGCGGCGCCGGCTTGGGCGGCGGCAATGACGAGCGCGAGCAGACCCTCAACCAGCTGCTGGTCGAGATGGACGGGTTCGAGGCGAATGAAGGCGTGATCCTCATCGCCGCGACCAACCGGCCCGACGTGCTCGACCCGGCGCTGCTGCGGCCCGGCCGCTTCGACCGGCAAGTCGTCGTGCCGAACCCGGATATCACGGGGCGCGAGCAAATCTTGAAGGTCCATATGCGCAAGGTGCCGTTGGCGTCCGACGTCGATCCGCGCATCATCGCGCGCGGCACGCCGGGCTTCTCCGGCGCCGATCTCGCCAACCTCGTCAACGAGGCGGCGCTGCTGGCAGCCCGCAAAGGCAATCGATCCGTAACCATGGCCGAATTCGAAGAGGCCAAGGACAAGGTCATGATGGGCGCCGAGCGGCGCTCGATGGTCATGACCGAGGAGGAGAAGAAGCTCACCGCCTATCACGAAGGCGGCCACGCCCTCGTGATGCTCTATGCCGAAGGCCACGAGCCGCTGCACAAGGTCACGATCATTCCCCATGGCCGCGCGCTCGGTATCACGATGTCATTGCCCGACCGCGACAAGTACAGCCGGTCGCGGCTCGAGTTGAGGGCAACGCTGGCCGCGCTCTTCGGCGGCCGCGTCGCCGAAGAGATGGTCTTCGGTGCCGATCGTGTCACGACCGGCGCATCCGACGATATCCGTCGCGCCACCGAGCTCGCGCGCCGCATGGTCACCGAGTTCGGCTTCTCCGACAAGCTCGGCCCACTGCGCTACAGCGAGAACGAGGAAGAGGTCTTTCTCGGCCGCTCGGTGACCCAGCACAAGAACGTCTCCGATGCGACCGCCAAGCTCATCGACGAGGAGATCCGACGTGTCGTGGAAGAAGGCGAGGCAACCGCCCGCCAAATCCTGACCGACCACCTCGCCGAGCTGCATGCGCTCGCCGCCGGTCTGGAAGAATTCGAGACGCTGACCGCCGACGAAATCCGCAAAATCATCCGCGGCGAGAAGCTCGTGCGTCACGCCAGCGGCCCGACCGTGCCGGCCGTCGCACCACCGAGCGCGCGCCCGCTCGCCACCGATGGCGGGCAGAAGCCGGTCGGCGGCTTCGAGCCCGAACCGCAACCCGGCCGTTGAGCCTTCCGCGGTGGTGATGATTTGATGGATCAGGCCGGCAGCCATAGCCCGTCGCCTGCACCGGTCCCAGCATTAGGCCTCACCAGTGCCGAAGCACGGTCCCGATTGCAGCAATTCGGCCGCAACACGACAGCCGATGACAGCCGGCCGAGTTGGCGACGCATCCTCGACAAATTCATCGCGCCCGTGCCGCTGCTGCTCGAAGCGACGATCTTGTTGCAACTCGCCCTCGGCGAAGAGATCCAAGGCGCGGTGATCGCTATCCTCCTCGTGTTCAACGCCGCTTTGAGCTTTTTTCAGGAAAGCCGCGCGCAAGCCACCCTCGTCGCGTTGAAATCGCGCCTCGCCTTGATGGCCAGCGTGCGGCGCGACGGCCAATGGCAGACCATCCGAGCGGCCGATCTCGTCCCCGGCGACATCGTCAAGCTGTCGCTCGGGCATGTGGTCGCGGCGGACACCCGATTGCTCGAGGGCGAGGTGCTGCTCGATCAGTCCATGCTGACCGGCGAATCCCTGCCGATCGAAGCCGATCGCGGCTATCTCGCCGTTGCGGGAGCGCTGGTGCGGCGCGGCGAGGCCGTGGGCGAGGTCACGGCGACGGGCGCGCGCACGGCCTCCGGCCGGACCGCCGAACTGATCCGCACCGCGAGCGTCCCGAGCTCGCAGCAAAAAGCCGTCTTCGCGCTGGTGCGCAATCTCGCCTTTGTCAGCGTCGCCGCGGTCGTCGTTCAGCTCGTCTATGCCTGGACCATGCATCTGGGGCGGAGCGATGTCATTGCGCTGACCGTCACGGCGTTGCTCGCCGCGATTCCGGTCGCGCTCCCTGCGAGCTTCACGCTCACGAGCGCCCTCGCCGCCCGGGCCCTGGCGCGGAAGGGCGTATTGCCGACCCGCCTGTCGGCCATCGACGAAGCGGGCTCGATGGATGTGCTTTGCGCCGACAAGACCGGCACGCTGACGCGCAACGAGCTCGCCGTCTCGCGTGTCGTGCCGGTCGGCGATCAGGCTCTCGTCTTGGGCATGGCCGCGCTTGCCAGTTCGGATGGCGGCCAGGATCCGGTTGATGCAGCGGTCCGCACCGCCGCGGCCCGTGAATCAGCCGCGAGTCTGCCGGTGCTAATGCACTTCAAGCCTTTCGATCCCGCAACGAAGATGGCCGAAGCGGCCGCCAAGGACGGGAGCGGCAAGACGCTCCGCATCGTCAAAGGCGCTTACGCGGTGGTCGCAAGCCTGGCGCAATCCACCGCGGCGCAGCCGGCGGCAGAAGCGCTCGAAGCGGAAGGCTTTCGCGTGCTCGCCGTGGCCGTGGGCGACGGCGAGCCGTTGCAGATCATCGGCCTCATCGCGCTCAGCGATCCGCCACGCGAGGATTCGGCGCAGCTCATCACCGAGCTGAAATCGATGGGTATCGAGACGGTGATGGTCACGGGCGATGCACCGGCCACCGCCGCGGTCGTCGCCCGCGCGATCGGATTGAGCGATACGGTTTGCTCGGGGCGGCCGGCCGAAGGAGCGGTCAGCGCCGATCGTTTCGGGGTTTATGCCGGCATCCTGCCCGAGGACAAGTACGACATCGTGCAGGCCTTGCAGCGCGCGGGGCACATCGTCGGCATGTGCGGCGACGGCGCGAACGATGCCCCGGCGCTGCGCCAGGCGCAGATCGGCATCGCCGTCGCGACCGCGACGGATGTCGCGAAATCGGCGGCCGGCATCGTCCTGACGGCACCGGGACTCGCCGGCATCGTCGCCGCCGTGCATCAGGGGCGGCATACCTTCCAGCGCATTCTCACCTTCACGCTCGGCATGGTGACGCGGAAGGTCAACCAAATGCTGTTCCTGACCATCGGGCTGATGATCAGCGGCCACGCCATTCTGACGCCCGGCCTGATGGTGCTGCTGCTGACGACCGGCGAATTTCTGGCGCTGACCTCTTCGACCGACAACGTGCGCGAATCGTCCGTGCCCAATCGTTGGCGCATCCCCAATGTGACGATGGTCGGCATCGTCCTCGGCTTTTGCGACCTGTGCTTCTGCAGCACGGCGCTGGCGATCGGCAAGTTCGTCCTCGGCTTCGGCGCCGAGCAGCTGCAGACGCTCACCGCCGTGGTGATGGTGTTCAGCGGCCAGGCGATCATGTATGTCGCGCGCGAGCGCAGCCGGCTGTGGCGTTCCTGGCCCAGCAAATGGCTGGCGCTCTCCTCGACCACCGATCTGGTTTTTATCGCCGCGCTGGCCGTGTTCGGCTGGATCATGACCCCGATTCCGCCGACCGCGATCTTGGACGTCCTGGTCGGCGCGATCGGCTTCGCGCTCCTGATCGACCAAGTGAAGGTCGCGCTTTTCCGGCGTTTTCGGATCGTCTGATGCGTCTCGCAGCGTTGATCCAGATCAATTCGATGGCGGCTGTCGTCCTTATACTCGGGGCGTTTCCAAGGATACGACGATGGCAAATTCGCGCGAGCGCCGGCAACCCAATGCGCCCCGGCATGAGATTCCCGGAACGCCGGTTTTCGACGGCGATATGGCCCGGAAGGCCTATGCCCTCAACAAGATGTGCTTCTCCTTCAACAGCGCCAAGAACCGCGACGCTTTTCGCGCGGATGAAGAGACCTATTGCCATAAGTACGGATTGAGTCAGGCGCTTTGCGACCTGATCCGCCGCCGCGATGTGCTCGCCCTCGTCGAAGCCGGCGGGAATATCTATTACCTCGCCAAGCTCGCGGGCATTTGGGGCATGGGCGTCCAGGATCTCGGCGCACAACAGACCGGGATGAGCGTCTCGGCTTTCAAAGAAAAACTGTTGGCGGCGGGGCGGTGACCATGGCGCAGATCGTTGGCGGCATCGCCACATCGCACATACCCTCGATCGGCAACGCAATCGCCAAGGGGCTGCAACACGATCCCTATTGGCGGCCATTCTTTGCGGGTTTCGACCCGGTCCGCCAATGGCTCGGCAAGGTCAAGCCCGATGTAGCCGTGGTCGTCTACAACGATCACGGCCTCAATTTCTTTCTCGACAAGATGCCGACTTTCGCGGTCGGCGCGGCCAAGACCTACCGCCACGCCGACGAAGGCTGGGGCCTGCCGATCTCGCCACCCTTCGCCGGCGACGCCGCTTTCTCGTGGCACCTCATCGAGGCGCTCGTGGCTGACGAATTCGACATCGTCACCTGTCAGGAAATGCTGGTCGACCATGCGCTGACGGTGCCGATGGCGCTGCTTTGGCCCGACGGCAAGGCGGCGCCGGCCGCCATCGTTCCCCTCGTCGTCAACACCGTGCAGCATCCCTTGCCCTCCCCGAAGCGTTGCCTCGATTTCGGCCGCGCCATCGGCCGGGCCATCGCATCCTACGAGCGCGATCTGCGGGTCGTGGTGATCGGCACGGGCGGCATGTCGCACCAGCTCGAAGGCACGCGCGCAGGTTTCATCAACAAGGAATTCGATCTCTTCTGCCTGGAGAAGATCGTCCGCGCACCCGAGATTTTTGCCGGCTACAGCATCGCGCAATTGGTGGAGCTGGCCGGCTCGCAAGGAGTCGAGTTTCTCAATTGGCTCGTCATGCGCGGCGCGCTCACCGGCCAGGTGACGCAAATCCACCGCAACTATCATGTGCCGATCTCGAACACCGCCACCGGTCTGCTCGCGCTCGAGAATACGCCGATCGCGGCGCGGCAGCTGAGCCTCGCGACCGTCTAGGAGCGAGCTCGGCTCAGCGCGTGGTGCGGAGGCTTTCGATATAGGCGATCACGTCCGACGCTTCCTGCGGCGAGAGCACCAGGGAGGGCATGGTCGGATGGGGATTAGTGAGCCAGACGATCAGGCTGAACGGCGTGGTCGACGGCATATTCGCTACCGCCTGAAAGTCGGGCGCCACCGAGAAACGCGTCGTCGATTGTTGATTGGGCGCCACGACGTGGCACGGGCGGCAATTGTCGAAGGCAAAATCGCGGCCGCGTCGGGCATTCCCTTGCGTGTCCGACACCTGAGCGATCCCGGCAAGGCCGAAACGCGGCGGCGTCGGAGGCGCTTCGCTGACGGACGTCGGCGATTGCGCCGGCACGGCCGATTGCGGCCGCGGCGCGGGCAAGAACACGGCGCGCGGCGCCATCACGTCGTCTTGGACACCAGAGCTGGGCGCGGCTGTGCCGGGATTGGCGCTGTTACCGTTGCAGCAGGCGAGGACGAGCACGGCCGCGGTAAAGGAAAGCTTCGAGAAGCCAGAGCGGATCATCGTTGCCTCACAGATGCTGGGCGTCGATGTCTGAGCAGTTGTAGCCGAGCTCGGCGAGCCCCTCTTCGAGGTAGTCTCCCAGCGCCGGCATGCCCATGAGATAGGCCGCCGCCGGCCCGCTGCGCGACGTCCGCGCGAGCGCCTGCGCTTGTGCCCATTCGATGCGGGTAAAATCGCCGCGCCCGACCCAGGCCAGCGCAACGAGATCAACTGCCTCGTCCTCGTTGAGGATTTCGATGGCGCCACGCAGCTCCTCGAATGTCGGATCGTCGGCGTAATCTTCGAGGATCTCGCGCTCGCCATCGTCGGTTTCGTTCGATCCTGGATCGGGCTCGACCGGGTCGACCTTGGCGTCGAATTCGCGGGCCTTGACGATGATGAAGCAGACCTTCGACGGCTCGATGTTGATCGCGAC
>Ga0335085_10005618_pt1 | contig 20056 bp, 17 predicted proteins | sample Lox_Sample_45_FD_206712 | JGI IMG/M metagenome (GOLD analysis project Ga0335085, IMG submission 206712) | Soil microbial communities from Loxahatchee National Wildlife Refuge, Florida, United States - Lox_Sample_4.5 | ecosystem: Environmental > Terrestrial > Soil > Wetlands | place: USA...
AGCGCGTTTCTGCCGCGCCGGCGCGCGCGCTCGCGCTCGACTACGACGGCACGCTGGCCCCGTTCCGCGTCGAACGCGGCCGGGCCGCTCCGTTTCCCGAGGCCTGGGCGATCCTCTCCCGCATCGCCCGCTCGGGCCGCTCCCGCGTGGCCCTCGTGAGCGGCCGGCCCCTGCGAAACCTCGAAAGCCTCATCGGCTCGCCCGCGGGCATCGAGCTGTGGGGCTCCCACGGCGCCGAGCGCCTCCGGCGGGACGGGTCCTGCGAGGTTGCTCCGGCCCCGGAGGCCGCCTCGCGCTTCCTCCACGAGGCCGAGGTCTGGCTGACGGAGCGCGGGTGGGGTCCGTTCATCGAGCGCAAGCCGTACGGCGTGGCGGTTCACGGTCGCGGCGAAAGCCCCGCCGACTTCTCGGTCGTCCGCGCCCTGATCATCGAGAGCCTCGAAGACCAGGCATGGGACTCGGCGTGCGAGCTGCTTTCCTTCGACGGCGGCGTGGAGATCCGGCCGCGGAACCATCAGAAAGGCAGCGTCATCCAGACGCTCGCGGAGGAATGCCGCGGGCTCGCCGTGATGGCTTATCTCGGCGACGACACGAGCGACGAGGATGCGTTCCGCTCCGTTCGCGCCTTCGGCGTTGCGGGCCTGGTCCGGGAGCAGCCCCGGCCAACCGAAGCCGACTTCTGGATCCGTCCGCCCGGAGAGCTCCTCTGGTTCCTGGAGGAGTGGGAGAAAGCCGAGAGCGCCAGCGAGGAGAGGGCGTCGCAATGAATCTCGTCGTCGTATCCAATCGCCTGCCGTTCGTCGTTTCGCGTGGCGAAAACGGAGTCCGCATCGAGCCCGGCTCGGGAGGCCTCGTCACGGCTCTGCGCCCGGTCCTATCCGATCGGGGCGGCTGCTGGGTGGGCTGGACGGGCGCCTCGGACCCGTCGGGCGAGGCAGGGGCCGAGGAGGCTCTCTCGGCATCCCGCCATCGCCTGGGCTACGAGCTCGTCCCGGTGGCGCTGAAGGCCAGCGAGTGCGACGGCTTCTACCACGGCTTTTCCAACGAAGTCCTGTGGCCTCTCTTTCACGACCTGCTGCCCCTCTGCCGGTTCAGCTCCCGCAACTGGTCCGTCTATGAAGCGGTGAATCGCAAGTTCGCGGAGGTCGCCGCGCGGCATTGCGGGCCGGACGACTTGATGTGGTTTCAGGACTACCACCTCATGACCGCGGCGAGAGAGCTGCGCGAGATCGGCGTGCGGTCGCGCCTGGCCTTCTTTCTGCACATCCCCTTTCCTCCGCCGGACATCTTCCTGAAGCTGCCCTGGCGGTTCGCCATCCTTCGGGCGCTGCTCGACTACGACCTGGTCGGCTTCCAGACGATGCGCGATCGGCGCAATTTCCTGCACTGCGTCCGGTTGCTCGTGCCCTCCGCCGACGTCTCGGGCAAGGGCGCTGTCGCCTCGGCGCAGCTCGAAGGCCGCGAGATCCGCGTGGGCGCCTTCCCGATCGGAATCGACGCCGAGCACTTCGAGCGGCTCGCCGGAGACCCGGATGTCGAGGCCAAGGCGAAGAGCCTGCGCACCGACGAGGCGGGCCGGAAGATCGTTCTCGGCATCGACAGGCTCGACTACACGAAGGGAATCCCGGAGAAGCTCGAGGCCTTCCGCGCGCTCCTGACCGAGCACCCGGAATGGCGTGAGAACGTGACCTTCTTCCAGGTCGTCATTCCGAGCCGCGAGGACGTGCCTCGCTACCGAGAGCACCGCACCCTGATCGAGACCCTGGTCGGCGAAATCAACGGCCGATTCACGGTCTCGGGCTGGGTGCCGATTCACTACATCTATCGAAGCCTCGAAGGACCGCGCCTGCCGGCCTACTACCGGGCCGCCGACGTCGCGTTCGTCACTCCCCTCAAGGACGGCATGAACCTCGTCGCCAAGGAATACTGCGCGACCCGGGTCGACCGCGACGGGGCCCTCATCCTGTCCGAATTCGCAGGCGCCGCCGCCCAGCTCCAGGGGGGCGCGCTGCTCGTCAACCCGTTCGACGTGGACGGCATGGCGGCGGCCCTCGACCGGGCGCTCCGGCTCTCCCCCGTCGAGCGCCGCTCCCGGATGACCAGGCTGCACCGGACCGTGCGAGAGCACGACGTCTATCGCTGGGTGTCTTCGTTTCTGGAGGCCGCGGTCTCGAAAGACCTGGATGACTTCCCGCGGCTCGAGGAATACGTCCCCGAGGCGGTGGCGCGGTGAGCTACCTGCCGATCGAGCACCACGGCATCATCGGGGATCTCCACACGGCGGCCCTGGTGGGCATGGACGGGTCCATCGACTGGCTCTGCCTGCCGTACTTCGACTCCCCGAGCGTCTTCGCGTCCATCCTGGACGACGAGAAGGGCGGGGTCTTCCGGATCGCCGCCGTCTCGCCCGAGGCGCGCCGCCGCCAGATGTACCTGCCGGACTCGAATGTGCTGCTGACGCGTTTCCTGACGCCCGACGGCGTGGGAGAGGTCGTCGACTTCATGCCCATCCACGATCGGGAAGGCGGCAAGAAGACAGAGGATCACCGCATCGTCCGCATCGTCCGCGGCGTGCGCGGCTCGATCCCCTTCCGCATGGAGTGCCGGCCGGCCTTCGACTACGCCCGTCTGCCCTCCCGGATCGCCCGGACCGCCGGCAGATTTCGCTTCTCCGCGCGCGGCCACGTGATGGACCTTAAGACGCCGCTCGAATGCCGCGAGGAAGACGGCGGCCTTGCGGCGGACTTCGTCCTGCAGGAGGGAGCAGAGATCCCGGTCGTGCTCGCCCTGGCGGAGGACGGCGCGGCGGACAGCGAGGACGACCTCCTCGGACGCTGCCAGGAGGAATTCCGCGCGACCTTGCGCTTCTGGCAGGGCTGGATCGGCCGCAGCCACTACCAGGGGCACTGGCGGGAGATGGTCAAACGCTCCTGCCTGACCCTGAAGCTCCTGACCTTCGCCCCGACGGGCGCGATCGTCGCGGCCCCGACGACCAGCCTGCCCGAGGTCATCGGCGGCGGCCGGAACTGGGATTACCGGTACACGTGGATCCGGGACGCGGCCTTCGTCGTCTACGCCTTCCTTCGGGTCGGCTTCACGGGAGAGGCCGAGCGGTTCCTCCAGTTTCTCGAAGCGCGGTGCCGCGAGCTCGACCCGAAGGCGGGCCTGCAGGTGATGTACGGCATCGACGGCCGCTCCGGCATTCCGGAGGTCGCGCTCGACCACCTGTCGGGCTACCGCGGCTCCCGGCCGGTGCGCGTCGGCAACGCGGCCGCCCACCAGTTTCAGCTCGACATCACCGGCGACCTGATGGACGCCGTCTACCTGTACAACAAGTACTGGCAGCCGGCGTCGCACGAGCTCTGGGTCACGGTGCGCGGCCTGGCGGACTGGGTCTGCGACCACTGGCGCGAGCCCGACGAGGGTATCTGGGAGGTCCGGGGCGGCCGCCGGCAGTTCACCTTTTCCAAGCTGATGAGCTGGGTGGCTCTCGACCGGGCGCAGCGCCTGGCGACCAAGAGAAGCCTGCCGGGGGAGATCGGCCGGTGGATCCAGAACCGGGACGAGATCTACGAAGCGATCATGAGCCGCGGGTTCTCGCAGCGCAAGAAGTCCTTCGTCCAGGCTCTGGACTCCGAGCTGCTCGACGCCTCGATGCTGCTGGCGCCGATGGTCAAGTTCGTCTCCCCCTCCGATCCCCGGATGCTGGGCACGCTCGACGCGATCCAGCGCGAGCTCGAGAGCGATCACCTCGTCCGGCGGTACGACCCCCGGACCTCGCCCGACGGGCTGGACGGGCAGGAGGGAACGTTCTCGATGTGCACGTTCTGGCTCGCCGAGGCGCTGGCCCGGGCGGGCCGCATCGAGGCGGCCCGCCTCACGTTCGAAAAGATGCTGGGATACGCCAACCACCTGGGGCTCTATGGAGAGGAGATCGGCCCGACCGGCGAAACGCTGGGCAACTTTCCCCAGGCCTTGACGCATCTCGCGCTGATCTCCGCTGCCGTCAACATCAGCCGTGCCTTGGACGGCGCCTCCGAAGGCGTCGCCCAGTGGCACGCGGCCCTCGACTGAGCAGTGCGTTAAGCTCCATTCATCTTGGTCGCCGGGATCAAGAGGAGAGACCCCGCCTTCGCCGCCGGCTTCGGCCTGGTCGTGGCGCTCCTGATCGTGCTCGCCATGATCACCTACTGGAACACGAGCCGCCTCATCAACGCGGCGACGTCGGTCGAACACACGCGGGTCGTGATGGGAGAGCTCGATTCCCTCCAGTCGTCCCTCCGGGAAGCGGACGCCGCCGAGCGCGGCTACGTGATCACAGGCCTCCCTTCGTATCTCGATCCGTACAAGTCGGCACTCACGTCCGTGCCGCCGGCCCTCGAACGGATCCGCCGCCTCGTGTACGACAACACGGCCCAGCGCGAACGCGCCGACCGGCTCACGAAGCTCGTCTCGGGGCACCTCGACCTGCTCCGATCGAACGTGGCCAAGCGCGACGAATCTGGAATCTCCGCCGCTGCCGACGACATGGTCCTGAGCGGGCTCAAGGCGCGCATGGAATCCGTCCGCCTCCTGGTCGCTGAGATGCAGCGGGAGGAGCAGGGGCTGCTTTCGCAGCGTACGTCCAGCACCGCGAGCCTGGCGCGCACGGCCATCGTGAGCCTCAGCCTGGGCGGCGTTCTGCTCTTCGCGTTTCTGGCCGTGATCTGGTTTCTGCTGCGCAGGGACCTGCTGCGCCGGCAGGCGGCCGAGGACGAGCTCCGGCGCGTGGCCTCGATCGTCGCGTCCTCGGAGGATGCCATCATCAGCGAGTCGCTCACGGGATACGTCACCTCCTGGAACGCCGCGGCGGAAAGGTTGTTCGGCTACACGGCGGCCGAGATGATGGGCCGCTCCGTGTCGATCCTCGAGCCTCCCGGGCTCGAGGGAAACACGGCCCGCACGCTGCAGAGGATCCACGAGGGCGAGCGCGTCCTGCAGTTCGATACGACGCGCATGCGCAAGGACGGAACGGCCATCCCTGTCTCGGTCTCGGTCTCGCCGATCCGCGACGCCACGGGCCGCCTCGTCGGGGCCTCGAAGATCGTCCGCGACATCAGCGGGCGCAAAGAGGCGGAACGGCAGCTCAGGCTCGCCAAGGAGGCCGCCGAGGAGGCGAACCTGGCGAAGGACCAGTTTCTGGCCGTCCTGTCCCACGAGCTGCGAACTCCGCTGACTCCCGCTCTCCTGACGGCACGGTCCCTCGCGCGGCGCGGCCTGCCCGCCGAGCTTCACCGCGCGGTGGAGCTCATCCGGCGCAACGTGGAGCTCGAAGCCGTCCTCGTCGACGACCTGCTCGACGTGTCGAGGATCACGCACGGAAAGCTCGAGCTCCGCCGCGAGCCCGTCGATCTCGACGGACTGATCGAGAGCGCCGTCGCAACCTGCCGCGCCGAGGCCGAGAGCCGCCACCAAAAGGTTGCTCTCGAGCTCCGGGCGACGGAGCACTTTGCGGAAGCGGACCCGGCGAGAATGCAGCAGGTCCTGTGGAATCTGGTCCAGAACGCCGTCAAGTTCACGGGCGAGAGCGGAACGATCACGGTGGCTTCCGACAACCCGAGCCCCGGCACGATCCGGATCCGCGTCTCCGACTCGGGCCGGGGAATCGCTCCCGAGCTGCTCCCCAGGGTCTTCGATCTTTTCGAGCAGGCCCCCGTGCTCGGGGGCCGTCCCCGCAAGGGCCTCGGGCTCGGACTGGCCATCTCCAAGGCGCTCGTCGAGCTGCACGGCGGCGCGATCGCGGCCGAGAGCGCCGGCACGGGCCTCGGCGCGACCTTCACCGTGACGCTGCCCGCGCACGTGGAGACGCGCGTCGCGCCCGTCGCCGCCGGCGCCGCCGCGCCGCCGAAGAGGCCATTGACGATCCTTCTCGCGGAGGACCATGCCGACACCGCGGAGGCGCTGTCGCGGCTCCTCGAGGACGAAGGGCATCGCATCTTTGCGGTGTCGACCGTCGAAGATGCGATCGCCGTCGGGCGTCGGGAGAAGGTGGACCTCCTGATCACGGACCTCGGCTTACCCGACGGCAGCGGCCACCAGCTCCTGGGCCGGCTGCGCGAGGTCCGGCCCGTCGAGGGGATCGTGCTTTCGGGCTACGGCATGGCCGCCGACGTGGCCAGGAGCCGCGATGCCGGTTTCCTGGATCACCTGACGAAGCCCGTGAACGTCGAGCGATTGCTCCGCGTCATCGACGGGTTTGCCGGGCGGGCCTGAGCCGGGACCCTGGCAGCGGAATTGCACTTCTCGCGGGTGGCGCATCTGCCTGCGCCGGCCGCGAGTTCCGGAGCCTCTCCGGAGCGTTAGCGGCCGTTTTCCTATTGGCTCGAGTCGAGCGGCTGAGGCAGGACTCCGGCCCGCGCCACCACATGGGTGGACCCGCACGGCGCCTGCCGTGCGGCGAAGTCAGAGGAATCCGCGGGCCGAGAGGCGGGCCTTGCGGCCCTGTGGAGGCAGGTCGATGGGTCGGCGGGAAGGTTCGAGTGTTCCATAGAACCCTGGGAGGGGTGGAAGCAATCGCGATGCCACCCTTTCCCCCTCCCTCTCTCAGACGACGCGACGACTCTGGATCAGCCGAATCAGCAGCACGACGATGGCGATGATGAGAAGGATGTGGATGAAGCCATAGAGCGTGTACCCGGACACGAAGCCGAGCAGCCACAGAACCATCAGGATCACGAAGATCGTCCACAGCATGGCACCTCTCCTTGTTTTTCGGGCGGCACGATCGGTGCCGACCAGCGAGAGGGCCGCTGCGAAAAGCGTGCCCGGTTCGACTCAGCGACGAGCAGAGCCGCGACGCGGTCCGCCCTTCCCGGAGGGTCTCGGGCGCCGGACCGGGCGCGCCGCGCCGCGCCGGGCGTTCCCGGACCCGGTTCGCTGGCTCGATGCCGCGGCTACGCCTGCGCCGGAGCCGGGCAGGACCTGCTCGAGCGTGGCGGCGCTCACGCGGTCGCCGTCGGCCACGATGTGGGCCCGATGCACGATGTTGCGCAGCTGCCGCACGTTGCCCGGCCAGTCCAGCCGCTGGAGCCTTTCGAGCGCCTCGGCATCCCACCGCTCGATACCCCGCTTCTCGTCGGCTTCGATCTGCCTCCGGAAATGCTCGACCAGGAACGGGATGTCCTCGGGACGCTCCTTGAGCGCCGGCAGGCGCAGGGGGAAGACGTTCAAACGATAGTAGACGTCCTCGCGCAGCTTGCCCTCGCGGATCGCTTCCCTCGGGTCGCGGTTGGTCGCCGAGAGCAGACGCACGTCGGTCCGAAGCTCCTCGGAGCCTCCCACGCGGCGGATCGTCCGCTCTTCGAGCACGCGCAGGAGGCGTACCTGCAGCTCGGCGCTCATCTCGGTGATCTCGTCCAAGAAGAGCGTGCCGCCGTTCGCTTCTTCGAAATACCCGATGCGCCGGCGGTCGGCTCCGGTGAAGGACCCCTTCTCGTGGCCGAAGAGCTCGCTCTCGATCAGGGTCGGCGAGACGGCGCCGCAGTTGAACGCCACGAAGGCCTTTCCGGCGCGGCGGGAGAGCTTGTGAATCGTGCGCGCGGCCACTTCCTTGCCGCTTCCCGAAGGGCCGGTGAGGAGGATCGGGGCTTCGCTGCGCGAGACCTTCCGCATGACCTCGAAGAGCGCCTGCATGGACGGCGAACGCCCGACCATCTCTCCCAACCGTCCGGTCTCCTGCAGCTCGGTGCGCAGCGCATCGAGCTCGTCTTCGAGACGGCGCCGCTCGGCGATCCGGCTGAAGACGGCCTCGAGCTGGGCCGGACGAAACGGCTTGAGCAGGTAATCCGTCGCCCCCGCCCGGAGGGCTTCGATCGCGTGGTCGAGCGCGCTCGACCCGGTCATCACGATCGCGTCGATCTCGGGGCGCGTCTCCCGGGCCGTGCGCAGGACCTCGAGGCCGTCCCCGTCCGGCAGGGCGATGTCCACGATGAGAACGTGGGGCTCGTAGCTCTCGAAGGCCCGCAACGCATCGCCGGCCGTGCCGACCGACCGAGCTTCGCCCCGGCCGTCCCGCACCCACTTCTCGATCGCACGCCGCGTAGCGACGTCGTCCTCGACGATCAGCGTCTTCACTTTGCCGGCCCGGCCCCCCCGCCGCTGGCCTCGCCGAGCAGAGCCGCCCTTCCACGCTCGAACTTGTCGAATACGTGCTCGAGGGTTCGGCGCGCCGTGGCGAGGGCCTCGGAAGGATCCTCGCCGCGCGACGCCGCGCGCGAGGCGGTCTCGAGGATGAGAGCGAGCGCCGACAGGGGGCCCGACAGCTCGTGCAGAAACTTCCTCAGAGACGCCTCCTGGCCCTGGGCGTCTCTGAGGTGAGTTGCTTTCATTTGGCCGCCCCCTGCCCCGACCGGCCGGCCGAGGGCTTCATGATCCCATAAGACTGGCACCATCGTTGCATTTCTACCTTGTCGCGCGGGATGAGGTGCCCGGGCCCCCGGGCAAAGCGGTCCGCCGAGAGGAGTGACCGAGTCGGCCCGCGAAAGGAGGACCCTCGTGAGAGCGATTCGTCTCGCCTTGGCTATGGCGGTTCTCTGTGCGGGCTTCGGATCCGAAAGGGCGTCGGCGCAGGCCGTCCCGGAAGAGGCCGTTTCCGGCCAGCCGGCCCATCTGCGCATCGTGGAGCCCCCCGACGGAGCGATCATTCCCGGTTCCAGCATTCGAGTCGTCATTGCAAGGGAGCCGGCTCCCGCCGACGGTGCGGCCGCCGACAGGGCGACGGTTTTCATCTTTCTGGACGGCGCGCAGCAGTCGTCCCTCCTGGCGAAAGAGACACAGCTGACTCTCGAAAACGTGGCCCCGGGCCGGCATCGCATCAGCGTGCTCGCCATCGACCGCGACAACCAGGTCGTCGAACGACGCGACGTCTCCGTGAGAACGGTGGAGGTCGCGTCGGGATCGGTATCCCCTTCCGCCGACGCGGGGATCCTCTCCCCGGCCTCGTGGAGCTCGGTGGACCTCGCCGCCGCGGCCCTGGCGGCTCTCGGGCTCGCCGCCATCGCGCTGACCCTCCTGGGGGGCGGGCGCCGGAGGCCGCGCGGCTCGCCCCGGCTCGGCCGAAGCGCCGCAATGAGGCTCCTGCTCGTCGCCGTCGCGCTCGCCGCCTGCGGACGAGCCGCCGGGCAGACGGACAGCCCGCCGGCCAGACAGAGCCCCGTCGTGCCCGGGCGCTCGGCGACGCAGCCGGATCCCACCGGCGTCTACAGCGGCATCGTTTCGTTGACCATCGAGGATTTCCCGACGGTCCTGCAGGCGTGGCGAATCGACATTCAGTCGCATCCGTGCCCGGAGTGCGTCCCGGGCCAGTATTTCCTGTCGGGGACCAACTTCTCCGGGATCAACTTCGTCGGCGGACTCGTCGAGCGCGGCGGCGTGCGCGGCACCTTGAACCCGGATGGGGCGGCCATCGACCTGTCGCTCACGGCCGTCAACTGCATGTTCATCAACCCCTCCGGCAGCGACAGAAACTACGGCGGCCGCACCAGGGGAGGCAGCTTCGGAGAGGCCGCGGGCAATCCGCTGGTCGTGGAAAACGGCGCGATCACGGGCCGGATTTCAGGCCGCGACTGCTACGGGCGGGTCGTGACGGCCGACGTCTCGTTGCAGCGACAGTCCGCGTCGGTTCCGACTCCCTGCACCTCGATCCAGGGCATCTACACGGCCACGTACGCCAACTCCGTCGGCTTGAACCACGGCGGCGTGGCCACCGTCGTTCAGGACGGCTGTTTCTTCACCGCCGAGCTGCCGGGGATCAATGCCAGGCTCGAGGGCGTCATGACCGGGTCGAACTCCGCCGAGGTCCGCGTCAGGGACGCGTGCGCCACGACGGTCTACGACGGCACGCTCACGGTCACCGGAAACACCCTTCAAGGGAGCTACTCGGGAGCCGCGGCCGGCGCCGCGATGGCCTGCCCCTCCGGCACGGTCTCGGGAACGTTCACGCTCACTCACTCGTAACTCTGTCGATTCGAAAGGAGGAAGCACGATGATCCAACCGACCGCGCGTCCCCTCGCTCTCCTCGGGACCGCCGTGTTCGCGCTCTCCCTCTCGGCGGCCTGTCTCGTGCCCCCTCCCCCGTCGGGCGCCGTCGTCGTCGCCTCGGGGCCTCCGGCGGACCAAGTCGAGATCGCCGGGCCGGCGCCGGGCCCCGAATACGTCTGGGTCTCCGGATACCACCGCTGGGACGGAGTTCACTACGTCTGGGTGTCCGGTCGGTGGGAGCGGAGGCCTCACGCCAACGCCGAGTGGCAACCCGGGGCCTGGCGCCATCACAGCTCGGGCTGGTACTGGACGGAGGGCCGCTGGAAGTGAGCCTCTGGCTCTCCGGCCGCGTCGGGCGGGCTTGAATCGCCGGGGAGGAAGCCCGAGACTGTCGCGATGGACCCGGTCTCTGACGCCCTGCGAAAAGCCGCCGCCTCCGGCCTGATGTCTTCAGGCGCAGCGGTCCTGCTCGCGGTTTCGGGCGGCGCGGACTCGATGGCCCTGCTGACCGGCGCCTCCGAGCTCGCTTCGGAGACGGGGTGGCGTCTGGCCGTGGGCCACGTCCACCACGGCTGGCGCGGCCGGGAAGCCGACCGCGACGAAGCGTTCGTCCGCGACCTCGCCCGCCGGCTCGGGCTGCCGTTCGCCTGCCGCCGGCGGGACGCGCGGGCGGAGGCCAAACGCCTCGGCCTTTCCCCGGAGGCCGGCGCCCGGCATGCACGCTATGAGGCTCTCCACGAAATGGCGCGCGAGCTCGACTGCCGGCTCGTCGCGACGGCCCATCAAAGGGAGGACCGCGTCGAGTCCTACCTGCTGGCGCGCCGCCGCCGCCTGTCGCTTTCGGCGCTCGCCGGGCCTCGGGAGAGTCGGGGGGACGGCGTCGTCCGTCCGCTCCTCTCGGTCTCGCGGCTCGACATCCTCGCGTTCCTCTCCCGCCGCGGCGTCGCCTTCCGGCGCGACGCGAGCAATGGGGACCTCAGGCTCGAGCGCAACCGCCTGCGCCGCGAGCTCGTTGGCCGGCAGGACGGGCGCCTCCTCGATCGGCTGGCCGCCAGGGTGGAGGCCCTGGCCCTGCGGCGCGAGCGGCTGGAAAGCGAGTTTTCCGCCTCCGTGCTCCCGCTCCTGACCGTCGGACCCGGGACCGTTCTCGCCGACGCCGCGAGCCTCGGCCGGTGGCCCGCCGCCTTCGTCCGTCTCGCTCTCGAGGCGGCCGCGCGGCCGTTTGCCCGTCCCGGCCGACCCCCCATGACCGGCCGTGAGCGCGAGCAGCTGGTCGCCAGGATCGGCCGCGGAGGCGACTTCCGGTTCGAAGCCGGCCGCTGCATCCGGTTCGAGCGGCGCGGCGCAACCCTCGCGATCCGTCCGTCCGCCGCCCGTCGGGCATAGAATCCGGGCTACACGGGCAGCTGCGAATGGAGAATCTGAAGATTCAGCGCCGGCACGACGCCGCGAGCATCGCGGCGCGCATCACGGAGGTCGCGGCCGGCCTGGACAAGGAGTACGGGGGCCAGCCGCTCGTCCTGGTGGGCGTGTTGAAGGGCTCCTCGTTCTTCCTCGCGGACCTGGCCCGCCGCATGACCAATCCCGTGGCCTGCGAATTCATCAACGTGCGCCGCGCGGAGGGCTCGGACGAGATCGTGCAGATCGACTTCGCCACCGGCTTCACGGTGCGGGATCGGCCCGTGCTGCTCCTGAAGGACGTCGTCAGCTACGGGGTCATCGAGACGTACCTGACCGACCACCTGCGCGACGACGGGGCCGCCACGGTCCGGCTGGCCGCGATCGTGGACAAGCCCCATGATCGCCGCGCCGAGATCAAGGTGGACCATTCGCTCTTCCAGGCCGAGACGGGCATCTTCGTGGGTTACGGCATGGACTACCAGGGGCGCTTCGCGCAGCTGCCTTATATCGCCGAGGTCTTCGCCGAGGCCGGGCAATAAAAGACTTACGGGCTCCGTTATGCTGGTCGTGCCTCGCTAAGGAGACCAACGGTTGAACGCCACCATCAAAAACCTGCTGCTCTGGATGGTCATCCTGGTGCTGATCATCCTGGCCTGGAACGTCTTCAAGACCGGCGCGATGACGGTCGAGGAGATTTCCTTCTCTCAGTTCCTGGACCACGTCACCCAGGGACACGTCCTGAAAGTCAAGATCCGCGGCGAGGAGATCACCGGGACCTATGCCCCGGCGGCCGGCAAGCGCGAGCCCACGTTCCGGACGTACGCGCCCAACTACCCCAAGCTGGTGGACGACCTGCGCGCCAAGAACGTGGCCATCGAGATCACGCCGACCAAGGACTCCTCGCTGGTGTCGGCCCTGGTGATGTACGGGCCCCTCGTGCTGCTCGTGGTGATCTGGTTCGTCATCATGAGGCAGATGCAAGCCGGCGGGAACAAGGCCCTGTCCTTCGGCAAGTCCCGCGCGAAGCTCCTGACGCCGACACAGAAGAAGGTCACGTTCAAGGACGTGGCCGGCGTCGAGGAAGCCAAGGTCGAGCTCCAGGAAATCATCGAGTTCTTGAAGGACCCGGGCAAGTTCCAGAAGCTCGGCGGAAAGATCCCCAAGGGCGTCCTCCTGATTGGCCCCCCGGGCACGGGCAAGACGCTCCTCGCGCGGGCCGTGGCCGGAGAAGCCAACGTCCCCTTCTTCACGATCTCGGGCTCGGACTTCGTCGAGATGTTCGTGGGCGTGGGCGCCTCGCGCGTGCGCGACCTCTTCGAGCAGGGCAAGAAGAACGCGCCCTGCATCATCTTCATCGACGAGATCGACGCCGTCGGGCGGCACCGGGGCGCCGGCCTCGGAGGCGGACACGACGAGCGCGAGCAGACGTTGAACGCCCTGCTCGTCGAGATGGACGGCTTCGACACCAACGAGGGCGTCATCCTCGTCGCCGCTACGAACCGCCCGGACGTGCTCGACCCCGCGCTTCTGCGGCCGGGCCGCTTCGACCGCCGCGTCGTGGTGGACAGCCCCGACCTGCGGGGACGCGAGCAGATCTTGAAGGTGCACACGCGCAACACGCCGCTCGCCGAGAGCGTGGACCTGTCGATCATCGCCCGCGGCACGCCGGGCTTCTCGGGCGCCGACCTGGCCAACCTGGTCAACGAGGCCGCCCTGAACGCGGCCCGCTACAACAAGAAGAAAGTCGAGATGATCGACTTCGAGTACGCCAAGGACAAGGTCATGATGGGCCCCGAGCGCAAGTCCATGATCATGACCGAGGAAGAGAAGAAGAACACGGCCTACCACGAGGGCGGCCATGCGCTCGTGGCGGCGCTCCTGACCGAAGCCGATCCCCTGCACAAGGTCACCATCATTCCGCGCGGGCGCGCCCTCGGCCTGACGCTGCAGCTTCCGACCGAGGACAAGTACTCCCACACCAAGGACTACCTGGAGGCGATGATCACGGTGATGATGGGCGGGCGCATCGCCGAGGAGCTCTTCCTCGGACACATGACGACGGGCGCCGGCAACGACATCGAAAAGGCCACCGACTACGCCCGCAAGATGGTCTGCGAGTGGGGCATGAGCGATCTCGGCCCGCTGACGTTCGGAAAGGTCGAGGGCGAGATCTTCCTCGGCCGCGACTTCGGCCGGACGCAGGACTACTCGGAAGAAACGGCCAACCAGATCGACTCCGAGGTCAAGAAGATCGTGACGCGCGCCTACGAGCGGGCCAAGAAGATCCTGAGCGACAACACCAAGGTCATGCACCGCCTCGCCCGCACGCTGCTCGAGAGAGAAGTTCTGGACGGCGAGGAAGTCCTCCAGATCATCGCCGAGGAGACGGGCGTGGACATCGCGAAGCTGCGCAAGGCCGGGCCGGCCAAACCGCCCGTCCTGCCCGGAGACACCAGCGACGTGGCCGGCGGCCACGTGGGTCCGCTCGTGCCGGAACCCGCATAAGGGAGCGCCTCCGTTAGACTCTTTGGGTGACCGTTTCGGCGGACCTCGTCATACCAGCCGATGATCGGGAGGCTCTCCAGGAGATCGCGTCCTGGGATGGGCTGCGGCTGGCCTCGTTCAAGGCCTCGGACTTTCCGGTGGACGTGGTGCGCCTGGACGGGTCGGCCTCTGCCCCGATCATCGTCTCCCGTTCGAAGCGGTCCGAGACGCTGAAGGCCCTGCCGGCCACGCTGCGTTCCCGGGTCGAGTCTGCGTTCGAGCGCTGTGCCCGGCGGCCCTCGCATCTGGCTCTCGGCAACGGCCGGCGCCTCGACTTTTCCGAGGGGCCCGTCCTACTCGGCGTCGTCAACGTCACGCCGGATTCCTTTTCCGACGGGGGCCTGGCCCTCGACGCGGGGGCCGCGATCGAGCGGGGTCTCGCCCACTTTGCGGACGGGGCCGCGGCCGTGGATGTGGGAGGCGAGTCCACGCGGCCCTCCTCCTACGGCGCCGCCGAGGACGTGCCCGCCGACGAGGAGATCCGGCGGGTCCGGCCGGTCATCGAAGGGCTCCGCCGGCAGACCTCCCTGCCGATCTCGATCGATACGCGCAAGGCGGCCGTGGCGCGGGCCGCTCTCGACGCAGGAGCCGACTGTGTCAACGATGTCTCCGCGCTGCGGTACGACCTGGACATGGCGGCCACGTGCGGGCAGGCCCGCTGCGGCGTCATCCTCATGCACATGCGGGGCAGCGACCCGCGGCGGATGCAGGACGACGTTTCCTACGCGCATCCCGTCGCCGATGTCGCCCGGGAGCTCTCGGCGGCGGCCGGCCGCGCTCTGGAGGCCGGCGTGGCGCCCGGCGCGATCGCGGTGGACCCGGGACTCGGCTTCGGCAAGGGCCCGGAGGGCAACCTCCTCCTGCTGCGCCATCTCGCGGCGTTCCGGTCGCCGGGCTTTCCCGTGGCGGTGGGCGCCTCCCGCAAGGCCTTCGTGCGCCGCTTCTCGGGCGTCTCGGACGCGGCCGGCAACCCCGAGCGGCTCCCCGGCTCTCTGGCCTGCCTCGCAATCGCCGCGCGGGCCGGCGCCTCCGTCCTCCGCGTCCACGACGTCGCCGACTCGATGCGCTTCCTGCGGATGCTCCGGGCGATCGAGACGGTGCGGGCGTCGGAGACGCCTCTCCCGACGCGGACAGCAGGAGCTACGAGCCGGTGAGCGGGAGCCTGTTCTCGGCCCTGACCTGGCGCGACGCCGTGGACATCCTGGCGGTCGCGCTCGTCATCTACGCGCTGCTTCTCCTGATCCGGGGCACGAGGGCCGTCCCGATGCTGATCGGGATCGCCGCCATCCTGGCGGCGTACCAGCTCGCCGTGTGGGGCAAGCTCGTCACGATCCGCACCGTCCTCCAGACCCTTCTCTTCTACCTGCCCTTCGCGATCATCGTGCTCTTCGCGCAGGAGCTGCGCCGCGGGCTCGCGACGTTCGGTCGCACGCCCTTCTTCGCCTTCTTCTCGGCGTTCGACGCCGAAGAGACGATTTCCGACATCGTGCTCGCGGTGACCTCGCTCTCGGGCCGGCGGGTCGGTGCGCTCATCGTGGTCGAGCGTCGCGAAGGACTGAAGACCTACGTGGAAAACGGCGTCCCGTTGGACGCGAAGGTGTCCTACGACCTGCTGGTCACGCTCTTCGCTCCGGGCACGCCCCTCCACGACGGGGCTGTCATCGTCTCCGGGGAGCGCGTGGCCGCAGCCGCATGCTTCCTGCCTCTCTCGGGTCAGGAGGGGCTGGCCAAGCGATTCGGCACGCGGCACCGCGCGGCCATCGGCATCACCGAGGAGACCGATGCCCTGGCGATCGTCGTCTCGGAGGAACGGGGGGCGATTTCCGTGGCCCACGACGGCAAGCTCTCGGAGGACCTGGACGCGAAAGCCCTGCGGGACCTCCTGCTGACGGACCTGGCGGCCGGGCGGTGACGCGATGAAGGAACGCCCCGGCCTGCTCGCCAACCTCCCGACAAAGCTCCTGGCTCTCGCGATCGCGGTGGCCATGTGGTTCGGCGTCTCGTGGCAGCGGCGCGAGCGGATCTCGGAGCGCGGCTACCGGCTTCCCCTGTCCGTCGCGAACATCCCGGCCCGCACGCTCATCGCCTCGCCGCTTCCCGCCGGCGTGGATGTCCGGCTGCGGGGCCCTTTCACCGCTCTGCGTCAGCTCGACCCGCAGAAGCTCGAGGCCGTCGTGGACCTCTCGAACGCCACGCGCGGCACCAAGCTCTACCGCCTCGGGCCCGAGGACGTCAACGTGCCGCCGGAGATCGAGGTGGTCTCGGTCGCCCCCGACGAGATCACAATTCGGCTCGAGGCCGCCGCCGAGAAGAGCGTGCCCGTGACGCCCGACCTGACGGGCGAGCCGGCCGAGGGCATGCGCGTGACCGAGGCCTCCGCCGAGCCCCGCACAGCCCTGGTCGTCGGGCCCGAATCCTCGGTGGCCCGTCTGACGCAGGTCCGCACCGAGCCCGTCTCCGTCGCCGGCCGCCGGTCCACCTTCGCCGCTGCGACCGCGGTTCTGGTGGATTCGCCCGGCGTCCGCCTTCGGCAGGGCGCCGCCGTGACCGTCACCGTTCACATCGCGCCGACCCTGCCGCCCGAGCCCACTCCCGCCAAGCCCCGCGGGAAGAAGAAGTGAAGCTGTTCGGCACGGACGGCCTCCGAGGCCGCGCCGGCGCGTTTCCCTTCGACGCCCGGAGCCTCCACCTCGTGGGTCGCGAGGTCGGGCGCCGCGCCGCGGCAGCTCGGGGCGGCTCGACGGTCGTGATCGGAGGAGACACCCGAGAATCCACCCCGGGGATCGTCGCGGGGCTCGCTTCCGGACTGACCGCGGCAGGCGCGAGCCTCGCGCACGCGGGCGTCGTGCCCACGCCGGCCGTCGCGGAGCTCGTCCTGGCCGTTTCCGCCGCCTCCGGGATTTCGGTGTCGGCCTCGCACAATCCCTTCGAAGACAACGGCATCAAGATTTTCGGGCCGGACGGGCGGAAGTGGTCGGACGCGGACGAGGCGTCTCTCGAAGAGATGCTGCTGGCCTCTCGAGAATCCGAGAGCGTGAGTGGGAGACGGGGCGAGGGGGAGAAAGCGATCCCCGGCTCACCCCCTCCCCCCCTTCCCCGTTCCGTGGATGAAAGCCTCGCCGCGACCTACGTGGAGCGACTGCTCAAGAGCACTCCGCAGCGTCTCGACGGACTGCACATCGTCCTCGACGCCGGAAACGGCGCGGCCTACCGCGTCGGCCCGCAGGCCGTCCGGCGCGCCGGGGCGCGCCTGACGGCGATCTTCGACCGGCCCGACGGGAGGAACATCAACGAGGGCTGCGGCGCGCTGCACCCCGAGGCCATGGCCGAGGCCACACGCGAGCTCAAGGCCCAGCTCGGCGCTGCGCTCGACGGCGACGCGGACCGCGCGATCCTCTCGGACGAGACCGGCCGCATCCTGGACGGCGACGACGTGCTCTGGATCGTCGCATCGGCCTGGCAACGCGCGGGGACGTTGCCGGCCGGCGGCGTCGTCGGCACCGTGATGTCCAACTGGGGCCTCGAAGCCGCGTTCGCTCGAGAAGGCATCGCCTTCGCGCGCGCCGCGGTCGGCGACCGCGCCGTTGCCCGCCTCATGGAGGAGCGCGGAGCGGGGCTCGGCGGCGAGACCTCGGGGCATGTCCTGTTGCCCTCCTCCCCCGCCGGGGACGGCCTGCGGACCACCCTGACCGTCGCGGCGATTCTCTCGGCCTCCGGCCGGCGGCTCTCGGAGCTCGCGACCCTGGAGAAAACGCCCCAGCAGCTCCGCAACGTGCGCGTCGCGCGCCGGGTTCCCGTCGAGGCCGTTCCCGACCTGGCGCGCGCGGTGGCGCGGGCCGAGTCCCGGCTCGCCGATCGGGGCCGTGTGTACCTGCGCTACTCGGGCACCGAGCCGCTCCTGCGCATCCTGGTTGAAGGATTCGAAGCCGCGGCCGTGGGCTCGATCGCCGACGAGCTCGAAGCGGCCGCCAGAGACGCGCTCGCGTGAGGGGCATCCGGGCCGTCCTGTTCGACGCCGGCGGCACGCTCATCCACATGGACGGAGCGCGGACGGCGGCCGCCGCGGACCTGCCATACCGCGAGGACGTTTTCGCGCGCGCTTACGACGCCGCCGTGACGGAGATTCGGCGTTGGGTGGTCGCGAACCCGAGATCCACCGACAACGAGCGGATGCCGCGCTTCCTCGCCGCCCTTCTCGGCGGCCTCGGCGTGCCCGAGGACGCCCGGCGGGAGGCCGCCCGTGGCATCGTCGCCGAGCACCTGCGGGCGAACCTCTGGTCGCGCGGCGACGAGGATGCGCCCGCGACGCTGGCGGCCCTCCGGGACCGGGGTTACCGACTGGCCGTCGTGTCCAATGCCGACGGCCGCGTGCGCGCCCTGCTCACAGAGGCGGGCCTCGCGTCCCACTTCGAGTTCGTGGTGGATTCGGCCGAGGCGGGGTTCGAGAAGCCCGACCCCCGCATCTTCCACAGCGCCACCGCGCGCCTCGACCTGCCCCCGTCCTCCTGCGCCTACGTCGGCGACATCTACGAGATCGACATCCTCGGCGCCCGCGGAGCCGGCCTCGAAGCCATCCTCATCGGCAACTGCGAGGCGCCGGCGGATGTCCCCCGGGTCGGGCGCCTCGCGGAGCTGCTGGACCTCTTGCCGGGTGAGACGCCGGTCACAGCTTCGTGAAGCTCTCGAGGCACCGGTTGCCGAATGTGAACGAGCAGACTCTCGCGCCCTTCCGACTCGGGAAGAACACCAGCGCGTGCGGGCGCGTGTCGTCCTCCCCGGCGATCACGTAGTACATCCTCGGCTCGTCGATGACCACGACGGTCTGGCCGTCCGGCCGAGCCGTCACGTCCTTGCCCCGCAGAGGTTCCGGAACGGGGCTGCCGTCGCGCGTGACGACCATCTCGACCGGCTCCCGAGTCCCGCGGTCCAGGACGGCGTAGACCTCCCGGCCCCGATACGAGAGGCCGAGAGAGATCTTGCGGTCCGGCCGCGGATCCTCGGCGCTCTCGAGATCGTCCGGTCGTTTCTTCCAGCTTCCCTCGACGGTGAAGCCCCGGGCAGAGCCCCGCAACGCGCCCACCATGATCTCGTCGCTCATCGGGCCGCACTCCGGTCCGATGAGCGGCGTGTCGCGCGGGATCGCGATCGAGGAGAAGTCGAGCTCGGGGTGCCCGTCCTTGAGGAGCTGCTGGACGAGATGTTCGAGCGCCGCGTAGTCGCCTTCGCCCTGGTGCGCCCCGCGGATGATGCCCGCTCGGTCGATGACGAAGGTGTCGGGCCAGGTGCCGCAGCCATAGGCTTTCCAGATCGCGTCCTTCACGTCGGCGATTCCGGGGTACGGAAGCTCGAAGCGGGAGTAGGCCCGGGCGACGTTCTTCTCTTCGGCCGCGAAGGCGAACTCTCCCTTGTGCACGCCGACGATCTCGAGGCCGGCATCGTGGTAGCGCGCATAGAGCTTCTTGAAGTGCGGAAACGTCCGGATGCAGTTGATGCACGTGTACTCCCAGAAGTCGACGATCACGACCTTGCCGCGGAGCTGCCGCATCGAAAGCGGCGTTCCCGGTCCGAGCCAGGCGGCCTTCGCCGGGAACTCCGGGGCGGGAGAGCCCGGCGGCAGCTCGGCGACCCCGGCGGCGCCGGCGGCAAGAGCGACCAGGGCGAGAAGAAGGCGCTGGATCATTTGGTCTCCAGAAAAAAAGGCCCGACGGGCCGGGGGCCCGTCGGGGCGAGGGGCGATGCGCGATGCGACAGCTTAGAAAGAGATCCGCGCGCCCGCGCGCACGATGCGTGGGCTCAGGGTCTCGGTGATGTAGTTGTACGTCGTCGAGTTGACCTTGCCCTGCCGCTGCAGGACCGTGGCCGAGTTGGCGACGTTGAACACGTCGACCGAAAGGTTGACCTGGAGAGGCTTGATGTTGATGGCCTTCTCGATCCGCAGATCGGCGTCGAAGACATCCGCGTTGCGATAGCCCGCGATCGAGCCCACGAGGACACTGCGGGTGCCGAGGCCGTCGCCCGGGTTCTTCGTGATCCACTGGATGAAGGGGTAGCCCTGCCGGCCGTAGAAGTTGGCCCCGAAGTTGAAGCCCCAGG
>Ga0335085_10005620_pt1 | contig 20052 bp, 18 predicted proteins | sample Lox_Sample_45_FD_206712 | JGI IMG/M metagenome (GOLD analysis project Ga0335085, IMG submission 206712) | Soil microbial communities from Loxahatchee National Wildlife Refuge, Florida, United States - Lox_Sample_4.5 | ecosystem: Environmental > Terrestrial > Soil > Wetlands | place: USA...
CAAGCGCGAAATGCTGCTGGGTCTCGTCGGCGGGCGCTGCCGCCAATGCGGGACGCTGCAATTCCCGAAGTCGAACATCTGCGTCAATCCCAACTGCAACGCCATCGGCACCCAAGAGAACCAGCCCTTCGCCGATCTCTCGGCCCGCGTCATGTCCTATACCGCCGATCAGCTCACCTATTCGCCGGACCCGCCGCAGTTTTACGGCATGGTCACGTTCGAGGAGGGTGGACGGATGATGGCGGACTTCACGGACGTCGCAGGCGCCAAGGTCGAGGTCGGCATGCCCATGCGCATGGTCTTCCGCATCAAGGAATTCGACACCGCGCGCGGCTTCTCGCGCTACTTCTGGAAAGCCGCTCCGGCGGCGAGGGAGACGTGATCATGGCATCGGGCATCCGCGACAAGGTGGCGATCCTGGGCATGGGCTGCTCGAAGTTCGGCGAGCGCTGGGACCGCGAGGCCGACGACCTCATGCTCGAGGCCTTCCAGGAGGCGCTCGCAGATGCCGGGATCGAGAAGAGCCGCATCGAGGCGGCGTGGCTCGCGACCGCAATCGAGGATGTCCATGTGGGCAAGTCCGGCGTGCCGCTCGCGGTGGCGCTCCGCCTTCCCTATATCCCCGTGACGCGGGTCGAGAACTATTGCGCCAGCGGCTCCGAGGCCTTCCGCGGCGCGGTCTATGCGGTGGCGGCGGGTGCCTGCGATATCGCGCTGGCGCTGGGCTGCGAGAAGCTCAAGGACACCGGCTATGGCGGCCTGCCGCAGCGTAATCGCGGTGTGCTGAATTCGATGTACTGGGCGAATATTTCAGCGCCCGGGAGCTTCGCGCAGCTCGCCTCGGCCTATCGCGCGAAGCACGACAAGAGCCCCGAGGACTTGAAGCGCGCGATGGCGCACATCTCCGTCAAGAGCCACGACAACGGCGCCAAGAACCCGAAGGCGCATCTGCGCAACAAGATCACGGAGGAGACCGTGATCGGCGCGCCGATGGTAGCGGAGCCGCTCGGCCTCTACGATTGCTGCGGTGTGAGCGACGGCTCCGCCTGCGCGATCGTGACGACTCCGGAGATCGCGCGGAGTCTCGGCAAGCGCGACCTCGTCACGGTGAAGGCGCTCCAGCTTGCCGTTTCCAACGGAACAGAGGCGCAGCACAATTCCTGGGACGGCAGCTATTTCGCGACCACTCGCATCGCCTCCAAGCGCGCCTATCAGGAGGCAGGCATCGAGAAGCCGCGCGAGGAGCTCGACCTCATCGAGGTGCACGACTGCTTCTCTGTCACGGAGCTCGTCACCATGGAAGACCTGCACGTCTCGCCGGTTGGCGGCGCGATCAATGACGTGCTCGACGGTTTCTACGACGCCGGCGGCGAGATCCCCTGCCAGATCGACGGCGGCCTCAAATGCTTCGGCCATCCCATCGGCGCCTCGGGCCTGCGCATGATCTACGAGATCTATCTGCAGCTCCTGGGTCGTGCGGGCGAGCGCCAGCGCCAGGACGGGCCGAGCCTCGGCCTCACTCACAATTTGGGCGGCTTCCCGCACCAGAATGTCTGCTCGGTGGCGATCGTCGGGAAATACGGGGCGTAACCGCGGCGCAGTGGGGGGGAACACTATGGAAATCCCGGACGACATTTTCACCGAGCGGGAGGACGTCGAGCCCGAGACTTTGGCCAATCTTGGGCCGCTGCGTTGGTTCCCGGGCATTTGGGAGGGGAAAGGCGGCGTCGATCTCAATCCAAAGGCCGAGGGCCCCGAGCGGCGTGAATATTTTGAGCGGATCGTGATGCAGCCGATCGATGCGCAGTCGAACGGGCCGCAGCTTCTCTACGGCGTGCGCTATCACGTCCACATCAACACGCCGGAGGAGGAGATCGCCTTCCACGACCAGGTCGGCTATTGGCTTTGGGAGCCCGCTACCGGTCTCATCATGCAGTCGTTGGCGATTCCACGCGGACAGGTGGCGCTCTCCGTGGGGCACGCAAAACCGAGCGACACCAAATTCGTCGTGACCTCAGAGCGCGGGAAGACCGACTACGGCATCTGCTCCACGACCTTCCTCGAGCTCGCCTTTCGGACCGACTCCTTCCGCCTCGAAGTCGAATTCCACGGCGACCGCTCCTGGAGCTACGTCTCCGACACGACCCTGATCGTGAAGGGCCAGGCCGAGCCGTTCCTGCACCGCGATCGAAACACCTTATTCAAGGTCGGCGAGGCCGACCCCAATCCCTGGGCGCAGCTCCGGCGGAATAAGCGGCGGAGTTAGTGCCGCGGGGCACGCCCGCTGCTGCCCAGCTCAGCCATAGCGGCTCACAGCACTCGTCATGGCCGGGAAGCATGCTCGGTCGCTCAAATCGACCGCCCCGTTCCTCGCCAAAAGGGCTCACGGAGGGCGCGTTTCAGGATCTTGCCGGAATCCTCGCGTGGGAGGCTCTCGCGAAGCTCGATGCGGCGCGGCACTTTGTAGCCGGCGATCCGCTCGAGGAGCTGGCGGCGGAGCACTTCCGGCTCGAGGCGCACGCCCGGGGCGGGAACGATCACGGCCATCACCTGCTCGCCGTATTCCGCATCGGGAATGCCGAAGACCGCGCAGTCCGCGACGTCCGGCAAAGCTAGGATCGCCGCCTCGATCTCCGCGGGATAGATGTTGACGCCGCCGGAGATGATCATGTCGCGCTTGCGGTCGCAGAGGTAGAGATAGCCCTCGGCATCGAAATAACCGACGTCTCCCAGCGTGATGAGGCCGTCGCGCTCGATGCGCCCCCGCTCCTCCGGCAGGTTCTGGTAGGTGAAATCCGGATAGTAGGCGAGGCGCATGAAGAGCTCGCCTGGCTCGCCCGGTGGAACCTCGCTGCCGTCCTCGGCGAGGACCTTCATCGTCCCGCCCTCGACGAGGCGGCCGACGGTGCCGGGATGCGCGAGCCACTCCGTGCTGCCGCAGACCGTGAGCGCGCCGCTCTCGGTGCCGCCGTAGAATTCCACCAGCACCGGGCCCCACCACTCGATCATCGCGCGCTTGACGGCAACGGGGCAGGGGGCGGCGGCATGCACGATGAATTGGAGCGATGACACGTCGTAGCGACGCCGCACCTCGGCTGGCAGGTTGAGTAGCCGCACGAACATCGTCGGCACCATGAAGGCGTGGGAGATGCGATGCCTCTCGACGAGTGCCAGGAACTCCTCGGCATCGAAGCGCGGCATTAGCATGAGGAGCCCGCCCATGCGCGAGGCGCGAAGCCCGTAGGCATTGGGCGCGCTGTGATAGAGCGGTCCCGGCACCAGCGCACGCATACCCGGCGCAATGCCGTAAACGAGCGTGCGCATGCGGTCGATTGCGGCCGCCTGCTCCGGGGTCGGCGGCTGCCGGCGCACGCCCTTGGGGACGCTCGTCGTGCCGGAGGTGTAGATCATGCTCTCGCGGAGCGGCGCGGTGGGCTCGTCCGCGGGTACTTGTGCCTCGAGCCAGCTCTCCCATTCGAGCCCATCGGCCGAAGTCGCCGCCGTGGGCGCGATGCCGTAGGCGCGCAGTACCTCCGGCGGCGTCGTGACGGAAATCACGGCAACGCCCGCGGGTATCGCGCTGGCGACGTCGCGCAGGAGATCGGCGTGCGCCACCAGGAGGCGCGCGCCGCAATCCCGGAGTACATGAGCGAGCTCCGCTGCGCGGAAGTGCCAATTGACCGGCACCGCATAGGCGCCGCAGCGGATTGCGGCGTGGCAGGCCACGAGGAAGGGCAGGTCGTTCCGCATCAGCACCGCGACAGCATCGCCCTCGCCGATGTCGAGCGCTGCGAAGCCGCCTGCGGCCTTGCGGATGCGGTGGTCGAACTCCGTCCAATCGAGGTGGCGCTCGCCGCTGACGATGCCGGCTGTCGCGGAGGATTTCATCCGCGCGCCCTTGAGGCGGGCGGCCCAATCTCCTTCGCTAGCGCGCGTTGCGCCGCAGCTCGGTGACAAATCTCGTCTTCTTGTTTCGCGGCCTTCCCGCGGCTAATCGCGGCGCGGAGATCCTCGTCGGCATGGCCGAGGCCGAACATCAGTCAGGTGCCGGCAAGAAAGGCTGAGCCCTGCGCCAGCCGCGCAAAGGAAAGGGCGCGGGACCCTCGCGAGTCCCGCGCCCCACCTGCAGACCAGTGATTAGGCAGCCTTGAGGTTCGTAGCGGCCTGCTTGCCGCGCTCGACCGTGATCTCGTAACTGATGCGCTGACCCTCAGTGAGGGTGCCCATCCCAGCGCGTTCGACCGCGCTGATGTGTACGAAGACGTCACGACCGCCGTCGGCGGGCTGGATGAACCCGAAGCCCTTAACGGGGTTGAACCACTTGACGGTGCCGATAGCCATTTAGCGATCTCCTTGGGTAGCGAAACGAAAACGAGACCGGACATACAATCGCCCGGTCCCGAACAACCTGGATTTGGAGTGACTTGAAGCGATGGCCCGCACGCGGGCGACGCTGGCAAGGTCTCGCCAAAACGTCGATTGCGCGGCCATGAGAGGCCGCCACAGCTTGCAAAGTCAAGCACCATTTAGGTGGATATTACCCCTCGGTACACGTTACGCGAGCGTTCGGGGACAGTCAGGGTCGGTCGCGCAGCAAACCGTGAAACGCAAAGCCCGCGAAGGAAGGCCAAGTTCCGAGCGTGCGCCCGAGCGGGTCGAGACCTTCGCGGAGCGCCGCGTGATCTAGCGCGAAGCTACGGCTCGCCGCAGGGACCGCGATCGTTGCCGTCTGACGGAATGCGCGTCCGGGCAATCCGTCGTGCGCGCCGCCGAGAAGGACGATCACGTCGCCGCTCCCGAGCGGCATCAACCACGCCTCGCCTTCGGCATCGCGCCGAAAACTCCGCCGCTCGGCATCGGCAATCGGCATCGCCTCGAGCGCCACCTCGACCCGCCTCGCGTGCCGCGCGCCCCAAGCGAGAAAGCGCGCTACGCTCCGGCGGATTTCGGTCGGATCGGTGCGGTTCGAGATCACCGTGAGCGAGTCCAGGATTGCCGACATCCGATCGGCGACGCTCGCATCCGTCGGGAACCAGCTCGGCACCGCTGCCGCGAGCGGCATTCCCAGGAGCGGCTTTAGGCGCTGCAGCCGGTCGAGCGAGCGCTGCGCCTCGGCGCCGGGATCCGGCATATAGATCCAGAGCCGCTCGGGCGCGCGCTCCACGATGACGCCTTTGATCTGCGCCTCGCTCGGCATGCCTGCGTTGTAGTCCGCGAACGCCGTGGCCGCGCGTGCGAGCCTCTCGGCGTCGCCGTCATCGATCAGCATCGCCCAGACCGCGATCCCACGCTCGCTCGCGGCGGCGATGAAGCGCGCAACCGCCTGCGGGTCGGCGAGACCGTGCTCGCCCACGGGCATCTCGGTGTAAAGCCGCGTGATGCCCCAATGCTGCGCGCGTGCGAAGAGCTTGGCGGGATCCTTCATCCAGAGCGCGGGGTCGCGGGCCCAGGCAGCGCGATCCGACGGCACCGCGGTCTTCGCCTGGAGCACGAGCTCGCTGAGCGCAAGACGCCCACCTTCGATCGGACAGAGCACCGAGAATTCGACCGGCGTATCGGCGGGAAGCTCAGTGGGCAGCGGCACCTGAGCCTCGGTCGCGGTGCCGGCGGTCTTGAGCTTCGCGATGAGCCGCGGCTCATCCCCATTTCCCAGCGGCGCGGCCGCGAGGCGGAAGGTGTGCTCGGCCGCATGCACGACGCGGAGGCTCATGCCGGGAATGGGCGGCACTCTGACCGCTCCGAGCGCGAAGCCCGCCCGCTCCGCCCCCGGCGCGCAATCGAGGAGCGTCTGATCGCCATCGGTGGCGAGCTTTGCCCGCCCGTTTGGATCGAGGAGGTGCGGCGGCGCGGTCGCGCGAAGGTCGGTGTCCACCATGAGGAATGGCGTAGGCGGTGTCGCGGTACTCGGGGAGATCGAGATCTCCTCGATCGAAAAACTGCCCTTATCGCCTCTGCCCGTCACGAGCATCGTTTCCGGCTCCGGCGCGTCGACCCGGCGTCGCGGCGCGGGCACGACGGCCAGCACCTCCGAGGCGTCGATCGGCAGCATGATCGTCGTGCAATCGCCGCTCATCGGTCGCTCGGACGTGACCGCGATCGTCTCAGCGGTCGTTTCGCCGGCGCAACGCGAGAGAAAGGCGCGCGCTTCGGCCGCGCTCGCGCCGAGCGCGATGGCAAGGGCGACGGCCAAGCCGAGCAACCAATGAAACGCCGGCGAGTTCTTTAGGTCGGGCAAGGAGCGCTCGGACCTCGGGATTGAGCCGCGAAATCGGCCGGAGCCTAGCGATTGCGCGAAGCAATGCCTAGCTTAATTCCGGTGCTGGGCATTAACGATCTGGGCGATTACTTCGGCGATTCTGCGCGGCTTGACGGCCCAGCGATTCCTATACAGTGTTCACCCCCTCGGCAGCGGGAGGGATGGCATGGCGAAGAGCGCTTTCCGACAGGAACTCGAGGGCGCCATTCAGCAGCGGCATTCCAAGGTGCATCCTTGGAGCGATGCCTGGGTGAATGGCCGTCTCAGCCGCGAGCTCTTGGGAGAATGGACGAAGCAGCATTATCACTACGTGAGCCATTTCTCGGAGTGGCTCGCGACCGTTTTCGGCAACTGCCCTGCCGACGACGTCAGGCATTTCCTCGCGGAAAATATCCTCGAGGAGGAGGGCTTCGCCGCCGGCCAGGGCTTCCCGGCGGTCCGCCACACGGACCTGCTGCTGGATTTCGGGGAGCATTGCGGGATGAGCCGCAAGGAGATCGTCGACGCGCAGGTGAAGGGCGAGCTTCTCCCGGAGACCTTGGGGCTGCAGAGCTGGTGCTACCGCCAGGCGCAGCGCCCGTATGTCGAGGCGCTCGCGGGGCTGCTGGTCGGGCTCGAATCCCAGGTTCCGCAGATCTACAGCCGGACGACGCCGCCGCTCCTCGAGCAATATGGCTTCACCGAGGAGGAGGTCGTGTTCTTCCGCCTCCACATCGTGGCCGATGCCGAGCACGGCGAGCGCGGCTTCGAGATCGTTGAGCAGCACGCGAGGACGGAGGAGCAGCGGGAGAACTGCATCCGCCTCGTGCGTGAGGCGACGATGATGCGGCGGCTCTATCTCGACGGGCTCTACCACAAATTCCTCGCGCCACCGCAGGCCCAAGCGGCGGAGTAGCCGCCGGCGCGTGCCATGATCACCTATCAGACGCTGAGCCTTGCCGAGGCGAACCTCATCCTCGACGCCGCGCAGAAAAAGGCCGAGGAGATCGGCGTGCCCGAGGTGCTCTGCGTCGCCGATCCCTCGGGCTATCCGATCGCCCTCCGCCGCCTGGACGGCGGCAAGGTCACGAGCGTGCAGATCGCGATGAACAAGGCCTTCACTGCGGCAGGGCACCGCAAGCCCACGCACAATTACAAGAACGCGCTGCCCGGAGAGGAGGCCTTCGGTATCTTCACTCAGCATGAGGGGCGCTTCACCGTCTTCGTCGGCGGCTTCCCGATCCTTGTCGACGGCAAGGTCGTCGGCAGCGTCGCCGCCTCCGGCGGCAATGGAGAGCAGGACATCGCGGTTTGCGAGGCCGGAATCGCGGCCTTCATGAAGCACCTCGGCAAGTAAGACTGTGAGCGAGGCCTCGGCGGCGGTGGCGCTCTACACACGTCCCGAAGCCTTCCAGCGCGAGCGCCGCAGTGTCTTCCAATCGGCATGGCTGCTCCTCGCACGCCGAGCGCAATTGCAAAATGCCGGCGATTGGGTGGCCCAGACCCTGGGCGGCTGGCCGGTCTTCGCGATTGCAGGCGCTGACGGCACGCCCGGCGCATTCCGCAATGTGTGCCGACACCAGGGCCTGCCGCTTTTCGATACCGGCGCCGGGCATTGCGAGCAAATCCGGTGCCGCTATCACGGCTGGACCTACGATGCCGGGGGCGCCTTCGTCGCGGCGCCGCCGACGGTGGCGCCCGCCGACCCCGGCGATCCCCTGCACCGATTGGAGCGCGTCGCCGCCGCCTCGCGACATGGGCTCCTCTTCGTCCATCTCGGCGCCTCGCCGCCATGCCTCGCGGAGGCGCTCGATCCGCTCGCGGATTCCGGGCTCGATCATCTGACCTTCTCCGGCGAGAGCGTCACCGACATCGACGTCAACTGGAAGCTCGCGATCGAGCATGCGCTGGCGCTGCTGCCGCCGGATGGGGTCGAGCGACGGCTGCAATGGCCGAGCTTGATCGTCGATGCCGTCTCCGGTGGCGTCGTTTTGCACCAGGTGATACCGCGCGCCTTTCTGCGGACGCGCGTCCATCATCTCCGCTACGGCGCGGCCGGCCCCGACGCCGTCGCCATGCAGGCCGAGGCGCTGAAGCGCGCCTCTCTCGCGGCACAGGCGGGGCTGCAGCGGGGCGTCCTGCCGAATTTCCAGCAAGGCTCCGCACCATTAGAATTCCGGGCGGCGCTCCGCGCGTTCGATCGCGCAGGAGGCGCCTAAGCTTCCGATAACGATGGGGGAAAATGTGAGCCGGAGCTGCCTTCGAGTTGCCGTCCTTGCGCTGGGCGGGCTGCTCGCTGCAGCGGGCATCGGCGTCGCCAAGGAGCAGAAGATCGGCGCGCCGCCGGAAGCCCGCGACACGCCAATACCGGGATGCATATTCTGCAGCTCACTGGCGCGGCACGGAAGATCGCGGGGCTGCCGCCGCTGAAATGAAGGCGGCGGCTCAGCCCTGCGGCTCTAGCCCGTCGCTCACCTTGACGTTCTCGGGGACGAGCGTCAGGCCCGCGCCCTTCGCCTCGAGCTCCAGGAGTGCCGCGAAATCGCAGTCGGTGTAGCCGTGCCCGATCAAGGTTTGCACGATCTCGCGTGTCGCCGCGGCGATCGGCATGGGCACGCCCCGCTCGCGCGCGGCCTCGAGCCCGAGGTCGAGATCTTTGCGCAGCAGTGGCGGGGTGAACGTTGCAGCGAAATCGAGATTGACGTAGGCCGGCGTCTTGTAGCGCGAGAAGGTTGAGCCCATGACGCTGTCGTTGATGAAGGAGAGGAAGGCGTGGCGCGGCACGCCGTTCTTCTCCGCGAGCACCGTGATCTCCGCGAGCGTCTGCGCGACGACGCCGAGGAAGACGTTGTGGCAGATCTTGACGATGCGCGCGCGCTCGCCATCGCCGACATAGGAGACGCCGCGGCCGAAGAGTCTCAAGTAAGGCGCCGCCTCTTCGTAAGCCTGTTGCGGGCCCGAGACGACGACGCTGAGCTTCCCCGCGCGCACGACCTTGGGATTGCCGCTAACGGGCGCGCAGAGGAAGGCCGTGCCGCGCGCCGCGAGCTTGGCGCGTGCCTCGGCGGAGCTGCTTTCGGAGACGGTCGAGCTGTCGACGACGATGCGCGGCGCATGTCCTGTCCGCGAAAGCAGCCCCTTGGGACCGGAGATCACCTCCAGCAGATCCTTCGATTCCGCGACGATCACGAAGACGATGTCGCAGTCCGCGAGATCGGCGATCGCGTCGACGACGCGCGCTCCGCGCGCGGCGAGCGGCTCGGCCTTGGCGCGCGTCCGGTTATAGACCGCGAGCTTGTTTCCTGCAGCGAGCATGCGCTCTGCAATCGCGGTGCCCATGCGTCCCGCGCCGATCCAGCCGATCCGATGCTCCGCCATGACCGTCCTCTCAGAAATCGTGCAATGCGATGGAAGGCGCGGCATCCTAGGGGAAGCGCCAGGCCGCCACAATCGCCGGCGCCAGGGAGATGCGGCCATGCCTCAATCCACCCCTTCGCTCGCGGCGACGCATGAGGTCTTCAACCAGCCGCCGCCGCTCGTGGACTACAATCTCTTCACGAGCGACCGCGCGTTGCAGGAGGCGGTTCGCCGGGAGGGCGCGGATTGGGCGCTCTCCGATCTCACCGAGCTCGGCGCCAGGCTCGGCCGGCAGGAGACGATAGAGAACGGCTTCGCCGCCAACACGAACCCGCCTCAGCTTCGCGCCTTCGATCGTTTCGGCAACCGCCGCGACGAGGTTCTGTTCCATCCCGCCTATCACGAGATGCTGGGGCTCGCGGTTGCAGCCGGCCTGCACAGTTCGCCCTGGGCAAAGCCCGGTCCCGGAGCCCATGTCGCGCGCGCCGCCGGCTTCTACATGCTGACGCAGATCGAGAGCGGGGTTTGCTGTCCCATCGCCATGACCTATGGCTCGGTGCCGACGCTCCGCCGCAATGCATCGCTCGCGGCGGAATGGCTGCCGCGGATTTTCTCCCGGCACTATGACCGCACCTTCCGTCCCGCGGCGGAGAAGGCCGGCGCGCTCTTCGGCATGGGCATGACCGAGAAGCAGGGCGGCTCCGACCTCCGTTCCAACACCACGCGCGCGACACCCAGCGGCGAAGGCGACGGCGTCCACCGCATTACCGGCCACAAATGGTTCATGTCAGCGCCGATGTGCGACGCATTTTTGGTGCTGGCGCAAGCGACGCAAGGGCCGAGCTGTTTCCTCGTACCGCGCTGGACGCCGGATGGCGCGCAGAACGGGCTCAGGCTGCAGCGGCTCAAGGACAAGCTCGGCAATCGCTCGAACGCTTCGTCGGAGGTGGAGCTCGCCGAGGCCTGGGGCGTGCTCGTCGGCGAAGAAGGCCGCGGCATTCCCATCATCATCGAGATGGGGAACATGACGCGGCTCGACTGCGCCGTCGGCTCGGCGGGCCTAATGCGGCAGGCCGTGGCGCAGGCCGTGCATCACGCACGCCACCGCACCGCCTTCCAGAAGCATCTCGTCGATCAACCCCTGATGGCGAACGTGCTCGCGGATTTGGCGCTGGAAGCGGAGGCGGCGGCAGCGCTCGTCCTCCGTCTCGCCCGCGCCTATGATGCGGAGGACGCCGCCTTCCGCCGTCTAATCACGCCCGTTGCGAAATACTGGATCTGCAAGCGTGGCCCCGCGCTCGCGGTCGAGGCGCTGGAAGCGCTCGGCGGCAACGGTTACGTCGAGGAGAGCGTCATGCCACGGCTTTATCGCGAGATGCCCGTCAATTCCGTCTGGGAGGGTTCCGCGAACATCATCTGCCTCGACGCACGCCGCGCCATGACGCGCGAGCCCGGCGCGGTCGATGCCTTCCTTGGCGAAATCAACCGTGCCCGCGGCGGGAACGCGCGGCTCGACCGTTTTCTCGTGAAGCTCGAGGCCGAGCTGCGCGCCGCCGTGCAGGAGCCCGAAGATCTCGCCCGTCGCATGGTCGGCCGCATGGCCGTAGCGCTCGAGGCGGCGCTCCTGGTACAGCACGCGCCACCCGCGGTCTCCGACGCCTATTGCGCGAGCCGGCTCGAGAACGAGGCCGGCGGCGCTTTCGGGACGCTCCCCTCAGGAATCGACACGCGGGCGATTGTCGAGCGGGCGACGCCGCAGTAATTCATTGCTTTCGAGGCAGACCGAATGGACGAGACAAAAAGCGCGCCCATTGCACGGTGGATCACGGCCGCTGGGCTTGCGGGAAAGCTCGAGACCGAAATGCTCGCGGGATTCTCGGAGCGCATCCTCGGTGCGGGCGTGCCGCTCGCGCGCTCGGTCGCCCTCATCGATACGCTGCATCCGATCCATGAGGGCCGCGTCTTTCGCTGGCGGCGCGAGGTCGGCGGGGCGACGGTCGTGGAATATGGCCGCACCAACGAAGGGCCTGCCGCCGAGGCCTGGCGGCGCTCGCCGTTCTACCGGATGCTGCAGACAGGCGCGGCCGCCCTCAGGCTCCGCGTCGACGCCGAGAGCGCCGAGCAATATCCGAGCATCAAGGATTTCCTTGCCGAGGGGATGACCGATTATCTCGCGATCCTGAACCGCTTCGCCGCCTCTGGCGTGATCGGCGAGATGGATTGCGTCTACTCGTCCTGGATCACGGATGCGCCGCAGGGCTTCTCGGACGCCGATGTCGGAGCGCTGGAGCGGTTGATGCCCTACCTCGCGCTCGCGATCAAATGCGCCTCGCTCGCACGGATCGCGGAGACGCTGGTCGGTACCTATCTCGGGCGCGATCCCGCGCAGCGCGTGCTGAGCGGCCGGATCGCACGCGGCGTCGCCGACCGCATCGGCACCGTGCTCTGGTTCAGCGATCTCCGCGGCTACACCAGGATCACGGACACCGCGGCGCCGGAGCAGGTGATCCCGCTCCTCAACGACTATGCCGAGGCGGTCATCTCGGCGATCAACCAAGCCGGCGGCGACGTCTTGAAGCTGATCGGCGACGGCATCCTCGCGATCTTTCCTGCGGACGACCGCGGGGGCGCCTGCGTCTCGGCGCTCGGTGCCGCGCTCTCGGCGCGGCGGGGGATCGTCACGCTCAATACCCGCCGCATCGCCGAGAACCTGCCGGTCACCGAGATGTATCTCGGCCTCCATGTCGGCGAGGTCTTCTATGGCAACATCGGCAGCAAGGAGCGGCTCGACTTCACGGTGATCGGGCCCGCCGTCAACGAGGTGAGCCGGATCGCCGCCATGTGCCGCTCGGTCGATCAGCCCTTGCTGGCATCGGCGGCCTTTGCGGACGCGCTCGGCCCGGAACGGAACCGCCTTGTCTCGGTCGGACGCTATGCGCTCCGCGGCGTGGGCCGCCCACAAGAGCTGTTCACGCTCGATCCCGGCATCGAGGCGCCCTAGACCCGAGCGCGATTCCCGCGAGCCCCGCTACGATGTGCTCGGAGCTGCCGGTCGCACAATCGGGCTGTCTCCGTCTCTCACGACAAGTAGTCGCAGCGGAACCCCTCGCCCCAGCGCTTGATGTGGCCGACGGAGGGCGAGGGGAAGTGCATCGTGCAGAAAAGCGTCTGGGTGTCGCAATAGCGCTCCAGAAAGCGGCGGCGCGTCACGGCCGCGTGCTGCGGGTCGGAGTCCGCGCGCGAACTCAGCTCAGGATAGCGTGCCTGCAGCGGCGAATGGATGAGATCGCCGGTGAAGACCGCGGCATCGCCCTTGCTTCCGATGGCGACGGCGAAGTGGCCGGGCGTGTGCCCCGGTGTCGGTAGCAGCCGGACATGGTCGCCGACGGCGTGATCGCCGACAACGAGATCCGCCTTTTGCGCCTCGATGATGGGCAGCACACTCTCGGCGATGCCGGGTATCGGCGTCTCGCGGTGGACGCCGCTCCAGTGCTCATACTCCTTCCGCGACAGCAGATAGCGCGCATTCGGGAAGGTCGGCACCCAGCGGCCGTTCTCGAGCCGCGTGTTCCAGCCGACGTGGTCGCCGTGCAGATGCGTGCACATCACAACATCGATGTCCTCGACCCCGAGGCCTGCCGCTCGCAGCGCGTTCATCCAGGTGGGGTCGCTCTTGCGATGCCAGTCCGGGTAGCGACTGGTCTTGTCGTTTCCGATGCAGGTGTCCACCAGCACCGTGTGATGCGGCGTCTTCACGACGTAGGATTGGAAGCAGAAAATGACGGAATCGGAGGCGCGATCGAGCGCCCGCGGCTCGAGCCACGCCCGGTTCTCCTCGAGAATCCCCGTTTCGAGAGCCGGCAGGAATTTGAACACCTGCTCGAAAGGATATTCCTTCTCGACGATCCGGTGGATCGTCATGTCCTCGACATCGTAGCGCGTTCGCATGGCGATGCTTGGCCTCAATACTTGTTCGCGACGAAGAGCTCCTCCGCAGGGAAGAGCGTGATGACTTTGCAGCCCTTGTCGGTGACCACGACCTCTTCCTCGATGCGCGCGGCGGAGTATCCGTCGCTCGCGGGGCAATAGGTCTCGAGCGCGAAGACCATGCCCTCCTTGAGCTCCAGCGGGTGATCGAGCGAGACGAGGCGGCTGATGATCGGGCGCTCGTGGAGCGCCATGCCGAGGCCGTGGCCGAATTGCAGGCCGAAGGCCTCCATCTCGTCGGTGAAGCCGAACTCCGTCGCCTTCGGCCAGAGCTTGGCGACCTTGTCGGTGGTGACGCCGGGCCGGATGGTGTGGATCGCGGCGTCGATCCACTCGCGTGCGCGCTTGTAGGCGTCCCGCTGCGAATCCGTCGCGCGGCCCACATTGAGCGTACGGTAATAGCAGGTGCGATAGCCCATGAAGGCCTGGATGATATCGAAGAAGGCCTGATCGCCGGGACGCAACACGCGGTCGGTGAAGTTGTGGGGATGCGGGCTGCAGCGCTCGCCCGAGACCGCGTTGATCGCCTCGACATCGTCGGAGCCGAGTTCATAGAGCCGCTTGTTCGCGAGCGCCACGATGTCGCTCTCGCGCACGCCGGGCTTCAGGTGCTCCGCGATCGTCTGATAGGTACCGTCGACCATACTCGCGGCCATGTTGAGGAGCATGATCTCGTCCATGCTCTTGATCTCGCGCGCGTCCAGCATGACCTGTTGGCAGTCGCGCACCTCGATCCCCTGCCGCTGCAGCTCGAAGAGCACCGGCGGCTCCACGAGATCGACGCCGAGCGGCATGCCCGCGACGCCGTTCTCCTTGAGCAGAGCCTTTATCTCCTTGACCGCACTCTCGATCAGACCGTGATCCGGCGGCACCGTGCCACGCAGTCCCAGCATCCCCGCACGGCAATGATCCTGCGGCAGCCAGGGCGCGTGGAGCCGGTGATGCTTGGCCGCCGAGCCGAAATCCCAGACATAGGGCTCGGTGTTGCCGCAGAGGAGCGCGTAGCGCGTCATCTTGTCTCGCGACCACTCGCCGATCGCGGTGCTGGAGACGTATCGAATGTTGTTGTTGTCGAAGCAGAGGAGGGCGCCGAGGCCGGAGCGTGCGAGCGCCGCCCGCGCCCGCGCCAGGCGATAGTCGTGCAGGCGGCGGAAATTCACCCGCTCCTCGAAATCGACCGCGCTGTGGCCGGGAGCGGCCAAGGGGCGCTTCCAGTCGTAGGTCGGCTTGATCATCTCCGTTTTGACGATCGTGGGCTCGCGGTTGTTCTTGGGCATGCAGGCTCCCGGCGTTCTCTCGCGGGCGGAATCATGGTGTGGATGGGTCGGACGGTCAATCCGCGGCGCTTTGCTCGAGCGGCGGTGCTGCGCTAGGGTGCGGACCCGTTTCGACCGGCACGGGAAATCATGGGCGCGGCAATCGGCATCTTCGGCCTCGGTGTGATGGGACGCAGCCTCGCGCTGCAGCTCGCAGAGAAAGGCGTTGCCGTTGCGGCCTTCGATCCCTGGCCCGCGGCACGCGACGAGGCTGCGGCGGCGGGCGTTTCCGGCATCGCCGTGAGCCCCGAGGCGCTCGTGGGCGCGCTCGAGAAACCCGGCGCCGTGCTTCTCATGGTGAAGGCGGGAGAGCCGGTCGACGACGCGATTTCGCACCTGGCACCGCTGCTCCCCGCGGGTGCGCTCATCGCGGATGGCGGGAATTCGTATTTCCGCGACAGCGAGCGCCGCGCCAATTCGCTCGCGGCGCGTGGCATCGGCTTCCTCGGTATCGGGATTTCCGGCGGCGAGACCGGGGCCCGTCACGGCGCCTCGATCATGGCAGGCGGCGATGCCGCGGGCTTCAGGAGCCTGGAGCCGCTGCTGTGCAGGGTCGCGGCAGAGGCTGGGGCAAAGCCGTGCCTTGCCTATTTCGGCGGCGCGGGCGCGGGGCATTTCGCGAAGATGGTCCACAACGCCATCGAATATGCGGAAATGCAGCTCATCGCGGAGGCGGTGCTGCTGCGGCGGGCGGCCGGCTCCACATGGCCGAAGATCGCCGACGATGTCGCGCATTGGAACCGGGGCCTCGGTGCCTGTTATCTCCTGGAGATCACCGCCGACATCCTTCGCGCGAGCGACCGCGGCACGGGCCTGCCCCTGATGGAGATTGTCGTTGGACGCGCGGAGCAGAAAGGAACCGGACGCTGGGCTTCGGTCGAGGCGCTCGAGCTCGGCGTGCCCGTGCCCACGCTGATCGAGGCCGTCGAGGCGCGCTCGCTCTCGGCGGTCCGCGAGCCCTCGGCGCCGGACATGCTCGCAGCAGAGCGGGGCGTGGCATCGTCGATACCGCCGGAGGAGCTCGGCGAGGCACTCCTCGTCGCGCGGATCGCGGTTTATGACCAGGGCTTTGCGCTGCTGCACGCCGCCGCGGTGCCGCACGGCGTAACCGGCGAGCTCGCGGAACTCGCAGAGATCTGGCGCGCGGGCTGCATCATCCGCGGCGCTCTCCTCGATCCCATAGCGGCGGCCTTGCGCACGGGAGCCTCACGCCTGCTGCTCGCGCCCGCCTTGCGCGACGCCGCGTCAGCGCGGCTGCCGGCGTGGCGGCGCACGGTCGCGAGTGCCGCAAGCAACGGCGTGCCCGCTCCGGCCCTGGCCTCGGCGCTTGCCTATTACGACGGGTTGCGCGCCGCGATTTCCTCGGCGGCTCTCATCCAGCTTCAGCGCGACACCTTCGGCGCGCACGGCATCGAGCGCGTCGATCGCGCCGGCCGGTTCCACATCGACCGCGCGGAATGACCGGGATCGTCGTGATGGGTGTTGCCGGCGCCGGCAAGACCACCGTCGGCGAACTCTTGGCAAAGGCGCTCGACCTCCCGTTCCTCGAGGGCGACCACTTCCACGCGCCCGCGAGCGTCGAGAAGATGCGGCGCGGCGAGGCGCTCGAGGACACCGATCGATGGCCTTGGCTCGATCGCATTGCGGCGGAGCTCGCGCGGCTCGAGCGCGAGGGAAGGGGCGCCGTCGTCGCCTGCTCGGCCCTGAAGCGCGCCCATCGCGACCGGCTTCGGAGCGGTTCCCCGGGGATCCGCTTCGTCTTCGTCGCGGGCTCGGAAGCGCTGATCCGCGAACGGCTCGAGCGGCGTCGCGGCCATTTCATGCCGCCCACGCTGCTCGCGAGCCAATTCGCAGCCCTCGAGCCCCCATCCCCGGATGAGAATGCCGTGATCGCCGATGCAGGACCGCCGCCCGCCGAGATCGTCGCGGGAATCGTCGCGGCGCTAAAGCGGGCTTGATCCGCCAGCGCTCAGTGCGACATCAGCACCGGAACCGTCATGTGCTGCAGGACCTGGCGCGTCGCGCCGCCGAGGATCAGCTCGCGCGTGCGCGAGTGGCCGTAGCAGCCCATCACGATGAGGTCGGCGCCGATGTCGGAGGCACGCGACAGCAGCGCGGAGCCCACGTCGATGTCCTCGGCGACGGTGTAGGCGGCCTCTGCCTTGACACCGTGCCGCGCGAGATGAAGCGCGAGGTCGGCGCCGGGGACATCGCCCGCATCCTCTCCGCGCTTGGGGTTGATCGAGAGCACCGTCACCTTCTCTGCCTTGGCGAGGAGCGGCAGCGCGTCGTTGACCGCGCGCGTCGATTCGCGCATCCGGTTCCATGCCACCAATACTCGCTTCCCGATGGTCTCGACGGCGCCGGCGTAAGGCACCAGGAGCACGGGCCGGCCGCTTGCAAGCGCGAGCTGCTCCGGGAGCCGGCCGAAGCCGCCGCGCGGAGGGTTCTCGGGATCGATCTGGCCGGCAATCGCGAGATCGGCATAGCGGGCATTGAGCGTCGCCGTCTCCGCAGCCTCACCCTCGGCGAGGCGCCATTCGTAGGAGATGCCCGCCCGCCCGCAGTCGGCGCGGAAGGCGGTCTCGGCCTCTTTCGCTGCAGCGGTTGCTGCGGCGCGGTGCCGATCCTCCAATTCCTGCATCGCATCGACGGCGACGTAGCCCGAGACCGCTGGCGAGAAGAATCCCGAGAGGTCGAGCGGCTCGATGATGGAAAGTCCGATGAGGTGCGCGCCGTGCGTCGCCGCAAGCGTGACCGCCGCCGTCTGGCGCCGCGCGCCCGCGGCACCTGCCTCGAGAACGACCACGATGTCTTTCAGGCTCATGCTGCCCTCCCTTGCGTTCGCCAGAGGCGGGCTCAGCCGCCCTCGCCGATCTCGGCCAAAGCCGATTCTCTCCTGAGCCGCACGCCGCCGCCTTTCGGCAGCTCGATCAGTCCCTCGCCGCGAAGCTGCGTGAAGGTCCGGCTCACCGTCTCCGTGGTGAGGCCGAGATAATCTGCGATATCGGCACGGCTCATCGGGAGATCGAGCCGATCCCGCGGGTTTCCGAGGCTCGGCATGCGCCGCGACAGCATCGTGAGGAAGGTAGCGAGCTTCTCGCGCGCGGTCTTGCGTCCGAGCAAGACCATCTGCTCCTGCGCCGCCGCGAGCTCGCTCGAGGCGATGCCGAGCAGGCGCTGCTCCATGCGCGGGAATTCCACGAGCAGCCGCATGAGCGCACCGCGCTCGAATCGGCAATAGCGGACGCGGGTCACCGCCTCCGCGCTGAAGGCATAGGTATCGTCGGCGCCGAGGCCGAGGAAATCGCCGCCGAATAGAAAGCCGGTGATCTGCTGGCGCCCGTCCGAAAGCAGCCGATAGACCTTCACGACACCTTCGGTGATGTTGAAGAGAAAAGCGGCGGGGTCGCCGGCGGTGACGAAGGTGTGGTGCGCCTCGGCCTCTTGCGCCTTTGCAATCGCGGCGAGCCGATGGAGATCGTTCTCTTGGATAACGCCGCAGACGGAGAGCATGCGGACGGCGCAGGCGGCGCATGGGCCGGCCGCGGGCATCGAGCCGAGGCGCGGTCGTGCCGGAGGCAACGGAGAGCCTGCATATTTCTCCTTCATGAACGGCTATCCTCGGCCCACATCCCGGAGATCGAACGCGTCGAAATAGTACATGAGCCCCCGCGCGTCCCGCAAACCCGAGCCCGTCCCGCTGCCCGCGCCGATGGAAGACCGTCCGCTCGCCGCCATCGGCTTCGTGCTGATGGCGCTGCTGCTGTTCAGCGCCATGGACGCGATCTCGAAGCTCCTGGTGCAGGAATACTCGCCTTTCCTGATCACCTGGGGCCGCTACGGGGTGAACCTGTTGCTTCTCCTTCCCTTCGTCCTGCGTGCGGGAGTCGCTCCGATGGGCGGGACAGGCCTGGCGATGCAGGTCGGGCGAGGCATTGCGATGGTCGGCTCGGCCGTGCTCTTCGTCTCGGGGCTCTCGCACTTGCAGCTGGCGGACGCGATCGCGATCTCCTTCGTCTCGCCTCTGCTCGTGACCGCGCTTTCGATTCCCTTCCTCGGCGAGCGCGTCGGAATAAGGCGGTGGTCTGCCGTGGTGGTGGGGTTCGTCGGCATCCTCATCATCATTCAACCCGGCACCTCCGCCTTCGACGTCGCCTCGCTCTTTCCCCTGGCCTCCTCGACATGCTGGGCATTCGGTTTGGTCTTGACGCGTCGCATCGGCTCCGCGGCCCCTCCGATGACGACCCTCCTCTATACGACGGCTGTGGCTTTCCTCATCCTATGCCTGTTTCTGCCCTGGGTGTGGCAGCCTCTCGGCGGGCGTGCTCTCCTCTTGGTCGCGACCATGGGTGTGCTCAGCACGATCAGTCAGTATTTCATCCTCATGGGATACATGCGCGGACCTGCCTCGCTGCTCGCGCCCTTCTCGTTTTTGCAGATCATTTCCTCGACCTTCTGGGGCGTAGTGTTGTTCGGCGCCTGGCCCGGCATTTCGACCTGGATCGGCGCCGCGGTCGTCGTCGCGAGCGGCCTCTATGTCTTCCATCGCGAGCGTGTGACGCGCAAAGGCTGAGGCGGCGACCTTGCCCGCGCGAATCGATTGCGGCATGCTTTGCCGACCCTCCCGGAGACCAGCCCGACCATGCGCCGCATCCCGCTCATCCGCATTACGGCGGCGATCGCGTTTGCGATCGTTGCCGCATTGCATTCCCGCGCCGCACTCGCGGAGATGCGCTTCGAGCCGGCCTTTCCGGACACGCCGATGAAGGGCGCCGCTGCCGCAGTCGGCGCGCTGGTCTGGAGCCACGGCGCCGGCGGCATTCTCCGCACGGACAACTCCACCTATGGTCCGCCCTTTCTCGCCTATTTCATGCGTGACCACGGCTGGGACGTCTTTGCTTTCAAGCGCACTACGATGGACCAGGAATCGAATTCCGAGACCAAGGAGCTGCTGCGCAATGTGACGGAGCTCAAGAGCAAGGGCTATCGCAAGATCGTGCTGGTGGGCCAATCCGACGGTGGCTGGATCTCGGTCATGGCGGCCGGCAAGAGCCAGGACATCTACGCGATCATCGCGCTGGCACCCGCGCATTACGGCACCGATCGTCCGCGCATGAACCTCAATGCGACGGCTATTTTCGATTATCTCGGCGA
>Ga0335085_10005621_pt1 | contig 20052 bp, 17 predicted proteins | sample Lox_Sample_45_FD_206712 | JGI IMG/M metagenome (GOLD analysis project Ga0335085, IMG submission 206712) | Soil microbial communities from Loxahatchee National Wildlife Refuge, Florida, United States - Lox_Sample_4.5 | ecosystem: Environmental > Terrestrial > Soil > Wetlands | place: USA...
CTCAACGCCTACGGCGTGAGAGAGTTTCAGATCGTTGGGCCGGGGTGGCTGAGTACAGAAACGTTTCAAGTTGACGCTACTATGCCGCCGGATACCACGAAGGCGCAGTTACGTGAGATGTTTCAGAATCTGCTTGCGGAACGTTTCAAGTTGACGCTCCATCATGAAACGAAGGAGCTTCTTATGTATGGGCTGGTCGTTAGCAAGAGTGGTCCCAAAATCAAGGAGTGGACGGCAGACCCAGTTCCCAAGGATAACGGGATGTCGGCTCCAAAGCTATCGAAGAAACAAAAAGAGGAGCCCGATACTGATGCGGACGGTTTTCCGAACCTACCGATGCCGGCCGGGGGAAGCAGTGGCATAGTGAGCGTTAGTCTAGCCGGCTTGGGTAATCGTATCCGCGCTCAACAGGCGACGATGCAAGACTTCGTCAACGAGTTGATGAAGCGCCAATTATTGGGCCGGCCTGTGAAGGATGAGACTGCGCTTCACGGTAAATATGACTTCGTCCTGACCTTCTCCTCTATGGGATTGAATCGGCAGAACGGCCCTATCGGCGGCGACGGGAACGCGCGCAGTTCCGCGATCCCACCCGAGGCCCGCGCGCCACTATCCGATCTTTTCCAGGCAGTGCAAGTGCAACTGGGTCTCAAACTGGAACCTATGAAAGGACCCGTGGAACTGATCGTCGTTGACCACATCGAAAGAGTGCCCATCGGCAATTGAGATGTTCCAATTGTGGGGCCACTGCACAGATCAGAGAGCACCATAACGACAGGGCCTCGCCAACGGAGCTGGAGTTGCTCCATTCCCGATACCATAATCTCTAGGACCGACACCGGACCGCGGTTTACGAGACGCTTATGAAAGAGCCGCGCACACGCATGCCGCGGCGGTCCAAACCCTGCCAGGCCAGCATGTACAGATCGTCACGACCTTGCTTGTCCCGGGTCAGCTCAACAGCCCGCGGATCGGCGAAACACAGGCAGCCGGTCCCCGGTTTGGCTTGCCGAACGCCCTGCACCGCACTCGCGGCATGCACAAACTGGAAGCCGGCGGCCATTCACCACTCGAAGGCGATCCCGCCGCGCGTCCTGACGGTAGTCGGGAGGCTCAAACCAGGCGCCACCATCGAGGGTGCGGTTGGCCGGAATTTCCGAGGCACCGGCCGAGGGCCTGAGTTGCCGTGACCGTGGTTGAGTTGGGCGGCCGGTGAGCGCTTCAAGACTGGTCTTTGCGCAACAGACCGTTCATGGCCCGCCGGTAGTTCTGGAATGCCGTTCTGCCCTGGGGAGTCAGCCGCGTCAGGGTGAGCGGAATCTTGCCGCGAAAAGTCTTCTCGACTTCGATGTAACCGGTCTCCTCCAGCTTCGCGAGGTGGCTGGAGAGATTGCCTTTGGTAAGTTCGGTTTCGCGCAGCAAGTACACGAAGTCGGCCTCCTTGACGGCGGACAATAGCGCCACGATGCGAAGCCTGCCAGGCTCGTGAATGATGCGGTCGAGATCCTTCATGCCGAAAAGCGATCCCGCGGGTTGGCCCTCAGAAAACTCCGGAACCGGACGGCTCCGCTCACGACCAGCGCGGCGCCCTGCGCCACGAGCAACCAAAGGATTGCTTGTCCGAAGCCGAGACCACTCCGGAAAATCCAAATCTCCGCCAACAATGGCGCGCATGCCAGAATCAGCAGATGCGCCTGCCTGGCTTGTACCCAGCCGGCCAGGAAGGACGCGAAGAAGGAGACTGCCACGACCAGACCGGGGACCCTGCCCCAGTTTTCGTCCATGTGCAGGAAGGGCCTGGCAATCGTGTAGACCGCGCCGCTGAGAAGAAAGACGGCCACCCCGATCCACTGGACCCTTCGCGAACTCGCTAGAGCAATGTACCCGCTTCGCGGCGAGACGACCCGCTCCTTCATCCGCTTGAGACCTTCCTTGAGGAGTAGCGTCACGGCGATCCACGCCAACGGCAGGAGCATCGCGGGCACCCACCGGAGCCGTCCGGCCAGGCCGAACAGACATGCCGGTATCAGGGCCATCAGGCCGACAAAGATTTCGATCAGTCCGTCCTCGTTCCAGTACTGCGACGGGCGCCGGACCAGATCGTCAATGGAATCCGCCACGGGATTTGCACCTCCACAGACTAGTCTGCACCACAAACCTGTCTGTGTCAACTCAAATCCGCAAACTCCCGCAGCAACTCCAGCATCTTCCGGTCCAGCTTGTGCCCGCGCCAGTCCTCGTAAACGACGTCCGCGCGGCCGCTATCCACGATCCCGAAAGAGCCGCGCAGGCACCACAGCGCCCAACCCCATCCGGCGGACTTCCAGAGGCTGAGCATGTCGCGCATCCACGCCAGCGCCACCGCGTGCGGTGTCTTGTTAAAGCAGCCCCATTCGCCGATGAACACGCGAGCGCCGCGGCGTTCGAAGCCCTGCCAGGGCAGAATGCATAACTCGTCGAGCCGGTCCTTATCCCATTCGGCGATGCCGCCCACGCGCGTCGGCCAGGTCGGCAACACATCGAGGTGTTCGGCCCACGGGGCCAGGTAATGCGTGAGCTTAAAGGGAGCGTAGCCGCGCGTGCTGTGGACGGCGTTGGATAGTCCGGCCAACTCGGGCACCGGTTGCGTGGTTTCGCCGAACATTCCATCCGCCATGACGAGGCGTTGCGGATCGATCTGGCGGACGGCGTCGGCCGCTTGGCGAAACACGGCGGCATATTCCGCCGGACTGCACGCGTTGGGCTCGTTGATCAGGTTGAAGCTCAAGCGCGCCGGCGGAATGCCGCGGTAGCGCCGCGCAAAACTCGTCCAGTGGAAGACGAAGATCTCCTGCGCCCGCGCGTCGCGCCACAGGTTCCACGGCTCGGGCAGCAGTCCGCTATTGATGCAGAAGCCCGGCGCACGGTGGAAGTTGAGGCAGACGTGGACGCCGTACTGCCGCCCCCAATCGACCGCCTGGTCGATCTCGCGCAGCGGCTTTTCGAGGAGCCGCATCGGGTCGCGCGGATCGGTCCAGCAGCGGTAAGACATCGGCAGGCGCGCGAAGTGGAAGCCCCAGCGGGCCATCCATTCGAAATCGGATTCGCGGAAAGGCTCGTTGGCGCGGCCCCACTCGGGATCGACCGCGGCCCATTCGGCGGGCGTATCGGTGAACTTCTCCTGCAGGTTGAAACCGTGCCAGCGATGCGGATCGGGCGCGCGCGAGCAGCCTGCCGAGGCCACCGCGGCAAGCGCCAGCCACTCGCGGCGCGTCAGAGTGTTCGGTTCGGAAGGCACGGGGTTTCGATTCATGTTACATGCCGGCGGCGATAGTAGGCGCGCAAGGCTATCGGTTCTCTGCTTCTTCCGGATCACTTTGCTAAAGTTAAGCAACCGGATATTATTGGCTACCAACAGGTCGTAACCCTGCGGATTGCGATATCCATATGCTCACCCGCGAACAAGTGATTGCGGCTTACGAGGCGCTGCTGGGGAGGGGTCCGCGCAATGAAACCGAGACGGCTGATGCGCTGGCGTCGCATGCCGATGTCCGTGCGCTTCGGCAACACCTGTTGACCAGCCGTGAGTTTGCGCCGGATGTGGCCATGTTGGTCCTGCAACGCGCCTTTGCGCTGGACCGCGAGACGATCCAAACCGTGCAGACGAAAGCCGACCCGCACCAGTTGCAACGCTTACTGAATCGGATTCGGGAAACCTGGGTGCGGATCGGCAAGACGGATTCGTATTGGTCGGTGCTCTCCTGGGATATTTTCAAGGATGGCCTTTCCGAGAACGCCAACACCTTTTGGGAATCCGGCAGGTCGGATATCGAGCGGTTGAACGTTTGGCTGTGCCGAAACGAGATTCCCAAGAACCCCGCCTGGACCTGCCTCGAATACGGCTGTGGGGCAGGCCGCGACACGCGCTGGTTGTGCTCCGAATTCGGGCGCGTGATCGCCATGGACATCTCCAGCAGCCACCTGGAGGTGGCCGCAAAAGCGGTCGGCGCGCAACACCCCAACGCGCAATTCGTCGAAGTGCAGGATTTGAGCGCCTACCCTCGCTTGCCTGAGTTCGATCTGCTGTTTTCGCTTCTGGTGCTGCAACATAATCCGCCGCCGCTGATCGCCTTCATCCTGGACAGCCTGCTGGGACGATTGCGGCAAGGCGGCATCGCTTATTTCCAGGTCCCCACCTTGTGCCGCAACTATTCTTTCGATCTGGACTCGTACCTGGCTCTGGACCGCAACGAAGGGTTCGAGATGCACGTGATCCCGCAGCGCGAAGTCTTCGAAATCCTGCGAAGGAACGGCTGCGAGCTTTTGGAAGTGCAGGCCGACGACAAGGCAGGCTCGCTCGATTTCGTTTCCAATACGTTTCTGGCGCGCAAGGTCCGGCAGGTGAAGTAGCCGCAGCGATCCTACGGCAATTGCTTCAAAACGAGCATGGACGGGCCCGGCCCTTGTGGCAGGCTGGCATCGTTTGTCAGGAACCACGGCGCGCCGAAGCGAATTGCCGTGGTGAGGCGGATTGCATCGGGTGTTGGCCAGCGGTTACCAGGTTCGGCGAAACGGAAGAACCGTAAGGCTTCGGCAGCCTGCAAGACTCTGCATACTCCGCCCGTAGTTCCGTACTTCGTTGTTGATCCCGACAGGACAACGAGAACGGGTTGGGGACGCTTCGTGCTTGAGAGTCTTTGACTCCGTTACAGGCCTACGCCCCTGTCGAAATCGGCCGCGAGCCTCTAGATCCTCGGAAATCCAATCCGCTGAATCAGTCTGCGGAATCGCGGGTCGCCGCGCAGGGGGTCTAGCGCAGGCTCCACGTTGCAGAACGCCATCCAGGGGCAGCCCAGCTCGTAAGCCTGCTGCAGACCGGCCATGGCCGGATCTGGTTCCCCAAGGCGGATGTGCACGCAGGCGACAAAGAATGGGGAGATATACCGGCGTGCGGACATGGCACGCAGTGCATCGAGATACCGGCTCGCTTCTGTGCGGTCCCCTCTTAAGGCGTATGCCTGGGCGAGGGCGGACAGTACCGGAGGATGCTCCGGCGCGAGTTGTTCAGCGATCTCAAACTGCCGGATGGCATCGTCGAACCGGACCATTTGAAGAAGCGCCAAGCCCGCAAAATATCGCGCCAAAGCATAGCCCGGGTCCATTTCCAAGGTCAGGCGCAAGCGCTCGATAGAGTCGGCGAAGCGGCGGGCGAAATAAAGGGTCCAACCCAGGTGCGAGTTAGTGACCGCCGACCGCGGATCGCACTCCAGCGCAAGATCCATCTGGGCTTGGCATTCGTCGAAACGCGATAGCATCGCCAGCACGTGACCGTACCAGTGGTGTGCGGTGACATAGGACGGATCGCAGCCCAGGGCCAGGCCGAATCCGCGCTCAGCGGCGGGCCAGTCCCGTTCGTAGAGCGCCCTGACGTAAGCCATGGCCGTGTGTGCCTCTGCGAGGTCGGGGTCCGTTGCGAGGGCGGCAACTGCTGCTTGCAAGGCTTTGGCGCGGGCGATCGCGGGCCGAATCCCGGTAAACAGGCCCAGGCTGGCATAGGCACTGGCGAGCCCGGCGTGAGCGAGAGCATAATCGGGATCCTCGCGAGCGGCCGCCTCGAAACACTCGATGGCGCGAGCGAAATCGGCTTCGGTTCTCCGGTTCCAGAAGTGGCGGCCGCGGAGATAGGCTTCATGCGCCACTATGTTGCGCGGGAATTGGCGCGACAGAGCGGCGTCTTGCTCCGGAAGAAGCTCCATAGACATGGATCGCGCGACCTTCAGCGCGACGCTGCGCTGGACCTCGAGCACGCCGACCGGTTTGCGATCGTAGGTATCAGCCCAGAGATGGGTCTGGTCCCGGACCTGGATTAGCTGGACGGTAATCCGCACGCGATCCTGCCCGCGGCGCACGCTGCCTTCGAGGATGTAGTCCACACGCAGTTCTTGGCCAATTTCGTCGACGCGCCGGCCGGTGTCCTTGTACTGCATGGCGGTAGTTCGGGCAATCACGCCGAGGCGCCGCGGATCGAGACGGCTCAACTGCGCGATCATCTCCTCGGTAAGGCCGTCGCTGAAATAGTCCTGTTCCGGATCGCCGCTCAGATTCTGAAACGGCAGTACCGCGAGCATGACTTTCCGCGGGCCGGCTTCGCTGGCGGATGGGGCATGCACGGGGGCTATGAAGCGGTAGCCGTGGCGCGAGAGGGTCTCCACGAAGCGCGGATTCTTTCCGGTATCGCCGAGGGCGGCGCGCAGTTTGTTGATGGCGATGTTAATACTGTGATCGAAATCGACGAAGGTCGCCTCGGACCACAGAGTTCTCCGCAACTCTTCCCGCGTGACGACTTCGCCGGGAATTCGGAGAAGGGCGGCGAGCACCTGGAGCGGCTTTTGCTGAAGGGCAACCCGCACGCCGTGCTTGCGCAGCTCACCAGCCCGGAAATTGACCTCAAAGGTGCCGAAGCGGCAGGTTTGCAAGCGTTCCGAGGAGATCGCCATGGAGATCTCGCCCCGGTTTTCGAGTATAGCATCTGTAGTCGCGGAGATTAATGCCGTTGGAGGCCTTTTTATCAACTATATGCACGGAGATGTTTTCTGGAGGCGAAGTTGACGCGCCGTGTATGGATGGTTCTGGCCGGCCACCGCATAGTGGATTCGTGGCGCAATTTCCGCAATCCCGGGAAGAGAGCCGGCGGGCCGGAGAACCGCGGCCGGATCTGCGCCCAAGACCGTCCCCTGGCGGGGCTGCCGACTGCGGATTGAGGTCTTGGCTGAATCAAGAGAGGAAGTGGAAGTCATGAACGAACGCATCCCCCCGCGCTGCATGCCTGTCCTCCAGTCCAAGCGCGGCAGTTCCTGCCTGATTGGGCGAGTGCTGGCTTGCCTCGGGCTGCTGAGCTCGCGGAGGCGCCACACCATCCACGGTGTCTTTGGGGCCATGGCCGCCAACGCTGCATTGCTAATCCTGGCGGCGCCGCTGTTCGCGCAGCTTGAGGGGCTTCATGAACCCGAAGTCTACGCCATCGCCGGGTATTCGCGAATTGAGGACACCACGGGGCTTTGTTTCTTCTGTTTTTCGGGCTCTGCCCTACAGAAGAACCATGCGCAAGGCGGCTACTTTGGCGTTGGTGTAGGCGCCCGGATCACAAGTATCAGCCGTGAGGACGATGAAAGCCTTTGGTGCATGCAGGGAGAGTTCTTTCAGTCCAGGGCATCGAGGTCGATTCAACAGCCTTATATGAATACCGGCGCCCTGAATTTCGCCTTGGAGAAGCGAACCGGCAAAGTTCGTCCCGGCGCCATAGTCCTGGGCATTGGCGGCGCTCAAGGCAACGGAGGCGGACATCTGTTCCTGCAGGCCGGTGGAGGAGCCGCCGTGATGTTGAACGAGAGGTGGTTCATTCGGCCACAGATTCGCCTGCAATATTGGACGCAGTTGTTTAGCACCTCCCGTCCGGCCCTCTCGGCTGGGATCGCGATTGGTTACCGGTTTTGACTGTTTGTGCAGCCGAACGGCTTTCAGGAGCTGTTGGCCTAATCAAGACAGGAAGTAGGAGCCATGACGAACAAGCAAGTATCGGCGGTGGCGATGCCAGCTCTGTTGGTTTCCGATTGTCTCGCCCGGACCGCACAGCCCACGCGCCCGTCAACCGAGGAATTCCTGCGGGCGCTTCCGCCCACTGCAGTCGTCGAGGTGACCTTCGCTAACCGATCGAGGATGCGAGGGTGGGTGGGCGAAAGTGTCCGGCGACAGCTTCGAGTTCCGCTACACAGGCGGCAGCCAACTGACAAAGGTGCGCGTGGCGTTCAGCGAGGTCCATGAGGTCAAACAGGTGAAGAGCGTCAAACCCTCTCACGCGACCCGCAACACTTTGATCATTGTCGGCGTCACTGCCGGCGTCGCCACCGCCGGCGTGCTGTTCGGCCGAGCGCCGGCGCATGAAAATTGGAGCCAGGGGAGCTTCGCGGGCGGAGGCGGGTGGTAATAGGACAGTCAAACACACCGTCACCCGACGGGCCTCCGGACGCTCCATGGCCCTGCCGGCGTGGCCTCGGACCGCGCCATTACCGCCATTGCTCAAGAATTCGAGACTACGTCTACGGTGCGGGCGCCGGGGGCAACCGCACAGTGAACTGAAGCAACTCGCAAATCCCCAGAAAGAGAGTCCGGGGACGGGCTTGGACTCAGCACAGAAACTCATGCCGGATGGGCGCCCGCCAGCCTGTCCAACATACCCAGTTGATGGCTTTATTGCCTTAAGGAGGAAATATGAATCGAAAGCTACTGTTCGGCGCAAGCCTTCTGATTGCCATGTTCACGTGGAGCGTCGCCGCTGCGCCGACGCCCGTTACCGTTACCATAATGACCCAGAATATCAACGCTGGCACAGATCTGACCTACGCCGCATACGGCCTGCTTGGGTATATCGATCTCCCCACCGGAGTGGAGCTGACCTATCAGGAAATCCAAGCGGCGGATATCCCCCGCAGGGCGGCCATGTTGGCGGCTGCGGTTGCCAAGAAGAAGCCGGACCTTCTCGCGCTTCAGGAGGTAACTCTCTGGCGCACCGGCCTCACTGCCGCGACCGCCACCACCGTCATCGCCGACCAACTCCAGTCCTTGCTCTTCGCGCTCGCCGCCAGCGGCGTCCCATACGACATCGTCGCCGTGAATCGTGTGACCGATATCGCACTACCAAAGGCGTCGGGCGGCGTGCTGCGTTACACGGACCAGAATGCACTGCTGGTCCGCGCCGACCTACGTCCTCCCGCTTTTCACCTTTCGGACGTTCATGCGGACATCTTCGCAGCGGTCTACACGCTCGGCGGGCTTAAGGTGCCTGCAGGTTGGATCTCTGCCATGGTCCACTCGGAAGATCGCCATTTTCGCCTGCTCACCACCCACCTTCAGTCCGCCATGGCCGGTGACCCGTCAGCAACGACTGTACAGTTGGCGCAAGCTCAGGAATTACTCGGTGAGGCACGCCACAGCACAGAGCCCGTGGTGATCGTCGGGGACTTCAACTCGGACGCGATTCTTGGCGTAAACGGCCCAGGGCCGGATAACACAGCTACCGCCGCCACGATTCAGGCGGCCGGATATGTGGACGCCTGGAGTGCCGCAAGCGGCCCCGGGCAGACCTGGCCTCTTTACCTTCAGGACCAGTTTCCTCCTCCGCCGTTCTTCGCGCCTTCGGTGCCGTTCGAGCGCGTCGACCTGATCTTCTCGCACGGCCTGCACGTTCTTGGTGTGGAACGGGTCCTTGCGCCTGGACCGAGTGTAATGACTTGGCCCTATTATGCATCGGACCATGCCGGCGTGCTGGCATCGTTCCAGTTCTGAGGTGAACTGTCACGCTCAAAGGAAGTGGAAGTCATGCTAGGCAAGCAAGTATCAGCGGTGGCACTGGCAGCTCTACTGGTGTCCAATTGTCTCGCGCGGACCGCGCGGTCCCGCCCGTCGCCTGAGGAATTCCTGCGGGCGCTTCCGCCCGCTGCAGTCGTCGAGGTGACCCTCGCTAACGGGTCGAGGATGCGAGGGTGGGTGGCCGACGTGTCCGGCGACGGCTTCGAGTTGCGCTACCCGATCGGCAGCCAACTTGTAAAGGCGCGGGTGGCGTTCACCGAAATCCATGCTGTCAAACAGGTGAAGAGCGTCAAGCGCTCTCACACCGTCCGCAACACTCTGATCATCGTCGGCGTCGCCGCCGGCCTGGTCACCTCCGGCGTGCTGATCGGTCGCGCGCTGGCGAAAGCGAATTGGAGCCTTAGCGGACCGATCCTGGGAGCCCTGTAGGACAGTCAAACGCAACTCCGTCATTTGACGGGGACTCCGGGCGGTCCACCGCCCAGCCTGGGTGACCGCGGACCGCCACGATTCCTGCTATGGCTCCGAAGTTCGAGAATAAGTCTACGACGGTGGCCAGCGGGGAAGATGGTCATCTCGTGTCCCAGAGTGCCCCGCCTGCATCGCCGAGACGACCTCGATGCTTTGCAAACGTCCTTGCCTAGGCCCCGCAGTTCCAGCGGGCTCCGGTGCGGTTCGCAAAGGCGTCCGCGTAGCCGCGGCGAGCCGATCCCGTCTGGCCTCCGGCCCCGCGCCGCCCGCGACCGCCCCGCACCAAATCCCCCCAATCCCCCCGCATGCGGGGCCTGTGGGCTAAGGCGCACATTGGAGGCCTCACGGTGAATTCAGGCCCGGATTACACCTTTGCAGCCGCGCCCTCCACCGTACAGGCGGCAAATGGCGATCAGGTCTCAATCAGCTTGATTGCCAACGCCGTGGCGGGCTATTCAGACACTCTGGTCCTGGAATACTCCGGGGGAAATTGCCTCACCCAGGGAAATCTACCCCATACGATGGCCGTAGGCAGCCAGGTGCCGCTCAGCTTCGTGAACGACTGCCAGGCGGGCACCGGCACAACGTTAACAGTCACAGCACAATCCGGTCTGGGCTTCGTACACGTCGCTTCCATTGTGGTCAATTCGCTCGCCCAGCCGGACTTTACGATCTCCGTGGGCCCGCCGACGCCCGCCACACTGGGCACGTCGGGCAGCATCGTCTACCCAATCACGATGACGCCGCTCAACTCTTTTGGCGGGGCGGTAACTCTCACCTATGACGGGCTGCCCGACAACGCATCGCTTCAGTTTGACTCGACGACCTTGTCTAGTGGACACCCATCGACCAACCTGACGATCACGAATAACGGAACTACATTGGGCGGCCTTTACAATTTCACGGTGATCGGGACCGCGGGCGGCACATCCCGCCAGGCGTCGTTTCCACTGGCCGTGCAGGGTCCGACCATCACGGGCGGCGTCCCGAGTGTCTATAATAATGGGCAGACGGTGACGGTGCAGTATAACGTGTCGAACACCACGATTCAGCCGGGGCTCGGCTGCACGACTGCCGACCAGAGCCAGGTGCAGTGCTCGATTGTGGGCACCTCGCCCGTGACGTTGCAGGTCACGGCGCTATCGCGCGCGACACATGGCCACTGGAAGGCGATACTCAACGGCAATGGGGTTCAGTTGGATGTAAACGTCGATGATATGACCCCGGTGGTCACCGGCATGTCCCCAGGGCCGGAGGTAGCATGGGCCGACTTTATCCCGATCACAATTTACGGATATAACTTTACCGGCTGCTTTTTTGAAGTCGAGGAGGAGTCGATTTGCTGGTCGAGCCAGGTGGACTATAGCGGTCCCGGTTATTTTGCCCCGTCCGGTGGAGGAGCGGACACACTGACGGGGACGCTGCAGAATATAGCTCTTAGTGGCGGAACGTTTGAGTTTTGGGCGGACAATTGCGCGTCGATGGAGGATGGTTTCCTGAGCAGTTCGCAGGATATGTCGAATGTGTGTGAATCGCCTACGGATGTTGCCTTGATTGTCGATCCAGGAAAGCCGTGCGCAATACCGGTCAACTTCCAACAGAACAACCTGGGAACTGATATTGGCGGCGGTACACTTGAGGTCCACTATACCTGGGGATCGAGCACAGGCAACCTGAACGATTTGGCTGCCTGCTTTATCGGCGAGAGGGTGGCGTACCCGGGAGATACCAACCCTTGGCCATTTCCTCCACCCTTCCCTGCTATCTCCGCTAACAATCCAACCCTGAGCATGCCCGGGGACATCGTTTCCACTGCAGGCAATTTCGACGACGATCATAGTACGCCTGGGAACTTTAGGCCGCCATACTCAGTTACCAGCTTCAACACACAGCAGATCTACCGATTCCACTGCCCATGCTACAACAATGATAATTGGAAGAATCTAGCGCCGGATCCCAACAACCCCGATAAGACTATGTCGATTTTCCGACAGGTGACCAACACCCTCTATCCGGCGACCTGGGTCTTTCAGATATGTAAGGATAACATAGCCCCTGCCAGTACGCAAGCAAATTACTCTTGCGCTCTTATAAAGCCCTTGCCGCAACAATAGGAAGGACAAGGAAGGAGTATTCCCATGCTGCTTAGCCCTGTGGTTCGTTCGATGTTTCTAGCGCTTCTGTCAGCCGTCGCGGCTCGATCGATCCTTGCGCAAGGAACGGCAACCATTGTCATGACCAGCGAAGTCGTGGCCGCCGGTCCGGCTGTGAATGAACCGATCTTTGTGAGAATCTCGTTCTACAACCGATCGTCCGAAGTGGTGCTGTTGGACGCAACTAGCAGAAGCGACGGATTTGGTTTGCTTGCTGGGCAGGTTCTACGACCCGACGGGCGCAAGGAAGAAGGGCCAAAACTGGGGGTCAGCGAGCATCGGTCGATAAAGCGGATTTCCGTCCCGGCCGCCGAGTCAGCGAGTGTCTTGCTGCTTGCCAATACCTGGAGCGACTTTGACCTTGCCGGCCATTACTTGCTGCGAGCCGCCCTTACGAAGCCGCCGAAGACGGAAGATGGTGTGGAGTTACCCCTACCGGCGGCCCTAGAGTTCGTGATTGAGGTTGGCCCTCGCGACTCCCAGCGCCTGGAGCGAATCTGCGCCAATCTCGAGCAAGAGACGCTCAACCAATCCGGATATGCCTCCGCAGTTGCCGCCGATACACTTGCATACGTCAAGGATGATGTAGCGGTGCCGTACTTATTCCGCTTACTTCAGCGGCGGGACAAACTCGCTCCCACTCTTTCGCTCGGACTCCAGCGAATCGCGACCCCCCGAGCAGTAGAAGCACTGCTCCCGTTCGTAAATGACCTGTCCGAGGATCGACGTGTATCCGTCCGCTCCGCGTTAGCAAGAATCGCCGCAGGGACCAAGGATGTGTCAACAAGACAGAGAATCGCAGACGCCTTGCGGTAAGCTGCGGCCTGGGACGAAAGCTCGAGGATTGGGCAACTGACAGCGTCGCTCTACAGCGATTCGGATTAAGCCGGCCCGGGCAAACCGCCGCGCCCGCCCTGTGCGCCCCGCACCAAATCCCCCCGATCCCCCCGCATGCGGGGCCTGTCGGCTAAGGCGCCCGGGATATACTGTGATTTAAGAGTTTCCCGTACCGGATCGCCCCATGGACGAAATGAGCGTTATCTGGCTGCGCGTGGCCGTCGCGCTGTATTCTCTAGGCCTTCTGCACGCCATCCTTACCCTGGTTCGCCGCCGCGACCACCTCTTCCGGGTGGCGCTGGGGGCTTTCTCCATCGGCGCGGTTTTTCACTTTGTTTCCATCATCGAAGAGGGCTTGCGCAACAACCGCTGCCCCATCGGCAACCTTTATGAAACCCTCTCGATGGGCGCCTTCCTCATCGTCATTTTGTTCCTTTTCATACATTGGCGGTACAAGGTCGAAAGCATCAGCGTCTTCATTTTTCCGCTTGTATTTGTGATGGCCCTGGTCTCGACGATGGGCAACCCGGTGAGCGCGTGGGCCAATCCGCTGGTGCGGAACGTCTGGCTGACGGTGCACATCGTGCTGGTGCTGCTGGGCATCGCCGCGTTGCTGTTCACCGCCGTGGCGTCGCTGCTGTACCTGTTTCAGGAGCGCGAGCTGAAGAACAAAAAGCCGCGCAAATTCTATTACCGGCTGCCCGCGCTGGGCACGCTGGACGACCTGATTTCGCGCTCGATGGCGCTGGGCTTCGTGCTGATGACCCTGGCAGTCATCGCCGCCAGCACGTGGGCCTTCATCGAGCATAAGACCGCCTGGATCTATCAGCCGGCCATCGCCATCAGCTTCATCACCTGGGGAATTTACATGGCGCTGGTCTTCCTGCGGACCGCCGCGGGCTGGCGCGGGAAGAAAGCGGCCATCATGACCGTCACAGTGCTTGGGTTTTCGGCCCTTACCTGGGCGGCGCACGCGCGCCTGGGACTTCTGCTAAAGCGATGAAGCTTCTGGTCACCGGCGTCAGTCACAAGACCGCACCCGTCGAGGTTCGGGAATGCCTGGCGTTCCGGGAAGAAACTTTGCGGCCGGCGCTGGCCGATCTGAAAGCCCGCGAGGGCGTGGTGGAGGCGGTGATTCTCTCGACCTGCAACCGCGTCGAAGTGATCGTCACCACCGAGGACTCGGCCGACCCGGTGGCCATCGTGGATGGTTTCCTGGCCGATTTGAAAGGACTGAGCCCCGACACCATCGCCCCGCACGTATTCCGGCACGAAGGGCGCGAGGCGATCCACCACCTTTTCCGCGTGGCCGCCAGCCTGGATTCGATGGTGATCGGCGAGCCGCAAATTCTCGGCCAGCTCAAGAACGCCTACGCCGCGGCCAAGGACTCGGGCGCCATCTGCGGCTGGCTGGACGGGCTGCTGGCGCGCGCGTTCAACGTCGCCAAGCGGGTGCGCTCCGAGACGGGCATCGGGCAGATGGCGGTTTCGATCAGCTACGCGGCAGTGGAACTGGCGCGCAAGATTTTCGGCTCGCTGAACCACCGCACGGTGATGATCGTGGGCGCGGGCAAGATGTCGGAACTGGCGGCGCGGCACCTGCGCCGCTCGGGCGCTTCGCACGTGTTCGTGACCAACCGCACACACGAGCGCGCCATCGAGATGGCCAAGTTGTTTCAGGGCACACCGGTGGAGTATACGCGCTTCGTGGGGATGCTGCCGGAGGTGGATATCGTGATCGCCTCCTCGGGCGCGCCGCACTACATCCTGCGCAAGGACGAGATGTCGCGCGTGATCAGCGCGCGCCGCAACAAGCCGATGTTCCTCATCGATATCGCCGTACCGCGCAATATCGAGCCGGCGGTAAACGAAGTAGACAACGTGTTCCTGTACGACATCGACGACCTGCAGGAAGTGGTCAACGCCAACCTGCGCGAGCGCATGAAGGAGGCCGACCACGCCGAGTCGCTGGTGGACGAGGAAGTCGAACGCATGATGGCGCGGCTGAAAGTCGCCGAAGTCACGCCGACCATCGTGGGGCTGCAGGGGCAACTCGAACAGATCCGCGCCAGCGAGCTTGAGAAGATGCGCCGCAAGCTGGGTCCGCTGACGCCGGAGCAGGAGCAGGCGCTCGAAGCGCTCACGCGCGGCATCGTCAACAAAATCGCGCACGGGCCGATCTCCGAACTGCGCAACCACGCCGGCAATCCGGAAGGAGCGCACGTGGTGGCTTTCATCCGAAAGGCATTCCATCTTCAGGACTGATTCATGCTGGTAATCGCATCGCGCGGTTCGCAGCTTGCTTTGTGGCAGGCCCGTTGGGTGCAGTCGCGCCTGGCCGCACTGAAGTGCGACTGCGTCATCGAAATCATCAAGACGACGGGCGACAAGATCACGGACGTGCCGCTGGCGCGGGTCGGCGGCAAGGGCCTGTTCACCAAGGAAATCGAAGAGGCTCTGCTGGATGGCCGCGCTGACCTGGCGGTGCACAGCCTCAAGGATCTGCCCACCGAATTGCCCGCAGGGCTGGTGCTGGCGGCCGTGCCGGAGCGCGAAGATCCGCACGACGCGATTGTCGGCAAGCGGCTGACCGAACTTCCCGATGGCGCGCGCGTGGGCACCAGTTCGCTGCGGCGGGCGGCGCAGTTGCGGCATCTGCGCCCGGCGTTGATGATCGAATCGGTGCGCGGCAATCTGGACACGCGCCTGCGCAAGTTGGACGAAGGGCAGTACGATGCCATCGTGCTGGCGGCGGCGGGGCTGAAACGTTTGGGTTGGGCCGGGCGCATCGCCGAAGTCCTGCCCGCATCGGTAATGTGCCCGGCGGTGGGACAGGGCGCGCTGGCGATCGAAACGCGCGCGGAAGGCGCGGGGCGCGCGGCTGCGTCACTGCTGGACCACACGGAGACGCATCAGTCGGTCGCGGCCGAACGGGGATTGCTGGCGGCGTTGGGCGGCGGATGCCAGGTGCCTATCGGGGCGCACGCCGAGGTGCGCGACGGACGGCTGAAGATGGTGGGCTTGGTGGCATCGCCTGATGGCAAGGAGTTGGTGCGCGGCGAAACGGAAGGGCCGGTGGAGGAAGCCGAAGCGCTGGGGATCGCCCTGGGCGCGGATCTGCTCGGCCGCGGCGCACGGCGGATTCTGGACGCCGTCGCAGCGGGATGATAGGAAGCGTCTACCTCGTCGGGGCGGGGCCGGGCGATCCGGACCTGATCACTCTGCGCGGGCGGCGCATTCTGGAGCGCGCCGATGCGGTGCTCTTCGATCATCTGGCTCCCGACGCACTGCTGTCGCTCGCGCCCCCCGAAACCGAGCGCGTTTACGTCGGCAAGAAAAGATCCGCCCACGCGTTCACTCAGGAAGAGATCTGCGCCATGCTGATCGAGCGGGCGCGCCGCGGGCAAACAGTGGTGCGGTTGAAGGGCGGCGACCCGTACCTGTTCGGGCGCGGCGGCGAAGAGGCCGAAGCGCTGGCCGATGCCGGCATTCCGTTCGAAGTCGTACCAGGCGTCACCACGCCGGTGGGACTGGCGGCTTACACCGGCGTGCCGCTGACGCATCGTGAGCATACTTCGGCGGTCACCTTCGTCACCGGGCACGCGGTGGATCAGATCGATTGGGGCAAGGTGGGTCACGCGGAGACGCTGGTGATCTTCATGGGACTCACGACCTTTGCCGCGATCGCGAGCGAGTTGATCGCACGCGGGCGCCCGGCCGATACACCGGCGATGGCGGTGCGGTGGGCCACGCGTCCCGATCAGGAAACGCTCACGGGCACGCTGGAGACGTTGCCCGCGTTGGTCGCCGAAGCGGGGATGAAGCCGCCCGCGACCATCGTGGTGGGGGAAGTGGTGCGGCTGCGCGACAAGCTGGATTGGTTCGGCCGCCTGCCGTTGCGCGGCCAACGCATCGTGGTGACGCGGGCGCGCGGGCAGGCCGATGCGTTGGCTGAGAGGCTTCGCGTGCTCGGTGCAGAGGCGATCGAACTCCCGAGCATCGAGATTGGCCCCGCGTCTGACTACGGCCCGCTGGACCGCGCCATCGCGGCGCTCGACTCCTACGATTGGCTGATCTTTACCTCGGCGAATGGGGTGCGCGCGTTTGTCGAGCGACTGGACCGTTCGCTGGCGGATTGGCGCAACTTGCGCGCGCGGATCTGCGCGATCGGTCCGGCGACCCGCACGGCCGTCGAAGCGCTGCATCTGAAGGTGGACCTGATGGGCAAGGAGTACGTCGCGGAAGGGCTGCTGGCAGCATTCGCAGAATATGAGCTGCGCGGCTGCCGGATCCTGCTGCCGCGCGCGGCGGTGGCTCGCGACCTGGTGCCGGTCGAACTGACGCGCCGCGGCGCGCAAGTGGATGTGGTGGAAGCGTACCGCACCGTGATTCCCGAAGACGCGGCGGAGCGAATCGCGGAACTGGGCGCGGTGGATTGGATCACCTTCACGAGTTCCTCGACGGTGCAGAACTTCGTAACGGCGGGCGGCAGCAGGCTGCTCGATGGCGCGAAAGTCGCGACGATCGGCCCGGTCACTAGCGAGACCGCCCGCGCGCTCGGCATCGAAGTGGCCGTGCAGGCGAGCACTTATACCATCGGCGGACTGGTCAAAGCGATTCTCGCGTTTGCTCGCTAACCCGCATCATATGCGTAGACACTCATGTCTGCAGCGCCGGGAGCGCGCGCCACAAGCAGGCTAAACTGTAGCCGTATGACGAGCGCCTGGTGCGGCACGCTGGTGGATCGCGGCATGGAGATGCGGCTGGTGCTGCATATCGGCGAAGGCGCCGATGGGCTGCTGGAAGGCACGCTGGACAATCTCGATCTCGGCCGCATGGGGATGGCGGTAGACGGCATCACACTCGACCAGGGCGCCCTGCGGTTTTCGGTCGATGACATTGGCGCGCGTTTCGAAGGCCGAATGAGCCGCGATGGCCGCAAGGCCCGCGGGGACTGGCGCATGGACGACGATGCGGCGCTGCCGCTCGAACTGCACCGCGTCACACCATCCGCGCTCGAGGGCATCTGGGCCGGCACGCTGAGTTTCCAAAGCATGCGCCTGCGGCTGGAATTCTATCTGGCCGGCGGGCGCGACGGCGTGATTGGCGCGATGAAGAGCATCGACCAGAATGGCGCGATGGTTCCGCTGAGCTGGACGCGCTTGGCCGGATCGGCGGTCTTGCTGGAAGCCCGCGGCATCAACGCGTGCTTCACCGGCACCATCGACGCGGACGGCAGCGAAATCGCAGGCACCTGGACTCAGAACCAGGTGGAGATTCCGCTTTCGCTGCAGCGTACCGCGGTGCAAGAAGAGCCTCCCGCGCGGCCGCAGGAACCCGAGCCTCCGTTTCCGTATCGCGAAGAGGAGGTGCGGTATCGCAACCACCGCGCGAACTGCGAACTGGCCGCCACATTGACGATACCGGAAGGCGGCGGGCCGTTCCCGGCGGTGCTGCTGATCAGCGGCTCGGGCGAGCACGATCGCGACGGATCGATGGCTGGGCACCGTCCGTTCCTGGTGCTGGCCGATTTTCTCACGCGCCGCGGGGTGGCCGTCCTGCGCAGCGACGATCGCGGGGTGGGCGAATCGGGCGGCGAGTTTCACCAGTCCACCACGTCCGATTTCGCGACCGATGCCGAAGCCGCGGTGGACTTCCTGCGTGGGCGGACCGGGATCGACGCGCGGCGCATCGGCCTGATCGGCCATAGCGAGGGCGCGCTGATCGCCGCGATGGTGGCCGCGCGCGACCAAGGCATAGCTTTCATCATCATGCTCGCCGGGCCGGGGTTGCCGGGCTGGGTGCTGGCGGGACAACAGGCGCGGCGGCAAGCCGAACTGAGCGGTTCGAACGCCCAAGAGGCCGGCCGGCTGAACGAAGACCTGGTTGCGATTCTGCGCAGCGAGACCGACCTGCCGAAGCTTCGCCGCAAGCTCGATCAGCGCCTTGCGCATTTGCCGGAAAGCCAGCGCGCGCCGGTTGTGGATTACTGCTGTCATCCGTGGCAGCGTCATTTCGTGACGTTGACTCCGGCGGATTTTCTGCGGCGCGTGACGTGTCCGGTGCTGGCGCTGACGGGCGAGAAGGATGTGCTGGTGGAGCCGAAATCCAATCTGGCCGCGATTCGCGAGGCCGTGGAAGCGGGCGGCAACCGCAACTTCGAAGTGGCGGAGATGGCGGGTTTGAACCACCTGTTTCAGACCTGTGACACCGGCTCAGCCACGGAGTACGGGCAGATCGAAGAGACGCTCTCGCCGGTGCTGCTGGAGAAAGTCGCGCAATGGATCGCGGCGCGCGGCCGTTATGCTCCGGGAGAATTTTTCAACGCGCAGGCCGAGTAGCGGTAGTACAGTTTTTGGAAATGTTCCTGGGGCGTCATCTCGTCCCAGCGTTTGAAGGAACTCCACGGCGAGCCGTGCGATTCGCCGTCGCGGATGGGTCCGGCGATGCCCGCCATCCAACCCTCGCCCGGCTCCCACGGCTTGGGATATTCGCGAAAGCGGAACAGGTACACCTCTTCCGGCGGACCGTCTTCCGATTCCACCAGCACTTTCATCATCAACTGCACCTCTTCGGGAGGAGCGGCCAATTCGTTGGGATGCGACGCCCAATGGCTCAGATCGGAAGCGGCCAGTTCCGCCGGATCCAACCAGCGCTCGGGCATGAGTTCCAGTTTGCCGAGCTTCTTCAGTTGGCGGCTGAAGACCATGCGCATTTCCAGGCTGCGGGCGACATGCTCGATTTCGGCCGGGTCCACGGATTCGCCGCGGCGCAGCAGCGACGTAACGGCGAAACATTTCAGTCGCGGATCGGCCAGCGTCAGAGCTTCGCGAAGCGCGTGCAGCACGTCGTCGCCGGGCAGAAAACCCAGGAGGTCCAACTCGACCTCGCCATTCGCGCGCCAGGGGGCATACTCCGCGTCGATCACCCATTCGATGGAGGCGGGGTCCTGCTGGCGGGGCTGCAGCCAGGCTTCGGCGCGGCGCCAAGCGATCAGGATCGCCGGCGCGAGAACAGCGGCGTCCTCGGGCGTGAGGTGCTGGGATTCGAACAGTTCGAGGCAGGCGTGGCAGGCGTGGAATTGGTTGTTGGGGCCGGCGAGGAGGTTGCGCATTTGGGCGACGGCTGCGGCGCGCACCGCCGGATCGCCGTGCTGGATGCATTTGGCGCACTGTTCGGCGGGCGACGGCTTCCAAACGAAACGCGCGGGCTTCTCGGATTCGGCAGACGCGGGGAGAGGCGGGGC
>Ga0335085_10005622_pt1 | contig 20051 bp, 13 predicted proteins | sample Lox_Sample_45_FD_206712 | JGI IMG/M metagenome (GOLD analysis project Ga0335085, IMG submission 206712) | Soil microbial communities from Loxahatchee National Wildlife Refuge, Florida, United States - Lox_Sample_4.5 | ecosystem: Environmental > Terrestrial > Soil > Wetlands | place: USA...
GCCTCCCAAGCGCGCGTACAAGCGAGTGTGGCTCAACCGGGAAAACCCTGCCCTGTGGGTAAGCAGAACTGCGCGGGCTGCCACATGCCCAGGATCAAGATCCCCGGTTCTACCACCTCTTACACCGACCATCGCATCCGCATTGTGCGCCCCGGCGAGGCGTATCCCGAGTAACCCCGAGCGGAGTTTTTCACTCGATGCAAAGCGCCAGATAGGATTGCGCAGCGCGGCTGTAGCGGCGGTCTCTGACCGCCGTCGTCGATCGGAGATCGACGCTACAGTATAAGTCGCACTGTATAGTGCCGGGCGAGGATGCTGCAGCGCTCGGATACGTTGCGCGGCGCGCTACGCCGACGCGCGGTCACGCGGCGTCCGGCGTCGGAACGCGGCTGCCGCGAGCAGCACGATTGCCGAGCCCGCCAACCCGTACCATACGTAGGGCCGGAAAGGGTTGACTATCGGCAGAGACGTGCGGCCGGGCGGTCCGCCATAATTGGGAAAGACGTTGAAAAACAGCGGCTCAAAATCATGGATCTCGCCGCTGGCCGTCATATAGTGGTGGAAGTTCAGCGCGTAGGGGTAGTAACTGAGGTAGAGCGCGAAGCACACCATGAAGAGCAGAACCGGCATGTAATTCTCCGCCACGGTCAGGAGTTGGAAGACCCGGCCCCGGACCTCCGGCCGCAGCCAGCGCTTGGCGTTGACGTAAACCAGGCAGATAGCCGTAAGCACGCTGAATGCGGCCACCAGCCCCGCCAGAACATCTACCGTCAATGCGGCCCAAATATAATTAGCGCTTTGGGCCAGCGGGTCCTTTCCTGAAAGGGTGGCGCGCAGCAGATCAAATTGCTGTTCGTTCATCTCCAGTGCTTCCGCGGCATCGGGTTGGTTGGCATGGCGCAAAGCAGGAATCAGTCGCTTGTCCGCAACCTTCTGCACACCCAACCCCATGAGCTTCTCGACCAGCGAACCGCCCTGCATGTGCATGCGATCAGCCATATGCTCGGCCGTCCAGTAGTAACCCAGGGCTGGCGGCAGATGCCCGGCGTCTTCCTCATCCTTGCCGAGCTTATCCACCAGCAGATTGGCGTAAGCGCGGATATTCGCCAGATTGGGGATGGGGTAACTCGCGACTGATACGAGCACAATGGGCGGTTTGTCGAGGCCATTCTGGCTTAGCCAGGTCCGCTCCAAATCGAAGCGGCGCGCGTAGTAGGAGTCGTAGTGCGGGGCCGCAAAAGCCTTCTGCATGGCCTGGCACCACTCCGTCTCCTTCGCGAGATTGTCCAAACTGGCCGCCTCGTGCGAAAACACAATCCTTTTGCGTGTGGCAATCAACTGCGCCTCAAAAAGGAAAGGAACGGCGTTTTCCGGATCCCATTTCTCAAGTCGCGACACGAGGCCATCCGCGTCAGGCGGGTTCTGTTTTTCGTCGAGTCCGGGATGGATAAGGGAGAGGTAAACCCAGGTAAAGCCCGGGTCAATGGCAACGGCTTGTTCCGCCCATTGCCAAGCTTCCTGCACCGTCGGCGCATGAAGGGCGGCGAAGGCGAACGTCCGCGCGTCGGGCTGGTGCTGAGTCGCCTCCCGCAGTTTCTCCGCGGGGATCGTCCCAGCATGACCCAGTGAAATGACCTCGTCGCCTCCTACCAAGATGAAGAACGGGACTTGTAGCGCCTGACGAAAGTCTGAGAGACAAAAGAAGGCAACCGACCAAACCAGAAACAGCAAGCTCATGAACCGTGTTTTCCGCATGGGAGCCTCCAGATTGAGTCGCCGGGGTTATCGCCGGGGAGTGTACCCTTTGCCGCCGCGATTTTCAATCAAGTAACGAAAGGAGATTTCTTGTGCGGCACGCGTTCCAGGGCTCTGATCGAAGCCTGCCAAGCGGGTGCGGTCATTTAGCCCATGGTGAGCCCGCCATGGGTCAACGCTCCGCCCCAGATGTTCACCCAGCCCCATGGCTGGCTCGCGGTGGGCCAAACCACCCGGCCACTGCGTGGGAGAGGGCTGTGGTTCTCTTGGTGCGCCCCGCGCACGGGACCATTTGCATCTCGCCTGGGGCGAAAAGAGATCTCCACCCGGATTAGGGGGAGGGCTCACGCCGTCATGGGGTCTATCGGTCTCGAACCCCGTCCACGGATGCGGGGGGGATGGAACTACCCTGCGACATCGCAAATATCTGAGAGGAGTTTCACGAAGTGAACTCCGGCTGTTGTACAATAGAGTTAGGGGCTTGGCTCGCTGACGGCGGCCATTCCGGTCAATTATACGAGAAGGAAGTGGGAGTTATGACGAAAACTGGAGCGCAGATCCTTTGGGAATGCCTGGAACGGGAAGGCGTGACGACCGTCTTTGGATATCCAGGGGGAGCAATTCTTCCTGCCTACGACGCGCTGAAGCACAGCAAGATCCATCATGTGCTGGTGCGGCACGAGCAGGGGGCTACCCACATGGCGGACGGGTACGCACGCGCCAGCGGGCGCGTGGGCGTGGCCGTGGCCACCTCCGGCCCGGGCGCCACGAACATGGTAACCGGCATCGCCACGGCCATGATGGACTCTTCCCCGGTCGTGTGCATCACCGGACAGGTGGGCAGCAAGCTCATCGGCTCCGATGCTTTTCAGGAAACCGACATTACCGGAGTCACCCTGCCCATCACCAAGCATAACTACCTGGTGACGCATGCGAGCGAACTGGCGCGGTCGATTCGGGAGGCGTTTTACGTCGCGAGCTCCGGCCGGCCCGGTCCCGTCCTGATTGACATCACCAAGGATGCGCAGCAGGGTTCCTGTGAATTCGATTGGGAAGCGGCCAAGCCGCAACTGCCGGGATATCGTCCGGACCTCTCACCGACTTCGGCAGACTATGCCCAGGCTCTCAAGCTGATTGAGCAGGCAAAGCGGCCGGTGATTCTGGCGGGGCGCGGCATCATCGTCTCAGGCGCTACGGCAGAGGTTCGCGAGTTGGCCGATCGCACGGGGATTCCCGTAACCCTCACCCTGCTGGGCCTCGGCGCGTTTCCCGCTTCCCATCCGCTGAACCTCGGCATGATGGGGATGCACGGCGAAGCATGGGTGAACCACACCATTCAGGAGGCCGACCTGCTGATCGCCCTGGGCATGCGGTTTGACGACCGCGTTACCGGCAACCTGAAAACCTACGCCCCCAAGGCGAAAAAAATCCAGGTGGAAATCGATCCGTCGGAAATCAACAAGAACGTGAAAGTGGACGTGGCGCTCATTGGCGATTTACGGGAAGTTTTGCGCGAACTGCTGCCCCACCTCCAGCCGCCCGATTGCAGCGAATGGCGCAGCCACATCGACAGCCTGAAAGGCGACGTCGCCGTGCGCGACATCCAGAACCTGCCCGACAGCGGGCACCTCTATGCCGCGCACGTCATCAACGACCTCTGGCAGGAGACGCGGGCAGCGGAGACTGTGGTGGTAACCGACGTCGGCCAGCACCAGATGTGGGAGGCGCAATACTTCAAGCATGAAGTTCCCCGCTCCCTCATCACTTCCGGCGGCCTGGGAACGATGGGATTCGCGCTACCCGCGGCGATAGGCGTGAAAGTGGCGCGCCCCGATGCGGAAGTGTGGGTGGTGGTGGGCGACGGCGGATTCCAGATGACCATGGCGGAGCTAGCCACCATTGTCCAGGAGAATCTGAAGATCCACATTGCCATCATCAACAACGGCTACCTGGGGATGGTGCGGCAATGGCAGGAGTTCTTTTACGACCGCAACTACGAATCCACCCCCTTGCTTAGCCCCAATTTCGCCAAGCTCGCGGAGGCTTACGGAATCCGCAGCACGATTGTGAAACACCGCTCGCAGGTGGTGCCCGCGGTGCAATCGGCGCGCCAGCATGAGGGGCCGATGCTGATCGACTTTCAGGTCGAACAGGAAGATTCGGTCTACCCCATGGTGGCGGCGGGAGCGGCACTGCACGAAATGATCCGCCGGCCCAACCCGCTGGTAGAGACCGCCGAGGACGAGTCGCATTTGTGATTTGTGATTTTGGATGGGTTAATCCTGAAACCAAGATCGAACCGTGCGGGATTCCGGGCACCCTCCAAAATCCAAAATCTAAAATCCGAAATAATTAGACCCCTATGCTCAAAACTTTTGTAGTTCATGTCGAAAACAAGCCCGGCGTCCTGACCCGAGTGGCGTCGCTGTTCCGGCGGCGCGCCTTCAATATCGATTCATTGACGGTGGGGCGCACCGAAAAGCCGGAAGTATCCCGCATGACCATTACCGTGGACGCGGACGCCGACCAGGCCAAGCGGATTGAGGCCAGCCTCTACAAGCTGGTGAACGTTCTGCTGGTGGAAGACATTACTGACGAGCCCGCCATTACCCGCGACCTCGCCATGATCAAGGTAGCCGCGCAGCACGACCAACGCTCGCACGTGCTGCAACTGGTCAGCGTCTTCCGGGCGCGGGTGATTGATGTCTCGCCGGAGTCCATTACCCTGGAGATCACGGGCGGCGAGGAGAAGATCGATCGCTTGCTGGACGTCCTGCGCCCCTTCGGGATATTGGAAATGGTGCGGACCGGAATCGTCGCCATGCGGCGCGGGAGCAAGTCCGCAATTGTCGTAGCGCCCGCAGAAGAAATTGATGAAATCCTACCGGAAGCGGTAAGCGACGAAGGCCAGTCGGTCTAGTTTGGGGTGAAAGGGAACGCTGTAATGCGCAGCTTGGCGGCGCCGTAGGGGACAAGCGAAATAGCCTCCACAGGCCGTTTGCTGGCCGTGGGGCTTTCCGGCAGTGGTCCCGCCGAGTCGTCTTCGATTTGCCACTGCGGCAACCGCCGGGCCTTCGCGGTAATCACCACCGGCGCGCCCTCCAGGCTGAAAGGTTGACTCCCCGGCGGGAGCTCGGTGACCGTGAAGGGTGTGGCAGCTTCGTTCGGATCCATGACCAGCGCGTAATTCCAAGGCGTCGTCGGGTAAACCTCCCAATCGATCACCGGCCCCATATGGCGCAGGGGCGACCAGCTTTCGCCAATCTTCAGCGAGAAGAGCAGCGGCCCGCGCTCCACGGCGATCGAGTTGTGGAACCACGTGGAAGTAACGACCCGCATGGGAAAGCGCAGTTCCACGGCGTCGCCACCCTTCCATTCCCGATCCACGCGGTAGAACTCCCCCGGCTTTACTCCCTCCAGCGCCGCGCCATTCACGGTCACAGAACCGCCGCCCAGCCGGGAATCCGCAGCACCAGCGGGAATTTGGTAGGCTGCGATGTCTCCACGCGCAGGCTGACGCTTTCGCGGAAGGGATACTCGGTGGTCTCGGCGACGGTGACCGGAATCCCCCCGGCAACCAGGGTGGAGACTTCGCTGGGTCCATAGGCAATGGCCGCAAGCCCGCCGTCCCCTGTTTCCATCCAAAGGTGGGCGGCGAACTTGGGCCAGCCTTGATGCATGTTGGCGGTGCAGCAACCGTAATTCGGTTCGAGGCCGAAGAGGTTGGAGTCCGCCCCGTTAGTTGACCATTGCCGGTTGGCCACACTCACCAGCACTTGATTGGCCTGCTGGTCGTATTGATGGCCCCAGGAATCATCGGTCAGGCTTCCGGGCAAAGCATTGTAGGCGATCCTTTCGAGGCGGTCTCCCAACTCAGGCTCGCCGAGAATGGCGATGTCGTTTTCGAGGGAGAACATGGCTTCGACAACGGCACACAATTCGGTGCCCTGCGATGGGTCAAGCCCCGCGTAATGCTCGTCGGAGGAGAACATTCCAGACGGTTGGCCGTGATAGCGATCGAGGGCGCCCAACATTTGGTCAAGGCCCTCGCGGTCCTTCTTCTCTCCGCTCAAGAGCCACCACACCGCAGCCGCCTTCAACGCCATGGCATTGTTGACGCCATGATTGGCAAGCGCGCCAGCCGTCTTCGCCGTCTTCGTGGTGTACTGGAAGTCTGCGAACTGCGCTTCCCAATCGTGCCCCAGATCGTGCAGGCGGCGTGCCAAGTCAACCAAGCTGGGGTCACCCGTGCGGTTATAGAGCCAGATCAGGCTCAGCACTTCGTCATGCCAGCGGAAGATGGCCCACTCTTTGAGAGGCCGTTCATCCAGGTGGCGCGCTTGATAGGCGAAGTACCGCTGCATCAGGGGAATGACGCGGGGATCTCCGGTGGCCTCCTGATACTGAGTCAGGGCTTTCAGCATGACATAATTCGGCCACCAGTCCGTCATGCGGGCGGGGCCAATCCAGCCGTCGGGCTGCTGGTTTTCGAGCGTCCAATCCACCCACTTTCTGGCCTTGGCGATCAGCCGCTCGTCGCCCGTCAGGAAGGCCAGCGGCACCAAGCCGTCCATGAAGTAAGGTCCGCGTTCCCAGCTTTCACCCGTGCCGCCCAGCCAACCGCTGTCGGGACCGAGGTCCGGCCAGACCTCATCAATGTGGCCGCTCAAACCGTTCGCCTGGATTTGCAACTCCCGCAGCAACCAGCCTGTGGGCTTTACAGACGTGAGGGGCAATGGGTTGAAGACGTTCGCTTCGAGCGGCGCGCGGTTCGGCGTGGGGCCGGCGGGTTGCGCCCCGAAACCGCGAGACGCCAGCGCGCATATCACCCACCCTGCGCACAAGCAGAGTCTGGATCGTCCGGCAATATTACGGTTGGTCATGGCTTCTCACTGGCGCGGATTGAGAGCAGGGACTCGCCGTTCTGCAACGCACGGCTGGCAGAGAAATGCCGACGCGGTGCGGCCGCGTCTTATTGCTGATTCTGATATACAGGGAGCACGGTTGTTATGTTAATGGTCACGGGCCCGGTGGCCTTCCATTTGATGTGAACCGTGTAATCCTTGGGAGTGGGGCCGCCTGAGGTGTACTCCTTTTCCCACCGGGAATAGGTGGCCAGGATTTTGTCCATCCGGTATTGCGGATTAACATTGATGATGTCGTTCCAGATGAATTGCAGGTTACTGTAGGTGACCGTGTAAGGGATCTGCGCCGGCCCCTTCCACTCCACCGTAACCTTGGCGATGATCTGAACGTCCTTGAGCGTATCGGTCTTCTTGGAACCGTGCAGGATCTGATAGCCCGTAAAGTATCCGCCGTACTTCACGAAGCCCGACTTCTCGCCGACCTGCCCGTGAAAAGACGACTCGTAATCAAAATCGATCTTCTTCGTGCCCATCTTGAAGCGGTCTCGGAAGGTAAAGGCATCGTGCTCAAGCTGTTTCTGGATCTGCTCCTGCAAGTGCGGTTCCGCCCGCATGTAGGTGCCCCAATCATCATCGTCGAGGGTTACCTCATCGGGCGCGGTGCCGCTGAGCCACAGTTCCAAAAGCTGGTTGCCTTGATCGTCGCCGCACTTCCACTCGGCCGCTTTGCGGATGATCTTCGCCCCAGTGGCTGTAACCGGGTAGAGGAGGACCTCCGAAAAGAAGTCGCCCGGATGCATAAAGTCCGGCTTACTATTCTCCTGAGCTGATGGCCGGTTCTGGATTTTGGCCGTCGTTCCCTTATCAAGCGCTGGGTTATTGGCATCGGTACCGACAGGCCCGCGCCCACGCGTTGGGGTTCCGCCACTCATCGTATTGCTCCTGACCGGATGGAATGCACTGCCACCTTCCACGCACTGCTGAGTGGATTATAGCGCACTCAGTTCGCTGTGTCGCATGGGAGAGCGTGGGCGTTTTACACGGTGACGCGCAGATCCTCCTCCGCGGTTTGCACCTCCGGTTGGCAGGGAGGGGTATAACCTTCCGGCAAGTCCCCGTTATCGGCACGCAGGTATTGCCAATAGTTGGGCCGGAGCCCGGCGATGAGCTCGCGCCGGTTCTTGGTCTTGAACGGCTGGCCATGATAGATCTTTCCCCACCGCGCCATGAGCTTCTCCGGGAACAGGCTGGAAAACATGAAGAGGGGCCACTTGAAGTTGGGGCCGTTGGTGTGCCGCAGCTTGAAAAGCCAGACAATCAAGGCGCCAAGCTTCCATACGACGGGGGCCCAACGCGTGTTGAAGGTGGGGCGCAAATCCATTTTCCAGCACTTCATGATGATCTGCCACTGCAAAGGCGATAGCTGCCGCGTCTCGGAAACCCCGTGCTGTTTCTCCATGCGCGTGTCGTGCAGGGGTGTGAAGATAGAAGGGACCAGGATCGCGAAGAGGCCGCGCCGTTCAATTTCATAGAGCAGATCGAGCGTGGCGCGCGAATCGTCATCAGTCTCGCCGGGATTCCCCACGATGAGGGTCATTACCGGAAACCAGTTGTTCTCATTGGCGATGCGCAGGCCTTCCAGAATCACGCTGGGCCAGTCATCAATGGTAAAGGGCACGCCCTTGCTGGGCATGATCTGCTTGGCCATGCGTACCGACCCGGTCTCCAGTCCAATCAGCGGGGAGAGAGCACGCTTATCCGGGTGCGAGCTCAAGCGGATTTTCACCGGGCTGAGGTCCAGGAGCTTATCGGAGAGCTGCTTAATCAGCAGGGGATCCACCACAAAAGGCGCCATGGTGGAATGGCTGAGCAAGTGGCTTTTCACGCCCGGCGTTTCGGCAATTTCCGTGTACAGGGAGACCAGCGCCTCGCGGTTGGGGAAGAAGAAAGGCGTCCCCGTACGGACCTGGCCCCAGATGAACATGTCTTCCGTGGCGAGTGAAATCTGGTTGTTCCCTTCGCGAACGTTGGCGCGCACCGCCGCCATGATCTTGTCGCGAGGAACATCGATTTGGGGATTGAGGTCGGGCACGCAGAAACGGCACCGCCGCCCGCATCCGGTGGTCATTTCCACCACGCCAAATGTCGTGCGCCTTTCCGGCACCAGGATGCCCTCGCGATCAGTGGGGTGAACCACGTTGACTTCGCGCGGCAGCGCTTCACCGCGCACAGCTTGGTGGAAGAGGTTGACGGCGTCTTGGGACTCGCTGCGCCCCTCCACGACGCAATCCACGCTCAGTTCCTCAAAGCTGTTGGTCTGGGTAATCTGCCAACCACCCGATCCTCCCACGATGACTTTGAAGTTCTGCCGGAACGGATTGTTCTTGATCCTGGCGAAGAGCATCTTGGCGTAATGGGAATTGATCGGCTCCTTCGATGAGCCGAACATGGAGGTGTAGACGCCTGCGGCAAACGTCACCCCAAGGGGGTTATGAGTTGAGACGCCGACGGCGCGCGTGTTGGGTCCAAGGAATTTATCCAAGTCGTCGGGGTAACAAACGGCAATGTCTTCCGGCCGGAATTCCCGGAGCAAGGATTTTTCCACCAGACGCACGCCTGCCGGCATGTAACGCGCTGTGCCATCGGGGTTGAGTTCCACCTTGCGCCACGAGGGATACTTGTTGTTGATTACGAACTCCATCCACACCGGGAGGGAAGCCAATGCCATCTGGATGAAGTAGCCCGCGTGATCGATGGACTCGGTAAGCGGAGCCGTCAGGACAATGAGCTTTCCCCCATCCGTAGGCGGTTCATAGGGTACGGCTGCTTTGCTCGGGTGTTCCACCGGAGCCCGGTTCCCATTGGAATTGCCATTGCGACGGAAAAGACCTTTGAGCATGCACAAGCCTCGCGCAGAAATATGCCCGCATCAGCTTTGAATATTCGGGTGCCTGGACGCCTGAACTACCTAGAGGGTGGATTTTACACGAAAGCACGGTTGGGAATCCAGATGCAATATAGCCATGACAACGCAGTCTTCCTGCAAAGGGCTATGTACTGTGCCCGACCTCTCCGGCCACGCGTGGCTGTAACGACGCTCGGTGATCACGCCCGGCTGTAGGGGCGGCCTCCGACCGCCGTCCGGCGCTCGGAGAGCGCCGCTACAAGCCCGCGCCGAAGGCGTTTTGGATTCTGGGAGCGGGCACGCGCACTACGCCTTGCTCAGAAATCCCTCGAGCTGTTTCTGCCAGGCTTCGGGAGTCGTGTGGATCGCGCGGCCCAGGAACGATGAGCGCAGGCGCACCAATTCCGGGAGCTTGCGGCAAGCAATTGCATAGCGGTGGAAACGCGGCTGCATGAGCAGAGAATCATCGGGCAAGTAGATCGGTTCGCGCCGGAAGTTGAGCAGCACGATGGCGCGATTCAACTGCTGAATGGCATTGTCAACAATCGCCGCACTCTTCGAGGGGTCCCGCAACTGGGAGGCGGAACTCGGGTTCACCAGCCGGAAAAAGTAGGTGGCGCGTCCGGATTGCGACGTGGCTTCCCATGCCACCAAGTTGTCCGGAAACTTTCCGCCAGGCTGGGCCGAGAGCGGCAGGAAGAACCAGTGCAAAATCGGCGCTGCCCCTTCTTCCTGGCCGGTTTCCCCAAGGGCATCTCCACTGACATCCGTGTCAGCCGGTTGTGTAGCTTCTGCCTCGTTGTCGCTGCCGTTCTCCTCAGGTTCCACCTCCTGTGGCGCTTCTTCTTCCTCACGAAGCAATTTGAACCCCGCGTAATAATTCTCCCCCGGAACGTGGGCGATGAGCACATCGAAATACGGCTTCAGCTTGGCGTCCACAACGTTGGCGGCCAGCGCTTGTCCCACCTTGGGATGCAGGGCGCGCAACTTAGCCAGCGGCGCGGCGCGGCCTTCTTTCATCAGGGTGGCTGCCTGCTGAAGCTGATCCGGATCGAGGAGAGGGAAAAGTCCGTGGACAATTTCAGCGCCCTGTCCCGCCAGGTCCTGGGTAGCAGCATCAAGCCGCTCGCGAAATTCCTCTGTCCGCCGGGCAAGCTTGCTCGCGATCAGGCGCTGTCCGGCGGATTCAATGGTGACGGCCCAACTCGACTCGTCGAAGGCCACGGAGTCAATATCCGCCAGCCGCCATTGCAGGCCCGTGCCGCGGGTGGGCAGCACGGCCAGATTACTCTTGAACAGCCGGAACTCGGCCGGGCTCGAAAGAACGCGCCCGGGCGATTCGAGTTGAGCGAACCCGTCGAACCGCGCGAGTTCCTCCAAGTCCTCAAGCAGCAGGCATTGCAGCAGGCGCTTTCGATACGCTTCCAGCAAGTCATGGCACAGGTTCTGAAAGGTCTTGCCAAATTGGTTCAGCAGAATTTTCTTGCCGGTGTAAAGGGTGAGGGTCAATTCGTAATCGCCGGGAAGAAAAACGTCAATGTCCCCCAAGTCGAGCGCCAACGGCGCGCCGGAAGAGGGAGCCAGCGAAAGCGTCTCCGCCGCAATCGTCAGGCGGCACGGACCGCTCTGTAGGGCGGAGCCGTCGGTGTTGAGGTATTGGAACTTTCCGGAAAAAGTGGCCATGATTTGACCCACGGCTGATGTAATGGCACGAAGTTCGTTGATGAGGTTAGCCCGCGAAGAGGGCGCAAGAACGTAGCCCACGGCGTCAGCCGTGGGTCAAAGTACCCGCCCTCTCCCCCATCCCCTCTTCCGCCCGCGCGGGAGAGGGGGTGCCAAAGGCCGGGTGAGGGCTCCTTCTCCCACGGCTCACGCCGTGGGCTACGATCTTGCCCCCCTGACGGGGGCAGGAGAACCGCCCCCGCACGCCAGAAACTTTCCTAGCAGGATGCTGAAAAACTCAAAAGGAAGCCTGCTTTGCCCTACTTCGGTATCTGTAAGTCCTTTGTTTTCATCCGAGGCTAGCAATATAGTTAGCCCGAAAAAGAGTTTTTCAGCATCCTGCTAGGGAATTTCCGTTCCAAAACACCAGCGGTTCGCGGCAGTTTGCAAGGAGCTTGTTCACCAGATCGTTGGGTCATCCGCTTAAACCACCTTCTGTCCGCACTCCGGGCAGAACTTGGACCCTGCTTCAAACTTGGCTCCGCAGCGCGAGCACTCGTTCTTGGGGTGAAGCGGTTTCCCGCATTCAGGACAGAATTTCGCGCCCTGGGTGCGCGCGCCGCAACCGGGACAGAGCGCGGCGCCTTCCGAAGTCAAGTCAAGTTCTTTGGTCAAATCCATTCCGCGCAGCTTTTCTTGCATCTGGTCGACCATGATTTGCGATTGCGCCGCGGCAATTTCTGTCTCAATGTTGGGCGCACACTCATAGCAGAGGCCGCGCTTCTGGTTCCAACACATTGTAAGACAAGCCCACCGGGCGCATTTGGGGCATTGGCGGAAGTTCGGCTTGGCTTCCTCAACCGATTCTTGGAAGGCTTTGTCATGCCCGGTTCCCTGGACGGCCCGCTCAATTTCGTAGGCGCTGGAGCTGGCGCGGCCAAACACCCCGCCCAGCAGGTCACCCGCCGCCCGTAAGGCGCTGGTGGCGTAACCCGCCACGGAGGGCTTGAAGCCGCTCATGAAACCGCTGCCGCAGCGGTCGCAATAAAACTCGAACTGATAGCCTTTATCGGTGGAATGGTCTTGGTGGTTCTTGGTGAACTGAATCAGGGTCATGGCCTCTCTCCGTATGATGCGAAAATATGATGTCGATGCAAATCCAAGTTTCGGCATTTTAGTTCCAATGACCTCAAAGATTCAAGGCATCCTGGGCGCAAGCATCCTGGGTGTCGCTATGTTGACATTGCGGTTATTTACTTATATGATCTGTCGAGCCGTGGGAGTACGTTCAGAGCGCTTGGGGCAGAACTAGACATTCGTAGATATGACGAGGGAAGCGGGCGGAGGCGCGCGCCTCACGGGTGTTTCGTGGGGGCGGCTGGGCCGGTTTCGCTTGTGGCGCGACCCTTTGCATTGCGAATTGAGAAAGAAAAGTATATGAAACCGCCACGGCGGGGAGGGCCCGCTTCCCGATTGAACCAATGGATTGCGTCCGCGGGCAGCGAAGGCCATGCGGTCCAATGAGGAGGCCAGAACCGACATGACGCCCGAACTCTTAACGCTTAACCTCCGTCGCGACCACCTCAACAACGTCCTTGATCAATGGGATACGAACTGGGTGAAAGATAACTGGCTGGACGTAAAGGGGCGCATTACCGGCTGGTGGACTGCATACAAGGTTTGGGAAACGAAGGACACCTTTGACGAGGCCTTCCACGACGACCGGATGACCGTTCGATCCTTCTCCCCGGATTTCGCCTATGAGGTGTCGAAGACCATCGCCCCGGGCACCATTGGGATAGCACCCGACCGATTTTATGCCAACAGCGGATACGCGAATCTGAGTGATTTGGACCAGAAGGCGCACGCCGCCAACTTCACTCAGGCCAATGAGCACAATAAATACTGGGCGGAGCGCGGCATTGATAGCTCAGCGTTTGCGAATCCCGCCAACTTTGCCAGCCGCGAGAAAAAGTATGCGGAGGGCCTCCACGACCTGAGCGCCAGCCTGTTAAACCACAACTACAAAATAATGGACCAGGTGCACCACAAGACAGACGACGGTGCGCACTTCGCGTTCCTGCCGCTCTCCCCGGAGGCGGACCAAGAGGTGATTTTTCGCCTCGCACGCTATGCGAAGGACAGGGTTACGATCCCGGAGCTTTACCCGATGGTGCGCGGTTTTCGCGCGGAGATGACGCGGCTAAAGCTGGCCGATCCCGAGGACGCGGGTACGGGTATGACGGCAGTGCCGGCGCCGAGGGGCGGTACGGGTCCCCAGTACAAAATGCGCTATGGATCGAAAACCCTCGCCGGATACGCTGTCCGCAAGGCGGCGGCGCGCAAATTTAAGGGAATTCTGGCCCGCCGCCCTGGATTGAAGAACGAGGTGGTGATCGCGATCCGTCAACACGCGGGCCCGTTCCCCGTCTATGCGGTTCGTAATGGCAATCGCTTTAAATGCTACGACATTGTTAGGAAAGCGATGACGCTCAACGGCGACGAGATCTCCCCCGACGGACACCTGACCCATACCTACCTGGTGGAGAGGGGTGCTGCCGGGCTGCCGGTCACCAAGCCTGCCAAGATAGTTCCCTACAATGTGCCGAATCTACCCGGAGTGCAGGCGGTGATAGCGGCGCCGAGGGTGCCGGGTCTCCCTGGTCCCCCACCGCCACCTCCCCCAGGGGGCAGGGTAGGCCAGCCTCAGGCTTTGCCTCCCCGCCAGATCGATAGCGCCTTTCGGAGTAGACTTGATGAAGCTTTACGAGACATGGGTGAAATTCCCAAGAGGAGTGGACTGCGGGTATTTGTAATTTCCCCACGATACGATGACACCTTCCGGCACGCCCTCGCCGATGTCCAAAACCAGGTACACGACCTCAACACCAAAGGGTTCAGGCTGAGCGTTGCTGCGCTCCCGAATCGAACCGAATGCCAGGGCGTGGAGGTCCGGCTTTACTACTTCTGATCGTACGAAAATGTCGTAGTGCCCCAGTTTGAATTTGTGGCGGCGAGCTTACCCCCACAAATGACCGTGATAGGCCGCATGCAAGAAAGTCTTTCCCCATGGAGGGGTGAGATGCAAACGCCAATTCGGGCCTGGGCGCGAATTCTTGGGATAGCTCTTTACCTCTCTCTCGGCGCGACTGTTGCGGCTGCTCCCGAGGATTCGAGTTGGATGAGCGTTTTGGGCGGCCCGCCGTTTGGACAAGCCTTTGTGCGGCAATCCCCCGGCCTGATGAAGTCGCCCCTTACCCCGGATAAGGTAGCGGACGAAGCCATGGCCTGCGCCGGGTTCGCAAACGCCTTCCAGGTTTCGCACGATGAGCGCTATCGCCAGCGTGCCCAGCAGATTGCCGATTTTCTTGTCGCCAATTCCAACCTTGCCGGTGATGGCATGCCCGGGTGGGGGCCGAAGCTCAGCCTGGGCTACGGTTTCTGTCCTGACCGTGACAACTATCAAGGCAAGGATCTCTGGGAGACGACGCGCGCGCTGGCGTGCCTGCTGAAGGTCAATGAGGTCGCACCTTCCCCCGCTTACATCGATCTGGCCGAAAAGGTGGTGGACAACTGGCCCAGCGTCGAAAAGACGCTGGCGAATGATGGTCCGTATGCCGCGCAGGGAATGCGCTTTTATCGCAAGGAACCGGAGAGTTGCGCGCGCCAATACGTGAAGAACACCAACATCGCCATGGGGGAAACGCTCTATCGCCTGGCGAAGCAGAGTGGCGAGAGCCGTTATCTGGAGTTTGGGCAGCAGGCTTTGAACGCCGAATTCTGGGAAATTCTTACCCGCAAGAACTTCGGATACCACGGAGCCATGATCTACGTTGAGCCCAATGATCCGCAGAATCAAAAAGTCCTGAAGATCGAACAGGCAAAGGTTGAGAAGGACGCACAAGGCGATATCGTCTGCCGTAGCGAGAAGCCCGACCCCTCCTGCTGGGATCATTTGGCCTTTGAAGCGTACGAACTCTACCAAGTACAGTTGCTCAGCGGTCAGAGCGCCACCGACGCGATTTGGAAGATCATGCGCACCTACCGCACCTCGCCGCTCGGGGACACTCAACGCTTCCCCTGGCAGGGAGGCGATTCGCCTACGCACATCACATCTTACAATTGCTTCCTGCGCAATTCGGGTAAAGCCATCTATGGCGAGGAATGCCAACGCGCCCTCGCGCACCAAACGAACGGCTCGATGATTTTCTATTCGCTGATCCCGGACGACCTCCTTCGCCCAGCGGGACAATAGCCGGCAGCCACGGTCAGTGCAGTTCTGACCGTGGGGTTTTCACATGCCCATCGCGGCCATCGTAGTTGCACGCTCCGCCACCAAAACAATTCAAAAATCCGCTACGTCGATGGAAGAACCCACGGTCAGAACGGCTACTGACCGTGCCTACCGCTCTGCTCTTTCGTCCCGGGCCCCATGCAGTTTCCTTCAGTCACGGAAGTATTTGTTGGATAATGACATCTCAGCTAAAAGTTCCCTCGATTTCACCTCCCTCCCGTGCTACAGTGAAGGTTGGGACATATCCAAATAACAACAGAAAGGACGAGTGCCAGCGGGCAGCATGAACATCCTCATTGCCGAAGATGATGTGATCTCGCGGAGGATCTTAGAAGTAACGCTTCAGAAATGGGGCTACGAGGTCACCGTTGTTGTGGATGGCGCGCAAGCTTGGGAGCTCTTGCAAAGGGAAGGTTCGCCCCCTCTGGCCATCCTGGACTGGATGATGCCGTACGTAGACGGTGCGGAGGTTTGCCGGAGGGTACGGTTAAATCCGCGCACCCCGCCGCCCTATCTGATCCTCCTCACCACCCGTGAAAGCCGCGGCGATGTCGTCAAAGGCCTGGAGGCCGGCGCTGACGATTATGTCACCAAGCCCTTTAATGCCGACGAGCTGCGTGCTCGCGTGAATGTGGGAGTGCGCATCGTGGAACTGCAACACAGTCTGGCCAGCCGGGTTCGGGAGCTTGAGGACGCCCTCGGGCGAGTCAAGCAACTCCAGGGACTGCTTCCCATCTGTTCCTACTGCAAAAAGGTCCGGGATGACCGGAACTACTGGCGGCAAGTGGAAAGCTACCTCAGCGAGCATTCCGACGTGCAGTTTAGCCACGGCATCTGCCCCGATTGCTACAAAGCCATCGTGGAACCGGAACTGCAGAAGTTGCCCCCCATCGCCCGGAGGCATGGTGGGGGAGAATAAGGCATGACCATGTACCCTGCAAGCGTGGCGCCGATGGCGGGCACCTACGACTTTCGGCTCGTCGCCCTCTCCGTTTTCATTGCAATTTTCGCCTCTTACGCAGCCCTTGACCTGGCCGCCCGCGTCACCGCGGCGCGGGGGTGGGCACGTATGATTTGGCTGGCTGGCGGCGCCACGGCCATGGGGCTGGGAATTTGGTCCATGCACTACATTGGCATGCTCGCCTTCAGCCTGCCCGTTCCCGTTCGTTATTACGTGCCTACCGTCGTGGTTTCGCTGCTGGCGGCTATTTTGGCCTCAGGGGTGGCTCTATATGTGGTCAGCCGGGAAAGGATGAGCGCATTTGCGGCCGTGGGCGGAAGTGTGGCGATGGGCACGGGCATCGCCTCCATGCATTACATCGGGATGGAGGCCATGCGTCTGGCGGGAGAATGCCAGTATGACTTGCGTCTCGTGACCCTTTCCGTGGTTCTTGCCGTGGGGATCTCGCTGGTGGCGCTGTGGCGCACATTCCACTTTCGCGAGGAGACAAAGGGAACAGGCTGGCGAAAGCTTGCCAGCGCGGTCCTGATGGGCGCCGCGATCCCCACCATGCACTACACCGGCATGGCCGCGGCAAGCTTTACCCCCTCCGGGGCGACCCCCGATTTTTCCGATGCTGTCAGCATTTCCACGCTGGGGATCGTGGGCATTACGCTGGTCACCCTGGTCGTCCTGGGGATGGCCGTGCTCACCTCGTTATTTGACCGGCGATTCTCCGCTCAAGCCATGGAGTTGGAATCGAGCGAGGAGCGCTACCGTCAGCTCTTTGAACGCAGCCTGGCAGGGGTCTATCGCACCACCCTCGATGGGCGCATCCTCGATTGCAACGATGCCTGCGCGCGGATCTTTGGCTACGAATCCCCCCAAGACGCACTTTCGCACATCGCCAATAACAACTATCCGAATCGGGCGAAACGCGAAGCCTTCCTTGCACGGCTTAGGGAGGAACGGGCCATCAGCGGGTTCGAGCACTGCCTCCAGCGCAAGGATGGGACACCCGTTTGGGTTCTGGAGAATGCCACTCTCTTGGAGAACAAGAATGGCGGCGACGACATCATTGAGGGTACGCTGATCGACATTACCAAGCGCAAGGCTATGGAGGAGGAACTCCAGAAAGCCAAGGTGGCGGCAGAGAGCGCCAGCCAGGCGAAGAGCGATTTTCTCGCCAACATGAGCCATGAGATTCGCACCCCCATGAACGGAATCATTGGGATGACGGAGCTGGCTCTGGACACGCTGCTTTCCCCCGACCAGCGGGAATATCTCACCATGGTTAAAATTTCGGCGGATTCACTCCTCACGGTAATCAATGAAATCCTGGACTTTTCCAAAATTGAGGCGGGGAAATTCGAGCTGGAGTATATCGACTTCAACTTTCGCGACAGCCTCGCGCAGCGCATGAAAACGCTGGCCCATCGCGCGCACGAAAAAGGGCTGGAGTTGGCCTACCAGGTGAACTCCGACGTTCCCGAGATTCTGATTGGCGATCCCGGCCGGCTGGGGCAGGTGGTCATCAACCTGGTCGGCAACGCCATCAAGTTCACAGAAAAAGGCGAAGTCGTCGTCCAGGTGGAAGCCGAAGCGTTGTCCGATAAAGACGTCCGCCTGCACTTTTCAGTGCATGACACCGGCATCGGCATCGCGCGGGAGAAGCAGCAACTGATCTTTGAAGCCTTCGCACAGGCTGACAGCTCCACCACGCGCAGGTATGGGGGAACGGGGCTCGGACTCACCATCTCTTCGCGTTTGGTTAAGATGATGGGAGGGCGCATCTGGGTGGAGAGCGATGGCGCGAAAGGCAGCACCTTCCACTTTAACGCGCGTTTGGAGCGCTCCCAGGCCTCCCTGGAACCGGCCGCCGCCCGCCAGCCTTCCATTCTGGGAAATATCCCGGTGCTGGTCGTCGACGACAACGCCACGAATCGCCGAATCCTGAAGGAGGCGCTGACGAATTGGGGAATGCTCCCCACCTTGGCAGAAGGTGGAAGCAGCGCCCTGGCTGCGCTGGAGCAGGCGAAGAACTCCGGCAAGCCTTTCCCCCTGGTCTTAACAGACGCCCATATGCCGGATATGGATGGATTCGGGCTTGCCGAACGCATCCGGCAGAATGGCGATTTCGCCGGCGCGACCATCATGATGCTCACCTCCGGAGGCCAGCGCGGAGATGCCGCGCGCTGCCGGGAATTAGGCATGGCCGCATACCTCACCAAGCCCATCAGCCAATCCGAGTTATTGGATTCCATCATGACCGCTCTGGGGAGCAGGACGCTCGATGCCGGCAAATCACCCCTCATCACGCGCCATTCCATTCGCGAGTCGCGCCGGCACCTGCGCGTCCTGCTTGCCGAAGACAACCTGGTCAACCAGCAACTGGCGGTGCGACTGCTTGAGAAGCGTGGGCATGCAGTGGAGGTGGCCGGCAACGGCCGCGAGGCCCTGACCTTGCTGGAAAGGAACTCTTTCGGCGGTTTCGATCTCGTGCTGATGGACGTGCAGATGCCCGAAATGGATGGCTTCGAAGCCACCGCTGCCATCCGCAAGCGAGAAACGACCACGGGCGGGCATCTTCCGATTGTGGCTATGACCGCCCACGCCATGGTGGGTGACCGGGAGCGCTGCCTGGAAGCGGGAATGGATGGCTATGTCGCGAAACCGATCCAACCCAGCGAGCTTTTCGAGACCATTGAGAGCCTTGTCGCATCTTCTCCCCGCGACGCGACTGCCTCATCAGGGGATTCGCCAGCCGCCAAGGTGTTCGATCAGGCTGCCCTTCTCGCCCGAGTCCAAGGTGATACTCAGCTCTTGCAAGAGCTCCTTGGCCTCTTTAAGGATGAATCCCCTCGGTTAATTGGGGAGATCCGCGCCGCGCTATCCGCCCACGATCCCAAGGCGCTGGAGGCCGCTGCCCACACCTTGAAGGGCGTGGTTGGAAACTTCGCGGCAGATACCGCTTTTCAAACCGCGTTGAAACTCGAGAGGCAAGCGCGTGGGGGCGAACTCGCCGGCGCCGAACTAACCTTGCAGGAGTTGGAACTCCAACTCGAGCGCCTCAAGACCGCCCTCGCTCATCTCGGTTCCGAGGTCCCCTCCTGACCAGGATCAAAGACGGCTCGGCACTGTCTAAGTCGGCAAAGTTTATTCAGAGGCTTGTCAACCCGTCATCGCCCGCCAACCCTCTTATTGTCGTGGCCGCGACGGTAGTGATGTCATTTGCCGTGGCACGGCCATCTTGGCCGTGACCGATCATGGGCTGGACGCCCGTTCCACTTCCAAATGACAGCACCACCCGCTGGACGCCCGGTTTCGCGTTTCCGCGGCAGCTATGTTACGATTCATGATGAGTACAATTTTGGCGGTAGAAAGGTAGTCCGGGCCTTTCGTGGCCTGAAGAAACCACTATCCAAGGCGAATCGTGACTCTTGATACTCCTCGACGCCCGCGCATTTTGAGCGGCATGCGTCCCACGGGCAAACTCCATCTCGGCAATCTGGTCGGCGCATTACAGAATTGGGTAAAGCTGCAGGACGTCTATGACAGCTTTCACTTTGTTGCCGACTGGCACATGCTGACCACCGGATACGACAACACTCGCAGCCTCCGCCAAGATAC
>Ga0335085_10005625_pt1 | contig 20049 bp, 15 predicted proteins | sample Lox_Sample_45_FD_206712 | JGI IMG/M metagenome (GOLD analysis project Ga0335085, IMG submission 206712) | Soil microbial communities from Loxahatchee National Wildlife Refuge, Florida, United States - Lox_Sample_4.5 | ecosystem: Environmental > Terrestrial > Soil > Wetlands | place: USA...
TTATGTGAGATCGGACGTTGCCCTTTCCACCTTCACGGGATCTACAGCCACGGCCGTCAACCGCACGCAGCGCGCGCCCCTCGTTCTCCATAAGGCGGATGATATCGAGCGCGAGCGGCACCTCATCGAACGCATCCGGGCCGGGGACCGCGAAGCTTTTGGCTCGCTGGTCGAGCGGTACCTGCCGCGGGCGCTGGGCGTCGCGTTTCGCATCCTGCGGCACACGGAGGACGCGGAAGACCTTGTGCAGGACGCGTTTTTGGCGGCGCTGCAGCATCTGGACGACTTTGACGCGGATCGGCCGTTCTGGCCGTGGTTGTCGCGCATTCTCGTCAACCGCGGACTCGACCGTGCGGCCTCGCGGGCCGTTCGCGCGACGTCGGCGTTGCTGCCCGACGTGCCGGACACGAGGGAAGCGACCGACGCGGCGGCGGAGCGGAGCGAGATCGCGGAGCGGTTTCGGCGGGCGCTGGACGCGATGCCGCCGCGCCAACGGTTGGTGGTGCACCTGTTCGAGCTCGACGGGCTGTCGGTGGGGGAGATCGCCGCGACCTTGGGATCGTCGCCCTCGACGGTGCGATGGCATCTGCACGTGGGGCGCCGGCAGTTGAGGTCGGCGCTCGCGCCATTTCAGGAGGGAGTATGAGGATATATGAACCGCGTGGCGACCCGCGTCTCGCCGAGGCGCTCCGACGGGCTGAGCCGCCCGCGCCGGAGCGGCCGCTCGGCCCATTGGTCCGGCGCATCGTGGCGGCCGCCGGTCCCGTGCTGGACCGGCGCCGCCCGAGGCCGAGCGCCTGGTGGGAGTACATGGCCGTGTGGGCCCGAACATTGATTCCGCTCGGCGTCACCGTCGCGGTCGCGGCCGGGGTGGGCATCGTGTGGGTGTCGGTGACCGATCCGATCCTGCCTCCGTCGCCGGAGCCGCGCGCGCTCCTCGGGGTCGTCACCAACCAGGTGTCGTCGCCCGAACTGGTCGACTTCGCGTTGTCGACCTCGCGGTGGCGCCAGTCGGTCGTGCCGGGCGCGCGGGGCAAATAGGACCGCGATGAGCGCGGACTCGGCGGCGCGGACCGTGCCTCCACGCACCCTCGCGGCCGGCGTGCTCGTGACGCTGGTCGTGGCCGCGGGCCTGGTTGGCGCCGCGATCGACCGGCTCGCCCTGCACGAGCGCGTCAACGCGGCGATCGTCGGGGACACGTCGTACCACCCGCTCTCGTCCGCGCTCCGCGCGCCGACGGACGCGGATCGGCGCGAAGTGTCCCGCGAACTGACGAGCCAGCTGGGATTGACCCCGACGCAAGAAAGGGTGATCGACAGTATCATGATGAGTCGCGCGGACCAGTTCCAGAAACTGCGCGACGAAATCCGTCCTCGGGTCGAGGAGCTGGTCGGCGAGGTACGCGCGGATGTCGAGCAGGTGTTGACGCCCGAGCAGCGCGATCGCTATCGCCGCCTGCACGGAGAACCGCCCGCGCCGGCCGCGCAAACGGGTCGCCGTCCGTGAGCGCGTCGCCGGCCGATGCCGCGTTCGCCCTCGTAGCCCCCTCCGCCTGACCTCATTCACGCACGCCATGACTTCACCGGAAGTATCACCGCCGGTGCCAGCTGGGGCGCTGGCACTTCGCCGCCCGATCGTGACGAGCCGGACGCTCGCCCTCTGGTTCGCCGCGACCCTGCTGGCCGCCTGCGTCCCTCCGTCGCCGGCGATCGACGGCGGGCAGGCGGTCGCGCCGTCGGCGTCCACCTACTGGACGCCGGCGGCGGGAGCGGTGCCGCCTCCCGCCGCGAAACCGGCGCCGCGCATGACGCCCGGTGTGCTCGATCACCTCACCTTGCCCGACATGGTCGACATCGCCCTCACCAACAACCCGGCGACGACGCTCGCCTGGTCCGAGGCCAAGGCGAGCGCGTACGACTACGCGGCCACGCAAGGACGCAGGTATCCGAGCGTCAGCGTGGGCGCATCGCTCACGAATTCTGGTTCGAACACGAGCAATTCGGGGAACGCGGCGTTTGGGGGAGGCGCCTCGGGCTCGAATCGCACCTCGTTCGGTCCGTCGGTCGACCTCTCGTATCTGGTCCTGGATTTCGGCGGCCGAGCGGGGAGCATCGAGGCGGCGCGGGCGTCGGCGGTGGCGGCCGACTACGCGCATAACGTCGCGATCCAGACCACGATCCTCACGGTGGAATCGGCGGTCTACGGCTACCTGGCGACGCGGGGGCTCCGCGACGCCGACAGCGTCAGCGTGGCGGAGGCCGACACGAGCCTGCAAGCCGCACGGGAACGGTACCGCGTCGGCGTCGCGGCGATCTCGGACACCTTGCAGGCCAAGACGGCGCTCGCCCAGGCCCAGTTGGCGCTCGAAACGCTCGAAGGCTCACTCGAAGTCGCTCACGGGCAGGTGGCGGCGGCGCTCGGGCTTCCGACGACCGCCAAATTCGAGGTCCCCGGGGTCGGCACGGCGCTCGCGGGTGGAGCGAGCGATTCGGTGCAATTCGTGGCGCAGTCGGTGGACTCGCTGATCGAAGCGGCCGAGCGGCTGCGTCCCGACCTCGCGGCGGCACGGGCCGACGCGCAGCAGGCGCTGGCGGACATTCAGGTGACTCGATCGGCCGGCCTGCCGTCGCTTGCGTTCACCGGAACGGGCGGATACACGGTCGTCACGCCGTCCAGCCTGTCGCACGGATCGTCGTATACCCTCGGTCTGGGTCTGAGCTGGCCCCTGTTCACCGGGTTTTCACAACAGGACGAGGAGCGCGCCGCGGCCGCCCAACTCGATGCCGCGAACGCCCGGACCGAGCAGTCGCGACAGCAGATCGATCTGGGGGTTGTGGCGGGCTATTACGGGATGCAGACCGCGACGAGGCTGGCCAACACTTCGCGCGAGCTGCTCGCCGCGGCAACGCTTTCGGAAGACGTGGCGCTTGGCCGGTATCGGGAAGGGGTCGGCAACATCGTCGACCTGCTGACGGCGCAGGCCGCGCTCGCGTCCGCGCGGGCGTACGACGTGCAGTCGCACTGGCAGTGGCGTGAATCGCTGGCCCAACTCGCGTACGACGTGGGCTTGCTCGGCATCCATGGCGAAACGCCCCTTCCGCTCACCGCTCGCCCGCCGGAGCGTCCGTGACCCAACCGAGCCGTCTGTCGCGTCGTCTCGCGATCCGCGCGGCCAGCGGACTGGTGCTGGCGGTCGCGGGCTGTACGACGCAGAAGGCCGCGGCGAAGCAGCCGCCGGTTCCGGTGCGCGTGGTGCCGGTCGTGAGCATGGCGGCGCCGGTGACGATCGTGGCGAACGGCGTCGTCGAGCCCCTCCAGTCGGTGTCGGTTCAGGCGCAGGTGGGCGGAATTCTCACGGACGTCGCGTTTCACGAGGGGGATGACGTCAAAGCGGGAGAGGTGCTGTTCCGCATCGATCCCCGTCCGTTCGAAGCGGCCCTGCAACAGGCGCAGGGCATGCTGGCGCGGGACACGGCGCAGGCGCAGAGCGCGCGTCGCGACGCGAATCGATACCGCGCGCTCGCCGCGAAGGATTTTGTCACCAAGTCGCAAGCGGACGAACAGGACGCCACGGCGAGCGCGCTCGAAGCGACGCTCAAGGCGGACAGCGCGGCGGTCGAGACGGCCAAGCTCAACCTGGATTACTCGACGATTCGGTCCCCGCTGAGCGGCCGGACGGGCAGGCTGCTCGTGCGGCAAGGCAATCTGGTGGCGCCGAATTCCGGGCCGCTGGTGGTGATCAATCAGATTCAACCGATTCTGGTGCGCTTTCCGGTGCCGCAGTCGCAATTCGCCGCCCTGCAGCGGCGGGCGGCGCGCGGGGCGGTTCCGGTCCACGTCACGGCGCCCGATAGCACGCCTATTCCGGAGACGGGGACGTTGTCGTTCATCGACAACGCCGTCGACTCGATGACGTCGACCGTGACGGCGAAGGCGGAGTTCACGAACACCGCGGGAGCGTTGTGGCCGGGCGAGTACATGTCGGTGACCGTGCAGCTCGACCTGCAGGCGGGCGCGCTCGCCATCCCGTCGGTCGCGGTCGTGCCCTCGCAGCAGGGGAATTTCGTGTTCGTGATCGGACCGAACCAGACGGCGCAGATGCGGATGGTGTCGGTCGGCCGCGAGGTTGGCGCGTTGTCGATCATCACCAAGGGGGTCAGCGCGGGCGAACGCGTGGTGGTCGACGGGCAGTCGCGCCTGACCGCCGGGTCCAAGGTCGACGCGAAGGACGAGACCGCGCACGCCGCGGGCGCCGACACGTCCTCGACCGCGCCGCGTCACGGAGGATAGGCCCATGAACCTTTCCGAACTGTTCATTCGACGGCCGGTCACGACGGTGCTGGTGATGCTGGGCATCGTCGTGTTCGGGATCAGCGCGTATCGTCGCTTGGCGGTGAGCGACCTGCCGGTCATCGACTTTCCGACGATCAACGTCAACGCGACGCTGCCGGGCGCGAGTCCCGAGACGATGGCGTCGGCGGTCGCGACGCCGCTGGAAAAGAACTTTTCGACGATCGCGGGCATCGACCAGATGACCTCGACGAGCGGGCTGGGCTCGACGGCGATCACCCTGCAGTTCACGCTGGACCGCGACATCGACGCGGCCGCGCAGGACGTTCAGTCGATGATCGCGAAGTCGATGGTGAACCTTCCGGTCGGCATCATCCCGCCGTCGTATCAGAAGGTCAATCCCGCCGCCGCGTCGATTCTGTATTACACGTTGACGTCGAAATATCTGCCGTTGTCGGGTCTCGACGAGTACGGCGAGACGATGATGGCGCAGAACATCTCGATGGTCCCGGGCGTGGCCCAGGTCCAGGTGTTCGGATCGCAGAAGTACGGCGTCCGCATCCAGCTCGACCCGACGCGGCTGGCGTACGAGAAAATCGGCATCGAGGCGGTGGCGGACGCGGTCGCCAATCAGAACGTCAACCTGCCCACCGGTGTGCTCTGGGGCAAGAACCGCGCGTTCACGGTCCAGGCCAACGGCCAGTTGAGCGACGCCGCCGGGTTCCGGCGCATGACCGTCGCGTACCGCAACGGCGCGCCGGTCCATCTCGGGGACCTCGGCGACGTCTTCGACGACGTGCAGAACAATAAGATCGCGAGTTGGTATGAGGGTGTTGGCACGGGCCTGGAACACTCGGTCATCCTGGCCATCCAGCGCCAACCCGGCTCCAACACCGTCGCGGTGGCGGACGGCGTCAAGTCGCTCGTCGACAAGCTGCGGACGCAGATTCCGCCGAGCGTCGAGATCCATACGCTGTTCGACCGGACGATCGGCATCCAGGACTCGGTGGACGACGTCAAAGGGACGCTCCTCCTGACGCTCGTCCTCGTGGTGGTCGTCATTTTCCTCTTCCTGCGGAACGCCTCCGCGACCGTCATCCCGAGCCTGGCGCTGCCCATTTCGGTCATCGGGACGTTCGCGGTGATGTACACGCTGGACTACAGCCTCGACAATCTGTCGTTGATGGCGTTGACGCTGGCGGTGGGATTCGTCGTGGATGACGCGATCGTGATGCTCGAGAACATCGTGCGGCACATGGAGATGGGGAAGCCGGCGATGCGGGCGGCGTTCGACGGCGCGCGGGAGGTCGGCTTCACCATTCTGTCGATGACGCTCTCGCTCACGGCCGTGTTCATCCCGATTCTGTTTCTCGGGGGGATCATCGGCCGCTTGTTTCACGAGTTCGCGGTCACGATCGCGGTGTCGATTCTGGTGTCGGGGTTCGTCTCGCTGACGCTGACGCCGATGTTGTCGAGCCGGTTCCTGTCGCCGGACCACGGGGAGGAGCACGGGTGGTTGTTCAACGTGACGGAGCGCGGGTGGGAGAGCGTGAGCGGGCTGTACGCGCGCACGCTCGGCTGGGCCGTGCGCCACCGGCGGATCATGCTCGCGTTTTCGCTGGTGATCCTCGTCGCGACGGGGTTCCTGTTCCATCTCGTGCCCAAGGGCTTCATGCCGAGCGAGGACACGGGGCGTTTGAACGCGACGGTCGAAATGGCGCAGGGCACGTCGTACGACGACATGGTGGCGCACCAGCAGGAAGTGAACGCCGTCATCGCCAAGGACACGCAGGACGTCGCCGGGTTCATGTCGTCGATCGGGACGTTGGGCGGCGGCACGGTGTCGTTCAACCAGGGCCGGCTGTTCATGGGGCTGGCCCCCCGGAAGCAGCGGAAGAGCGCGGACCAGATCATTCAGACGCTGCGGGCCAAGGTCGCGCACATCCCCGGCGTCTCGGTCTTTTTCCAGAATCCGCCGCTCGTGCAGATCGGGGCCCGCGCGTCCAAGGGGCTCTATCAGTACCAGATGCAGAGCGCGGACATCACCGCGTTGTACGCCGGGGCGAACAAGCTGACGGACGCGCTCAAGACGTCTCCCTTGCTGCAGGACGTCACCACGGACCTGCAGCTCGGCAACCCGCAGGCCACGATCGTGGTCGACCGGGAGCGCGCGTCGTCGCTCGGGGTGGCGGCGGCCGATGTTGAGCAGACGCTGTATGACGCCTACGGATCTCGTCAGGTCTCGACCATCTACACGCCCAACAACGAGTACTGGGTCGTCATGGAGCTGCTGCCGCAATATCAGCGCGACCTGTCGGCCCTGTCGCTCCTCTACGTCGCGTCCAATACCGGGGCGCTGGTGCCGCTCAGCGCGGTCTCGACCGTGTCCCAGACGGCGGGTCCGTTGACCGTCAATCACGCCGGCCAACTGCCGGCGGTCACGTTGTCCTTCAATCTCCCGCCCGGCGTCGCCCTGGGGCAGGCGGTCGCCGAAATCCAGAACGTGGCCGCCGACGTGCTGCCGTCGTCGGTGACGGGAAGCGTCGCCGGCGCGGCGCAAGCGTTCCAGGACGCGCAGAGCGGTTTGCTGGCGTTGCTGGGCATCGCGATCTTTGTCATTTACGTCGTGCTGGGCATCCTCTATGAGAGCTTCATTCACCCGCTCACGATTCTGTCGGGCCTCCCGTTCGCGGCGTTCGGCGCGCTGTTGACGCTCTACGTGTTCCATATCGACCTGAGCGTGTATGCCTTCGTCGGCATCATCCTGCTCGTGGGTCTGGTGAAGAAGAACGCGATCATGATGATCGACTTCGCGCTCGAGACGGAGCGCAACGAAGGCCTCGCGCCGGCCGACGCGATTCTTCGCGCGTGCCACATCCGGTTTCGCCCGATCATGATGACGACGATGTGCGCGCTGATGGGGACGCTGCCGATCGCGCTGTCGACGGGCGCCGGCGCCGAATCGCGGCGCCCGCTCGGGATCGCGGTCGTCGGCGGGCTTGCGTTCTCCCAGCTCATCACGTTGTACATCACGCCGGTGGTCTACGTCTACATGCATCGGCTGAGCGAATGGATCGACGCGCGGGTCAGCCGGATGCGCCGCGCGAACGCGGCCGCGCCCGGCCACGGCCACGGCGCGGCGGTCGCCGCCGGACATTCGGCGATCGATGACGGCGTTCCGGCGTCAGCGGCGGGCGACGACTAGCGCCCGTGACCGCGACCGCCGCGCTGCCGACGGTGCTCGTGATCGACGACGAGCCGCAGATCCGCCGTGTGCTGCGCAACGCGCTGCAGGGGATCGCGGGGCTCGTGGTGGAAGCGGACACCGGCGAGGCGGGCGTCGATCAAGCCGCGGCGAGACGGCCGGACGTGATCGTGCTCGACCTCGGCCTGCCCGACCGGGACGGGGTGCAGGTGTGCCGCGACTTGCGCGGGTTCACCTCGGCGCCCATCCTCGTGCTGTCCGCCCGCCACACGGAGCGGGACAAGATCGATCTGTTGGACGCCGGGGCGGACGACTTCGTGACGAAGCCGTTCGGGACCGGCGAGTTCCAGGCGCGTGTGCGCGCCCAGCTCCGACGGGCGAGCCGCCGGGAAACGGGTGAGGCGGGGCGCATCGTCGCCCGGGATCTCGTGATCGACCTGGCGAGCCGGACGGTGACGCGCGCCGGCGAACCGGTGCATCTGACTCCGACCGAGTGGGGACTCCTGCGCACGTTCGTCACCCACGCGGGCAAGACGCTCACTCATCGCCAGTTGTTCGCGGCCGTCTGGGGCAACGCGTTCGGAGATGCCCAGCAGTATTTGCGAGTGTACGTGGCCCAGCTGCGGCGCAAGATCGAAGCGGATTCCGTCCGCCCGCGATTCATCAAGACTGAACCGTCGGTCGGGTATCGATTCGAACTCGAGGACTGATGGGCGCACGGGCCGACGGTCGCTCCCGTTCCCGCGACTGGTGGATCGCGTCCGCGGTGGCACTGGCGGCGCTCACGGGATTCATGGTGCTGTTCCGCGGACGCCTCGACAAATCGCACGTGGCGCTGCTCTACCTGCTCCTCGTGCTGGGTGGAAGCGCGCGCGGCGGTCGGGCCCTCGGGTTGACGCTCGCGGGCATTTCGTTCCTGCTGTTCGACTTGTTCTTTCTCAAGCCCTACTACACGCTCTCGCTGGCGGACCCGCTCGACTGGCTGGTCCTCGCGACGTTTTTGCTGACCAGCGTCGTGGCGACCGAGCTGTTCGAGCGGCAGCGGCGTCAGGCACAGCTCGCGGCGCAGCGGGCGAGCGAACTCGATCGACTCGGCGCGTTGGGCGCCGAGACCCTCAACGCGGCGCGTGCCGACCAGGCCCTCGGCGCGATCGCCGGCGTCATGCGCGCCGCGCTCGGCGTGGACCGGTGCGAGCTTTTCGTCCGGGGCGAGGGTTCGGGCCGCGAGGATCTGCGAGCTGTGGCCGACACGACTCCAGGCGCCGCGCCAGCCTCCGCGGGGGCCGGAGCCGCCGGCGGCGGCTTGTTGGCGTACGTCATCGACCACGGCCAAGCGGCAGTGGAGCGGCAGGACGGCACGCTGCACCTCATCGAAGGCGGCCTCGCCGGGAGCGAGCAACGGCTCGAAGACCTCCGCGCGTTCGCGGTACCGTTGGCGATCCGGGGCCAGACGGTCGGGGCGCTCCGGGCCAGCGCGGCCGGCCCGTTCGCGGTGACCGGCGAGCACCGTCGTGTGCTCGGCGCCCTGGCGTACTACGCGGCGCTGGGGATCGAGCGGCGTCGTCTGGAGCATGCGGAAGGGGAGGCCGAAGCGCTCCGTCGCGCCGACGCCGTCAAGGACGCACTGCTGGCCACCGTGTCGCACGATCTCAGAACCCCGCTGACGACGATCCGGGGGATCGCCCATGAGATCCGCGCGGGAGCGGACGCCGAGCGGGCCGCGGTGATCGAAGACGAAGTGGACCGGCTGCAATCGTTCGTGGATGACCTGCTCGAACTCTCGCAGCTCCAGGCGGGCGCGCTGCCGGTCCACGCCGAACTCAACACGGTCGATGAGCTCATCGGCGCGGCCCTGCAACGGACGGAGGCTCTGCTCCGGACGCACCCGCTCACCATCGACGTCGCCGATCGCGAGCTGCTCGTTGGGCGGTTCGATTTTATTCATGCGCTCCGCATCATCACGAATCTGCTCGAAAACGCCGCCAAGTATTCGGCGGCGGACGCACCCATCCGCGTGTCCGCGTGCCGGGTCGGCGACCGGCTGCGCATCACGGTCGCCGACTCGGGTCCGGGCATTCCGGAGGCGGATCGCGAGCGCGTGTTCGAACCGTTCTATAGAAGCGCCACACGGCCCCGGGGCGTGCGCGGCGCGGGCCTCGGCTTGTCGATCGCGCGGCAGCTCGCGCACGCGCAAGGCGGCCGGCTTCAGGTCGAGTCGGTCGCCGGGTCCGGTAGTGCGTTCACCGTCGAATTGGAAGCGGCCGAGGTGCCGCCGCTGATTCGGACGGCGGTGCCCCACGGGTCGGCGGCGACAACGGTCGCTCCGTCGCGCACGATCGCGTAGCCCGCGGCCTCGAGGGAGCGGCCCGCGGCCTGGACGTCCGAGTGCGTGGGGACGCGAACGCGCCACTCGAGGAGGCGCGCGTCGCCTTGCCGGGCGGTCGGCGCTTCAGCGGCCCAGGTATTGGTGCCGAGGTGGTGGTGATAGCCCCCCGCGGACAGAAACAACGCGCCCGGAAGGCCGAGCAGGACGCGGTCGAGTCCCAGCCCGTGGTGAAAAAAGGCGGCCGCCAGCGCGAGGTCGGCGACGAACAAATGGACGTGCCCGATCGTCGCACCCGGCGGGACGCCGGTCCACGGCTCGCCGGCCGCGGCGCGACGCAGAGCGGCGAGGTCGATCGGATCGGTCGCCATCGCGAGGGCCTGCCCGTTCCGGGGCCACGCGCTCCGGGGCCGATCCGCGTAGACCTCGATGCCGAGTCCGTCCGGGTCGGTGAGATAGACCGCTTCGCTCACCAGATGGTCCGACATGCCCGCGTATTCGCCGAGGTCGGCCAGATGGGTGACGAATCGGCCCAGGGCAGGGCGATCGGGAAGCAGAATCGCGAAATGATACAGACCCAGTCGACCGCGCCGGGGCACCGGATTCGCGCCGGGCATTTCCTCGAGCTCGACGATCTCCGACGGGTCGCCGTGCGTGCCCAGTGTCGCGCGGGCGCCCGCCCGTGTGAGCGTTCGCAGGCCGACCACCCGCTCATAGTAGGCGATCGATCGGTCGAGGTCCGCGACCTGGAGGAGCACGGGTCCGAGCCGCGTCGCGTCAGGGAGCCGGAACCCGCGTGGAGGGGCCGTGAACGGGAGCTCAGGCATCGCGACCCTCGGTCACGAGCGCGAGCGCGAAGCCGTCGTATCCTTTGGCTCCAACCGTCTGGATGGTCGTCGCGCTGACGCGCGATTCGGCCGCGAGGCGTTCGTTGAATCGGCGAACGCCCCGCACGTTGGGATCAGTGCTGGCCGCGTCCAGCACCGCTCCGTCGCGGACCACGTTGTCGACGATGATGACGCTTCCGGGTCGCGACAGCTGCAGCGCGCGATCGAAGTACTCCGGGATCCGCTCTTTGTCGGCGTCGATGAAGATGTAGTCGAACGGTTCGCCGCCGTCCGCGACGAGGCGCGCGAGCGTCTCGCGCGCGGCGCCAAGCCGAAGTTGGACCAGGCGGGACAGTCCGGCCCGCTCGATGTTCGCGAGCGCCACGCGCGCGTGGTCCGGATTGATCTCGAGTGTGATCAGCGATCCCCCGGCGGGCAGCGCCCGCGCGAGCCAGATCGTGCTATACCCGCCCAGTGTCCCAATCTCGAGGATGCGACGCGCGCCCTGCATGCGCGCAAGCAGAAAGAGGAGTTTCCCCAGCGGCGGCGACACGCTGATCGCGGGCAGGCCGGCGTCGCGGCTCGCCGCCAGCGCCGCCTCAAGCGCGCGATCCGCCGGCATGAGCAAGTCGACGAGATACTGGTCGACGGCGTTCCACTGGTCATCGTGCATGAAGCGATCGTGAGGGTTCACCGCGTGCGCGCGCCGCGGCGCGGCGCGGCGGGCGATGACGACGGTACGTCCCTCATGGTGGAACATCCGATCCCGTCCCGCAATCCCCTGGCGGAATTTGCGATCGGGGAAACGGCGAGCTCTCTATCGTTCTCGGGCGTTCCTAACTCGTCGCGCGATGACGGCTGTTGCCGTACGCGTCGGACTTGGAGAAGAACGGGAGCCGCAGTCGGATTGACGGACGGTGATCACTAGATCCGCGCCCGCCATTCCGCTGTTTCCTCGGGGACCAAACGCGCCCCGCTTGGCCCAACCTCGAGGATATAGAAGTCGCGGCGCGTCCGATCCCGCGGGTCGACGACTTCGTAGAACGTCGGCTGCGGCTCGATCTTCACGGACAATCCGTTGCACTCACCTCCAATGCATTTCACCTCGATCATGGGGGCGCTCCCGGCGAACTGGCTCATGGATCTAGCTCGCCTGTTTGATTGCGGATTGTGTGCTGCCCAGTTGGTGCGACGGGACGCTTACTCGGGCTTGCCGGACGGACTCGGCAACGCGGTCCGGGAGACGGATGGCGCCACGCTCGTGGGCCTCCCAGACCAGTTGCAGGGCGCGGACCTGACGATTCATCGCGGAGAGCAGCTGCCGTGCGCCGCTTTCGGTCGAGAGGACGCTCCGCATGATGCGGTCGAGCGATTCCGCCGCCTCGTCACCAAGCGACACGGGAGTGCACAGCTCCAGATTCCAGCGCACGCGGTGGACTTCGCACAGCCCTTCACGCCCGACGGCGGGGTCACGAAGGGTGCATTCCGGGCACAGGTTGATCTGTCGCAGTAGATCCGCGCTTGGGACGAACGGCATTCCGTGCTCCTCCGCTGCCAATAGGGCAGCGCTTAGTTCGAGTCGAAGGTTGGCATCCTGGGTGGTGGCCCACAGGAGCCGTAGCCTCTTGAGGGCGTTAGGCTCAAACCCCATTGGTGGTCTCCTTCCGGAAGGTCGAGCTCGGGGTGTTACGACACGGTGGCAAATCTGTCATATTCATACCCGACTTTGGGTTGCCGCTTCGGCATCGAAAAAGGATGAGGCGCGCCGACACCAACGACGACCTAAAGGATCGGCACTAACGCCGAAACGAGTTGTATGTCCGCGATGGCAACTGAGAACACGCTCGACGCGGTCGACAGTCATTGGGCCGTCCGGGTAGTCGACCCGGAGGATCGAGTGACAGCCGTGCGCTACGCCACTTCGGTGCTGAGTCGCATCGGAGCGGGCGACTCCGTGCGGCTGCCCGGAATGCCGGCGTCGCTTCCCCCCTTGGCGAGCGCCTATGCGTTGGCCGGTCGGGATTGGATCGACTTCGACGGTTCCGGCGCTCCAGGTGCCAGCCTGACAGAGCGTCAAGAGGCGACTCGACGCGCCCACGTGGAAGCGGCGGCCGGTTACGCGTTCACACTGACCGCCGCGCTTCCGGTGGAGATGCGACGTGAAGACCACTCCGCGATGTTGCACCGAACACTCCTGCTCGCGGGGCTCGCCAGGGTAGGGAACAAGGGCAACGACTTCGAGCAATGGCTGCTCCTGTTCGGGCGCGCCGCTCTGCCCCCGGTCGACCGCAACGAACGGTGGGACATGGTCTTGCTTCGCCGCGTCGTCGAGTTGTGGACGCACGTGCTTCGCGGGAACGGACCGTCGGGCCTCAGGCAGGCGATGGAGATCGTGGCCTGCATCCGGGAGGAGCGCGCCGATCGCGAATCGCAGCTGCTCGCGGCCACATTGCCGGAGCGGGAGCAGCGACTCCGGTTGCACCTGTTCTCGCTGTTTCACATCGGGGAGGCGGCCACCGACGTCCTCCTGTTTCGGCTGCATGCCGAACCCGAGCGAATCACGCGTCAGGTCTATGGCCGGTTGCTCCTCGCGCGCGAGGCGTCCGCCGGCGATCCGCGTCTGGATGCGACGTGCGACTGGCTCTTTGAGGCGGCCCGGCTCGTGGTGGAGGCGAGGACCTCGCAACTCGAGCTGCTGCCCCAGGGAAAATCCTGACCGACCCCTCATTGACGGACGGCTCGGCGACCACTCCCCACCAACATCGGACGTCCGCCTGGCGACGCCGCCACAATCAATGAGACTCGTTGGGTGCCCGCCGCCCGAAACGGCAGCACCTCCGCCTCACCCAACGCGCGCGCCTCATCCAACGCGCCTTGCTGGATCGGCGCCTGGGTATCGGCCGTGGATTCGTCGGCCATCTGATACCACTTGACCGCGCCATCCGTCGTGGTGCACCTCGCGTAATACGCGTCCGACGAGTGCGACCAAAACCCGTCCCAACGCGATTCCAAATCCAGGTCTCTCAGGAGTGCGGTCCGCGGCGCCGTATCGAGCGGCTCCGAAGGGGCAACGCAGGGGACAAGTCGCATGCGCCTGTCTGGAGAGAGTCGTGAATGGCCGGGTTGCTGGCGGGACGAGCAACCTAGGAATACGCGTTTAAAAGCGCAATAGCGAAGTTATTCATAAACTGTTGCAGCACATGTGGATAGACCGTGTGGATGGCTGTCGATAAGTCCGCAAGTCGCGCAGGCACAAGCACAACGGAGCCCCGCCCGAGTGTTGACAACGAATGTGGATTGATGTGCACGAGCGTTTATCGCGTGCAAATTCATCGGACCAGACGCGCGGAGAAACGCCTGTGGATAAACGCGAGTTTCCACATGGAAATGTGGAGAAAATGTGCACTCCGGTATGCGCGTCTATCGTCTCGTTCGGCAGGAACCGGATTTCAGCCACGCGACCGCCGCGGCGATCTGAGGATCAGTTCTCGCATCACCCGTGGAAGCCTGAACCAGGGCGTCGGGCACAATCGGTTGATCGGCTTCGGCAACCGATGGCGCGGCGTCTTTCACTGACAGCACGAGCGTTGCGCCATCGGGCAGGCCGAACGACCGCGTGGGAAATTTGCCGGCGGTGGGCAGCCCGAAAGACCGGGAGTTCGGTCGATCGCGAAACCACAGGGTCGCGACCTCACCCGGCGTTTGAGTGCGGGGGCCGGTCAGCACCGCCACGGCCGCCGATTCGAGTGATGAAAGCGCCCGCGGTGGTTCAATTGCACTCACTCTCGGAGTTGCTCCTGAATCGCCGCTACTCGTGTCGTGCTGCCTGCGCTGATCTGGCGTGAAGAATGGTCGCAGGGCCTCGATCAGCGGCGGCGGATCGTCGCCGGCGCTCGCTCGTAGGTCGATTATCCAGCCGCAAGTTGCCTGTGGGCCAGCTTGGGCAAGCGAATTCCAAACTGTGCCCGGATACCGACGAACGGCCGCGGTATCAGCCGTTGCAGGGCTCACCACTGATACCAGGCCGATTCGGTCCGGGAGCTGTCGGACAACCTCGGTCGCGGTGGCGCTTTGCCCCGCGGTTGGGGCCGGAGTGGCTGGGACCAGCATCGCGTGGTCGTCTCCGACCCGTCCGAGTAGCGCCCGAATGGCTTCGTAGACCTCGGCGGGGTGCTGAGCACCTGCGGCAGCTGCTCGAATTCGGGCGGTCAACGACATCCACGAAACCGTGTCGCCGCCGCGCACCTGGGACTGAATAATCGAAATCGCGGAGTCGAGCTCGCGCATCGCGCCGACCGCGGTGGGTGAGGCGTTCGCGGGCGCACGCCTCGCGTCCAGTCGAAGATTGCGCACCGTCGCCTCGCCCGTGCCAAACAGCAGCAGTCCATAGACGATCGTCGTGGCGTCAGTGGGCACGGTGAGGGTCGTTTCAAAGTGAGTCCACTCGGTGTTGCCGCGAACCGCGCGGTCCTGTCCGTTGTCCTGGACCACGCCTCCCGAGAGGCGGTCGATTCGCAGCCACAACGACGCGCCATCCTGGGCGTCTGTCGTCCGAATCTCCCCGGACAGCCGGACGGATCGTAGCCGGAAGGTGTCCGCGCTGATTCTCGCGCTCACGGAGCCGTACGGCGCGCTGGGGGCGCCGATAGACGTCAGGGTGAGCGTCGCCCCGGTCATCGCCAGGGCCGATCCGGAAGCCGATCGCGTATACCCATCCGCCGGCGTGCTGCCGAACCACGAGCCGGGCACACCCGCGGGCACCTGCTGCAGAAGAGCGATCAATCCAGCTAGGATAATCACGGAGACACTGGCTCTTGGGACTCGGCCTGGCGAAGCTATCGGTCGGTCCGGTCCCCTTCAAGCAGGCGAGGTTCGACATGGCGTTGAAAAGCTGGTCGTGGAATTCACCTTCCATCGCGCGTCGGACAATCGCGAGGGCGTCGGGCAATCGCGCCGAGGCCAAAGTCATACGATGACGTCCCGGTTGTCGCGTACGGCGCTCTGTGCGGTCGTCCTGGGGCTGAGTCCTGGCCTGGCCGGGATGCTCAGCGGTCAAGACACCACGGCCCACGGCCTGCCACCGATGGTTACGGTTCTGCGGGACAATGGGCTCTCTCCGCTCGACGTTCCGGCAGCCGTGTCGGCGACCGTACCTGACAGTGCCCGACCGGGGGAGGCCCATGTTTCGGCCGACGAGACGCTTTTCGGGTTGCCGGGAGTCACGGTCGCGAATCGGACCAACCCGTCGCAGGACATTCGCGTCGCGATTCGCGGGTTTGGAGCTCGTTCGCAGTTCGGGGTCCGCAGCATTCGGATCATTCGCGACGGTATGCCGCTGACGGCGCCCGACGGCCAGACCCCGTTGGATTACGTCGACCTGGAATCTGTGGGGGAGGTCGAGGTGCTCCGCGGGACGTCCTCCGCCCTTTATGGAAATGCATCGGGTGGTGTGATTGACATCAAGTCAGCACCGGCGCCGCCCGCGGCGTTCGAGCCTTCGGTGCGAGTTTGGGGGGGAAGCGACGCGCTCGCCCACGTTACGGCGCTCGCCGGCGGCACGGCCGGCCCCCTTTCATATGAGATGAACGTGGGCCACACGTCGGCGAACAATTATCGCGCCTTCTCGCTGCAGCGGACCACCGATGGGTATGCGCATGCGGGTCTCGAGGCGGCGGGCACCATGTTCACCTTGAGTGCGCTCGGTCTCGACACACCGACGGCCGAGAATCCCGGCGCGATTACCCGCGCCCAGTTCGATAGCAATCCGGCCGAGGCCGATCCACTTTCCGTCGCGAAGAGGGCACGCAAGCAGGTCAAGCAGTTGCAGGTTGGACTCGCCGCGGACCATGTGGACGTCGATGGACTGGAATGGTCCGCGACCACGTACGTCGGTTCGCGGCGCCTCTACAATCCGCTGACCTATGCGGTGGTTGGCGTGGGATGGCACATGGCGGGCGCCGGCGTTCGAGTCACGAAGCCGATCGCGCTGGGCCCCGCGAGCCTGCGACTGACTGTCGGAGCGGACGAGCAATACCAGAACGACGATCGGCAGAATTGGGCCAACTGCGATGGGTTGACGGCCACGACGGCGACCTGTCCGAACATCTCGGTCGAGGAGGGTACCCTGTCACTCGATCAACGGGAGATCGTGTCCAGCATCGGACCGTACGCCCGCGCCGAGCTGACGCGGGGCCGGCTGAGCGCGAGCGCGGGCGTTCGGTCGGACGCGGTCGCATTTCGAGTTGAAGACTCCCTGACACCAAACGGGGGCAATTCGGGCGCCCGGACGTTGCACGCGGTCAGCCCGATGGCCGGCCTTTCGTACCGGCTCAGCCGATTCATGTCGGCCTATGTCGACGTGTCGACCGGGTTCGAGACACCGACCATAACGGAGCTGGGCACGAAGCCTGACGGGTCCAGCGGCCTCAATCCCGATCTGGATCCTCAGATCTCGACGACGTATGAGGTAGGTGGGCGAGGCTTCGGGGTGGCCGGGTTCATGTATGATCTCGCCCTCTTTCACAGCGACGTTCGCGACGAGCTGATTCCCTACGCGGTGCCGGGAGGCGCGGGTCGAACCTATTACCGGAACGCCGGTGCCACCCGCCACGATGGGGTCGAACTCGGGCTCGAACGGGTCACGGGTCCTTTCACAACCGACCTGACCTATGCCTGGTCGCGCTTTCGATTTGAGCGATTCGTGGTTGGAAGCGCCAGCTACGGGGGGAATGCTATTCCGGGCATCCCAGAGCACGAGGTACAGGGGAGCGAGACCTGGCGGAGCGCGCACGGTTTTGTCGTGGCGGAAGTGGTGGGGAAGAGCGCCGTGTGGGTGAACGATGCCAACCAGGCTCGGGCTCCGGGATTTGCGCTGCTCAATCTGCGCGCCGGCGGGCTCGAGTCGTTTGGTCGGGGGCGCCTGACGCCAATCGTTGGGATACAGAACGTCTTCAACACGAAGTACGTCGGGTCGGTGGCGATCAACGCGACCGGGGCGACCCTGGCCGCGACCAAGTTCTACGAACCGGGAGCGGGACGCACCTTTTCAATCGGCTTCCAGGCCGGGGGGGAGCAGTCGAAATAGCGGGGCTTACCCGGGACGAGGCAACCGTTCCCTGACGGGCCGCGTCTAATGATCGAACGGGACGCCGGCGTCCCCGGGGGCGTGCCCTGGAGCGTCATCCCGCGTCATTCAGAAGCCGGTGCCGCGCGAAACGTTTATCAACGTCTCAGCGTATGACCTTATGCACGTGGCTATCTTGTCGCCCTGCGGGCCGACCGCCCAGGGGGGCGACGGAACGCGCGATCACTTCCTCCACCCGGGTGTGTTGCCGTGAGTCTTCGCCAGGCGTTGCTTCCGTTCGTTGCCGTAGGGATTGCGTTGAGTACGCCGTCCAGTGCCGTGCGCGCCCAATCCACCGTCGACGTCATTCGAGGGACGATCCTCGGGAGCGACAAGAAGCCGATCGAAGGCGTGGTGGTCACGGCGACGTCGATTTCCCTCAACATTCCGCGTCCCGCTCGAACGGACAAGGACGGGAAGTTCACGATCTCGTTCCCCGATGGCGGGGGTGATTACTGGATCAGCCTGGCGGCGATCGGGTACGTTGGGAAGCGGTTTGAGCTCAAGCGCAATGCGGACGAGGAAATCCTGCTCGTCGACGAAACGATGGCCAAGGCCGCGACCACGCTCAACGCCGTGCGGGTGACCGCCGACCGGCAACGACCGCGGCGCGACGACAACGTCGATGTGAGCGGCTCTCAGCGCGCGATTGACATGTCGTCGCTGGCGCTGGACCAGATGGGCGACCTCTCCGCGATGACGGCGATGCTGCCGGGATTCAGCTTCATCCCGGGCGCGGATGGGTCCCCGTCCGGCTTTTCGGTGTTGGGGCTCGATGCGAGTCAGAATAGCTATTTGGTCAACGGCGTCGACGCGGGTTCGGGGAGCCTGCCCAGGGACGCGACGATCTCCGTGCAGGTGTTCACCAACCCGTTTGACGTGTCCCTCGGGCGATTCAGCGGGGCCCAGCTCGGCGGCCGCTTCGGCGCCGGCTCGAACTATGTGTTTCGACCCGGAAGCGCGACGCTCGACGCGCCGCCGCTCCAGTTCACGGACGCCGTCGGACGGGCTGGCGGTCAGCAGTATTCATTGGGGTCGATCGGGGGGTCGTTCTCCGGTCCGATCAAGCTCGACAAGATCTTCTATTCGACCTCCTACGAGGTCGACCACCGATTCAATGACCTGCACACGCTGGCCAACACCGATCCGGTGGCGCTCCAAGCCGCCGGCGTCGCGGCGGATTCTGTTGCGCGCCTGCTCACCCTTGCCAGCGGCGACGGCATTCCGCAATCGCTGGGGTCGATCCCTGGCTCCAACATCACGAACACCGCGCGGGCGACGGCGACGTTCGACTTCAATCCGCCGTCGCCGACCAGCGGGCAGTCGTACAACCTGAGCTTCTCGGGTGGCTGGTCCAACTCGGCGCCGGGAGTTGCCGCCACGTCATTGGCGACGCGGGGGGCCGACCGGACGTCGTGGAACGGGACGATCACGGGACGCCACACCGACTACTTCGGCTTCCTGCTCAGCGAGACGAATGTCGGCATAACCGAATCGCGTTCGTTCAGTGATCCATATCTGGAGATGCCCGGGGGCAGCGTCCGCGTCAATTCCACCTTTGCCGACGGAACCTCCGGCGTCGCCATCTTGGGATTTGGGGGAGGCGCGACCTACTCCAGCTCGACGATCACGTCCTATTCCGCAACCAACCTGCTGCGGTGGTTCAGCAGCGACAACAAGCACTTGCTCAAGTTGAAGACCGAGGTCTACCAGGACCAATTCTCCTCGAACTCCTTCGCGAATCAGTACGGGACGTTCAGTTTCAATTCCCTCGCGGACGTGCAGGCTGGAACGCCTGCGTCGTTTACGAGGTCGTTGACCCCGCGGGTTCAGGATGTTGGCCAATCCGCGTTCGGCGAGTCGCTTGGCGACTCGTGGCGTCCCATTCCCGACGTGCAGGTGGTGTACGGTGTTCGGATGGACGGGAATCGATTGAACTCTCACCCGGACGAGAATCCGCAGGTGGACCAGACGTTCGGGCTGCACAACTCCTATGTGCCAAACAAGCTGTATTGGAGCCCGCGGGTCGGATTCTCCTGGGTCTACGGCACGGCGCCGACCATTGGCGCGTTCGTCGGGTCCGCGCGCGTTCCCCGGGCGGTGGTACGCGGGGGGATCGGATACTTCCAGAACATGACCTCGGCGGGTTCCCTGCTCAACTCGGTGATCTCGTCGACCGGGCTTCCGAGCTCGGCACAGCAAGTCACCTGTATCGGATCCGCGGCGCCGACACCGGATTGGAGTGCGTACGCGGTCAGTCCGGACTCCGTGCCGACCGCG
>Ga0335085_10005626_pt1 | contig 20048 bp, 17 predicted proteins | sample Lox_Sample_45_FD_206712 | JGI IMG/M metagenome (GOLD analysis project Ga0335085, IMG submission 206712) | Soil microbial communities from Loxahatchee National Wildlife Refuge, Florida, United States - Lox_Sample_4.5 | ecosystem: Environmental > Terrestrial > Soil > Wetlands | place: USA...
GACGGGGCGTTGTTGGCGTCCTGGCCGGCTTGCGCAAGCTGAACGTCATTGACGACGATGCCGCCGTTCGGTCCCACCATGTACTGGAAGTCCGCAGCGACTCTATCGATAGCCCTTGCCGCCTTCACCGGCTCCGCCGCCGCTCAATGTGGCCAGGCGGCCAATAGCAACCTGATCAGTTATCTCGGATCCGCTGGACCCGCCAACTTCACCGTCCTCAGCCTGGGCGGCAATGGCGCTCTGGTCAACATCAACCTCGCGAGCATCGCCGGCAATGTCGGTGTGCCGAACTTCGGCACGGTCAAGGAATCCGCGCCTTCTTCCGTTTCCGGCAACCTCATCGTGGGATCGAGCGTCAACACCGCCCGCGTGGATTCTCCTCGGTCGGCAATGCGTCCTCATGGGGCGCACTCCGAGAGTATGAGGAACAACTTCGGCATGCCATGCTCCCGAAGGTTAATGCGGGTATCGGCGGCGACCGGGAATTTCCTCACATTCGGCCGCTAACGGCCGCGCTCCCGCTGCGTCTGATATGATTGAATCCCATATATGGGCAAGAACAATATCGAGACCGACTCCGGATGGAAAAAAGGCAGCGCCGAACTGCTGGTGCTGTCGCTGCTCGAAGGCCAGGCGCGCCACGGCTACGATATTTCAAAGCTGATCGAACTGCGCTCGGGCGGGGCGCTGAGCTTTCATGTCACCTCCCTGTATCCGCTGCTGCACCGCCTGGAGAGCCAGGGGTGGATTGAAGGCAAGTGGGTGGAGAAGGCCGATCAGCGGCGCCGGCGGTATTACAAGCTGACAGCCCAGGGGCGGCAGGAGCTTCGTTCGAAGCAGCAGAGTTGGAAAGACTTCGTGGCCGCCATCGGCCGCGTCACGGGAATCGAACATGCCTGATTGGAAGAAGCCTGTGCAACGGCGGCTGGCCGAACTGAACCTGAACGCCGCGGCCGAATCGGACCTTGCCGAGGAGCTCGCGCAGCACCTCGAAGATCGGTACAACGAGCTGATGCGCAGCGGCACGGCGCCGGAGGAGGCCCACCGCCAGGTGGCGCGCGAACTGGAGCGCGAGTATCCACAGCACCGGTCCGAGGCCCGCCAGCGTCTGCCGCGTCATAATCCCGCGATTGCCGGCGACGCGGGCCGCGGCAATCTGCTGGAAGGCCTGTGGCGTGACTTGCGCTACTCCCTGCGCAGCATGCGGAAGGCGCCCGTGTTCGTGGCGTTCGTGGTGCTCACCCTGGCGCTGGGAATCGGCGCCAACACCACGGTATTCACGGTGCTGAACACGCTGATTCTGAATCCGCTGCCGGCGCGCGACCCGGTGCGGCTGGCGGGGATCGCGGGCGTGGAAACGGACGCGTCGAAGGGCCGCACGGCGTTTCCGGTTTCGTATCCCGACCTTCAGGATTACCGGCAGCAGAACGCGGTTTTCGATTCGCTGGCGGGCTACACCGCACCGCGTCCGGTGACTTACCAGGAAGGCGACGGCAGCGAGGTGAAGTTTGCCGAGTTAGTCACGGACAATTACTTTGCCACGCTCGGCATCGCGCCTTCGGCCGGCAGATTCTTCGCGCCGGGAGAAGACACGCCCGGAAGTCCGGCAGTGGCGGTGCTCAACTACGCTACGTGGCGGACGCGGTTCGGCGGCAGGCCGAATATTCTGGGGTGGCCGGTGCGGTTGAACGATGTGGTGATCACCGTGATCGGCGTGGCGCCGCGCGGCTTCATCGGGGTGAACGCGATCTTCGGCCCGGACTTCTGGCTGCCCGCTTCCACTGCCGAACGGGTGTGGCCGGCGCAAATGCGAAACGCGCTGCGTGAGCGCGGGCAGGCTGCATTTCTGGGTGTGGCGCGATACCGGCCGGGGATCGGGCAGGCACCGGCCCAGGCGAATCTGGCAGCCATTGCAGCGGACCTGGCGCGCGAGTATCCGGCAACGAACGAAGGCCACACGGTGGCGGTTCGGCCGATCCGCGATGCGATTCTGGCGACGGCCGGGGGCGGCACGTCCAGCCAGATCCTGTTTGGCGGCGCGGCGTTGCTGATCGTGGTCGGCATCGTGCTGCTGATTGCGTGCTCGAATGTGGCCAATCTGCTGCTGGCGCGGTCGGCGGCACGGCAGCATGAGATCACGGTGCGCCTGGCGATGGGTGCGAGCCGTGCACGCTTGGTGCGTCAGCTGCTGACGGAGGCGGTGATGCTGGGTCTGCTGGGCGGCGGAGCAGGCCTGGCGGCCGGTTATGGCGGATTGAAGTTGGTGTTCAGCGCGCTTCCCGGCGGCGCCAATTTCGCCACTCCGCGGTTCGATGGCCTGGTGTTCGCGTACGCACTGGCGCTGTCGATCGCTACGGGCTTTCTGTTCGGAACGGCGCCGGCGCTGCGCGCATCGCGTGTGCGCCTCGCCGGGGCGCTTCAGGAAAGCGGCCGCACAATGGGCCGCAGCCGCCGCGGCGTGAGTTTGAGCAATGCGCTGCTGGTGGGGCAGGTGGCGTTCTCGTTTCTGCTGCTGGTGACGGCAGCGCTATTCCTGCGCAGCATCGGCCGCGCCTACCAGATGGACCCCGGCTTCCAGACCGCGCACCTGGCGGTTCTCTCCACCAACGCAGGACAGGCCGGATACACCAGGGCGCAGACGAAATCGTTTTACAAAGAAGTGCGCGATCGTGTGGCACGCATGCCCGGCATCGCCTCGGTAGCGTGGTCGTCGAATATGCCGCTGTGGGCGAGGGGGGTGAATGGACTGCAAGTGGAAGGCCGCCGGCAGCGCTCCAAGAACGACACCATTCGTAGCATCGTCACCACGGTGGACTCGGGTTACTTCGACACCGCGGGAGTGAAGATCGAGTCGGGACGGGGCTTCACGGATTTCGACCGGGAAGACTCCGCACAGGTGGCGATCGTGAATGCGGCCATGGCTCGCGAGTTCTGGCCGTCGGGCGCGCTGGGCCGCCGCGTGCAGTTGCCGGGCGAGACGAAGCTTCGCGAAATTGTGGGCGTCGCGCGCACGGCCAACTACACCTCATGGGGCGAGGCACCGCAATTCTGCGTGTACCTCCCGATGGAGCAGGACTACTCGCAAACGATGGCGCTGTACATTCGCACCGAGGGCGATCCGCTCGAGCAGATCACTCTGGTGGAGCGGGAAATTCACGCCGTGGGACCGCAGATCGTGGTGACGATGCCGCGCACGGGGCGGCAAATCATCGATGGCGGATTGTTCTCGGCGCGTGTGGGCGTGGCTATGCTGAGCGTCTTTGGACTGTTGGCGCTGGCACTGGCCAGCATCGGGCTGTACGGAATCCTGGCATTTGCGGCCTCGCGAAGGCAGCGCGAGGTGGGTCTGCGGATGGCGCTGGGCGCCAGTCGCATGAGCGTGCTGCGGCTGATCGTTGGGGAAGGAATGGCGCTGGTGCTGATCGGCGTGGGCATCGGCCTGGCGGTGTCGCTGATGACAGGCCACCTGCTCAGCCGCATGCTGTACGGCGTGAGTGCAGCCGATCCGCTGAGCATCGGGACGGCGGCTGCAGTGCTGACGGCCGTCGCGCTGCTGGCCTGCTACCTTCCGGCGCGCTGGGCGACCCACGTGGATCCGCTGACGGCGTTGCGCGAAGGGTAAAGGGTGGCAATGCGCCGACGATACGACTGGCGCGAGCTGGGCATTGCTGGAGATTTGTGTGTGTCAACCTTACGGCGTCAAGTGTCTGGCATGGGGCAGGTCTCCGCATCGTTACGCGTCAAGTTGATGCCGAGCGGCTCAGTTTCCGCGTGGCGCCTCAGAGAGGACCGTAACTATTTGCTGATCCGTGCCTGCCAGTTCACTACCACGTTCAAACGGTTGGAGCCGTATGGTCCAGTCAGGCCGGAGAGCAGGAAACGCTGGCCGTCGGCCGTCACGTCCCACCCTCGGGCTGTGTTGGTTCCAAAGCCGCCAATTGGGATCACCTGGGCGGGAGCCGCGGCTTCGATCCGGCTTCCTGTCCGCAACGCCACCGACATCAATGCCGAGGGGTTCCTGAAATATCGATAGAGAATCTCCCTGCCGTCCCTGCGCCAGCGCGGCCATCCGCCCCATCCGGCCGAGATCTGCACCTTCCCGCCGACGATACGGGAGGCGCCTGAAAACGGCCGCACGTAAACCTCCAGCTTGCCAGATTCCTGGGAATCGTACGCAATCCACTTCATGTCGGGTGAAAAGACCGCTAGTGCCAGATTGAACGGCTCCTGCATCAGCGGCACAGGCTTGCCGCCGCCCTGCAGGGGCAACAGCCAGATCTCAAACCGGTTGTTCGGGTTCCGGTGCTGGTAAAGAAGGTACTTGCCATCCCGGCTCCAGTCGTCCGGATAATTCGCTCCCACGCCATCCGTGAGCTGTTCCTGCTGACCGCTTCCGTCGACGTTCTTGCGATAGATCTGGAAGGCGCCGCTGCGCGCGGAAGCGAAGGCGAGCTGCCGGCCATCGGGCGACCACACGGGCGAGTCCACCGGAGCCGAATCGAAGGTGAGCCGGGTCATGGTCTTCCGTCCGAATTCGTAGATCCATACGTCCCCGTAGTTGTCGGCGTCGGAGCGGCAGAGCGCTGCGCGCTGCCCATCTGGAGAGAGGGCCAAGGCGTCGAATCGGCCCCCCGGTTCCCACTTCTCCAGGATTTTGGCTTCCCGGCTCACCCAGCCCAAAGCCGAATTGACAGAGCTGGTATGGTACGCCAGGATTCCGGTGTCCGATGCCCAGAACGCCGCTTCGTCGAGGTGGTCAATCGCCACGTTCTCCACAATCGGGACCGGCTCGCCCATCAACCGCAGGCCGCCGGCATCGAAGCGTTGTGCCATCAGGGTCTGCTGCCGCAACCACAACAGCCACCCGGGATCTGCGCCTGCTGAACCCGCATAGAGCGCCTTGTAGCTCGCCGCCAGCAGGCGCCGGCGTTCCTGTGGATGGTCCAGCGAGCCGATGTAGATTCCGGTCGTATCCGGGGTCGCGCCCTTGATGAGGTAGAGAAAGTGCCTTCCGTCGGGCAGAAACTGCGGGCCCATGTGCTTGATTTCGCGCCGCGCCAGATCGGTTTCCGTCACCTTCACGGCCGGCCCTCCCGCGGCCGATATACGCACCAGGGTTCGTTCGTCGTTGGTAAAGAGGATGACGCCTGCTTTACTCCAGGAACCGCCGGTTGCCCGAAACGCATCGCACAGCGTCACCGGCGGCCCCCCACCGATGTCGATCCGTTTCAACTTCCGGGCGGCGAAGAACGCCACTGACTTGCTGTCCGGCGACCAGAACGGAGAGTCTCCTTCCTCGGTCCCGTCGAGCGAGCGCGCCGCGGTGGAATTGAGCGGGCGCAGCCATAAGGTCGCGGGCGCCCCGCTGGGCTGGGCCCGGAAGACAATCCAACGTCCGTCTGGCGATACCGCCGCGCCGGTGTCGGCATTCGTGAACCCGCTTTCCCCGGGCGGCAGCACCTCGAACTCCACCGCTTGCGCGGGTGCCACCGGATTTCGCTGCCACGTCAGGCTGGCCACGGCGAGAAGGAGGCACAACCCCGCTACCGCCGGCCAATAGGACTTGCGTCCGCGCGGCGCCGCACCGGGCTCGCCGTCGACGGCCGACTGCACCGGCTCCTCTCGTGGCAGGGTTTCCGCCGGCTCTACCGCCCCGATGAACCGGTATCCCCGCCGCGCCAGCGTCTCCACGTAGCGCGGTTTCTCCGCCGAGTCACCCAGGGCCTCGCGCAATCTCTGGACGGCCGCGTTGATGCTGCGATCAAACTCCACTACGGTGTCGTCCGGCCACAGCAGCTTGCGAATCTCTTCGCGCAGTACAACTTCACCCGGGCGGCTCAGAAGGCTGAGCAGTATCCGTAAGGGCTGGTCATGCAAACGAACCTTGATGCCGTGTTTTCGCAACTCGGCGGCACGTACGTCCAGTTCGAACGGCGGGAACCGGATGATGTGCGGCGGCGGCTCGGGCCGGCCGTTGACGATGCTCATCCCAGCGTCGCAGTGTACCACAACGGCCTTTATTTCAGCCACATAGCCCGTAAGATCCGTTTGATCCGCGTTTCGCCTCCGTATGCAGTGAGATAGCCGGCGCGCGGCCCCAGACTTTCCTCACCGCGCGAAGGGCGTGGAGAGAGGGGCACATCCTGACCATCCGATTTTTCACTACCGCTCTGTTTGCCGTTCTGACGCTGCGAGGTGGTGAAGCGGTTTCCAAGTCGCAGACGCCGGAGCCCGTGTAACGATTCTGCACCGCCAAGTACGATATCCGCATTCGCGTCAGTTTTCCGGCGCCTTACGAGGGAAAGCGGCTCTCGGTGTACCACGCCGCCGATCCCGCAAAGGAGGATTGCCTCTCTGTTGCAACTGGGGCTTCCGGAAGTATCGGGAGCTTCGTCGCGGCGCTCGCGGTCGCCAGTTTCGCTGTGACGCGGTCCGACAGTGGTAAGCCGGTAACGACGTCCATTCGTGAGATGGTCACGGTGACGGAGCAGAGCGCTGGTCTCCCGAGCCGGCCCCCTTTTGTCATGACGGTTAAGCTCGCTCGTGGTATCGGCAGCGACCTCCAGGCCTTCGGCTACGATGAGAGCCCACTGCCCGCGGCGGCTCAGGCAGCCGAACGGGAGGCGGCAAAAGCCAGTTGGCGGCGCTACCGCCAAGCACTATACCTGGACAATGACCGCCAGCCGTTTGCCGTCGTCGAGTGGTTGCACACGATCAGCCGCATTCGGATCCTGTCCATCGATGCGCCGCCCTCGCCAACCGCGAATCAACACGATCGCGGGCACTCGCGCGTCGGAGACGGCCCAGTGGTGATCGAGCTTCAACCGGGGCCGGGTCCCGATAATCGCAGACTCAGAGGATGCTCGGCTCTCGAGAACGCTTGAAAACCGGTACCCTCATCCAGGCGACTTGACGTGGAGTCCCCGTTTCGTACACTCTCCCGCAGTCGAGTTCCAGGAAAGAAAAATCGGTAAAGCGAAAACGACGTCAGATCTATCGAGTCTGCCGGAAGAGGCCTCAATGCGCCGGCGCGGGGACGCTGAAGTAGCCGGTTGCGCCGCCGATCGTCAGGGTCGCCTCGACGTAGGGCGACGATGTGGATACGCCTGCCGGATAGACGAAGTTGATTTGGTCGATGATTTCGCCTGGGGCGGCGCCACAGTATTGCACCGTGGCGGCCTGCCCTCCGATGGTGAGTTGGCAGGCGGACGGACCACCCGGGACTTCGAGCGGATCGAGCGAGCCGTTATAAACAGCGGGCATACCGTTAGCGAGCGGCGCATTTTTGGGTCCCAGACCGTTGGCCCACAACTGATAGCTGGCGCCGGCCTGCACCGCGCATTCGCTGAGCACACATCCGGCGCCGGTCACCCAGGCGAGTCCGTTGACGAACTCGCTGAGGAACATCGAAGGCGCGGCCGGCGCGGCAATGCTGACGTACTCGATGGCGCTCGCCATGCCGTTGCGCGTGACGGTGATGGGCACATACGGCGCGGGCGCAGTCTCCCAGGGAATCTGAAAATTGATCTGCGTGGGCGAAACGTAGATGAGCGGCGCATTCACGCCATTCACGGACACCGTGACATTGCCCGCCAAAGTGGGAAAGCCGTTCGAGGCGTCAATGGTCGGAGTTGTATCGGCGAGGTTGGCGCCGTAGAGAGTGGCGAGGCCACCGGGCGCAAGGCCGCCGAGATAGGAAGCGGCATTGACGATCTGGCCGGGCGTGATGACGGGCGGAGTGACGGTTGCCGGATCGAGCGAGACGGGCTGATACACGCGGACGTAATCCACCAGCATGTCCTGATTCGGGAACGGCGCGCTCGGGTTGGGTGTGCCGAGAAAGGTGGAACTGCCGCCGATCGCCAGGTTCAGCAGGATGAAAAAGGGATTGTTAAACTTCCACTGTCCCACGGGTACGGACAACGGCGTAGCCGTGTAGTACAGGTTTCCATCGACATAGAAGGCCACGGAATTCTCGGCCCACTGAATGGCGTATGTGTGGTAATCGGTGTTGACCTGCTCGCCCCAGGGGAGCGCATATCGGCCGCCGGCGCTGTAGTCGCTGGTGCTGCCCGCCGCCGTCGGTCCGTGCGCGGTGCCGTTGTTGAGCGCCAGGTTGTTGGCGAAGGTGCCGAAGTTCTCCATGATGTCGATTTCGCCGCACGCGGGCCAGCCGACCACGCCGAAGTTTTCGCCCAGCATCCAGAAGGCCGGCCAGACGCCTTGTCCGAACGGCAGCTTGATGCGCGCGACCACCAAGCCGTACTGCCAGCTATGGTCGGCGGTGTGGGTGGACGCGCCGGGCGATCCGGTCTGCAGGCGCGCGGAGGTGTAGCCGCCGGCGGCGGTGCGGATGGCGCGGATCACCAGGTTGCCGTTGCCGTCCTGGAAGGCGTTCTGCGTGGAGTTGGTGTACACCTCGGCTTCGCCGTTGCCCCATCCGCCGCCGCCGAGGTCGTAGTTCCAGTTGGCGGGGTCGGGCGGAGTGCCTGACGGGCCGTTGAACTCGTCGCTCCAGACGAGTTTCCAGACAGGGGTAGTCTGCGCCGGAGCAGCAACGGCGAGGATCATCGAGACGTAGATGAGGCGGATCTGGTTACACACGGCAACATTCTCGCACGATGCGCACTGCAGCTCCGGCCGTTTACCGCGGAGCCCGAACGGCGAGGCGCCGTTTATGGGTCCAGAAAGACTCCAGACGTTGGGCCCTGTTTTCACCACAGAGGCACGGAGGGCACGGAGGAAGCGCGGAGAAAAACGAGGGAACTTTCTGGAGAGGGGCGGAGAGTGGCGCGGACACTCTGTCTGACGGTGACCCTTAGCAAGGGTCCTAACGAGTCTACGTATCGACCCGGTAGCCTAGTCTAGGAGACTGCGCCACTTCAACTTTGAGCGTCGTCTCACGTTTTCGGAAAACCTGATGCAAGTCACCGCTTTCACGCCTCGCGGCGCTGCCGTGGTGGTTCGTTTGCAAGGTCACTAGCGGGAGTTAGGAAATGACTGCAACATCGGTAATCATCTTGATTGTCGCGATCGTGGTCATAGCGGTGCTTGCTTACGCCTTCTACCGGAGAGAGCACTCGCGGAGATTACGATCGCACTTTGGACCGGAGTACGAACGGGCCTTTCGTCAGTATGGAGAATCGGGAAAAGCAGAGCAGGCGCTCGAAGCGCGGCAAAAGCGCATGGAGAAGGTGCAGATCCGGCCGCTCACCGATCCGGAGCGAAACCGTTTCACGACGGAGTGGAATACCGTGCAATCGCGGTTCGTGGACGATCCGCGCGGGTCGATTCGCGAAGCCGATCGCCTGGTGACGGAAGTGATGGTGGCGCGCGGATATCCTATGTCGGACTTCGACCGGCGCGTTGATGACATCTCGGTGGATCACCCGTATGTGGTGAGCAACTACCGGGAGGCTCACGAGATCGCGCTGAGCGATCAGAGTGGCGATGCCAACACCGAGGATTTGCGCAGGGCGGTGGTGTGCTATCGAAAGCTGTTTGAAGAACTGCTCGAGGCGCATGTGGCGCCCAGGAGGTAAGCGATGGAACGGGTAATGGAAGAAGAACATATTACGACGGCAGATCTGGTCAATGCCCAGGATCGGCGCGAGGAGCAACGGCCCACGCAGGAAGAGAACATGGGTCCGCTGCTGCCGCAGAATGAAGTGCAGGAATTCCGGTCGCGGTGGGATCGCGTGCAGACGGGCTTCGTAGACGAACCGCGGACAGCCGTGCAACAGGCGGATGAACTGGTGGCTCAGGCGATCAAGCGGCTGGCGGAGAATTTTGCCAACGCCCGCAATCAACTAGAAGGGCAGTGGGACCGCGGCAGTGACGTCTCGACAGAAGACTTGCGCATGGCGTTGCGGAAGTACCGTACATTCTTCCAGCGGCTGCTTTCGATTTAGGCGGCGCGAGCTTTGTGGGGAACAGAGCATTCCGCTCCCTTTGGTCACGGCTCGGAATCGATTGCTGAGCCGCGACTGTTCGTTTAGGGAAGCGCGGGTGGCGGCGGCGCTCGCCTCGACCGGGCGGAACCCGCGAGCCTTCCCAGCCGGGACCAGTGGGAGCGGTCCGGCTTACAGCCGAGTGGTCGCCGCTCCGAAGTCTAATATCCGATGCTGCGCACGGCATCCGGTCCGAGCCGGTCGCGCAATTGCTGAAGATAGAGGCTGGCCGGTTCGACGAACTTTCCTGTTGAATCGAAAATTCCGTTTGGCGTGCTGGCGGCGGTTACGGGCTTGCCGACGCACCCGATGCACCAGTTCAGCGCACCGGGCGGTTGCTGTACCAGTACAAAGGGTGAGACCACGTTCCATGCAACCGCCCACCCGATCGACCAGCCCTGTCCGGATCCGGTCGTGGCGCGATTGGCAAAGGCAATGCCAGGTGTCTTCTCGGTGGCGCCCGGAAACTTGCCGCCATCCACCAGAAGGCCGGTGGCCCAGCGCTGATGCGGCGCTACACCGCGATGGTCCGCGGAGAAGTTCAGGACGACTATCGGGCCAGTCGCTTCCGATTGCGTCACGACGGGCCAGACGCCTTCGCCGGCGACGCGGCAGCGGTCCAGCAGAATCTGGGTTCCCTGTAGTGAAAAATCAGCCGGCGCGGCGGAACCGGAATGCGCCGCAGAGTGCGTGATGCTGACATTAGCCAGTGTGACCCGCTTGGCCGATGCGCCGATGACAATTCCGTTCTGCGTCTCGTGAATGTCGAGATCGCGCGCCCAGGCGTCTTCGACCGCGTCCATGCGCAACACAGTGAATTGCGGCTCGGAGATGGGCATGTCTTCGAAGGGCGCCACGATGCGCAGGCCTTCCACGCCGGCCTCGTGAATGCGGCCAGCGAAGCTGTACCGGACCAGCGACGCGGCAGTGAACTTCGCATCCAAGGCATCGCTCAACGGGACGTCCACGGTGACGCTGTCGCCAGCGACCGACGCAAGCACGCGGTCGGTGCGGATGACGCTATCCGGGCGAATCCAGCTTTGCTCTTTGCCATCGCGCACCAGCGTATCCATCCCCATGAAATGGACCCATTCGGCGGTGACCGGATGCAACACCAGCACGTGGTCGCCAGGGTGAAAACCCGAAGCTCCGCGGACGCGAAACCGGATGGCGCCCGACGGAACGTAGGCATCGAGGATCGGCGCAGGAGTACCTTCCGCGTGCCAGGTGCCCTCGCCGTGAATCTCCAGGAACCGATGCGGCTTGCCGGTGAGCCGGATGACGGCGCCTTTCTCGCCGCGCAATACCACGCCGCTGCGCGTGATACTGAGGCTTCCGGCGAGCTCGTATTCGCCGGGCGCCAACACCACCGCGCCATTGGCAGTGTCGAGTGCCGCCTGGATGCGCTCGGTGTTGTCGCCGGACGTGGGCGTCAAGCGCTGCGCCACGACCACGCCTGGCAGCTTGACACCCCCACCGCCATAACCGGCCGCGGAAAAATCCATGATCTGGTTGCCGCGCGAATCGGTGCGATAGTGCAGGCGATGGTCGGGGCCGCCGAAAGCCCATTCGCTGATCGCCTGCGCGTGCAGCGTACAAGCCACCAGCATCCAGGGAAGAACCTTCATGAAGGCTTCCAGCGGGGCACCGGCCGTTCCAGCGCTTCGCGGACTTTCTGCGCCAAAATCACCGGGGTGAACGGTTTGCTGAGGAACACGAAATCCTTCATGTCGATGCCACGCTTCAACGACGATTCTTCCGCATAGCCGCTCATGTACAGCACGTGCGTTTCGGGATGAGTCAGCAGGACCCGGGCGGCCAGTTCGCTGCCGTTCATCTGCGGCATCACGAAGTCGGTCATCAGCAGGTCGATTTTCCGGCGGGCGCACAATTCCAAGGCGGCCTCCGGTTCGGCGGATTCCAGCACGGTGTAGCCCAGGCCGGCCAGAAGTTCGCGAGCCAACTGGCGGACGCCATCCTCGTCTTCCACCAGCAGAACGGTTTCGGTGCCGCGCGCCAGGCGCGCTTCCGCGCCGCCGCGGATGTTCGCTAGGGGTTTTTCAACGGCGGGCAGCAGAATCTCCACGCGCGTCCCCGTGCCGACGCGGCTACTGAGCACGATATCGCCGCCGCTTTGAAAAACAATCCCATGTACGATGGCCAGGCCGAGGCCGGTGCCGTGTCCCACCGCTTTCGAGGTGAAAAACGGTTCGAACGCCCGCCCCATGGTCTCCGCGTCCATGCCGCAGCCGGTATCCTTCACCCACAACTGCACGTGCGGTCCTCGCCGCAGTTGCGTGCGGGGATGGGAACTCAGATATTCCTGTCCGACTTCGAAAGTCGCCGTGCCGATTTCGAGATGCCCGCCGTGAACCATGGCGTCGCGAGCGTTGGCGACCAGATTCATCACTACCTGCTCCAATTGCCCGGGATCGGCCTCGATGAGTGCGATGCGGGGATCGGTCTTTACGTGCAGAGCGATGTCTTCGCGGATCAGGCGGCGGAGCAGCGGCTGCAGCCTGGAAATCAGCGCGTTCAAATCGATGACTTCGAGGTGACGCTTGTGACGGCGGCTGAAGCTCAACAGGTGCTTGGTCATCTGCGCAGCCTTCTCCGCAGCGGCTTTGATCTCGCCCGCCGCCGAGCGGAACTTCTGATCCACCGGCGCATCCGTGAGCAAATGGCTGTAGCCCAAAATGACCGTGAGCAGGTTATTGAAATCGTGCGCCACCCCGCCGACCAGGCGGCCGAGCGCCTCCATTTTCTCCGCCAGCCGAAGCTGCTCTTCGGTCTCGCGGAGCGCCTGCTCCACCTGGGCACGCTCCGCCACATCGCGGGTGGTGTCCAGCAGCAGAACGCAATCGCCCTGAGGAACCGGAAACAGGTGGATGTCTGCGAAGATCCCGGTGGAAGTCTCGATCCTCGACAGGCTGTACAGCGAACCGTCGATGGGCAGCAGACCCTCTAAGAAATAGGCCTGTTCGAGCGGACACTCGCCGCACCGCAAACCGGCCAGGCCGAAGTGGCCCAGATCGCCGCCGCAGGAAACCAGGCGTAGCTCGTGATCGGTAATCAGGTATACAGGCGTCCGTGTGGACAGGACCCATTTCTGGAGGTGCTCAATAACCTCGCGGGGCCACGCCGTGGTGTTCTCCACGGACCATGGCTCTTGCCAGCCCGATGAAGCCATCGCTTACTCCTTCCCCAGTCTTGGCGCTGGTCCGCAAGACTGTCCAACCCTGTGCGGCGAGTCCCCCCAAGTCGGCCTCCTGGATGGCCCATTCCTCGTGGCGATCCGACTTATTCACCATCAGGACAAAGGGCACATCCCCCAGCACGCGGGTTGCACTTTTGTGCATTTCGAAGGCGCCGTGGAGGGTTTCCCGCCGCGTACCATCGGCAACCAGGATATAACCGCCCGCGCCGCGGAGATAGTCGGTGCGCAGCGATACAAACTCATCCTCGCCCGCCAGGTCCCATACAATCAGGTCGATGGCGCCGGATTCGAGTTCGACGGTTCTTTTGTGGATCCGCACGCCGACGGTGGTGTGATAGCGCTCTGAGAAGATGCTCTTCACGAACCTTTCGGTGAGGCTGCTTTTGCCGACGGCGAAAGTGCCCAGGAGGCAGATTTTCTTTTGCATCAGCGCCTCTCTCCCGCGGCGGATTCCGCGCTGGTAGAACACCTGAATACGACGTTGCGGTGCAACGCCGAAACTACACCGGCGGATTCCTCGCCGCCTTCACCGGCGCCCTCTCCTGTAGCTGTAAGCACGCCTGACGGAATGCCCGCCGCGACCAGAGCGTCTCTTACATGGCGGCCCCGTTGGTTGCTCAGGTAGGCGTTGGCAATGTCGCTGCCCGTGCGGTCGGCGTGTCCGACGATCGCGAGCCTCGGCGTTCTGCCGATCGCTATGGCGTCTTCGATCCACTGCCGCAGTTTCGGGACAACAGCCTTGACCGGGCCTGCCTGAGCCGGCCCAATGATGCCCGATCCTTGGTCAAACAGGATTCTGACGCCTTCGATCGCCGAGCGCAAGCCTTGCAGGTCGCGATCTTCGACCTGATCGGTGATTAATTGGTCGATCCCTAACATTGCCAGCTTGGGGCTGGCTTGGCGAGCCTGCAGGATCCAAGCGTGCGAAGCCGCGCCGGAGCATCGCACCGTGCGGTGGTCGACGGCAATCGCGACGGTATCCGGAGCGTCCAGGGCGGCGCGCACGCGCACCATTACGATGCGGGGGTCGAGCGACAGGAACGGCTGGAAGTGGACTTCGACCTCGCGCGGCGAAATGCCGTTCCGAGCCAGCACGTTTTCGGCGGACGCGCTCATCGGGTCGCGCAGGCCCTCCAGAACGTAGTGGCCGTGCTCCTGCGCTGTCCCCGTCACCGTAATTCCAGGAGTGGCTTCGAGAGCCGCCAGAGCCCTGTGCCACTCGATGGCATGCCAGACAGCGATGCCGCTCCAGAGGATCAGCGCCCCTACCGCCAGCCCCAAGAGCACCCAGACCCGCCAAAAGCCGCCGCTGCGGCGCGGTTGCCAGCGCGATTGCAGACAGCCTTCCAGGATCGGCAGGGCGCGCGCCTCGATGGCTTGGGAATCGCCCTGGAAATCGCGCAACTCGGCACCCATTTCGTCGTGGATCAAGTCGGTGGCCGCGCGCAGCACCTGGCGAAACTCCACCGGCGCAGTCCCGCGCACCGCGGCGGCAATACAGGCCAGCGGCCCGGGCTCCACCCACAGGCTGAAGTCCCCGGTATGAATCTGCCGGATGGCATCGTCCTGCTCGAGATGAAAAGAATCCCGGACGAACTCCTGGATGGCCGTGAGCATGGCCGAGACCAGGTCGCTGTCGGCGGTAGTGATGCCCGGTGCGGACGCGGAGGCCAGCAGCAGTCCCGACGCGCGGTGTACCAGGAGCACCTGCTCGACCCGGTAAACGAGGGTATGCAGCAGCACGATTTCGCCCAGCGGCTTGCCGGTCCGCCAGGCTTCATAGCGCCATCGCCACATGCGACTCGACAGGCTATTCTCGAGAACCTGATCGAGCACCTCCACCATATCGTGGATGGCCGCGGCGACGGCCTTGCGAACCGCCGGCAGAAGGAACGGACACAACTGGTGCGCCCAGAACTCCGGCTCTTCGTGCAGCGAGCGCTGCAAGGCCGTTTCGACCAGTGGACGAAGCGCGTCGGCAAAGCGGCTGTCGGCGCCGGCTTGTCGCCCTTCACGGCTTTGGGTCGGCATGGGATCCGCCAGACCCGTCACTCCGGGTTGCCCCGGACACGTAACGCCAGTTCACTCAGCAGGCCCGCGAGCGCCGAGCGCTCGATACTCCGGGTGCGCAGTTCCTCCAGACGCCGGTTCTGGGAACTGTCCATGGATCCCATCTGCTGGGTCAGGTCATCCAGAACACCTTCGATCCGGTGATAAGTAGACTCCCGAAACTCCCGCAGCGCGCCGGCGGTTCGCTCCTCGGATTCCGCCAGGCGCCGTTCGAGCGATTGCACCGCGTCGGCGAGAGCCTGGGAAAGCCGATTACACGAATCGTTGCGTTCGCCGCACTCGGTCCGGAGACGTTCGCCAAGATGGTCGACTTCCTGGCGGGCATAAGACTCGACTAAATCCAGCCGGCGGCGCATCTCCGCCCGCAAATCGGCACTCTCCTGCGCCAGCCGCTCCTCGATGCGCGCGAACCGTTGCGCGTAGTCGCGCAAGAGCGGGCCGAACAGGATCTCGCGAATCTGCTCGACATTTTCGGCCGCCCCGGGCGCGTTGGGTAAGCTGTCGGAGAGTGAAGTCTGCTGTACTGGTTCCGCTTCCTGTACACTCATGGTTGAAACTCCACACTTCTGGAAGCCGTGATGCAGCCCCACTAAGCAGAGTTGTAAAAAGTTTTCATTGATACGAGGCGAGGGAAGGAAGTCAGCTATCGGGTAAGTTGACAGGTGTTAACTACAGAACCTTCCGAGCGGGCCCGTGATGGAAACACATCAATGGCTGGGTTTGCGGCAAGAGTCCGCCCAGGTTCGGCTGGCCGTCGAGAGAAGTTCGATGGCTGCCCTGCGCGCTCCTTCATAGCACATCAGTGGCGATCCCTGGGACGATCTGTCGTGTATCGGCTGCCGAATTCGTGGCTGCGGCAGGCGTGGGCCAGTCTGTGCCGCTCCCAGCGCTGCACGCAGTTCTTGGCGTCTGTCACTCCGAGAGCGGCCAAACACGGCCCTTCGCGGCCCTGAGATGAGTACGGCTCATCACGTAATCCCGGAGCTTCGCAACTCCCACTAATGCGTATTTGCCGTTGGGCGGTTTCAAGCTCAAGAACGACTTGAGTAAGAGTCCGCCGATGGGTAAATGTTCGGCCGACAACCGACTTAGTACCCCGTTTAGGCACTACTAACTTTTGTGACCCCTTTCCGGGGAATCAACCATATATACTAAGCAGTAATGTCGTATGTGGTGATCTTCATCGCAACGGGGATGCTGGCCTATTGGGCTTCACGGACCGTACTGCTAATCGAGGGGCACCCGCTGGACGTAGAGGAAACCCTTACCCGGGACTGCCGCTGGTTTCGCCGGCTACTGTTCGGCCTCGACACAAAATCACGTCATTCCGGAGAATAATCGGCTGCGCCGGCTCACAGAGCGCGCCGCCCACGAGGCTAGCCGGAAGATCCTCGTGGAGGTCGCCGGCGTCCGGCGCGAGACCCCAGATCCACCAGTACACGAAGACTCCCGATTGATCGTCCGCAGCCACGGATCCATGCGGGGCCTTTGGTTACTTTCGGCACATCATGCCACTTGGCGGGCGGCAGACGTTACCGCGAACTCTGCACCGAATCTCACAGCCGCCGGAGAGGCGCCATGATAATGATAGAGGCATGAGTGAGGGTACAGCGGCCGGCCAGTATGCCACTCGCGGCGGCGCCTACGAGGTGCTGCGGTGCAAGACACAGCCCCCAATCGGTTGGAGGTCCTATGAACGGCAAAGTACGCAATGAGCATGAGGCGCCCTGCCCGCGTTGCGGGGAGGAAGCCCAGTGGTCGTTTTTAGATGCCAATAAAGACCGGATCGAGGTCTTGTGTCCGAATTGCGGCCGCTACGAGATGTCTCGACAGGAGTTCGACCAGGCAGCCGTCGACAGTGCCGAAATCGGGGAAGCCGACCGTTAGGCCGCCGCTGTTCCCGCCGTCAACTGCCGGTTTGCGGCTCTTCTCGCGGACTCTCGTTCCACTGGAAGACTTCTTCTATATTCCGTCCGAACGCGCGGGCAATGTGGAAGGCGAGGCCCCACCCAGGTTCGTACTTGCCGTTCTCCACGGCGACAATCGCCTGCCGCGACACTCCGACCTTGGCGGCCAGGTCGGCTTGGGTCCAATCCATTTCCGCTCGCAAGGCCCGGATGCGGTTCTTCGCTGGTAATGCCTGACGGCGATGCCATAACCGGCCGCATAGGTGATCGCCATGAAGAGCCAGATGAACCAACTATTGAGCGGACTAACGGCCCCGGCCCTTTGCAGAAATCCGCAAACGATAACGATCACCCCGGTGGCGAGAAACCGGCCGCGACCAGGATCGCGGCGGAAGGGATGGCGGAGCGGACGAAGCGCTTCCACCCTTCTGCCAGATGAGCTTCATCCACATAGCGCAGGGTCACGAGGGGCAGCACTTGAAGCACACCGGCATTGGCGGGTCCCGCGCGAAACCGATTCTGCGATCGGATATCGAGGTAGCGACCGATTTGTCGATCAGGAAAGTCCGCCGGCTGAAGCCGCCATAGATGACCGTCGGGAAGACAACCAGGAGGATCCAGGCGGTTCTGCGCGAGTCCGCCGGGTATGTTTCCCTACGCTGCGGTCAGCAGGATGGGTGCGCCGGTAGTAATCACAACCGTGTGCTCGTAGTGCGCGGAGAGGCTGCCGTCGGCGGTGCGGATGGTCCAGCGGTCTTTTTGCAGGACGCCGCGGCCGTCTCCGGCGGCCAGGATCGGCTCGATGGTGATGACCAGGCCCTCCGTGAGGCGGGCGCGGAGGCGGGGCTCGTGGTAATTTGGCACGCTGGGCGGCTCGTGAATGGTCCGGCCGACTCCGTGTCCGCACAGTTCGCGCATCACCTGGAAGCCGCAGCGGTGGGTTTCGTGCTCGACGGCGCGGCCGATCTCCGAGACGCGATTGCCGGCCCGTGCGGCCTTGGTGGCAATATAAAAGGCGCTTTCAGCGCAGCGGGCCAAGGCTCTGGCGGTCTCGCCGGGTTGGCCGGCCGCGACGGTCACGGCGGCATCGGCGAAGTAACCGTCCTTCTCGGCAACGAGGTCCAGCTTCACCAGGTCGCCGGCCTGCACCACGCGACCGCCGGGAATGCCGTGAATGGCTTCGTCGTTGACGCTGATGCACAGCGCGGCGGGAAAGCCGTAGACTTTGGGGGGCGCCGATTCGGCTCCTTCCTCCGCCAACACCCGCGCCCCAATTTCGTTCAACTCCGCGGTGGTGATTCCGGGACGCACCGCCGCGGCGGTGCGGTCGAGCGCCCGGCGCACGATGCGGCCAATGGCGCGGAGCTTTTCGAAGTCGTGGCGGCTGCGGATGGACATGTTGTTTATTGTGCCAGATGGGCACGGCGGTGTCGGGCGTGGGCATTGGCCACCGGACCGCAAAACCGCTCTTATCGCTTAAAAATCGTGCCGTTCTTCATCACGAACACGACCTTCTTGAGCGCCGTGATGTCGGCCAGCGGATCGCCCTCGACGGCGATCACATCGGCGAAAAACCCCGGCTTGAGATTGCCGATGCTCTCCTGCCAACCGAGCACCTTGGCGCCGTTCAGCGTGCCTGCTTGGATGGCGGCCAGCGGGGTCATCCCGTACTTCACCAGCCAGGCGAACTCGGCGGCTTGCGTGCCGTGCGGGAACGGACCCACGTCGCTGCCCATCGCGACCGGCACTCCGGCCGCCAGTTGCTTGCGGAACTCGGCGGCGTGCAGCCGGTTGAGGGCGCGATTGGCTTCGGCTTCGGCGGGTGTGGCGGCGTGCTCGGCGAAGTACTCGTAGATAGTGAATGTCGGGACGGCGAAGATCTGCCTGTCGTGCATCAGCCGCATGGTTTCGGGCGCCAACTCGATCGCGTGATCGATCGAGACCACGCCGGCGCGGGCAGCCCAGAGGGTGCCGGGTTCGCCGGTAGCGTGGACGGCCACACGGCGTCCGGTGCGGGCGGCCTCGGCGACCGCGGCGGAAAGCTCGGCCTCGGTGTATTGGTAATTGGTAGCCAGGTGGCCGTTCACTGCCGCATCGGGTCCGGTTTCGTAGATCTTGGTGAAGTCGGCGCCTTCCTTCACTTGCTGGCGCATCGCCGTGACCAGTTCCTGGGCACTGTTGGCGCGGGTGGCGTTGGAAAGCACGCGCTGCTCGGGGTTAAAGTGGTTGGCGTCTTCGTGGCCGCCCAGGATATCGACGGCATTGCCGCTGATGCGCAGGCGCGGGCCGGGGATGAGCCCCTGGTCGATGGCGTTGCGCACAGCGGTATCGGCCGAACCGGCGCCTTCCGTACCCATGTCGCGTTCGGCGGTGAAGCCGGCCATCAGGTCGGCACGGGCGGCCAGGGTGGCCAGGATAGTGCGCTGCGGGACGGACTCCTCGACCGTTTGCAGGTCCTCGGCGCCGGGGTGCAGGAAAAGGTGCACGTGGGCGTCGATGAGACCGGGCAGCAGAGTGCGGTTGCCCAGGTCGATCACTTCGGCACCGGCGGGATGCGCTACCGAGGCACCGAACGCAGCGATGCGCTCGCCTTCCACCAGCAGTTCGCCGGGCGTGAGCATGCGGCCGCTTTCGACGTCCAGCAGGCGGGCGGCGTGCAGCACGATCGGATGCGGAGCGGGCGGCTGGGCCCAGGCCACAGCGGCGAGAAATGCGCAGATCGGAAGGCGGTGCATACCGGCGCAATCATACCATCGGCCGCGTGCCGCGGGTTATGCTAAGGGCTTGCCCATAAGTTCCAAGCGAGAGAAAGAAACGCCCACGCGCACGCTGACGCCGCCCGAGCCTGCGCCGCAGCCTACCGAGCCTCCGCCTCCGCCGCTGCATGCTTCCATCGCGGTGGTG